>TARA_R110000850_G_scaffold268138_1_pt1 | contig 67160 bp, 64 predicted proteins | sample TARA_R110000850 | Tara Oceans TARA_R110000850 (sample SAMEA4397586) | marine metagenome | biome: Polar Biome; feature: [SRF] surface water layer (ENVO:00010504); material: water (ENVO:00002006), including particulate matter (ENVO:01000060) such as... | depth 5 m
GAAGGTGGTGGACTATGGAACGGAAGCGGATTAATGATTGTGGATGGTGTAACTATAGATAGTAATGTTGCAAGTGGTGTCGGTCCGGCAAATGGTGGTGGAGGTGTTCACAATAATGGTGGAACCCTTGAATTGATTAATGGAACAACCATTACCAATAATATAGCAGATGGAGCTACCGGAAGTGGCGGTGGAGTTTTAAATGTTCTTGGAGGAACTGTTACAGCTACTGATGTTACTATCTCTGGTAACAGTGCAGAACGTGCAGGTGGCGGTATTGAAGATGACTCAAGCATTAATTCGGGAACCATAAATCTTACAAATGTAACATTGAATGAAAATGTTGTAGCAATGTCTCCCGGAAATGGTGGAGGTTTACATATCACAGGGCCCGGTAACGCAACTATCATTGGCGGAACAGTAAACTTGAATACTGCCGGAAGTGAAGGTGGTGGATTATGGAATGGAAGTGGTTTAATGATTATTGATGGCGTAACTATTGACGGAAACATCGCAAGCGGAAATGACGCTGATACAGGTGGTGGAGGTATTTTTAATAATGGTGGAAATATGCAAATTTCAGATAACACTTCCATAACTAATAATATAGCAAATGGAACCGCAGGAAGCGGTGGTGGATTATTAAGTATTGCCGGTGATATTGAAATCAGCATGTCTCTATTTGAAAGCAATTCTGCAAACAGGGCAGGTGGTGCAATCGAGGTAATCGATGGTGCCCTAACACTTGTAAATGTGGATATGATAGGAAATGATGTGGATGGTGGTGCAGGTACTCCTGCTCCCGGAAATGGTGGTGCAATTCATATAAGTGGCATTACAACTACAATGATAACCGGTGGAAGTGTTTTAAATAATGCAGCCGGAAGAGAAGGTGGTGGATTATGGAACCAGGCCGGAAGTACAATGACAATAACAGAAGTTACTATCGATGGAAATATTGCCAATGGTAGTGACCAAAGTGATGGTGGTGGAGGTATCTTCAATAATGGAGGTGTAACCGAAGTAATTTCTTCCACGATATCCAACAACCAGGCTACAGCATCTAATGGTGGTGGTATTCAAAATAATACCGGTACCACAATGGTAATGACCAGTACAATTTCAGGAAATACAGCTGCCTTAAATGGTGGTGGGGTGTATAATGATGATGTACTTAGTCTTAATGCGGTTACTGTCGCATTTAATGATGCAATGGAAAGCGGTGGTGGTGTCACTAATAATTCTGCGATGGGAACTTCCGTTAAGAATACTATTATTTCCAATAATATGGCTCCAATGGGAGCAGATGTTTCTGCAACTGCAGGTAATTTTATTTCTGAAAATTATAACTTAATTGCAGATAATGAAGATGAGGTATTTCCCGGAGAAGCAAATGATATATTTGGTGTACTTCCATTATTAGAGCCTTTGGCAAATAATGGTGGACCAACATTAACCCATGCTATTCAAATGGGCATGAATTCTCCTGTGATTGATGCCGGTGATCCTAATGATATGTTTGCGGATCAAAGAGGGGAAGCTGTTTTTGGCATTCGTGATATAGGCGCATTTGAAACAGATGAAACGTTAAGTATTGATGACGAAATAGCTTTAGGTAATGCTATAGTATTATATCCTAATCCTACTACACGTGGTTTTGTTAATGTGGATATTCCACTAGCTTTTGGATCATCTGTACAGGTTCAAATTGTAGAGGTAGGCTCAGGAAAAATTGTAAATCAGATGGAATTAAACACAGGGAAAACGGAAATAAGCACACAAGAACTTTCTACAGGTGTTTATATATTGCAATTTGTTTCTGAAAATGCTGTTGAAACAAAGCGATTAATTGTGAATTAGCCTTTTATATTTTAGGTTATATATCAGGTCGGTTCGGATATACTTCGGTATTTCCGGGCCGATTTTTTTATTCATTCACAAAAGCAATGCTGTGACAAGCTACTATTGCTGCAGTTTCGGTTCTTAACCTGCTTTCTCCCAGACTTACGGGAGTGAAGTTGTTATTCAGAGCCAATTCAATTTCGGGTAAAGCGAAATCACCTTCAGGACCAATCAAAATAAGTACATCTTCTTTAGGTTTTAGTGCTTGTTTGAAAGAGTGCTTTTCGCCTTGAGCGCAGTGAGCTATATATTTTTGACAGCTATTTTGAGCCTGCATTGCGATAAATTCTGAAAAGGAAACCGCTTTATTAAGTTGGGGTAAAAAGGCTTTCAGGGATTGTTTCATCGCGCTCTGCAGGATTTTTTCATAACGTTCCGGTTTTATTTTAGTGCGCTCGCTGTGGTCACAAAAAACAGGAGTGATTTCAGTAACTCCAATCTCTGTTGCCTTCTCCAGAAACCATTCATAACGGTCGTTGAGTTTTGTAGGTGCCACAGCTAAGTGAAGCTCATATGGCAGGGGTTGCTGCTGTGTTTTAGCTAAAAGTTTTACGACACATTTATTATGATTTGCTGTCTCGATTTCAGAAGTAAAAAAACTTCCTAATCCATTAGTAATATTTAATATATCACCTGTATTTTTGCGCAATACTTTAATAATATGTCTGCTTTCTTCTTTGTCAAAAACAAGCTGCTGACTGGGATGTTTTGCATCTGAGTGAAAAAATAATTGCATAGTTAAAGCTTTTAGTACTTATATTACATCATCAAAACTCCATCCTTGCTTTTGATGAAACTGATATATCTGAAAATATTTTTTGTTTGTATTTGAGTTCACCCACGATGGCAATCATTGCTGCATTGTCCGTACAAAACTCAAACTTTGGAATATGTGTTTTCCAGCCGTATTTTTTTTCGGCTTCCTGTAAAGCACTTCTGATTCCGCTGTTTGCAGAAACCCCGCCACCAATAGCGATTTCCTTTATTCCGGTGGCTTTTACGGCATTTTTAAGCTTATCCATTAAGTAATCAACTATGGTATATTGAATGGAAGCACATACATCTTCGATATTCTCTTCAATAAAATTTGGGTTGTTCTTCACTTCTTTCTGAACAAAATACAAAATAGCTGTTTTGAGTCCGCTGAAGCTAAAATCAAGATCTCCCACTTTTGGTTTTGTGAATTTGTATGCTTTTGGGTTTCCTTTTTGAGCCAGTTTGTCAACCAGTGGTCCGCCGGGATAGGGTAGCCCCAGTATTTTAGCCGATTTATCAAAAGCCTCACCCACGGCATCATCAATGGTCTGGCCAATGATTTCCATTTCAAAATAGTCTGTCACTTTTACAATTTGTGTATGACCCCCGCTTATGGTCATTGCGATAAACGGAAAGCCCGGAATGATTTGCCCTTCAGCTTCTATAAAATGTGCCAGGATGTGTGCCTGCATATGGTTAACCTCAATGAGGGGAATGCCCAGGCCCAAAGACAATGATTTTGCAAAAGAAGCGCCTACCAACAGCGAACCCATCAGGCCCGGACCTCTGGTAAAAGCAATTGCATTCAGGTCTTTTTTGTCAATTCCTGCTTTTTTTATAGCGAGATCAATCACGGGAACAATGTTTTGCTGATGTGCCCTCGAAGCCAACTCCGGAACCACACCGCCATACTCTTCGTGAATTTTCTGTGTAGCCACAACATTGGAGAGTACCTTCCCGTTGTGTATAACCGCTGCTGCAGTGTCGTCACAAGAGGATTCGATACCTAAAATATATATTGATTGTTCCATTTTATTTGGGCATAAAAATTGTTACTTTTATGGGCACTTAAGACGCAAAGTTAAAACAATAACTGCTATCAAAAAATTCAAAAAAATATTGCTTCGCTTTCTGTTAGCGTTACTGCTGATTTTGATTGCCATTATTGTTGCATTGCACTTTCCTTCGGTTCAAACACGGGTTGCCAAAAAGGTTACCAAAAACATCAACAAAACCTATGATACTGATATTAATATTGAAAGGCTGGGGTTGAACTGGAGAGGAGAAGTAAGCCTTAAAAATGTTTTTATTGCAGACCATCATCAGGATACGCTCATTTACTCAAAAGATGTTACCACAACAATTTTAAATTTTAGAAACCTCATTAACACCAATCTGAATTTTGGGGATTTAAACTTAGATGACGTTCGTTTATACATCAAAACCTATGAAGGTGAATCTACAGATAACCTCAGTATTTTTTCCAAAAAGTTTGCTCCTGAGACTCCCCGGGAAGATCCGCCGCCTTTTTTACTTTCTGCAAACTCACTGAATCTTACTGATGCCACCATCAGAATTACCGATGAAAATATTGAGGATTCTGAAGGTATTGTTTTTGAAAACGTAAATTTGAACACAGGAGCCTTTGACATTAATGATACGGATGTCTTTACCGATATCAAATCCATGGAGTTTAACTTTAACAATCAATTGTATGTTGAAAACCTTTCAGCAGACTTTGCTTATACAACTGATTATATAAAACTGGATCGTCTTGACCTCACCACAGATGAGAGTTATATTGATGCAGATGTATTGCTGTCTTTTGATGAAAACGGGTTTGCTGACTTTGAAAATAATGTTGTTTTTGATGTAGATTTCAGGGAGGCACAGATTGCTACAAGTGAATTGAATGTTTTTTATAACGAATTTGGTGCCGATCAGCAACTGGAGTTCTCAACACAATTTACAGGCACCCTGAATGATTTTGAGCTACAAAATTTAAATCTGCAAAATCAAAACACCCGTATCACCGGAAACTTCACATTCAAAGATTTACTAAAAGGCGGAGATGATTACAAAATTCAGGCAAATAATCACACGATAAGCTCTAATTATTATGATTTAAGACGTTTTATGCCAAAAGTACTGGGAGATGTTCTGCCCAAGGAAATGCAATCTATGCGTGATTTTACTTTTACCGGAACAACCGGTATTTCAGGCACCAATTTGCAGACGGCAGGAAATATTCAAACATCTTTGGGAAGTATGAAGGCCGATCTTCGAATGGGCAATATTAATAATGTAAATGTAGCTACATACAAAGGGACCGTTGATTTAAATAATTTTGATATTGGAAAACTTACAGGCACAACAACCTTAGGAAGAACCACAGCGAAACTGCGCTTTGACGGCAGGGGATTCTCACAAAAAACAGTCAATACAGAGCTTTCAGGAAATATAAGTAGTTTGCATTATAACGGTTATACTTATAAAAATGTTGAGGTAAGCGGACAACTTCAAGACCCTCTTTTTAATGGTAGCTTAAGCATTGATGACCCCAACCTGATACTAAGTTTTGAAGGTCTTATTGACGTTAGTGATGAAGAGAATATCTATGATTTCAATGCTCAGGTTGAATATGCAGATTTATATAAAACCAATATTTTTACACGGGACAGTATATCCATCTTTACCGGAAACATTGCAATGGATATGCGTGGGACTACAGTTGATGATGTTAAGGGAGTCATTCGTATTTCAGAAAGTACCTATCAAAATTTAATTGATGATTATTACTTTGATGATATACTTGTTTTGTCAACTTTTGAAGAAGATATCAGGACGATACAGGTTATTTCCCCTGATGTAGTAAGCGGAAAAATGACCGGAAGGTTTAAACTGGCTGATATCCCCAGCTTGTTTCAGAACTCAGTTGCCAGTATTTATACTAATTATGTTCCCAACAGGACAACTGAAAACCAGTATGTCAATTTCAATTTTGAAATTTTCAATAAAATCGTGGAAGTTATTATTCCGGAAATTAAAATTGGGAACAATACCACGATAAGGGGGTCAGTAGCTTCAGATGAATCTGAATTTAAGCTGAATTTCAGGTCACCCGAAATTACAGCTTATGATAACTATATTGAAAAAATAAACCTTCAGGTAGACAATAATAACCCCCTTTTTAACACTTATGTTGAAATTGACTCGGTTGATGCCGGTTTTTACAACTTTTCAGATATTAGTTTGATAAACGTTACACTAAAAGACACCTTGTTTGTCAGGTCAGAATTTAAAGGAGGAAAAACTAAAAATGATTTGTTTAATCTTTCATTGTACCATACCATTAATGAAGAAGGCAAGTCTGTGGTTGGAATGAAAAGATCAGATATTACTTTTAAAGAGAACAAATGGTTTGTAAATGAAGAGAATGATACACTGAATAAAATTGTTTTTGACAATAATTTTAAAGACATTATCATAGACTCTTTGGTAATAAGCCATGAGAATGAAATCATTCAGATGGCCGGAAAGCTCAGTGATTCCAGCTATAAGGACATCAAGTTGCAATTTCAAAATGTTGATATCGGGAAAATTACCCCTGAGATTGACAGTCTCGAACTATACGGTAACGTGAACGGAACTTTTGATTTTATCCAAAAACAAGACCTCTATTATCCCAGTTCAAATGTCACCATTGATAATCTTATTGTGAATGACATTACATTGGGTGATTTGGTACTGACAGCTTCCGGAAATGAGGACTTGTCACGTTATGAAATCAATACTACTTTGACCAATAACGATGTTAGATCTTTGACCGCAATAGGCACAATTGAAGTCAATGATATAAATTCTGTTATAGATCTGGATGTTGGGTTAAAAGATTTTAATCTGGGGGCAGTCAGTCCTTTTGGCGGAGAAGTCATAACAGATATACGTGGTTTTGTTTCCGGTCAGGCAAAAATTGTGGGAAGCTATAAATCTCCTGATATTTCCGGAAGGTTGAATTTAAATAATTCAGGAATGAAGATTCCTTTTTTGAATATTGATTTTGACCTCAGGGAAAACACTAATATAGCACTCTCCAAGAATAGGTTTACGATATTAAATACTACTGTTACAGATACAAAATATAACACTACTGCCGGTTTGGATGGATATTTTGAGCATACCAATTTTCAAAATTGGTCCATGAATCTTGATATTGATACTAACAGGTTTTTAGTTCTTGACACCGAGGTCGATGAAGAAGCACTCTATTACGGCACCGCTTTTATCAGTGGTATTGCATCCATTTATGGACCGGTAGATGAATTGGTTATTAAAGTAGATGCATCAACAGCACGGGGTACTTCTTTTAAAATTCCAATAAGCGATACAGAATCCATAGGTGATGATTCTTTTATATACTTTTTATCACCCGAAGAGAAAGCAGCGCGTATTTCTGGAGAAAGTTTTGTAAGGGAAGAGCTAAAAGGCTTAACACTTGAGTTTGACCTTGAAATAACCCGTGATGCCGAAGTTGAAGTGGTTGTTGATATTAAAAATAATTCTACCCTAAAAGGCAGGGGAGAAGGAATTCTCTATATCGAAATCAACACTCTGGGACGCTTCAATATGTGGGGTGACTTTCAGGTGTATGAAGCCACATATGACTTTAGATATGCAGGCCTTGTGCAAAAAGAATTTGATGTGGTGCGCGGAGGAAACATCAGCTGGGATGGACAGCCGGAACAAGCAAGACTGGATATAGTAGCTGTTTACGAAACCACAGCAAACCCATCAGTATTATTGGATAACCCTTCCATAAATAGAAAAATTCCGGTAGATGTGGGTATTGAACTTAGAGGTGAATTGATTTCTCCTGATTTTGAATACAGCATAGATTTCCCCACAGCAAGTTCCATAGTAAAATCTGAACTTGATTTTAAACTGGATGACCGTCAGCAGCGTGAATTACAGGTATTATATTTGATTACTACCGGTTCCTTTTCAGGAGACAGGTTTACATCAGATCAGGGAACTTCGACTCTGGTTGAGCGTTTTTCAGGATTGGTAAACGAGATATTTGCCGATCAGGACGGGAGATTCAATGTGGGCTTAGACTATACTCAGGGTACACGCACACCTGAATTAGAAACATCTGATAGAGTAGGGGTTTCACTTTCGACACAAATAAGTGATCGCATATTGATTGATGGCAGGGTGGGGGTTCCGGTGAATGGTGTTAACGAAAACACATTGGCCGGGGATTTTCAGGTACAGGTACTTCTCAACGAAGAGGGAAGCTTGCGCTGGAATATTTTTAACAGGGAAACTCAGGTGCAATTCATTGGGGAGAATCAAGGATTTGAACAAGGAACAGGGCTGTCTTACTCTGTCGATTTTAACACTTTTGCTGAATTGCGTCGACTTCTGTTTGGAAGAAAGAAAGCAGATACAGAAGAAGAAGAGCCGGAGCAACAAGAAGAAAGACGTCTTTTGGAAGGACTCAGGACAGAAAATGTTGACGATGAAAAAGAAAATTAATTATTATATCTTTTTCCATGTTCTTATAAGAATGAAAACCGCCGCACACGTTATACCGGAAAGTGTCAGAGCCACAGCTGTGTTGCCATAAATAAAGAAGCCTGTAGCAAACAGAAAACAATATACACCGGTAATTCCCATAATTAAAGCCAAAAACTTATACCTGAAGTTTTTGAATTTTCCTTCCTTTTCAAAAACCAATGCCTCAAAAGCTTCAATAGTGCTTAATTTTGAGGGCTTTGTCAAAAGCGTTACTGCAATCCAGCTTGTCGTGGTTACCATAACCCCGGCAACCAGTTGCCAGTGTGTTTCCAGTATGATAAGAGGGTTTTCCATTTTATCATTTAAAAAGAAAAACACAGCAATAATAAAGGATACTGCCATTGCCGTAATTTCGCTGTAAGGATTGATGCGTCTCCAGAACCAGCGCAGTATAAATAACAAACCAGTACCGGCACCAATTTGCAACATCAGGTTAAAGGCATCTCTTGCTTCTTCCAAAACCAGGGCTAAAAAAGCCGCGCAGATTATCATAAAAAACGTAGATAAGCGCCCCACTAGAACTTTCTTTTTTTCAGAGGCATCTTTATTGACAAAACGGGCGTAAAAATCGTTAACCACATATGAAGATCCCCAATTTAAATGTGTGGAGATGGTACTCATAAAGGCTGCCACGAGTGATGTTACGACAAGACCCAATAAGCCGGCCGGTAATAACCTGAGCATTGCAGGGTAAGACAAATCATTTTTAACATACTCAGGGCTAAAATCAGGAAAAGCTGCTTGCAGGCTTGACAAATCAGGGTAAACAACCAGTGAGGCCAAACCAATGATGATCCAGGGCCATGGACGCAGGCCATAATGAGCAAAATTGAAAAACAGCGTTGCCCAGGTGGCATGTTTTTCATTTTTGGCAGCGAGCATTCGCTGTGCAATATATCCTCCACCACCGGGCTCAGCACCCGGATACCATACACTCCACCATTGCACCGCTAAAGGGATAATGAGAAGGGGAACAACTACTTCCCAATTATTAAAATCAGGAAACATCGAGAGTTTATCTTGTAATTGAGGTGCAGAAAGCATGGTGTCAAGCCCACCTACTTTTTCATGGTTTACGATATAAACCGCTGCCCATATACTTCCGCCCATTGCAATAATGAACTGAAAGAAATCTGTAATCAAAACCCCTCGCAGACCTCCCAGCATGGAGTAAAATACGGTTACACCACATGCTATAAACAGGCTCTGAAATTCACTGAAACCAAACATCACATGTCCTATTTTAATTGCAGCAAGACAGACGTTTGCCATAATTACAATGTTGAAAAAGACGCCCAGATAAACCGCCCTGAAACCTCTTAAAAACGCAGCGCTTTTTCCGCTGTAACGCAACTCATAAAATTCAAGATCTGTTGTGATACCGCTTTTTCGCCACAGTTTTGCATAGAAAAAAACCGTGACCATGCCCGTGAGCAAGAAACTCCACCAGATCCAGTTGCCATAAACACCATCCTCCCTGATGACACCGGCAACAAAATTGGGTGTATCTGCCGCAAAAGTTGTTGCGACCATGGAAATACCCAGCAACCACCAAGGCATATTTCTTCCGGAAAGAAAAAAGGACTCTGTGTTTTTGCCACTTTGTTTTGCTACAACAATTCCTATAATGATTGATATTGTAAAAAAACCTAAGAGAATTGCGTAATCTAGAGCAGAAAGAACCATAGGCAGGGTTGTATAATGTGTAGTTATCTATTTAACTGCTATCACTGAAATTTCTACATTGACATATTTAGGAAGATTGGCCACTTCAACGGTTTCCCTTGCAGGGGCGGTTGCTTCATCAAAATACTGGGCATAAATTTCGTTTATTTTTGCGAAATCATTCATATTACTGATGAAAATTGAACTTTTTACTACATCTTGAAAAGTCATCCCTGCAGCTTCCAGAATAGCTTTTAGATTTTGCATGACCATTTTTGTTTCTTCCTGAATGTCGCCTTTAACCAATTCACCGCTATGGGGATCAATGGCAATCTGACCCGATGTATATAAAGTGTTTCCTGAAAGTATGGCCTGATTGTATGCACCAATGGGTGCCGGAGCGTTTTGGGTTTGGATTACTTTTTTCATTACAACGAATTTATTATGATTTTTAGTTTACAATTGCCTGTCAGGCTCTCTGCGTTTGTCATATTTGATGTCACTTAGCACAGATGATTTTATGCCCACAAAAAAGTACCACGAGCTTCGTGCACTGAAGGGTACCCAGTTAAAACTCATTTGCCAGCTTTCCAAATCCCTTTGAAAACGGAATTGGGTAAATGTAAACCCTTGATTTTTAAAATCATAACCGGAAGAAGCCCCTACAGCCCATCGTGGAGACAGGTCAACATTCCCACTGAACATCAGGGAGTGTGAGGAAATTTCATTTTGTCGGGCATTATTGGAATATGTAACGGTATAGGCAAGTCTTATATTCCAGGGTATTGCATAATTGTACTTACCAATATTTACATTTTTATCCTCCTTTTCCTCATCTTGCACAAATGAAGGGTTGGAGATATCATTGGCATCACCAAAAAGGTCATCCGGTCGCCCGCCACTCCTGAATGTTTCGTTTCGGATAGGGTCTTTGTCATCATCATCATCTTTCCTTTGAAAATCGGTGCTTGAAAAGGTGTAGTTTAAACTTGCATTTGCATTGGTAAGACGAAAAAGGCTCCCACCGTTACCTATATTGAATGTATTGATAACATTGTTGTTATTATCCAAGGCATATGGGTTTAATGTGCCACTGAAGTTTACATCTACTTTTTGTATGATTGGAATACTTCCGGAAATGTTCACGGGGCTCCATTTTAAACTATCTGCAGACAAAGAGTAAGAGGTTGATAAATTCAGGTTATTAAGAAGTGAAATTTTTCTGGGTTCGGTTGCTGTTGTGTCCCTGTCACGCACTTTTGCTTCAACTGTATTACTGACACTGAATCCTATATTGCTTGAATAATTTTGATTGGGAGCTCCAAACAAAGTGTTTTCAAACCTTGAATAGATTTCAATTTGTTCCTCAGTCATACCACCGGCTATTGTGGGAGTGTAACGTAATTCCTGATAATACTGATCAAATGCAGGGTTGAGGTTATAACTCACAGACGGTCTCATTACATGTCTTATACTTTGAATTTTATTAGAAGGATTAAAATTAAAAGTTCCATAAACTGTGGTTCCTAAACTCGTGGAAAAGTTATATGTTCTGTAACTGTCAAACCCGCTAACGGTATCCCGCACCACTTGATTTGTTTCAAGATCAAATCTTCTTTGACTGGTTTTTAAAAGCCAGGTTTCCTGAAACGTTGTACCTGCAGAAGCACTTAAATACTTAAAAATTTTAAAGTTGGTGCTAATAGGAATGGTATGCCGTGCTCCTGTCTGGGCGTTCTCAAACATTTCACTTTTAAAAAACAAGGAATCTGTAGTTACCATTCTGTTTTGAGCCGTGACATCATATTGAAAATTGATATTTTGCACAATTCCTTTTTTAACACCTGTTTTAGGAGCAAAAGGAAATATTCTGGATACACTTGCCGTGATATTGGGAAGCGATAGATTGATTTCCTCGGTATTACTGTTTTGGGAATGTGTACCCGCTATACTTAAATTTACCTGAGGTTCCCCTTCAAAGGTTTTTGAATAAGAAACAGAGGAACTCTGGTTGTTCTGTAAAAAGTTTCCGGTATTTAATTGGTTTATCGATTCCTGATAATACCTGCTGCTTCCCAGGTTTACAGATGCCGCAAAACGGGAGCTGGGGTTTGATTTTGCATCCTGAGTGTGCGACCAGCGAATGTTATAAAGCGATGATTCTGAAAAATCGGGGAAACCGCGCTCACTGTTTAGCAATCGTTCATACCGAAAACTAAGGTTTCCGCGAAAACGGTACCTGAGTGCATAATTTGACTCGAGGCGCAAGCCATAACTTCCGTTAGTATAGTAATCGCCCAGGGCCAACAAATCAACATAATCATTAATGGCAAAATAATAGCCTCCGTTTTGAAAGAAGAAGCCACGGTTGTTGTTTTCACCAATAGTAGGTATAACAAAACCGGAAGCGGTGTCTTCATCGAGAGGAAAGAATGCAAATGGTAATCCGATGGGGGTGGGTACATCTGCGATGTACATATTGGTGAGACCGGTTACGATTTTCTTTTGGGGTACAAATTTTACTTTTCTGGAGTAGAAGAAATACTCAGGGTTTTCAATGTCCTTTGCTGTAGTAAACCTGACATTTGACAAAAATATAACGGAATCATTTTCTCTTTTTGATACTTCTGCTTTGACCCTGAATTCACCTTGCTCCGTACGGGAATTGAAAATCAGGGCTTTTTGTGTTTCATAATTAAACCGGATGGAATCCGGTTCTACTTTGTTATTTCCCTGTACAAAAACCGGCATTTGGGTGTAATTTCCCAAACTATCTGTGATTCCTTTGGCATATACTTCTTTTTTAGTGTAATCAAGGATGATTTGCCCGGCATCTATGCGCATATCTTCATAAACGATATAGGCTTGATTGTACATATACACACGGTTTTCTTTTTTGTGCATATAGACATAATCTTCGCCGTAGTAATCCATAACATCCTTAAGTACTTCTTCTTTTGGTTTTATGGTATCAGTTCTGACAGTATCAGCAGCTTTTTCTGAAGCTTCATTAAGGAGTTCGCTTACAGGAACCTGTATACTGTCCTGAACAGCGGGTATGGGAGTAGAGGGGGTAATACCAATTTCCTGTGCCTGGCTAAAATAAACGCCAAAAACCACAAAACAAAGCGATAAAAGTTGATGAAGTTTATTTGTTTGCAACGGTATTAATCCTATTTTTGTAAAGCTATGGCTTAATTATTGAAGTGTCAAAATTAAACATATTTTTTGGGTATCTTTTTATGAGTCGCCAAATTTTAAAATATTAACCAAATTTATTGCGTTAAATTGTATATGAAAACGAGAACATGCCCATATTTCTTAGTAATCTTCACGCTGTTATTCACTTTAACCGGCGGTTTACTATCAGCTCAAAACAAATTTAAGGTAGTCATTGATGCCGGTCACGGTGGTCACGATAGTGGTGCTTCTTATTATGGGTATATGGAAAAGGACATAGCCTTGAGTGTCACGCTTATAGCCGGAGCTATTTTAGAGAAAAACAAAGATATAGACGTGGTTTATACACGTAAGACAGATGTTTTTCTCGGTTTGAGAGAACGTGCAGATATTGCCAATAAAGCCAATGCAGATTTATTTGTTTCCATTCATGCCAATGCTGCCAAAAATACTTCTGCTTATGGTGCAGAAACTTTTGTATTGGGACTTCATAGGTCTCAGGAAAACTTTGAAGTTGCCAAAAAAGAAAACCAGGTGATTTATCTGGAGGAAAACTATGAGGAGATTTATGGAGATTTTGACCCTTCATCCCCTGAATCATTAATTGGTCTAACTTTAATGCAGGAGGAGTACCTTGACCAAAGCATTGAACTGGCTTCTTTCATACAAAATAACTTTACCCAGCGCCTCAAAAGACGTGATCGAAGTGTAAAGCAGGCCGGTTTTTGGGTACTTTATAATACATATATGCCCAGTGTTCTTGTTGAAACCGGTTTTATCTCAAATCGTGCGGAAGGGGTATATCTCAACTCACGTAAAGGACAACTGGAATTGGGCCAAGCCATTGCAGATGCTATTATCACCTATTACAACGGTATTAAATCATCATATATAGCAAGTGTTATACCCCAACCTTTAGAGGAAAATACACCTGTAGCTGCAGCAGAAAGTGAAGTGTATGAAGATGTCATTTTTAAGGTTCAAATTGCAGCGAGCAAAAGAAAACTAGATACAAAACCTCAAAATTTTAAAGGTCTTTCGGCGGTTAGCAGGGACCAGGAATCCGGTTTGTATAAATATTATTACGGAAGCACCTCAGATTACATTCAAATAAAAAACCTTCAACAGGAAGCCAGACAAAAAGGATATGCAAGTGCTTTTGTAGTTGCATTCAAAAAAGGAAAGAAGGTAAACCTTGCAGATATCATAAATTAGATGTTAATTGTCCCATAGGTGTAAATAATATTCCTAAATTTGTTTTTATATAAAAAATAAGCTAGTGAAAATATCCAAAGAAGCAAAAACAGGTTTATTGGCAGTCTTTGCCATTGCTACATTTATATTAGGTTACAATTATCTCAAAGGCATCAACTTTTTTAAAGCAGACAGAACCTTTTACGCAGTTTATGACAACGTAGAGGGACTGGGATTGTCTTCAGCCGTTACTATAAATGGGTTAAAAGTTGGAAAAATACAGGATATTACTATTTTGGAAAAAAATGCCAGATTGTTGGTTACTTTTAATGTTGAAAACGATTATCAATTTTCAAAAACCAGTATTGCCAGAATTTATGGTGGAGGTATCATCGGCGGTAAATCACTCGCCGTCATTCCAGATTTTGAATCAAACAGCCGTGCAGAATCCGGTGATACTTTGGTAGGAAACATCGAAGAAGGAATTATGGAGCTTGTTAATGACCGGTTGACACCACTACAACAAAAAATTGAAGCCACAGTTGTAAGTGCTGACAGTTTACTTACTTCTTTCAATCAGGTTATGAATGAAGAAACCCGGGAAAACCTGAGACAAACCATGAAGAATTTTAATGAAACATCCAGTTCGTTAAAAAACTCTTCTGTAGCGCTTGAAGATCTTCTTGTTGAAAACAAAAGCAAACTTAACAGCACCTTTGAAAACCTTGATAAAACTGCAGCAAATTTTGCAACACTATCAGATACCCTCTCAAGGGTAGAATTTGGTTCTATGGTAAAAGAGATTGAACAAACCATAGCAAACCTAAAGACTTTTTCAGAAAAGCTCAACAACGAGGAAGGAAACATAGGCAGACTGCTTCATGACGATGAACTCTACAGAAACCTTGACGGTGCTACCCGCCAATTAGAAGAATTGCTTCAGGATATCAAATTAAACCCAAAGCGTTATGTTCATTTTTCAGTTTTCGGAAAAAAACCCGGTCCCTATGAGGAACCTGAAAACAGGGATGATTAACTTTAAAAATCTTTAAGAATAGTTAGATGAATTACCTTCCAAACATTCTGTTTTTAATCTTGCTCGTTGCAGCAGTTGGTTATTTTGTAAACAACATAAGAAAATTAAAGCGGAACATCGCTTTGGGAAGGGATATTGACCTTTCAGACAATCCCGGTCAACGATTTAAAAACCTTACAATGATTGCATTGGGCCAGTCAAAAATGGTCAAAAGGCCCATTTCCGGTTTTCTCCATGTCATTGTTTACGTTGGTTTTATAATTATCAATATAGAAGTTCTTGAAATTATCTATGATGGCCTTACAGGCTCTCATCGTGCTTTTTCGGTGTTAGGGGGCTTTTATGATTTTCTCATAGCGTCCTTTGAAATCCTTGCATTCCTGGTAATTGTGAGTGTGGTGGTTTTCTGGATCAGAAGAAATATCCTAAATATCAGACGTTTTTTAAACCGTGAATTAAAAGGATGGCCGTTTCTGGATGCTAACCTGATTTTATATTTTGAAATGGTTTTAATGGCTTTATTTTTGACCATGAATGCCGCAGATTATCAGCTTCAGCAATTGGGAGCAGAGGGATATACTGAAGCCGGGGCTTTTCCGGTAAGTCAATTCATTGCGCCACTTTTTTCCAGTATGGCAGAAAGCAGTCTTATTGTTATTGAACGCTCTGCATGGTGGCTGCATATTGCAGGGATATTGATATTTCTTAATTATCTCTATTTCTCAAAACACTTACATATTTTACTTGCTTTTCCCAATACTTATTACGGTAAGATTTCTAAACTGGGTAAATTTCCAAATAACCCTTCAGTTACAAAAGAAGTTGACCTGATGATGGACCCAAATGCAGATCCTTTTGCCGCACCTCCTGAAGGGGAAGCAGATACACCACCTGAAAAATTTGGGGCCAGTGATGTTATGGATTTAAATTGGTTTCAACTGCTCAGTGCATATTCGTGTACAGAATGCGGACGATGCACAAGTGAATGTCCTGCCAATATTACCGGAAAAAAACTATCACCCCGCAAAATAATGATGGACACCCGTGACCGTCTGGAAGAAGTGGGCAAAAATATTGACAAAAACGGCAAATTTGTTCCTGACGGAAAACAATTGCTTGACGACTATATTTTAAGGGAAGAGTTATGGGCTTGTACTACTTGCAATGCCTGTGTGGAAGCTTGTCCCGTAAGTATTGACCCCTTATCCATTATTATGGATATGCGGCAGTATCTGGTGATGGAGCAATCTGCGGCACCCAACGAGTTGAATATCGCCATGACCAATGTTGAAAACAACGGCGCACCCTGGCCTTATAACCAAATGGACAGGTTAAACTGGAAGAACGAATAGTATTTGTCGAAGTAAAATATCAAAACCTGAAAGAATGAAGAAAGAAGAAGTAGATAAATTACTCAGTGAGAAAGTAGAAGATGGATTGCACGTCAGTCCCATACTCCCTAAAAACATTAAAAATTACCTTATTGATATAGACGGTACCATTTGTGATGATATTCCCAATGAAGAACCGGAAAGGATGCTTACGGCAGAAGTTTACCCTGATGCTTTAAAAACCCTTAATAAATGGTATGATGAAGGCCATATTATCTGTTTTTTTACTTCACGTACAGAAGAACACCGCAATTATACTGAAACGTGGCTTGAAAAACACGGATTCAAATACCATAGTTTACTGATGGGAAAACCCCGGGGAGGTAATTATCACTGGATTGATAACCATCTTGTAAAAGCAACCCGCTATAAAGGAAAATTTACAGACCTTATTGACAAGAAAGTAACAATCAAAGTGTTCGAGGATTAAAAAATTAGAATTTGTTCTAAAGAAAATAACAAATTGAGTATGAGTGAAGCAATAAAAGTACCCACAATGGCTGAATACCTGGCAGAAGGCAAAAAACCTGAAGTTTTGTTCTGGGTGGGCTGCGCCGGAAGTTTTGATGACAGGGCCAAGAAAATCACCAAAGCTTTTGTGAAAATATTAAACAAAACAAACATCGATTTTGCTGTTTTGGGCACAGAAGAGAGCTGTACCGGTGACCCTGCAAAACGTGCCGGAAATGAGTTTTTATTTCAGATGCAGGCAAAAATGAATATTGAAGTGCTCAATGGTTATGAAATCAAAAAAATAGTAACGGCTTGTCCGCATTGCTTTAATACTATCAAAAATGAGTATCCTGAACTTGGCGGAAATTATGAAGTTGTGCATCATACACAGTTTTTAAAATCATTGCTTGAGGATGGCCGACTTAAAGTTGAAGGCGGGAAGTTTAAGGGAAAGCGTATTACGTTTCACGACCCGTGTTATTTGGGACGTGCAAATGGAGAGTATGAAGCCCCGCGTGAACTATTGCAAAAACTGGAAGTAGAACTAGTCGAAATGAAACGCTGTAAAACCCGCGGACTTTGCTGTGGGGCAGGAGGTGCTCAAATGTTCAAAGAACCGGAGCCGGGCAATAAAGACATCAATATTGAGCGTACTGAAGAAGCTATAGAAACCTCACCAAGCATCATTGCAGCTGCTTGTCCCTTTTGCAATACTATGATGACAGATGGCGTAAAAGGAAAAGACAAAGAGAACGATATTGAAGTTATGGATGTAGCCGAAATGATTGCCAATGCTGATGAACTTTAAATAAACAATTTTAATCACCCCAGAACGATAAAATATGCTTGTATCTTTTGAAGAGTTGCCTGATGATTCAAGAATCTGGATTTACCAGTCGAATAGAAAATTCAATGATGTTGAAATACAGGTCATACAAACACGCCTTTCAGAATTTCTTACAGAATGGACCGCCCATGGAACATCGCTTGAAGCCGGGTTTGAAATCAAACACCAACGTTTTATTGTGATAGGGTTGAACCAGAAAAATGCATCGGCCTCGGGTTGTTCCATTGATGCTTCGGTACACTTTATTCAGCAGTTGGAAAAAGAGTTTGAAGTTGATTTGCTCGACAAAATGAATGTTACTTATTATACTGGAGAGTACATCGCATTTAAACCTTTAAATGAATTTAAAGCCATGGCAAAGTCCAAAGCCATTTCAAAAAACACGGTTGTTTTTAACAATTTGGTCAACACCAAAGAAGAATATCTTGAAAACTGGGAAGTTCCTGCAGCAGACAGCTGGCATTCAAGGTTTTTTTAGGATACATCAGTTAGACTTTTTGGTCATCGGTTTTTTAAAAATAAGATTTCCTTAAGATTCCATTGCACTTTAAATTTACTATTTTTGTCTAAACACATTTATAGCACATTTTTTGTTTCAAATTCTCTATGATAAAATACCTCATTTCAGCAGTTTTCTTTTTCCAGTTTCTTTTTTCATTTGCTCAGCAGATACATCCTTTGTATGTGTTAGACGATCTTGAAAACCAGCAGAAATGGGTGGATAGTATTTATGATGGTATGTCGCTTGAAGAAAAAGTGGGGCAACTCTTTATGGTCGATTTATTTTCTTCAGACCCAAAATCAAAAGTGGACCGCATCAAGCGCTTGATTGAGGAGCACCATATAGGCGGAATTATTTTTTCAAAAGGCGGGCCGGGAAGACAGGCAAAGATTACCAATGATTTTCAGAAAACCGCAAAAGTTCCCCTTATGATTGCGATGGACGCAGAGTGGGGGCTTGCCATGCGTCTTGATTCAACTTATGCCTTCCCGTGGAATATGACACTGGGCGCTATTGAGGATTTATCCCTTATAAAAAAAGTTGGGAAACGTATTGGGGAGCACAATAAGCGATTAGGCATTCATATGAACTTTGCCCCGGTTATAGACATCAACACAAACCCCAATAATCCCATCATTGGGAACCGCTCCTTTGGAGAAGACAGAGAAAACGTTACTCAAAAAGCCGCAGCTTTTATGGAAGGAATGCAAAGCGCCGGTGTTCTTGCTAATGGAAAACATTTTCCCGGGCACGGTGATACTGATACTGATTCACATAAAACATTACCAACAGTAAGTTTCTCTGAAAAAAGAATCGATAGTGTTGAGTTATATCCATATAAAAATCTGTTTAACAAAGGCCTAGCCAGTGTTATGATTGCACATTTAAATGTCCCGAGCCTGGAACCCCGTCAAAATTTACCGACATCGCTATCCAAACCGGTTGTTACAGATTTGCTCAAGGACAAACTTGGTTTTGATGGATTAATCTTTACAGATGCCTTGAATATGAAAGGTGTTTCAAATTATACAACGCCCGGACAGGTAGATTTGGCAGCGTTTCATGCAGGTAATGATGTCTTGCTTATTTCTGAAGATATACCAAAAGCACACGCCCTAATAGTAGCCGCATATAGTTCAGGAGATATTTCAGAGGAGCGTTTGTCACATTCGGTCAAGAAAATTTTGTTTGCTAAGTACAAAGTGGGTTTACACAATTTTAAACCCGTCCAGACAAAATATCTTTATGAGGAATTGAATTCGGTTTTAAATGATGAGCTTTATGAAGAGTTGATGGAAAATGCCATTACGGTTGTAAAAAACAGTAATTCGGTTTTGCCCATTAAAGATTTAAACAAGAAAAAATTTGCCTACGTAAATTTTGGTGATGATAGTGGTGAACATTTTTACAACCAATTAAAGAAATATGCCCGGGTGGATTGGGTAAAAGCCAATTCCTTGGATGATTTGATACTCAAGTTAAAGCATTATGAAACTGTTGTTATTGGGTTTCACAAGTCAAATGATAATCCGTGGAAAAGCTATAAAATGTCACAAAGGGAGCTTACGTGGATATATGAAATCGCACGCACTAATAAGGTGATATTTAATGTCTTCACCAGTCCATATACACTTTTGGATTTAAAAACCACGACCCATTTTGAAGGTGTTATGGTATCTTACCAAAACAGCAAAATTGGACAAGAAGTGGCAGCGCAGATTATTTTTGGGGCCAGGCCCGCAAAGGGAAAACTACCTGTGACAGCGGGAGAAGCCTTTCCGGTAAGCACCACAGTTAGCACCTCATATCTGGGTCGTTTGAGTTATGGAACCCCTGAAAGTGTGGGTATGAACTCACAGCGTTTAAAAAAAATAGATTCCCTGGCAAACAGGGTGGTGAATGAAGGTATGGCTCCGGGTCTTCAGTTGCTTGTTGCCAAAAAAGGAAAAGTAATTTTTAATAAAAACTATGGGTATCACACCCAGCAAAAAAAGATAAAAGTGGAAGACGAGCATATTTATGATGTCGCTTCTCTTACCAAGATTATGGCTTCAGTCCCTATATTGATAAAATTGGCTGATCAGGGTGTTATAACTCTTGAAACAACCCTAGGCGAATTGCTTCCCGAATACCGTCTTTCCAATAAAAGCCATATAGCACTTAAGGAATTACTTTCACATTATGCCGGATTGAAATCCTGGATCCCTTTTTACAAAAACACTATGGATCCTGTTACCAAAAAACCTTCAGCAACTTATTATAGAAACGCTCCGGAAAAAGGGTTTTCACTCAAGGTTACAGAAAAATTATATGCCCGTGATGATTTGCAGGACAGTATTCAGGAAATTATTCTCAAAAGTGACGTGGCATCTAGGGTAAAATATCTCTATAGTGATTTACCATACTATATTCTGAAAAAGTATTTCGAAAAGCATTATGGGGTGCCTATGGAAGATATTATAGAGCGAGAGTTATATGAATCCCTTGGCACAAGTTATACTGGTTATTTACCAACAGAGAAATTTGATCTGGATCAAATCGTTCCCACCGAAATGGATAGTGACTATAGAATGCAGAAAGTTCATGGGTATGTTCACGATCAGGGAGCCGCTATGATTGGTGGGGTGAGTGGTCATGCCGGGGTTTTTAGTAATGCAAATGATATAGCCAAGATTATGCAACTCTATGTTCAAAATGGGTTTTATGGCGGCAAGCGCTATTTTGCTCCGGAATCCCTTGAATTATTTAATACCTGTTACTTTTGTGATAAGGATGTGCGACGTGGAGTAGGGTTTGATAAGCCCCAGTTGGGGACAGTTGGTCCCACCTGTGGTTGTGTCTCGATGACGAGCTTTGGTCATTCCGGTTTTACCGGAACTTATACCTGGGCAGACCCTGAAACAGAAATTGTTTATGTGTTTTTATCAAACCGTACATACCCTGATGTAAATAATAGAAAATTAATCAGTAGTAACATACGCACAGAGATTCAACAAGCCATCTATGATGCAATTGATTATTAATATAGCAAATTTATAAAACCCGGAAACTGTCATGAAAATAGCCATTGTATGTTACCCAACCTTTGGAGGTAGTGGAGTTGTAGCTACTGAACTTGGCACAGAGCTGGCTAAAAGGGGGCATGAAATTCATTTTATTACGTATAAACAACCGGTAAAACTGGAGCTTTTGGCAAATCATATTCACTTTCACGAAGTCAATGTGCCGGAGTATCCCTTGTTTAAATATCAACCTTATGAACTGGCGTTATCCAGTAAACTGGTTGATATGGTGAAATTATACAAGATAGACGTTTTGCATGTGCATTATGCCATACCTCACGCTTATGCCGGTTATATGGCAAAGAAAATGCTTGAAGAAGAAGGAATCTTTATTCCCATGGTTACCACGCTTCACGGAACAGATATAACGCTTGTGGGCAACCATCCTTTTTACAAACCTGCGGTTACATTCAGCATTAATAAGAGTGACGCGGTTACTTCTGTTTCCCAAAGCCTCAAGGATGACACCCTCAGGCTTTTTGATATTAGGTCAGAAATAGTGGTTGTGCCTAACTTTATTGATTTAAAAAAATATGAAAAGGAATCGTTTTCAGATTGCCAGCGTGAAATTATGGCCGATGAGAATGAACGTATAATAACACACGTTAGTAATTTCAGGAAAGTAAAAAGAATTGATCACATTATTGAGATTTTTTTCAATATTCAAAAGCAACTGCCTGCCAAATTAATCATGGTAGGCGAAGGTCCCGAGAAAGAACCCGCTGAGGAAATGTGTGCTGAATTAGGTATAGAGGACAAAGTTATTTTTCTAGGGAATAGTAACGAAGTTGATAAAATTCTCTGTTTTTCAGATTTATTTCTACTACCTTCAGAAAAAGAAAGCTTTGGTCTGGCGGCACTTGAAGCCATGGCCTGCGGTGTTCCGGTTATTTCCACAAATACCGGTGGTTTGCCTGAAGTAAACCGTCAGGGTACAAGCGGATATTTAAGTGATGTGGGAGATATTAAAGATATGACCAAAAATGCGCTTCATATACTGGAAAACCCGGAAACACTTAACCTGTTTAAGAAAAATGCAAAAAAGACAGCTCAGGAATTTGATATTCACACTGTTGTGCCACAATATGAAAAGTTGTACCTTCAGGTCATAAATAAATAAACAATTAAAGACTATAAACTATGCATCATATATCATCACTATTGGCAATCATCTTTCTAATGACTTTATCAAACTGTGACAGCTCAAAAAAAACACAGCAAAACAATCCAAATGCTGAGTTTACTGTGTTACACAAAAGTGAGTATGGTGGAAAAGATGGGAAGTGTTATGATATTATAAAAAACAACAATGACCGGACTCAATTACTTTTAAGCCTTAATCTTGATGAAGAAACAGCTCAACAATTAAAGGGTGTAGATTTAAACACACATACAATATTGGCACTTCATATGGGGCAGCATAATACAGGTGGTTATTCAATTGACATTTCAAATGTTGAAGAAAATGGTGATACTACATATGTTACTGTTGAAGAAAAGGGTCCTGAGCCGGGAGCGATGGTCACGATGGCGTTAACCAACCCTTATTGTATAGCTTTGGTTGAAAAAAATGAGACGATTGTTTTTAAAGCTAATGAAAAATAAACAAAAAAAATCCCGGTGTATCTTACACCGGGATTTTTTATAATTTAAAATGATTTAGAATTGATATCTAAGTCCTAGACCAACATCAAAACCAAGGTCATCCCTATAATTTCCAAACCCTAATTCCGGTCTAAAATCAAGTGAAATCAATAAAGGAATATCAAAATTATATTCAATACCTACATCACCTGCTACAAACACAAAGGTTTCATTATCCGGGTCACCGGGAAAATCATCATCAAAATCAATGCTGCCAACACCACCACCAATACCTGCATACCAGTTGAAACCTCCATCGATGTTCCATACCCATTGGTGCAAACCTGTTAACTTAAATGCACTCACGTTTCTGTTGCTTGTCCAGCCCAAACCAAACTCAAGACGATTGTTATCACCTATTGCTCTTTGGTAATTGATTTCTGTTCCAAACCCATCATTGTCTCCTAGTCGTAATCCTATTGCATTTTTGGATATCATTTGGGAATGTGATGCAAATACTACCCCCAAAATTAATACTGTTGTAAAAAATACTTTTTTCATTTTTAATTTGGTTTTTTTATTAATTCCTTACAAATTTAACGCAATTAATTATTTGAAAGTATAGACTGTCCATAATGTTTTGTTAATAATATATAATTTTTGTTAATCGATTTGTCATTGAAATTGTACTTTTAAGGTAATGAAAACAAGCAATTCTATCAATCTCAATATCTTAGCTGAAACACTGGAGGGGGAACTCTCTTTTAACAATCTGTCAAGAGCAATTTATGCTACAGATGCATCTGTATATAGAATGCTGCCCCTTTGTGTTGTTTTTCCAAAAACCACAAATGATATTATTAAAATCATTGATTTTGCATCCCAAAATAACGTCGGTCTAATTCCTCGCACAGCAGGTACATCCCTAGCCGGCCAATGCGTTGGAGAGGGTATAGTTGTAGACGTTTCAAAATATTTTACACAAATTCATCATATAGACGTAAAAAATAAAACGGTTACTGTCGCCCCCGGAGTTATCAGAGATGAACTCAATGCATACCTCAAGCAGCACAATTTGTTTTTTGGACCCAATACCTCTACTTCAAACCGCTGTATGATAGGAGGGATGGTCGGTAACAATTCCAGTGGCACAACATCTATTAAATATGGAGTCACACGGGATAAAGTTTTGGAAATGGAAGTCGTACTTGCCGATGGTGCTTTAGTCACATTTGGTGAAGTTGATTCAGAAACCTTTTTCGCTAAAGCGAAAGAAAACACTGCTGAAGGTAAAGTTTACCAAGGCATATATACTCTATTTAAAGAAAAAGCTATTCAGAAACAAATCAGTGACAATTTTCCAAAACCTGAAATTCATCGCAGAAATACCGGTTATGCCATTGATGAGCTCATTAAAAGTGAGATATTCACAAACAACGGAAACACCTTCAATCTATGTAAGCTTCTCTGTGGAAGCGAAGGCACACTCGCATTTACAACTAAAATTAAACTTCAGCTTGATGATCTGCCACCACCGGAAACAGTTATGGTTGCTGCTCATTTTGATTCGGTTGAAAAGTGTTTAAAGGCAGTTGTTCCGGCGATGCAATATGATTTGTTTACGTGCGAAATGATGGATAAAGTTATTTTAGATTGCACAAAAGACAATTTAAAATACAGTCCTTACCGTTTCTTTATAGAAGGTGAACCGCAAGCAATACTCTTACTTGAAATTAAGGATTATTCCATGGAAAGGTGTATGCAACGAGCCGGTGATCTCATCAATGGCTTGTCTGCTACAGATCTTGCTTATGCATTACCGGTTTTGTATGGCGATGCGATAGAAAAAGCCCTGGAACTTCGCAAAGCCGGACTGGGACTGCTGGGGAATATGGTAGGCGACAAAAAAGCCGTGGCGTGTATTGAAGATACCGCTGTTGCTTTAGAAGACCTTTCTGAATATATTACGGAATTTACGGCGCTAATGAAGTCTTTTGACCAGAAAGCTGTATACTATGCTCATGCCGGAGCAGGGGAGTTGCATTTGCGACCTATTTTAAATCTTAAAAAAGAAGAAGATGTCAGGCTTTTTGAAAAGATTACTTCAGCTGTTGCTCAATTGGTGAAAAAATACCAAGGTTCGATGAGTGGGGAACACGGTGACGGAATCGTGAGGTCTTCTTATATTGAAATGATGGTTGGTGCAGAAAACTTCAAATTACTGAAAAGAATAAAAGAGCTTTTCGATCCGCAAAATATAATGAATCCGGGTAAAATTGTGAATGCCTATGCAATGACTGATGGTTTACGGTATACTCCCGGCAGAAAAGAACCGGAAATTGAAACCCTTCTCGACTTTTCTGATTCATTGGGCATTTTAAGAGCAACAGAAAAATGTAACGGAAGCGGCGATTGCAGGAAACCTGAAACTGCCGGCGGAACGATGTGTCCCAGCTATCGTGTAACAAAAGACGAAAAAGATACAACACGTGGCAGGGCTAATGCCCTTAGGGAGTTTTTAACACAAAGTGATCAGGCAAATAAGTTTAATCACAAGGAACTCAAAGAGGTGTTTGATTTATGCATCAGTTGCAAAGGGTGTAAAAGTGAGTGTCCTTCAAATGTTGATATGGCAGCATTAAAAGCAGAGTTTGAATTTCAGTATCAAAAGGAAAACGGTCGTGACTTAAGGGCAAAATTGTTTGCAAACAACCATCGCTATAATCAAATGGGGAGTAAGTTTAAAAGCCTGACAAACTTCCTTTACAGCAATAAATTTAGCGCTTCTATCCTTAAAAAAAGTATGGGAATCGCACCTCAAAGAAGCCTTCCTTTACTTTCAACAAAGAATTTAATATCAGAATACCAATCACTTAAAAAACAGTTTATTAGTGACAAAAAAAAAGTTTATTCATTTGTAGATGAATTTACGGAATATCTAGATTCTGAAATTGGTATCGATGCCTTGCATATCCTTTTTAATTTAGGTTATGATGTTGAAATAATACAACATTCCCAAAGCGGGAGGGCTTTCATTTCAAAAGGCTTTTTAAAGGAAGCAAAACAATGTGCAAATAAAAATATAGAGGTTTTTAAAGAATTGATTTCAGATGAGGTTCCTCTGATTGGGATTGAACCTTCGGCCATACTGACGTTTAGGGATGAGTATTTAAGGCTTGCAGATGACAAAGAAGCAGCAAGAGCACTGGCAAAAAATGTATTTACAATCGATGAGTTTTTGGCAAATGAAATCAAAGCAGGTGCTATTTTACCTGAATTTTTTACTAAAGAAAAGACACAAATAAAACTTCATTTGCATTGCCATCAAAAGGCATTGTCGTCTGTATTACCGACATTTCAGTTGTTGAGTATCCCTGAAAACTATAAGGTTACCATCATCCCTTCGGGCTGTTGTGGTATGGCGGGATCTTTTGGCTATGAACAAGAGCATTATGACATCAGTATGCAGATGGGGGAGCTTACTTTGTTCCCGGCAATAAGAAAAACCGGTTTAGAGACAATTATAGCTGCTACCGGAACAAGTTGCAGGCATCAGATTCTGGACGGTACTCAAAGAAAGGCCCTTCATCCCATCAGTATTTTAAGGGATGCCTTAAAGCTTGCCAAAAGCGATCATCGCAGAAAGTAAATCTGTTTCTGTATCCACATCTGTATCTGCGTCTGAAGCAATATCATTGATTACAGGGCTTTTGTAGCCTTTAGGGTCATAGGTGTATAATTCCCACTTTTCATTGTTGTATTCCAGAGCTGTGAGGTTTTCCACCCAGTCACCACTGTTCAGATAGGTACAGGAGCCCTTTAAATTAACCTTCACTTCTATTTGTGGTTGATGGATGTGGCCGCAGACAACATAATCAAATCCGTTTTCAATAGCCAGATCTGATGCCGTTTTTTCAAAATCACTGATAAACTTAACTGCTTGCTTTACCCCGGACTTTATTTTTTTGGAAAGGGAATACTTTTCACGCCCCATTTTCAATAAACACCAGTTTACCAACTGATTGATGAGAATGAGGAAATCATAGCCCCATCCGCCAAGCTTTGCAATCCATTTGGCATGTTGCACAGAGGCATCAAAAACATCACCGTGAAAAAACCAGGCCTTTTTTCCGTCAAGGTTAAGCACCAGTTTGTCGAGAATTTGAATGTTTCCCATTTTGGTGTCACTGAACTTGCGGAGCTTTTCATCATGGTTGCCTGTGATGTAATATACCTTTGTTCCTTTAGTCGCAAAGGAAATTATCTTTTTAATCACCTGCAGATGGGCCTTTGGGAAATAACTTTTTCTAAACTGCCAGATATCAACAATGTCACCATTTAGAATAAGTTTTTTTGGCTTAATGCTGTTCAAGTAGTGCAACAATTCTTTGGAGTTGCAGCCGTAAGTACCAAGATGCACATCAGAGATTACAACAATATCGACTTTTCGTTTCAAGATAGATCAGGTTTTCACAAATGTCATACAAGTTTGATTTTCAAACAAACAAAAAGGATTATCAGTTACTTAAGCTATGGTTAATTTTAGTTTACGAAAAGATTCCAAAGTTTACTGAATTATTATTTTGTTGTTTATTTTTAAATCTGTGTTTTAAAAATTACATTTGTTGTAAACCTTTCCCTTGTATGGCAGGAAATACAATTGGCACGCTATTTAAATTAACCACCTTTGGGGAGTCTCATGGAGCATCAATCGGCGGTATTCTTGAAGGGTGTCCTGCCGGATTAATATTGGATTTTGAAGCCGTGCAGGCAGAAATGCAGCGCAGAAAACCCGGTCAGTCCAAAATTGTCACACAGCGTAAGGAAGAAGATGAAGTTCAATTTTTAAGCGGTATTTTTGAAGGAAAAACCACCGGAACACCCATAGGATTTCATATTAAAAATACCAACCAGAAATCTAAGGATTACTCTCATAACAAAGACGTTTACCGCCCCTCACATGCAGACTTTACATATGACAAAAAATATGGCTTACGGGATTTCCGCGGGGGAGGGAGATCTTCAGCCCGTGAAACAGCAAGCTGGGTCGTGGGTGGTGCTTTAGCAAAACAACTCCTTGCTGATATTAAAATATACGCTTTTGTTTCATCTGTGGGTGATATTTTTATCGATAAACCCTATCAGGATTTGGATTTTTCCAAAATCGAAAGCAATAACGTGCGCTGTCCCGATACAGCAACGGCAGAAAAGATGGAACAATACATCAAACAAATCAAAAAGGATGGAGATACAGTGGGAGGCACCATTACCTGTGTTATTAAAAATGTACCCATAGGTTTAGGCGAACCTGTTTTTGAGAAATTACATGCCCAATTGGGCAAAGCCATGCTTTCCATCAATGCAGTAAAGGGTTTTGAATATGGAAGTGGTTTTTGTGGTGCCAGAATGAAAGGCAGTGAACACAATGATCTTTTTGAAAAGGATGGTACTACCCAAACAAATTTAAGTGGTGGTGTTCAGGGAGGCATAAGCAATGGAATGGATATTTATTTCAGGGTTGCTTTCAAGCCGGTTGCGACCCTTATGAAAACCCAGGAAACCATTGACAATACCGGAAACCAGCGGGAAATTAAAGGCAAAGGACGTCATGATCCATGTGTTGTGCCCAGGGCTGTGCCCATTGTGGAAGCTATGGCGGCAATGGTATTGGCAGATTTTTATTTACTGAACAAAGTATCCAGGATTTAATAAAATAAATGATTTTATAGATGAGAAAACTTGCACTACACTGGAAAATTATAATCGGGATGGTTCTCGGTATCATATGGGCTCTTATATCCAGTTCTATGGGTTGGAGTGCTTTTACTGTTAACTGGATAGATCCGTTTGGAACAATTTTCATTAATTTATTGAAGTTAATTGCAGTTCCTTTGGTATTGTTTTCCATTATCAGTGGTGTGGCAAACATAGGAGATCCGGCCAGTCTGGGCAGGATGGGAGGGAAGACCCTTTTGATTTACCTGATTACCACGGTAGCGGCTATTTCGCTTGGTTTGTTGTTGGTCAATACGGTGAAACCCGGAAAATTAATTGATGATCAAAGCCGCATTGACAATAGGATTAGTTATGAAATATGGGCTTCAGACCAGGGATATGAAATAAAAGACGGAATTAATTATCTTCAGGACCCTGCATTCTTTGAACGGGCAAGGGAAATTTCTGATTTGACCCGCAGTGAGCTCAAAGAAGCCTCCGTTTCAGATAAGCTTGAAACAGCCACAAAACAAAAAGAAACTACCCCGTTACAGCCCTTGGTTGACATTGTGCCTGAAAACTTTTTTCACTCTTTGTCAAATAATGGCTTAATGCTTCAAATTATATTCTTTGCCATCTTTTTTGGGATGTGCTTGTTGTTTATTCCCGGCGACAAGGCAAAACCCCTCATTTCCTTGGTAGACAGTGCCATGGAAGTTTTTCTTAAAATGGTCGATCTTGTAATGCAGGCCGCGCCGTTTTTTGTTTTTGCTTTACTTGCAGGAGTGGTAAGTAAAATGGCAGGAGATGATATTGGAAAAGTAATAGAAATTTTTAAAGGATTGAGTTGGTACACGCTTACTGTGTTGGGCGGTTTGTTACTGATGATTTTTATTGTCTACCCGTTAATTTTAAAAGTTTTCGTTAGAAAAATACCGTATGGTGGTTTTTTTAAAGCGATGAGTCCTGCACAAACACTGGCCTTTTCCACCTCGAGTAGTGCTGCCACTTTACCTGTAACTATGGAATGTGTTGAAAACAATCTGGGTGTTGATAAGAAAATTTCAAGTTTTGTATTGCCTATTGGGGCAACGGTTAATATGGACGGAACGAGTTTATATCAAGCCATTGCCGTGGTTTTTTTGGCACAAATGCACATGATAGACCTTACCCTTGGCCAACAATTAACCGTTGTTTTAACGGCAACTTTAGCTTCCATAGGATCTGCGGCAGTGCCCAGCGCCGGTTTGGTGATGTTGATAATTGTCCTTGACTCTGTAGGATTAAACCCTGCGTGGATTGCCATAATTTTTCCGGTAGACCGCATTTTGGATATGTTCAGGACTGTTGTAAATGTAACAGGAGATGCTACGGTTTCTTCCATCATTGCAGACGGAGAGGGAATGTTACATTATGAAGATGCAAAAGACCCTTCAGAAACTTTTGAAATTGAAGAAGATTAAAATAAAAAAAGCCTGCTTTAATAGCAGGCTTTAGATTTATCTCCTTCTGGCAATATAGAGGTTTAATTCTTCTGTGGAATCTTCCCATTCAAATGCCTGCGACACCTTAAAATAGTTTCCAATATCATAGGTGTAATCGAAAGCAAATTTTGCAAATTCAAGTTTTGTTTCTTCCCATTCCATCACCTGAACCAAATCACGCACCTGGTCTGCAAACAAGCAATTTGATGAAACAATTTGCTTTGCCAGGCTAAGACGGGTTTCATCCCAATCTTTTGATTGTATGGTTCTTTTGGCTTCATTGAAGTCAGCCTGTTCCATGGGCCAGGGACATCCCACAGGTCCTCCATAACCTTGCATAATGTAATGATCCTGATGAGAACCTCCTGAGACAACGGTGGTGGTTTCTTCATAGTAGTCCATATTATCATTGACATTTACATTCACACTGACTCCGGCTCCTCCAATATTTACATCCATATTCATGCCACCCATATTGCCAATTGAATTAACGCGGGTCGTTACAGTTTCAGCATAAACAGGTTCTGTAACAACGGTTCCAATTACGCGCTGGTTGGGAATTTCAACGTAAACATCAGGAAGGGGAACAGCAGAAAACATACGTAATTTTAACTTCCCTTTTTTGTCAATAACCCGATAGGTAATTTCAGCAGATTGCTCCGGCATGTAAAGATTGCTTTCAAGTATTCCTTTGTCAGGACTTTCAAATACAAGCTTTGCACTGTAAACGGGTGCGTGTAAATTGGTTACCAATACATTGGATTCGGGAAATTCATGTTGCTGAATATTGTTCAAAAACAAAGTGAATTTTGAATTATCCTCTGTAAAAATAATAACATTGTAGTTTAACTGTGCAGAGGCTATAGCCGCAAAAAATAATGCGATTGCACTTAAAGTAATTGTTTTCATAATATAGGTTTTTAGTTCTTTTTTTGGGTGTAACAAATGTAATGCCATTTATAGTATTTGATTAATATTAAGTAGATATTTACATTGCAATAATACTAAAAATATTGATTCACAGTATATTAAATTTTTTGGGTATAGTTTTTTTGAAAAAAAAATATTATCTTTAATTTCATATTTAATTAACTTTAAGTATACATTACTATCCCCTTGACTTTTTAAATTTGAGACCCAAATATCAAAGCGCTACTTATGCATAATTTTAAAATTATGCGATTAATTATTTCTATTTTCTTCGTTTTATGCGCTATTAATGGCTTCAGTCAGGTAGGCATCAATACCACAACACCAAGTGCAGCTTCTGTAATTGATATACAGAGTTCGAATGGAACCAACTTTGGCGGCTTTTTACCCCCAAGGGTCGATCTTGCAGAACGGGATTTGATACCTGTTACCGCTGCAGATGAGGGCATGCTTGTATATGTCATTAATCCGCCCAACAGCCAACTCCAGATTTGGGATGGTACTGCCTGGCGAACACTTTTTCCGCAGAGTGTTGAGTTTTCTGCTGTATTGGCGGGGTGGGAGGTTTTGGGAGTTGGTGGTTTTGGACCAAATCCTTTTGATGCTACTAATACAAATGCAAGTGTTACTGTTGGTGGTTTAACACGAGGAATTGGTCTTACAATAAGCGGTGGTGGTTCAGATGATTCTTGGGGTGCGGATGGTTGGTTTGTAGTTGGCCCTGTACAAACACAAGCAATATCAATTGCAAATGACAAATATTTAACATTCACAATTAATCCAAATTTTGGAGTAAATGTTTCTTTGAGTGCCATTCAACCCTATAATATAAGACGCTCGGCAACTGGGCCCACCACAGGAATTTGGCAGTATAGTATTGACGGTACTAACTTTTTTGATATTGGAACTTCAATTACATGGGGAGTTGATACCAGTGGGACTGGAAATCCGCAAACGGAAATAGATCTAAGCGGTATAACAGACCTTCAAAACTTGACTTCTGCAACAACGGTAACATTTAGGATAGTTAACTGGGGAGCATCTGGAGCAGGGGGTACTTGGTACTTCAATAACATCAATGGAGATGATTTGATAATTCGAGGAAATTTGAATTGATTTTACAAAAACTTCGATTTCAACTCCGGTGTGGGAATCATACAATTGTCTTTTTTACCAAACCATTTGTAACGGTTTTTTGCAATGATGTCATAAACCCAGTTTCTGAAAAATGCAGGTAAAATAATAAAACCATAAAGCAGGGGGTAACCTCCTTTTAAATGTTTCGCAATTTTGAGTGCGGCGGTAGATTTTACACTGAATTTGTTTTCTTCAATCAGTATAATCGAATCTGTCTTTGAGGTGTCAATATTATATTTCTGGATTAATTTCTCTCCTTCATCAGATTGAATCGCCGCAAAACGAAAAACATCTTTCTTGTCCCTTTTGATGATAAATACAACAGAGTTGTTACAGAGATTACAAACCCCGTCAAACAAGATTATTTTTTTAGTCTCGGCATTCATTTTTTGGATGGCTTTTTACGTTCTACAAATTCAAGTTCGTCAAGGCTTACATTTGTTGTAAAGATACCATAATTTACAATGGCCTTGTTTTTTTCAATGGTGTCTATCGTTCCCAGAGCTTTTCCATTTTGCATTCTCACTTTATCGCCCACTTTTAGCTCCATTTTAGGCTTGTTCTCTTCCTTTTTTTTCTGAACCGCTTTTTCTTTCTTTTTCTCTTTTCTGATTACTGATACTTTTTGTTCAACCTCTTTTTCAACTTGCTTCTCCTTGGCTTTTACTTCTTTTTTTACTTTTAAAGGCTCTTTTTTTCTTTTGGAATTTTCAACTGCAATGAGTTTCATAAATTCATCCATGAGTTGTTTTTTTCGGTTGTTGTTAAAATAGGTTTCCGCAAGACTATCGATTTTCTTTCCTAAATAGATAAGCTTTTGATTGCTGTCATACAACTCCTGATAACTTTCCAGTTTGTTTTGAATTTTTGCATTGATTTCTTCCAGTTGCTTGCTTTCTGATTTAGCTTTAACCTCTTCGCTCTTTAATGATTCAGAGGTTTTTCTGAGTTTTGCACGTTCCTTTTGAAGGTCAGCAATGGTTTTATCAAAACGCACTTTACTGCGTTCGATTTTCTTTTTTGCTTTGTTGATTAAACTGTAAGGAATCCCATTTTTTTGTGCCACTTCAAAGGTAAAAGAACTCCCGGCTTCACCAAGATAAAGCTTATAGAGCGGTTGCAGTGTTTTTTGGTCGAACTGCATATTGGCATTGATTGCATAGGGCAATTCATTTGCCAGCATTTTCAGGTTGGTATAATGGGTGGTTATGATGCCAAAGGCTTCCCTTTCATAGAAAACTTCCAGAAAGGTTTCGGCCAGTGCACCTCCCAGTTCCGGGTCGCTTCCGGTACCGAATTCGTCAATTAAAAAGAGCGTTTTGTCATTGCATTTTTTTAAAAACCGGTTCATCATTTTTAAACGATAACTGTAAGTACTCAAATGATTTTCAATGGATTGGTTGTCACCAATATCTGTCAAAATACGATCAAAAAAGCAGGCTTCGCTTTTCGGGTTCACCGGAATCAACATACCGCTCTGCAGCATCACCTGAAGCAAACCTACTGTTTTAAGCGTGATACTTTTACCCCCGGCATTGGGACCTGAAATGACGATAATGCGTTTTTCAGGATGTAATTCTATGGATTGGGGAAATGTTTTTGTTTTTGTTTTCAAATTGCTCAAATACAAAATAGGGTGGTAGGCATCCTGAAAGTGAAATTGCTTTTCATCTGAAATGGTGGGAAGCACTGCCTGTATGCTCTTTGCATATTTTGCCTTTGCCGCGATGATGTCAATGGAAATGAGATACTCTTGGTATGCGGCCAAATCTTCTCTGTATGGACGCATAAAGTTTGTAAGTTTTTTGAGTATTTTTTTTATTTCTTCATCTTCATCAAACAAGAGGTTGTGCAATTCTCTGGAGTAATTTAGGGTAGCAATGGGCTCGATAAAAACGATGCTTCCGGTTTTGGAACTTCCCATCACCGCACCTTTTACTTTTTTGCGGTGCATTGCTTTCACAGCAAGTACCCTGCGGTTATCAATGAATGATTCTTTGATTTCGTCAAGATAATCTTGTGATGCCGCTTGTGAGAGGGCTGACGTGAAAGAAGAATTTATTTTGGCTTTCATTCCGTTTAAGGAACGCCTTATGTTTTGCAACTCCGGGGTGGCATCATCTTTTATTTCACCATAACGGTCAATAATAAGGTGAATCGCGCCTTCAATTTCTTTTATATAAATTACATTCTCTGATTTTGCATTGAGATATACATAAAATTCTTTGAACTTTTTAAAGAAAGTGAGTAGCGTTGACGTGCTGTTGCAAAGGCTTGCAATTTTTCTGAAGGAACCCACTTCCAGCATACTGTTTTCAATTTGCAACAAATGCAATTCTTTGGAAACCGGTTCAAATCCATGATTGGGAATGCTATTGTCCCCCTGAAGCGAAGAAGTGTATTCCTCCACTTCTTTTAAGGCAATGACGGCGTCTTTTTTTTCTTTAAACGGAATGATTTCCAGTGTTCTGTCGCGGGCGATATCGGTAACGCACAAAGCCGAAATGTGACTCAATACTTTAGGGAATTCAAGGTCTTGAAGTGTTTTTTGATCAATTTTAATCATTACCGATTTTCTCTGTATTTTTAAGGTTTGAAATCAAATACAAAAATAAGCATAATGCAGGTAAAAATTGATGCAAGTTGGCAGGATAAACTAAAAGATGAATTTGAAAAAGAGTATTTTAAAGAATTGGCGCAATTTGTAAGGGAGGAATACAAATCAAATACCTGTTATCCTCCCGGAAAGCAAATCTTTGCTGCTCTTGACCATACACCATTTGATGAAATTAAAGTCGTTATTTTAGGCCAGGATCCTTATCATGGCTCAGGGCAGGCAAATGGTTTGTGTTTTTCAGTAAATGACGGAATCCCAAAACCTCCCTCCCTTCAAAATATTTTCAGGGAAATAAAAGATGATCTTGCAAAAGATATTCCACAAACCGGAAATTTGGAACGCTGGGCCAATCAGGGTGTTTTTTTGCTCAATGCAACCTTAACAGTGCGTGCCCATCAGGCCGGAAGCCATCAAAATAAAGGTTGGGAAAAATTTACAGATGCTGTGATTAAAATAATTTCCGAAGAAAAAGAAAACGTCGTGTTTATGTTATGGGGGGGATATGCAAAAAACAAGGTAAAATTAATAAATCAAAGAAAGCACCTGATCCTTACTTCCGGTCATCCCTCTCCACTGAGCGCAAATCGCGGCTACTGGTTTGGAAACAGGCATTTTGGTAAAGCAAATGAATTTTTAGAAAAAAATGGGGAAAGGAAAATAGACTGGTAAGCGTGTAAAAAAAATAGTTATTGGTATTTAAAACTATTCTTCATCAGGGGTTTTAGTCTCTGATACATCATTGCAGCTGAAATGCAACAACAAGAAATTACAAGCAACCAAAGCACCCAGAATAAGTAAAATTGTTGTCATAATGGTTAGATTATTTTCTATATAGATGACAAATTTTAAATAAGGTTGCGTGAACAGTTATATTTTTTTCAAAAATTAAATAAAAATTCTTCGCTTTTTTTTCGCGAAGTAACCAATTCAAGGTTTAAGAGTTGCTTCTGTATTTCATTTAGGTCTGATGTTTTAAGCTGATGTTGGCTCCATTCTGTCAACGAGAGCCATTCACGAACATCTTCCAGTTTTTGATTGTATCGCTCTGAAATCATTTTATCGATTTCGGGGATTCGTTTGAAATTATTGGTTTCAGCATTGATGGCATCCAAAATTATCTTTACGGTTTCAGGTTCGCTTTCCAATACATCATTTCTCACAGCTATCACAAAACATGGCCAGGGGGTAGGGCAGTTATCCAACCGGCGAAAGATGCCGTTGTCAACGTAAGGCTTGGTCGTAAACTTTTCCCACATAAAATAATCTGCCTGTCCGTTGGGCAATGCATTTAAAGCTCCTTCAAGATCACTGATTTCTTCAAATTTAAGGTCTTTTTTGGTGTCCCACCCCAGGTTTTGGGCATTGATATAAGCCATTAAATGTGAACCGGAGCCGTACCTACTAATTGCTGCTTTGGTTCCTTTAAGTTGATTTATATTTTGGTATTCAGAATTTGCAGCTACATGAATGCCCCAAATGAGCGGCGATTCCACAAAGACCTGTACGATTTTAGCATCATTACCTTCAATAATATCCCTTACGATTCCTTCAGTAAGGATAATAGCCATGTCTATTTCTTTGTCACGCAGAGCGTTGTTCATTTGGCCGGTTCCTCCATAGTAATCTTTCCAGCGCAGGTCAATACCTTGTTTTTGACAGGTTTTGTTTTTAAGTAGCAGGTACCAGGGAAGGTTAAAATGTTCTGGAACGCCGCCAATTTTAAAGTTTTTCATGTAGGCCTATACGTTTACAATGCGGTCTAATGCATAGCTTATTAATTTTTTTACAACTTCTGACGGGTCAGCACTGAACTCACCGGTAATTCTATTGGCTATGATGGCATTGAGCGAAATGGCTCTATGGCCCAGTAGTTTTGACATCCCGTAAATACCGGCAGTTTCCATTTCCATGTTGGTAATGTTCAACCCTTTGTATTCAAATGAAGCCAGTTTTTTATTGATTTCAGGGTCTTGCAACGGCAACCGCAATATACGTCCCTGTGGGCCGTAAAAGCCAATATTTGTTGCTGTTATACCTGATTGGGTTTGGCCAGATTTAAAAATATCTATCAACTTTTGAGAACCCTTTATGATGTAGGGTTCTGATTTTTTAGAAAACCAACCTGTATGATTTATAAAATTCTGGGTGGCTTCAGTTTCTTCCACACCTTTTGAATCATAAAAATGCATCAGGCTGTCAAAGCCAATAGACATTTCACTGAGTAAAAAGGAGTCCAGCGGGACGTTTTGATTAATAGACCCTGAAGTACCAACCCTGATAATGTCCAGACTTTTCAATTCTTGCCTGACTTCGCGTTTTTCCAAATCAATATTGACAACGGCATCAAGTTCGTTTAAAACAATGTCAATATTATCTGTTCCTATTCCGGTAGAAATAACTGTAATGCGTTTTCCTTTATAATTGCCTGTCTGGGTTTTGAACTCGCGGTTTTGAATTGTAAACTCTATAGAGTCAAAATGTTTTGTTATTTCCTCCACACGGTCGCTGTCGCCCACGGTTATTACGATATCCGCTACCTGACCGGGCAATAATTGAAGGTGGTAGACACTCCCGTTTGTGTTTAAGATGAGTTCAGATGCTTTAATTTTCATGTTTATGTTTTAGTATGGAAACAGAGATTTCAGCCACCCACGCGTTTTACTTTAAAACCTTTCGCTTTAAGCATTTCCATGATTTGTTTTCGGTAATCTCCCTGAATAATAATTTGTTCATTTTTAAAACTTCCGCCAACACCGAGGGTGGTTTTCAGTTCTTTTGCAAGCATTTTAAAATCGGAATCGGCACCGGTGTATCCTTCGATTATGGTGATGGGTTTCCCTTTTCTCTTTTCATACTTGCATATCAAAGGATCATCCTGAAGCCATAACCCTTTTGAATCGTTTTCAGTGTGAGAATCCGTTTCAGATTCCTGGTGGTCAGGAAAGAGGTTTTTTAATTGGTCTTTTAAATCCATTCTTAATCTTTTAAAAGGTAAGAACCTGTGTGCTTTCCATGATCAGTTTCGTGAGTTCTGCCATTGTGCTGCGCTCGGTTTTTTCAAGCATGTGTTCCTCTTTAAATCCCCTTGCGTCCATACAACTTCCACACAATTTTACCGAAGCACCATGATTCAGGGATAGTTTTAACATACGCCCAATATTATAGTACCCGTTGGGAGTTTGTTGGTTTGCCAGTGCACATCCCACAGCATCTGCCATGAGAAACACACACACTTCTGTTTCCGGATAGTCTTTGTTAGTTTGATTGGCGATGCGCAATGCATTATAGGCCTTTTCGGTACCATAAGGTGCATCATTGATTATTATGAGAAGTTTCATTTTTTTAATTTTCAATTATTCTTGTTATTACGAAAAGTATATAGCTTATAAAACTACTTTTTAATAAGCCCTATATCTACCAAACGTTGATGTAAAAATTCACCGGCAGTAATGTCTTCATAAGCTTTTGGGTGGTTTTCGTCGATGCATTCCGGAAGGCAATCCAAACGCATATCACTTCGCGGATGCATAAAAAACGGAATGGAATATCGTGGTTTGTCCCAATCTTCACGCGGTGGGTTGACAACGCGGTGTATGGTAGAACGAAGTTTGTTATTGGTGTGCCTTTCAAGCATGTCACCCACATTGATCACGAGTTCATCTTCCTGCGGAATGGCATCAATCCATTCACCATCTTTTCGCAACACCTGAAGCCCTCCGGTAGAAGCTCCCATCAGTAAGGTTATTAAATTGATATCACCGTGAGCACCTGCTCTTACAGCACCATTGGGCTCTTCAGTGATGGGAGGGTAGTGGATTGCCCTGAGGATACTGTTTCCATTACTTGCCCAATGATCAAAATAAGTTTCTTCTATGCCTAAATAAAGCGCCAGTGCACGCAGTACATAGATTCCTGTTTTTTCAAGTTGGCGATAGGCCTGCATGCCTACTTCGTTGAAATTTTTATTTTCTTCAACCTGAACATTATCAGGGTATTTGTCAATCAGGTTTGCATCAGCATCGGGTTCCTGGCCAAAGTGCCAAAACTCCTTTAAATCACCTTCTTTTTTGCCTTTTGCGTGTTCTTTTCCAAAAGAGACATAGCCACGCTGACCCCCCAATCCTTCGATTTCATATTTTCTCTTTGTTTCCAGCGGAAGCGCAAAAAAATCTTTAACTTCTTTATACAGATTATCAACTAATTTGTCATCGAGAAAGTGGTTTTTCAAGGCCACAAAACCTATTTCTTCATATGCTTTGCCTATCTCATCTACAAATTTTTGTTTGCGTTTGGGATCTTCACTGAGAAAATCAGCTAAATCAACACTGGGTATATTGGTCATTACTCAACATTTTAAGGTTATACATGCAAAGATACCAAAAATTATTTCGCTTTTAAATTAAACTAATGTTAGGTTTATCAAGGGTTATTTTGCTAATTTTGTTAGACTATATTTATACTATTATATGAGCATGACAACTGATAAACCCGCAATAACATTTCCAAAGCATTCTCTTACTGATGATCAATTAATTGCCCTTTACAAGGGGATGTTAAAGCCCCGGTTGATTGAGGAAAAAATGTTGATACTGTTGCGTCAGGGCAAAGTGTCAAAATGGTTTAGCGGAATCGGGCAGGAAGCCATTGCTGTGGGTGTGACTCAAGCCATGAAAGAATCAGAATACATCCTTCCCATGCACCGCAATCTCGGGGTTTTTACTTCCAGAAATATTCCTTTATACCGTTTGTTTTCACAATGGCAGGGAAAAGCAAACGGCTTTACCAAAGGGCGTGATCGTTCTTTTCACTTCGGGACACAGGAGTTTAAAATTGTTGGGATGATATCTCATTTGGGCCCACAACTAGGAGTTGCAGATGGGATTGCACTGGCAAACCTTTTGAAAAAGAACAATGAAATTACCGCTGTATTTACGGGTGAGGGCGGTACCAGTGAGGGTGATTTTCATGAGGCTCTCAATGTTGCGGCAGTCTGGGATTTGCCCGTACTCTTTTGTATTGAAAACAACGGTTATGGTCTATCAACGCCCACAAACGAACAATATCGCTGTAAACATTTGGTTGATCGGGGAGTTGGTTATGGCATGGAAGCCCACCAAATTGACGGAAACAATATCATTGAGGTTTTTACAAAAATTAATGAGATAGTAGAGAGCATGCGTTCCAATCCGCGACCGGTATTGATTGAGTTTATAACGTTCAGGATGCGGGGCCACGAAGAAGCCAGTGGCACAAAATATGTTCCCCAGGACATGATGGATGCCTGGGCATTAAAAGATCCTCTGAATAATTTTGAGCAATATTTACTGGAAAATAAAATTATCTCTGAGCAACGCATTAGTGACTTTAAAAAGGAAATAAAAAAAGAAATTGACGATAACCTGGATATGGCTTACGCCGAAAGCGCTATTGAGCCCAATGAAACAGTTGAGTTAAATGATGTATATAAAGAATTTATATATCATGAAGTTAAACCTAATAAAAATTCTAAAAATATTCGTCTCATAGATGCCATATCCCAAGGCTTAAAGCAGTCCATGGAACGGCACGATAATTTGGTGATAATGGGTCAGGACATCGCAGAATATGGCGGTGTGTTTAAAATAACGGAAGGTTTTGTTGATTTTTTTGGTAAAGAAAGGGTGCGAAATACTCCCATTTGCGAATCAGCAATTGTTTCTGCTGCCATGGGGCTGTCCATTAACGGTTTTAAAGCAGTGGTTGAGATGCAATTTGCAGATTTTGTTTCCTCAGGCTTTAATCCTATTGTTAATTATCTTGCGAAAAGCCATTACCGCTGGAACGAAAATGCAGATGTTGTTGTCAGAATGCCATGTGGCGCAGGCGTTGGCGCGGGGCCTTTTCACAGTCAGACCAACGAAGCGTGGTTTACACACACTCCCGGTTTGAAAGTGGTTTACCCTGCATTTCCTTATGATGCGAAAGGGCTTTTGGCTACTTCAATTGAAGATCACAATCCCATTTTGTTTTTTGAGCACAAGGCATTATACAGAAGTGTCTATCAGGAAGTTCCTGAAGATTATTATACACTTCCCCTAGGGAAAGCTTCTCTTTTAAAAGAGGGAAATGATATTACAATTATAACCTATGGTGCAGGTGTGCATTGGGCATTGGAAACCCTGGAAAAAAATAAGAATATTAAAGCTGATTTGATAGACTTGAGAACCTTGCAGCCGCTTGACGAAAATACCATCTACACTTCCGTGAGAAAAACAGGAAAGGTAATCATCCTTCAGGAAGACTCACTTTTTGGAGGAATTGCATCAGACATTAGTGCTATGATTACAGAAAGCTGTTTTGAACACTTAGATGCTCCTGTCATGCGGGTAGGGAGTTTAAATACACCCATTCCATTCGCCTCTCAACTGGAGAAACAATACATGGCAAAAAGCAAATTTGAAGAAGTACTTAAAGATATATTAAATTATTAATGTTTTAACAAAAAAAGTTAAATGATTACCAATAATTTAATGACTCTGAGATTTTACTTTATCTTTAGGGTACTAATCACTAAAACTTGATATTATGTTACGCTGGATTGTTATTTTCTTAATTATCGCCATAGTTGCCGCGATATTTGGTTTTGGCGGTATTGCAGCAGGTGCTGCAGAGATTGCTAAAATCATTTTCTACATTTTTATTGTTTTGTTAGTCTTGAGTCTAATTTTTAGATTATTCAAAAAGTAAAACATACTGTAAAATCTACAAAAATTATTAACTAACCTTTAAAATAAAAGTAAAAAATGAAAAAAATATTAATATTGACCACAGTTGCGGCTATGCTATTAGCCTGCGCCACCCCTCAAGCTGTGAGGGATTCAGAAAAAGTAATTAAAGGAGAGTGGATATTGAATTCCATTACCTATAGTGAGACGGGAAGCTATAGTGTTTCCCTTTTTAATGATGCCTCTAAAGATTGTTTTGAAAACAGTACGTGGCGGTTTATTCCCAATAACAATACCGGTATCTATACTATCAATTCTGCAGGTTGTACTGTAGGTGAAAGGAATTTTATTTTTACAATAGATCAGGTAGATGCAAATACAGGTTTATATGATTTTTTACTTAAACCTACAGATGAGCGTGGAAGATCAGAAACCAATGAAGGTTTCCGTGTACGTTTGGCTCAACTGACTCCTACCAATATGCGTTGGGAACAAAACTTAACTGTTGACGGCAAACCGTTTACAATATTTATGAACTTTAATAAACTATAAACTAAATGAACTTAATTATGAAAAAAATATTTAAATCCGCAGGTTTACTTGCAATGATTATAGCTGTAGTATCACTAACCATTAGTTGTGATGCCACAAGAAACGCCAGTAATGCACAAAAAGGTGCTGTGATAGGTACTGCCGGCGGTGCTGTTTTAGGAGCTATTTTGGGTAATAATGTTGGAAAAGGCGGAAACAGTGAAATAGGAGCCGTTATTGGTGGTGTCGTTGGAGGTACTGCCGGTGTTCTTATTGGTAACCGCATGGATAAACAAGCCCAGAAAATTGAGGAAGAAATTCCGGGAGCTCAGGTAGAACGTATAGATGATGCTATTGTGATTACTTTTGACGAAGGTAGTGGTGTCTTTTTTGACACAAACAAAGCAAATCTCAACGCACAGTCTCAGCAAAACCTTGATAAACTTTCAAATGTTATGAAGGAATACCCTGATACAAATATTTTGGTCGTAGGGCATACAGACAGTACAGGTCCTTATGAGTTTAATATGAATTTATCAAGAGATCGTGCTATGTCTGTAACCAACTATCTTACAGCCAAGGGGATAAGTTCCGGTCGTTTTACAACGGAATGGTTTGGTCCGGACCAACCCACTCACGATAACAGTACAGCGGAAGGACGGGCGAAAAACAGACGTGTAAACGTTGCTATCGTTCCAAATGAAAAAATGATCGAAGACGCCAAAAAAGAAGCAGGAGAAAATTAATATATACTTTTTTTGTCCAATGAAGAGGCTAAAATATAAGTTGAAACTTATTTTTTAGCCTCTTTTTATTAATATTTAATTCTCTTTCATAATTAGTATCTTAAGCACAAAGAATATGGATTATAATATTATCATTATCGGAGGGGGTTTGGCAGGGTTGACAGCTGCACTGCATCTTTCCAAACATAAAATTTCGGTATTGGTAATTGAAAAAAACAGTTATCCAAATCACAAAGTTTGTGGTGAATATGTATCCAATGAAGTGCTTCCTTATTTGGAATCACTTGGGATAAATCCTTTGGCTACAGGAGCAAAACAAATTGATGAACTGGTATTGTCTGCACCTTCCGGAAAGAGACTGAAACAAAAACTTCCATTAGGCGGTTTTGGAATCAGCAGATATACGCTGGATGATTTAATGGCAGAACAAGTAAAGAAAGATGCAATGATCAAAAAAGAACGAGTTGAGCAAATAACGTTTAGGAATAATAGCTTCAGGGTTGTTACAATTGAAGGAAAAAGCTACACTTCAGAATTTGTCATCGGCGCTTTCGGAAAACGCTCCAATCTCGATAAAGAATTAAACAGGGATTTCGTTGCAAAAAAATCACCCTGGTTGGCAGTAAAAACACATTATGAATTTGATTTTCCTGAGAATACAGTTGCTTTACATCATTTTGACGGGGGTTACTGCGGCTTGTCTAAAGTTGAAAACAATAACGTAAATATGTGCTATCTCGCAAATTACAAATCGTTTAAAAAACACAAAAACATCTCCGATTTTGAAGAAAAGGTTTTATCAAAAAATCCCTTTTTAAAAGAATTCATAAAGTATGCTAAGCCAGTATTTGAAGCACCTCTTACCATCAGTCAAATTTCATTCGAATCAAAAAAACCGGTTGAAGATCATATATTTATGGCAGGAGACAGTGCAGGATTGATACATCCCCTATGTGGAAATGGCATGGCAATGGCCATACATAGTGCTAAGATTATTTCAGAAATATTTGTAGAATACTTTCAAGAAAAATCAATTTCCCGTGAAAATTTAGAAAAACTTTATACTCAAAAATGGAAATCAGTCTTTCAAAGAAGGTTATATACCGCAGCAATTCTTCAAAAAGTGTTGATGCGTCCGGCGGCATTAAGTTTTGGGGTGAAAGCTGTATTTTTTTTTCCGGGAGCCTTGCCCCATATTATTAAAAGAACTCATGGTACAGAAATTCACGCATAAAGTAATATGTTTATAAATACAACATACAGAACTGATGAGAAAGAAATCATGGATGATTTATCCATGCAAAACGTTGAAGTAAAAGAGGTCTTTCAAGACATCAATACGGTAAACAATTTTCTTGGCGGAAACAGAATAACATTGAACGGCATAAAGCGTCTTATCAAAAACATACCCAGCGGAAAAGAAATTACAATTGTGGACCTGGGATGCGGTGATGGGGAAATGCTGGCAGTATGTGCCCGGTTTGCACGCAGGCACAATCATAATTTTAAATTGACAGGCATAGACATCAATCCGCAAATCATAGCAGAAGCAAAAGAAAAAAATAAAAAATATCCTGAAATATCATTTAGCTGCCGGGATGTTTTTTCAGATGGGTTTAAAGAAAATGAAATCGATATTTTTCTCTGTACTTTAACCTTACATCATTTTAAGAACAATCAGATTGATGAACTTATGGTTATTTTAACCAAACAAGCCCGGCTCGGTATTGTAATCAATGACTTACACAGGAATAAACTGGCATATATGCTTTTCAAAATGTTTAGCAGTATCTTTCTTAAAACCAAAATTGCAAAAAATGACGGGCTGGTATCTATCCTGAGAGGGTTTAAAAGAAATGAACTCCAAGTATTTTCACACAAACTCACAAACTATAAACATTTCATTAGCTGGAAATGGGCTTTCCGGTACCAATGGATAATACAAAAACAATGAGCATAAAAATAGCCGCAGTAACAAAGCAACTACCGGAGTATTCCAGAAAAACAGAAGAAATAGCTCCTCTTCTTGATTCCTGGCTTACCGGGCAGGACGAGCGTTTCAAAAGAAAGGTGTTTAAAATATTTGAAAATGCTGCTGTTGATAAACGCTACTCTATTATGGAGCCCGGCGAAGTGTTTACAGCAACTTCCTTTGAAGATAAAAACGCGATCTATGTTAGGGAGGTAAAAAAATTAGGCGAAAAAGTACTGCAAAAAGCTTTGGATAAAGCAAACTGGAAACCGTTAAGTATAGATTATTTAATTACAGTGAGCTGCACGGGAATTATGATTCCGTCATTGGATGCTTATCTGATTAACAGCCTCAAAATGCGCCAGGATGTTGTGCGTCTTCCCGTTACAGAAATGGGATGTGCAGCGGGTATTTCGGGTATGATGTATGCAGAACAATTTCTGAAAGCAAATCCCGGTAAAAAAGCAGCTGTTATTGCTGTTGAAAGCCCCACGGCTACTTTTCAGCTTGATGATTATTCAATGGCAAATATTGTGAGTGCAGCCATATTTGGCGATGGAGCAGCCTGTGTGCTGTTGTCATCTGATAAAGAGACTCAAGGCCCTGAAATAATTGCTTCTGAAATGTATCATTTCTATGATGCTGAAACCATGATGGGCTTTGATCTCACAAACAATGGGTTAAAGATGATACTTGATCAAAAAGTTCCGGAGACCATTGCCTCACATTTTCCCGATATAATTCATCCTTTTTTGAAAAAAAACAATCTTGAAATTACAGATATTGACCACTTGATTTTTCATCCCGGTGGCCGCAAAATACTTGAAACTGTTGAAGAACTTTTTGGCTCTATGGGGAAAAACATTGATGATACCAAAGAAGTTTTACGCCTGTATGGCAATATGAGCAGTGCAACGGTTTTGTATGTTCTGGAGCGGTTTATGGATAAAACACCCAAAGAAGGAAGTTATGGGTTAATGCTTAGTTTTGGTCCGGGCTTTTCAGCACAACGGGTCATATTAAAATGGTAACATTAAAAGATATTTTAAATGGAATTTATAGATAAAAATTATTGGGCAGTGATTCTTGGAGGAAGCAGCGGTCTTGGTTTGGGAACAGCAAAAAAATTGTCCAAACACGGTATGAACCTTTGCATAGTACATCGTGACCGAAAGGAAAACCTGACGCAAATCCACGAAGAATTTGAACGCTTACGCGAAAGCGGTATTAATGTAATTTCATTTAACACAGATGGCCTTAAGGAAGAGGGAAGAAATGAAGTTCTCGATTCCTTAAAAGATTCCCTGGGTGATGAAGGAAGCATTCGTGTGTTAGTGCACAGCATCGCAAAGGGAAATTTAAAACCCATGAATCCTGAAGCGGGCAATGTTTTGGAGAATGCAGACTTTCATGTCACCATTGATGCCATGGCCATTAGTTTGTATGACTGGACTAAAAGCCTCATTGACCGAAAGATGTTCAGTGCATCAGCGCGTGTGATTTCTTTTACCAGTGAAGGTAATACCAAAGCCTGGCCTTATTATGGCGCAGTTTCAGCTGCTAAGGCAACGCTTGAGGCAATCACCCGTAATATGGCTGTGGAATTTGCTGACTTGGGTATTACGGCAAACTGTATTCAGGCAGGTGCTGTGATTACACCTTCGTTTAATGCCATTCCCGGAAGTGATAAATTTGCGTCGATAGCCTTAAAAAAGAATCCTTTTAACAGATTGACTACTCCTGAAGACATAGGGAATGTGGTTTATCTTTTATGTAAGGATGAAGCTGCATGGATCAATGGTGTGGTATTAAAAGCCGATGGCGGCGAAAGCTTAAATTAAAATGACAAAAGAAGACATCATAGCGCTTTTGCCTTACGGAAATGATTTTTTGTTTGTCGACACACTGCAGGAAGTTTCAGAAAGTGGCATCACAGGATCTTATACTTTTCGCGAAGAAGAAGTGTTTTACGGCTCCCATTTTAAGGAAGTTGCAATTACGCCGGGAGTTATTTTAATCGAGTGTATGGCTCAGATAGGATTGGTTTGTTTAGGTATTTACTTAAACAAAGAACAGCTTTTGAAAAATAAGAACGCTTCTCTTTATCAGGTAGCCTTGACAGAGAGTACGATAGAATTTTTAAAACCCGTTTACCCAAGTGAAACGGTTACGATTACTTCTACGTTGGTTTACTTCAGGTTTCAGAAATTGAAATGTAATGTGAAAATGACCAATACAAAAGGCGAGGTGGTTTGTAAAGGTGTCTTGAGTGGAATGTTAAAAGCAGATTTATAAATTTTAGTAAAAACTTTTAGAAATTCCTTGGAGAATAAAAAGTCAAATATTCGTGTAGTCGTTACGGGCCTTGGAGTCGTCGCTCCAAATGGCGTGGGAGTTGAGACATTTTCTGAAGCCATCAAAAAGGGTGTTTCAGGCATTCGGTTTTTCCCGGAACTGGAAAAATTGAAATTTTCCTGCCAAATAGGGGGGATGCCTGAGATTTCTGAGGAATTGAAGCGAAACTATTTCACCGAACTCCAACTCAAAAACTTTAATAGCAGCGGTATCCTTTATGGCGTAATGGCCGGGATGGATGCATGGAAACATGCGGGATTGGAAATAAATAAAGAGGAACCCGATTTTGATGCCGGAACCATCTTTGGTGTGGGCACCCTGGGTGTAGATAAATACCGGGAAAGCATTCATTTAATTGATGCAGGAAAGACCCGCCGCTTAGGAAGTACCTCGGTACAGCAAACGATGAGCAGCGGCGTGAGTGCTTATCTGGGAGGAATGTTGGGAATGGGAAATATCGTTACCTCCAATTCGTCAGCCTGCACCACCGGTACAGAAGCCATAGCCCTTGCCTTTGAGCGCATCAAAGCAGGAAAAGCAAAACGCATGCTTGCCGGAAGTACCAGTGATGGCGGACCTTATGTATGGGCGGGATTTGATGCGATGCGCATTTTGCCTCACGCTTATAATGAAAATCCAATAAAAGCTTCTCAACCTTTGAGTGCCAATGCTTCTGGTTTTGTTCCCGGATGTGGTGCCGGAGCGCTTGTATTGGAATCGCTGGAAAGTGCAGAATCAAGAGGAGCTACCGTCTATGCAGAAGTCATTGGGTCAGCTATTAATAGTGGAGGACAACGCAACGGCGGCAGTATGACGGCACCCAATCCTTTAGCCGTGCAACGCTGTATAACAGACACATTAAAGGATGCCGATATTTCCGGTAATGAAATAGACGCTATTAACGGACATCTCACAGCGACCACAAAAGATGCCGAGGAAGTCGAAAACTGGGCCAAAGCATTGGAACGGGAGGGAAGTGACTTTCCATTGATCAATTCGTTAAAAGGAATGACCGGTCACTGTTTAAGTGCCGGCGGAAGCATTGAAGCCGTAGCAACTGTTTTGCAATTGCATGAGCAGTTTTTATTCCCTAATGTGAATTGTGATACCATTCATCCTCATATTTTGAAACTAATTGATGTTCAATGCATTCCGCGTAAGCAAAAAAATGTTGCATTAAATACCCTTGCAAAAGCAAGTTTTGGTTTTGGGGATGTCAATGCTTGTCTTATCTTTAGGAAAAAAAACAATGACTGAAAAAGAAATATATACCAAATTAGAAACCATCATCAGGGATTATCTCCCGGAGGATGTTTCTATAGAAAGTATCAAGCCCGAAAGCGACCTTACCAAAGAGCTCAACATCAATTCCTCACATTTGGTTGACATAGTTTTGGATGTGGAAGATGCTTTCAACATCGCCCTTAGTAATGAAGATATGGAACAATTGCGCACAGTGGGTGATACTGTTCGGATTATTGAGTCTAAAACTAAAGCCTGAATTGTTAGATAATTTTATCTATTCACTTTTAACGTTCCGTTAATTATACTTACCATTTGCTTAACTCTTTGGTGCCTATTGTATATGTACTTTTATAAGTGCAATCTAATATTTAACAATAATGAAAAAGCCGAAAAGTTTTCCTAAGCAAAGCCAGGCCCAACCGGGCGACGAACATAAAATGAATCCTGAGCCTGAGTTTATCCGTTCCGGGTATAGAGGAAGTGGTAAGCTTAAAGGTAAAACCGCTCTTATTACCGGTGGTGATAGTGGAATAGGCAGAAGTGTTGCAGTACATTTTGCTCGTGAAGGTGCAAATGTAGCCATCGTATACCTTTCTGAAATTAAGGATGCAAAAGCTACCCAAAAATTGGTAGAAAAGGAGGGGCAAACCTGTCTGCTTATCAAAGCCGATATCAAAAAGTCACGCACCTGTAAAACAGTAGTTGACAAATGCCTGAAGAAATTCGGTAATCTAAATATTTTGGTCAATAACGCCGCTGTGCAGTTTCCAAAGGATAAAATAGTGGATATTAAAGAAAAAAACTTAAAGGAAAACTTTGAAACCAATATCTTTCCGTTTTTCTATATTGTTTCCAAGGCCTTGCCCCACTTGAAGGCCGGGGATACTATTATCAATACAAGCTCTGTGACTGCTTATCGGGGCAGTGAACATCTGCTCGATTATTCCAGTACCAAAGGGGCGATTGTAAGTTTTACCCGATCGCTTTCCCTGATACTGGCAGAGAAGAACATCCGTGTTAACGGTATTGCACCGGGACCAATATGGACACCCTTGATTCCTGCCACTTTTGATGATGTATCAGATTTCGGACAAGACACCCCATTAGGACGCGCCGGCCAACCCAGCGAGGTGGGGCCAGCATATGTATTCCTGGCATCTGAGGACAGCAGCTATATCACCGGCCAGTTCATTCACATTAATGGTGGTGAGATTATTGGAGGGTAGTTTTTTTGGCTGGTAATTCCCGCAAGTTTTGTCATTAGAATAATAACCCTAACCGTTTTAAAGTCTACTCGTTTTTGTTATACTGGGAATCAGGTTTTGCCAACTTTAAAACATCAGACATCATTTTTACATAAACTGCTTTTTTACCTTGTGTTACAATGGGATACACCAACATTTCAGGATGGTTCTGTAATATTTTTACGGCATCTTCAGTCCCAAGAGAAGCATCTTTATCAAACTTTTCCTGAAAAACGGGATGTTCTCTTTCAAGAAAATCTGCTACTTTTCCGCCAAGCATTTCTGCAAGTTCAACCCATTGCGTTCCCGTTACTTTTGTTTTCTTTATGTTGATAGCGTTAAGTTTTGCATCTGAGGACTCTGCATATGCCAAGGCCTCTTTAGATAATTTATGATCAGGATAATAATAAAAATTTAACTGTCGCTCACTTTCTGATAATACTCCCATTTCGTCTTGATTAGTCATAATTAGTTATTTTTTCTAGAAAACTAAAATACAACTTTTGAAATATTTAGCAAACCGCCTTAACACCACTTTAGGTAATTATTTGGTAGAATTATGTATCTTAAAGGCGTTTAAAGATTCACTTAAAAAAAAGAAACTATGCGTATTTTAAAGAAAGTTTTTTTGATTCTTTTTGTGATATTGATTGCAATTTTTGCCATCCAAAACAGTCAATCAATTACAATTGAACTTTTTAACTGGAGTGTTACTTTGCCTGTATCTGTTGTAATAATTCTCGTTTACATTTTTGGTATGACAACGGGTGGAATTATTTCTTCCGTATTAAGAAGACTGGCAGAGCCTGAAAAGAGAAAATCGAAATCAAACTCCAACATTGAAACTTAAACAGTAACAGCAATAACTCTAAATATGGCCGACAAACAATTGAATAACCCTTTACATGGTGTCACACTTTTAAAGATGCTTGAATTTTTAATCGATAAATATGGATGGGAAACCCTTGGTGAAAATATTCCCATCAGATGCTTTACCTATAATCCCTCCCTAAAATCAAGTTTGACATTTTTACGTAAAACACCCTGGGCCAGGGAAAAGGTCGAACGATTATATATAAAAAGCTTATAATGTTTTATTATGATTATGTCCAAATTGAATTGAATACAATTTATAGTTGAAATAAGATAAAGTTTAATGAATATTTATTTGAAATTGGAAACACATGTGGAATAAAATATTAATTATAATCAAAGAACCTTACCGAAAAATCATAAACAGTATCGCATTTTATCCTGCCATTTTTGCCCTATTTTTTTTGGTGCTTTCTTATTTCAGTATCGCGTTTGATTTTTCTCAGCAAGGTCAGGAATTTAAAAAGGAATTGGACTGGTTGGGCTTGAGGGATGCTTCAACAGCCCGAAGCATTGCTTCATCAATAGTAGCAGGTCTCATATCACTTACGGTATTTAGCTTTTCAATGGTGATGATTGTGTTGAACCAGACAGCATCACAAATGAGTAACCGCATTCTGGACAGCTTAATTGGCAGCAGGTTTCAGCAATCGGTGTTGGGTATTTATATTGGCACTATTGTCTATGCGCTCTTTTTGCTTACAATGGTTGTTGACTCTGATACAGAAGCAAGAGTACCCATACTGAGTACATATTTCCTCATGTTGATTACTGTGTTTGATCTTTTCCTCTTTATTTATTTTTTACATTATATCACCCAGTCTGTCAAATATAAAGTGATTATTGAAAGGGCTTATCAAAAGACATTGACCTCGATGAAAAAATATTGCCTCATAGCAAATCATACCGAAAGGCCTCCGCAGCCTCAAGACAGTTTTATTATCCGCGCTCCCAGATCCGGAATGTTTTTGGGGTTTAATGAAAAGGCACTCATAGAAATAGGGGATGAGCTCGACTGTACCTTTTACTTTTTGCACAAGCAAGGAACTTTTATGATGGAAGGTATTCCGCTTATCAGTGTCAATAAAAAATTATCTGATGAACAGGTCAAGAATGTATCATCGAGTATATATATGCCGTTAAGCGAATCTATAGAAGAAAATTACCTGTATGGATTCAAGCAATTGTCAGAAGTAGCAATTAAAGCTCTAAGTCCGGGAATTAACGACCCGGGAACTGCCGTTTTGAGCTTGAGGGCGATTTTCCAACTGTTATCATTTCGCCTGTCACATTGCCCCAATCAAATTTTTGTAAATGCCAATAATCAACTGAGAATTGTTTCAGATGAAAAAACATTTGAAGAAATATTTTCAGAAACAGTCCTTCCCATCTGGGACTATGGAAATATGGACAGAACTATACAGGATGAGCTATTTTCTTTATTGACACAATTTCAGACAATGTATAGTCCCATAATGATGAAGCATCTTTTTCAGGATATTAAAACGAAGATGAATGAACGTGTTTTGGAACCTAAATAAGATGTAAAAGGTGAAGGTTTTTTCTTAAATTGAACATTCAAATTTAAACCATGGAATTCAACAGTTTTATTGAGCAAGTTTCTAATGCATTTCAGGATAACTGGAATGATTTGGTTGAAAATATGCCCGAGATTGTACTTGGGCTTTTGGTTATTGTCATTGGGATTTTAATCTCAAACTTCCTTACAAGTATATTCAGAAGGGCAATAGCAAGAAAATCAAAAGACCCATTGATGACAAATTTTTTGTCAAAACTGTTCAAGACCATATTAGTGATTTTGGTAATAATGTTTGCATTGAACACTGCAGGCCTCAGTAATATTGCAGCAGGAATATTTACGGCAGCAGGAGCCTCAGCTTTGATTTTTGGTTTTGCATTTAAGGACATTGGTGAAAATTTTATTTCGGGAGTTATACTGTCATTTAACAGGCCATTTGATATTAATGATACCGTTTTGGTTGATGATATATTCGGAAAGGTAAAGGCTATGGAGTTTCGGTATACCAAACTTAAAACATTTGATGGCCGTGATGTTTATATTCCAAATAGCCATATCATAAAAAAACCGGTATTCAACTATACAGAAGACGGATATTTCAGACAGGAATTTCTTGTTGGAATTTCTTATGAAGACAATATTGACAGTGCCCGTAAAATAATACTTGAAACGGTTAGAAATGAAGCAGGTATAGTAGAGAATGAAACCCATGAAGTGGTGGCTGTGGTTCATGAACTAGGTGTTAGTACCGTGAACATAAAAGTTTTGTTCTGGGTTAAAACAATGGAATACAGAAGGCAAGCTATTCAGATTAGAAGCGATATAATTTCCAAGGTTAAAGACGCATTGCTTGAAAACAAAGTAAATCTTCCCGGAGATATTAAAGAAATTAAACTGTATGGAAATGAGGACTCGCTGCGGGTAAGCATTACAAAGGAGCCGTAACACTTTTTCAGGTTCTTGTGAATATATAAACTAAATTTTATAAACGTGTTTTTTTATACATTACTTAAAACCCTTTTCATTTAGATTTTGTAACTTTAGGTGAAACAAAAATCAAGACCAATGAAAAAAGTACTAATCGCCCTTGACTATCATCCCGTCTCTGAAAAAGTGGCAGAAGCCGGATATGAACTGGCAAAAAAACTTGATGCAGAAGTATGCCTGTTGCATGTTGTTGCAGACGCTTCCTATTACGAAATTAGCTACCCTGAATTTATGGGTTATGTACCCGTAAATGAAGTAGCAAATAGTGGAGAAAAACTCAATGATATGCAGAAAACCGGCGAAGAGTTTCTTGAAAAATCTGCAGCACATCTCAAGGATCCTTCTGTTAAGATCCATCTGGCTGAAGGTAAGGCCAAAGATGCTATTTTAAACTATTCAAGGGAATGGAAAGCAGATATACTAGTAATGGGCACGCACAGCCACAATGTTATTGAAAAGGTTGTGCTGGGGACGGTAGCGTCCTCAGTTATTGAACGCACAAAAATCCCTGTTTATCTTGTGCCTGTTAAAAAATAAAACACGCCATACAGGCTATTAAAATTAATCTTCCAGGAGATTTTCCGGAGGAACAAGGTCATTCTGAATAGCAAATACCACAAGTCCTGCTATGTTCCTGGCATTGGTTTTTGAAATGATGTTTTTGCGGTGTATTTCAACCGTGCGGGGGCTTATAAAGAGTTTTTCACCTATTTCTTTAGTGTTGAATTGTTTGCAAATAAGTTCTAAGACTTCCTTTTCCCTGGGGGTAAAGAATTCTTCATCAAGCGGACTTTTTGTTTTATCGTTTTGCGAAAGGTTTTTTTCTTCAAGAATTACTTTCATCGTGACATTATCATAATAAAAGCCTTTTGAAGCCACTTTGTTTATTGTTTCAATCATTTCTGCCGGCGTGGCGCTTTTAATTATATAAGAACAGGCCCCTTCATTGATTACATTAGCAATAAATGCCTTTGAATTGTAACTCGATAGTGCAATGATATCTATTTCAGGATAATCTTTTTTGAGGATCTTGGTCGTTTCAACACCATTAAGCAAGGGCATTTTCAAATCCATCATGATGATATCAGGAAGGATATCTGCAGTTTTTAAACGTTCAAGAAGTTCAACCCCGTTTGATGCCTGAAAAAGGACATTCATATTGGGCTCACGATTCAAAATAAAGGCAATCCCGGTTCTGAAAAGTTCTTCATCATCTACCAAAACGATGTTTACATTATACTTCATAGGTTCTAAAAATTTATGATGACTTGGGTTCCTTTGTTAATTTCAGAGTCAATAACAAGGGTGCCCCCAATGAATGCAACCCTGCTTTCAATATTCTTCATACCAAGCCCCTTTTGTGATTGATGGCTGGTAATATCAAAGCCTGTGCCGTTGTCGTTATATATAAAAACTTTGTTGGAGTCTTTTTCATTAAATGCTATTTTGATTTCACTCGCTTTTCCGTGACGCATGGAATTGTTTATAAGCTCCTGAATAATCCTAAAAAGGTGTAAATGTTTATCTGTATCTATCGAGTTCAACTCCAAACTACTCGTGTATGTAATACTTACTTTTTTAGTGGCATTCAATTCCTCGACAAGTTCTTCAATCCCTGCCTGAATTCCAAATTTTTCAATTATGGGGGGCAAGAGATCGTGTGCAATTCTACGGGAATTTTCAAGTACTTTTGAAGTAAGAGTTAAAATGGTGTCACTTATCTCGTGTTGTTCTGTTGGTGTTAAATCAGGGGTTTTTAAAATATGACAATTTAAAGAGACCACACTCAGCCCTGAACTGATATCGTCGTGTAAATCCTGCGCTATGCGGCTGCGTTCTTTCTCCTGAGTCTCTATAACAGCACGCAGTAATTTCTTTTGATGTTCAAGCTGCAGGTCCTTGTTCTTTATTTCTTTTTCTATTATTTTTTTACGTGAAAAATATACAAAAATCAATATAGACAGGCTCATCAGAAAAAATGCCGAGAAAATATAAATTACAGCAGAAACTATTTCAGGGCTTTCATACTCCATGATTCAATTTTTTAGGATTGGAATTTTCTTTTTTAAAATACAACTGAATCCATTCCATAAATACAAATAATTGAAAAATGAAGTAGAGAATATTATTGATATCAAAGTTAATGGATTTTATATCTATAACAGCTGAAAGATTGCCCACTAAAAACAAAACCGTACTTCCAAACAAATAGAAAAACAAACCGATATTAAAAAATAAAAATGACTTTTTTGCCGAGAGCAGGTTGTAAAAGTGAAACAGTGCATAAACAATCAATAAGTATGAAGTAAGGAATATTTCTAAATTATTGAATTTAAAATAAGTTTCTGGGGCTATGCCATATTGAATCCCAAGAATTAACAAACATACAGTCATACTGTATTTTATCAGATTCTTTTGAAGGCGTTGTGTACAGATGATATAATAAAAATAACCCAGCACAAGGAATTGAATAATAAAGTAGAAATGGGAAATATGCAAATTATAACTACCCTTAAAAGCCAGCCATGCAGAATACAATTGAACACCTAGAATAGCCAACAGATAAACCATAAGGATGGTATGCGTCTTCTTTTTTGTTTTAACTGTGAGTAGAACAAACAAGAGGACGTTTACACATAAAAACATATTGGGTAAAAAAAGAGCAAACTCCAAAAATTCAATCATACTATTGGGGATGACATACAATTACAAGGGTATTATTCTATAGCGAAAAAATTATTTTGAAATAAAAGGAGCCTTTTCGTTACAATAAGGCGGACAAGGTCTGGTGAAATCATAAATATAGTAACCGTTTTCATCATCAATCATATCATTTCCATCGGCGTCTACACCCACAATCATAAGTCGTTCAGTATTTTCATTGTCAATTCCCAGATAAGCCCTTACATCAACTACATTGCGTTCATTCATAACCTGGGTGACATCAATGCCGGGAATCAAAAAAGCGGTTACGGGAGCCTCGGTTCCCTCTCGCTGGGCTTCTTTCCAGCGGGCTGACCATTCTTGGGCGGTTTCTAAAGTGATAGTGTTTTTACTCATAAGTAGGGTTTTTAATTAAAAAATAAAGTTAGGATAAAAATATCACATATAAGAGAATTATAAAAGGTTGTTGAATATGGATTATTGATTTATAAACTTCGGTCTATTTAGTTCCTATTACATAACGATTCTTTTTCATATCTTTTAACATTAAGCTCCTTAGAATTAGCATAGCATTAATAGCCGTGAGGGGTAAGTTTTTATACCTTACAAGATATTAACACCATTAAACCAAAAATTATGAAAACTGATAATTTATTTGACAAAGAAGCAATTGAAAAAATAAAATCTTTGGCAAAGGAAACAAAGGTTGCAATGTTGCTTACCAACCTTACAAAACTTCCCATTCATGTGAACCCAATGACCACAAAAAAGGTTGATGACGATGGAGCTATTTGGTTTTTAAGCCCACTGAACAGTGACCACAACATCAACATTCAGGCAAACAATAAAGTGCAACTGTTGTATAGCGATACAGATAAAAAGCAATACCTAAGTGTTTATGGTGAAGCTTCTATTAAAAGCCATCACAATATATTGGAAGAACTTTATACCAAAGAAGACAACAAGTGGTTTGACGGGTTTGATGATTCAAACCTCACAGCAATAAAAGTCACTCCTATTGAGGCTTATTACTGGGACAATAGCCGGAATAAATTCATAAGCATGCTGGAAGGCACTGTCGAGGCGGTCACCGGTGAAAATAATGAACATTATAAGAAAGGAACCATAGAAGTGGACTAAATATCTTACAGCCTCTGAATAATTGTTCTATAATCTAAAATAATAATAATAATGACTACAGAAAAAACAAACAGACAAAAAGAAAAAGAATTGCAGGGTTATGATTCTGATTTAACAGAAGATGAGAAAGAAATGCTGCATGATGAAAATATCCACAAATCAGGGGGTGATGATATGCAATTGCGCAATATGGACAAACTGGATGAGGAAGGTGTTGATTTTGAAGGTAAAGACCTTGACGTTCCCGGAAGGAGCAATGCAAATAAAAATGCTGATGACAACCTTCTGACGGACGAGGAAAATGATTTGTACAGTCAGGGTGGAAACCACACAGACCTTGAAAAGGATCAGAGTACCTTGGAAGATAAACAAAACACTTCGAAAAAATAGCTCATTAAAAACAGAACGTCATATTGAAAGAAAACAAACTCAAAAAGACACTGGGTTTTTGGGATGTACTCATGTTTGGTGTTGGAGGAATTGTGTGGGCAGGGATATATGCCATCATTGGCGAAGCTGCTGCTCTTAGTGGAAATATGTTGTGGTTAAGTTTTATTCTTGCTGCATTTGTGGCATTACTCACAGGTTTATCATATGCAGAGTTTGTGAGTCGATTTCCTGACGCCGGCGGTAGTTTTGAATACATTAAGCAGGCTATGGGCATGAAAACTGCAACAATTATGTCTGTATTTATGGCATTTACGGGTATTGTGGCAGCTGCTGCGATAGCGATCAGTTTTGCAGATTATCTTGGTCGGTTGACTAATATTCCCTCAGGGCTTATTGTTGCCGGAATCATATTTTTAATGGCGGTATTCAATGCCATAGGATCAAAGTTGAGTTCTTATTTTAATTCCATCACCACAATAATTACATTACTGGGGCTGGGTTTTGTAATTGTTGTAGCTCTTCCTAATTTTGGAAATGTAGAGTTTTTGGAAAAAACTGAGGCAGGATGGCACGGTATCTTCGCCGGGAGTGCTTTAATATTTTTCAGTTATATTGGTTTTGAAGACCTCGTGAAAATGGCTGAAGAAACCAAAAACGCCAAAAAAAATATGCCAAGAACCATAATCTCAAGCAGTATTATTGTGCTTATTGTCTATGTTTTAATTGCCATTAGCGCTTTAGGTACCCTGGACTGGAAAACATTGGCAAATGCCGAAGGTCCTCTGGCAGCGGTTATTGAATCAGAAATGGGTTCAATAGGCGCAAACTTGTTAATTGTTGTCGCTTTGTTTGCTACCAGCAAAACCATTTTAACCAATATACTTGGAACTTCCCGTTTGCTCTTTGACGTTGCCCGTGACAGTAAAACTGACTGGATGAAAAAACTAACCACTCTTTCCGGTCCAGGCAATGCTCCTTTGTACGCAATAGGCTTAATTACCTTGGTATCCATAATTTTTGGAGTGATGGGTAACTTGAAAGTAGTAGCAAGTATTAGTAATATTTTTATTTTTATAGTATTTGGAATGGTTAACATTGCACTCTTAAAATTAAGACATAAAAAGAAGGCGAGGAAGGAAGAGAAACCCCCGTTTCGTGTGCCTCTGAACGTAAAAAACATTCCTGTTCCCACGGTTCTTGCTTTATTGTCAATTCTCATGTTTTTTGGATACAGTATATACAATATATTGTAATGCTTTAAGCTGAAGTATTCACTGTTGATTAAGCACTTTCAGGAACAGCCACAGCGATTTTCTTTTTGAGTACAGTAATATCCAGTTTGGTGATTTCTCCCATATATTCACCGTCAACTTGAAAGGGAACCGGTGATTTGCATATAATTTCAGCATTATTGGTTGAAATGACTTCAGCAAAATCAGGATCAAGATTATTATTTTCAGTAAGGGTCTTTATAATATCTATTATATTAAGATTTTTGAAGATAATTATTTCAAAGAAACCGTCATCCATTTTGCCGTCAGGGTTTACAGTAGCACCGGTGCCATATTTCATGGCATTGGCAATAGCAAGTACGGCACCTTCTTTTGTTTGGGTCATTCCATTTGCTTTGATTTCAAAAGTAAAAGGATAGTCAGTGTTCAGAAGTGTGGGGATTGATTTTAAAGCATAACCAATTTTTCCCCTGATACTGCCTTCTTCAAAATTCTTAATCAGTTCTGCATTGACTCCAAAATCAGCAATGTGAATGCATATGTCGTCATTCATTCTTAAGACATCGAGGTTTATAATGTTTTCAGAAAGGGCAACCTTTAATTGTTCCTCTGTGGTATTGGGGATGTTTAAATTGAGTGCAAGCCCGTTTGCCGAACCTTCAGGAAAAATACCCAACGGGATGTTATAATCCATCAGGATCCCTGCCATCATTTGTATGGTACCGTCACCACCGGCAACAAAAATGCGGTCAAAGGAATGTTGCTTTATTAAAACTGTAATCGCGTGGTCATCATACTTCCCGACAGTTTTATATGTTACAAGTCGTATGTCTTGACTTTTAATGAATTGTTCCACAAAACCAAGCAATTCTTCTTTATCAGTGTTTCCTGCTTTGGGATTGATTACAAATAAAATCTCGCGAATAGTATTCATTGCTCTGGTATATGTCAATAAAATTAAATAAATTGATGCAATTAAAAACCCTTTATGGCAAAATTAGATTTAAAACTTTATCGCGGCTATGCAAATGACCATCACCTGGTGGTCTTTGGGCATGCTTTTAAATCCTGGGCGCCAGATAAATATGAACTCGACAGAAGGGGAATCAAACACGCCTTTTCCGTGATCCATAAATTCAGGATTAGTCCCATCAAAAATCAGGAAGTCACCCTTCGGTTCAAAGGGGTCAACCTTACCACAAAAACCTTTGATGACGGCTATTTTCGGTTTGATATCCCTTTTTATGAATCCCTGGAAAGTGGTTGGCATCCTTATGAAGTTATCTTTAAAGTAGGGGAGGTGGGCATCGTTGCAAAAGGGGAAGTACTCAAGCCTTTTAAAAGCAAGTTTGGGATTATTTCTGATATTGATGACACCTTTCTGGTTTCCCACAGCAATAGCTTTTTCAAGAAATTATACATTATGCTATTCAAAAACATAAACAAGAGAAAAGTTTTTGAAGATGTAACAGACCATTACCGTGCTTTGAGCCTCTATGGACAGGAAGATGACACGTCTTTTAATTCCTTTTTCTATGTTTCCAGCAGCGAGTGGAACCTCTATGATTTTATCATTGAGTTTACTCAAATGCACGCCTTGCCCAAAGCCGTCATCAAGCTTAAAAAGATAAAAACCGGCATTCGTGACTTTCTGTCCACGGGCCGGGGCAGCCACGATCATAAGTTTGAGAAGATCAAAGACATTATTTCCTTTTACCCTGACCTGCAATATGTGCTGCTGGGTGATGACTCACAACACGATGTTTATATCTATGAAAAGATTTGCAAAATGTATAAACTCAATATCAAGGCGGTTTACATCAGGCAAACGGGAAGGAACCAAAAATCTAAAATTACCAAAACCCTTGAAAACATAAAAAGTCTCAATGTTGCGGTATGTTACTTTAAAACCAGTGATATTGCCATCAGGCACTCACGGGAGATTGGGGTTATATAATTCATTTTGATATCTGAAATGTGGGTATTAAAGAGTTAAAACCTTTTAGTGTGTGATCTGAACGTCTTTAGTGGTCTTAAAACCCTTCCTCTTCTAACCGCAACCTGAAATCATACTGCAAGTCCTCATGCAGGGTTTCAATCTTTTTATGAACCAAAGCAAGCTGCCTTTCAAGAATGTTCTGCAGGGTTTTATCCCATTTAATGGAGGGAACTATGTTTTTTACCTGCACACAAAAGTAGAGGAGAAGCTCCACTTCGGTTTCTTTTTTTAGCGAATAGCGAATGAACTTCTTCAGGTTCTTCAGGATCTTGCGAATGCCTTTGCGCATCCAGTAGTAGTTTTTGGTGTTGATGGCTTCCAGTTGTGCATCCACTTCACGCTTCACACTTTCGACATACCCGCTTTCGTCCTGCGACTCAAACAGCAGGTAGGTGAGGAGCTCCTTGTTTTCTTTTTTGAACTTCGCCAGGCGAAGGCACAGCTCCAGCAACTCATCTGTCGAGCGGTACTGCAGTTCTTTTTTGAGTTGGGTGACAGTAGCGGTTTTCATAGGCGGGGTGCAAATCAATTATTTAAGCTACTCATATACAGAGTTTGCTTCATTTTTATATATTTGATAAAGATAGCCAAATTCAGAAAACCCTCTACCCTGTATGGAATGTAAAAACTGTTCAGCCGTTTTAGAGCCGCAAAGGGATTACTGTCCCAACTGCGGTGCAAAAGTAATCCACAACCGCCTCACGATCAAAAACTTGTTCCAGCACTATACCGAGACCTTCTTTAGCTACGACAACACCTTTCTGAAAACCATCATTTACTTGATCAAAGACCCCAAAGACGTCATTGATTGCTATGTGCAGGGCGTGCGAAAAAAATACCTTGCCCCCTTGGCCTTTTTTGCCATTGCACTCACCATTTCGGGGCTTTACTTTTTTATCCTGAAACAGTATTTTCCCAACTTTTTTGATATAACCACAAGCGGGTTTATTGCAGATGAAAAGCAAGCAGAAGCCACCCGCAAACTCACCCAGAAAGCAATCGAGTACAATGCCCTGTTCAACTTTATCATCATCCCGGTCGTGGCATTAGTTTCCCGTGTGGTGTTCTGGAAACAACGGTATAATTATACCGAGCACTTAGTTATCTATTTTTATACCATGTCGCTGTTTTCCATGTTTTCGTCAGTAGTGAATTTGCTGGTGTTGAGTTTCTTCCCCATTGACTTTTTGACCATAGGCGGCTTTGTGTATATCTTTTTATTTGTCTACCACGGCTATGTCCTCAAACAGGTGTTTACACTTTCATACAAACAGTTGCTCATTAAGACACTGATTTTCCTGCCACTGGGCTTTGTGGTTTATCTTGGGTTTTCGATTTTCTTTATGATTATTGCTTTTCTAACGGGGATTGTTGACTTTCAGGATTTTAAACCACAGCCTTAATTTTTACCCTTATTCCTGTTCCGCATCTCAGATTGCCGCATCGGCATCCCATCAATGGTTACAAACAATTCCAAGGCAGTAGTAAAGCTATACTTCCGGATTTTCGGTTGCCCGTCCAACCCAATGAGCAACACTTCCGGTTCACCACTTCTTTTGTTATAGGTCTTATACAGATCACCCCCCGGTTTCCAGGAAGTTTCCGGGGCGTTCAACAAGCGATAGGCTTCAGGAGTGGCGAGATAGACTTTGAGTTTGCGTTCGGTTAGGCCCTGTTGATGGGCGTTGAGTTCCTGTATTTGCCGTTTAAATTCAGCATCAGTATGGTCTTTAGTCATCACGATCAACACACGGTCTTCCCATTGATGGGACGCAATTTCCTGTGCTGCAAGGGGAAGCCCCGCAATCAATAATACTAAAAAATAAAGGAGAGATGTGTTCATAGGGTCAAGATATTAAAAGGTTGCACATGATTTGACTGAGGTGTAGTTATTTTCATAAAATTCATTTTAATCCGCATCAAATACCATTCCGATAAAGCTTCTCTTAAAGAAGTATTAAAATGCCCTTCATTTATCCTAAAGTATTAATAATTGTGGCATTAGCGGTAGCATATGTAGATTTTAAGCATGATATTTACTAAAACAGCTGATAACTGCTAAATGCAAACACTAACAAAAACACATATTCAAACTCAAAAGTACCCAACCGATATCCTCGCAACTATCGGCAACACGCCTTTGGTGCGCCTCAGCCGTATTGAAAAGCAGTATCACTTCCCCCTTTTTGCCAAAATGGAGAGCTTTAACCCCGGCGGGAGTATCAAAGACCGCACGGCTATCAATATGCTCTCACGGGCGCTGGAAAGCGGTTCCATCAAACCGGGAGATACCATTATCGAGTCGAGTTCGGGCAATATGGCCCTCGGGCTGGCACAGGCATGCAAGTATTATAACCTTAAACTCATCGTTGTCGTCGATCCCAAAGTCAATTCCCATACAGAAAAACTCCTGCAAGCTTATGGCACCCAACTGGTCAAAGTGACCTCACCGCAAGAGGAGGGGGGCTTTCTGGAGAGCCGCATCCAAAAAGTACAGGAGCTTTTAAAGCAACATCCTCACAGCCACTGGCTCAACCAGTATGAAAACGATGCCAACCCGCAAACGCACTATCAAACCATGAGTGAGATTGCCGATGCTCTTGACCAAAAGGTGGACTATCTCTTCATCAGCACCAGTACCTGCGGCACCCTGATGGGCTGTGCCAGGTATGTCTATGAAAACCGTCTGCCCACAAAAATCATTGCCGTTGATGCCTTGGGAAGCGTCACCTTTGGGGAACATGAGGCCAAACGCCTCATCCCGGGCCATGGCTCCGGCAAGGCGTCCCATTTTCTGGATGAGGGCTTTATTCACGATGTGATGCATATTACAGATGAAGCATGCATCACCGGCTGCTGGAACTTACTGGAACAGGAAGCCATCCTTTGCGGCGGCTCTTCCGGTGCGGTGCTTTCTGCCATCGAGCAGTATGCACCCTTTATTCCCGAAGGAGCAAACTGTGTTGCCATCCTGTGTGACCGGGGCGAACGCTACCTGCAAACGGTCTATAACAAAGCGTGGATCAGAAAACACTTTCCCTCTTTTCGCTTTCCCAAAGGGGAAATAAACAAAAAAAGGTAACAGAAAGATGATGCATCCCCTTCCATTCAAAATAGCAATTGTAGGTCTGGGGCCCAAGGGCCTGTATGGTTTTGAGCGCATCCTTGCACAATTAAAAGCACATCCCGTTAAGGACACCGTGGAAATTCACCTGTTCAACAAAACCCGTTTTATGGGCTCCGGCGACGTCTACCGCAGCGATCAGCCGGACTATTTGCTGATGAATTTCTCTAATGCGCACATCAATATGTGGCCTCAAGAAGCCCCGCCACCGGTGGTAAAGTACCCTGTGCGCTTTTCAGAATACCTGGCAGCTGCCCAACAATCCACTCCCGCTGCGGTAGACCCCTTGTATGCTTCCCGCACAACGGTGGGAGAATATCTGGAAAAGGGCTTTGAAGATTTGTGCCAAAACCTTCCTGACAACGTCCAACTGCACCGGCATATCGCCGAAGTATGCTCCATCGACAAGCAGGGGGAGCAGTATACGCTTGGCTTTCACCGGCAGGGGGAAACCCTTACACTTGACGGAATTCATAACATCCTCATCACCACCGGGCACCAGCGCCACATAAGCCCGGTACTGACCCCTGATAATTTTATACCCTTCCTTTATCCTGTGAACGAAACCCTCAAAGAAATCACCCATAAAGATACCGTCGCGGTAAAAGGGTTGGGCCTCACCTTTATCGATGCTGCACTCGCCCTTACCCAGGGCAGGGGCGGAACCTTTGCAGAAACAGAGGACGGTCACTACAACTACACTCCTTCGGGCAACGAACCGAAGCATATTTATCCCTATTCCACCTCCGGATGGCCAATGCTGCCCAAGTATAATTTTGACACAATAGGTAATGAACCTGAACTTTATATAGAAAACCTTAAACACATACAAAATAAGAGGTTAAGTTTTACAAATACCATACTTCCGCTGTTGTGTAAGGATATGGAATATGCTTATTACAACACCTTGTTTGCCCATGAAAAACAAGTGCTTGCACACAGCACCCACTATGAAAAGGTACAAGCCCAAATAACCGCCTTTCATAAAAAGCACCCTGAACACCCCGCCTTTTCATTGGAAACCCTGCTGAACCCAGAGTTCGACCCTAAAAAATCCACCCATCAGAACGTGCTGGACTACCTTGCCGCCTTTACAGCAGAAGATGACCGCGACATTGTGCACGAGGCTCAACTGCGTGCCGCAGCGGTATGGAGGCGGGTGAGCCCTGTCTTTAACGAACTTTATTCCTTTGGCGGACTCAAAGCAGATGCCCATCAGGAGTTTGACCGGTATTATTTCGGAAAACTCAACCGCATTGCTTACGGGCCACCGCCCGAAAACCTGAAAAAGATTCTTGCCCTTGCAAAGGCAGGTATCGTTGATTTCCGCTTTGCCAAAAACCCCAAGATAAAGCACCATGATACCGGTATCATCCTGAGTAACGGCAGTTTTATAAGCGTTTGTGACGTCCTGATTGATGCCCGAATCCCTAAAAACGAAATCAAAAAGGAAAGCTCGGGCCTCTTTTGCAGTTTGTGTAAGAACAAGCTGGCACGCCCCTTTGTAAACGGTTTCAGGCTTATGGGCTATGCCCCTGGGATTCTTGAGATAGACCGCAACGGCAACCTGATCAACAAACAGGGAGCCCCTGAAAACATAACCCTTTATGGCACACCCACAGAAGGCCTGGTTCATGACAATGACACCTTGTCCCGCACCCGCAACAACTTTGCAGGGCCCTGGGCAGCAGCCGTAATCAAACAATTAACCAATAGAACACATGAAAGCAACAACCAAACTACCGCCCCTGTCACCGGTTATCAGTGACTGGATGACGCAGCTTATGAACGATAGGGAACTGCTGGACTCATTGTTTGAAACCCACGGTTCGCCGCTCAACATCCATTACCTGCCGGCGATGGATGAGAACATCAACCGCTTTAAAAAAGTGTTTGAAAAGCACAAGCTACCGCACCAACTGTATTATGCCCGCAAGGCAAACAAGACACAAGCCGTGGTAAAACGTGCCGCACAAAACGGCATAGGCGTTGACACTGCCAGCTACCGCGAACTACAACAAGCGCTGGACGCCGGCGTCAAACCTGAACTGCTGGTCGTGACCGCCGCCATAAAAACCAAAGAGCTCCTGCAGCTCGCTGTTGAAAATAACGTGGTCGTCATTCTGGACAATCAGGATGAATGCCTACTGCTCAACAGCATTGCCGAAAACCTCGGTAAGAAAACCCCGGTAGGCTTTCGCGTAAGCGGGTTTTACACCAATACCGGTAAGCTCTACAGCCGCTTTGGTTTTGACATTGACGAGGTGGTACCCTTTATCACCACGGGTTGCTTCCCTGAGGGCGGCAGTTCCAGCTTAGCGTATAAAGGCCTGCATTTTCATCTGGATGGCTATTCCACCACCCAGCGGGCAGCAGCGCTCACCCAGTGTATTATTTTGGCAAACAGGCTCGAGACCCACGGTCTGAAAACCGAGTTCATAGACATCGGCGGTGGGGTGTTGATCAACTACCTGCAGCATAAAGAGGAATGGGACACCTTCCGGCTTGAACTGAAAAAGGCAGTACAAGGGAAACGCGAAGAGATTACCTTCAACAATGACGGGCTGGGATATCACCTTATCGACGGAAACCTACAGGGCGATCTCGCAACTTATCCCTTCTACAACGAAACAAACAGTGACGTCTTTCTTGAAAACATCCTGAACGGCTGCTACAAGCACCACGCACCTGTTTCAGAATTGCTACAGGGAAAGAATATCGAAATCCGTATGGAACCCGGGCGCTCGCTCCTCAATCAGGTGGGGATGACCCTGGCGCGGGTGGTCTTCCGGAAAAAAGATGCCCGTGGACGCTGGCTGGTGGGGCTGGAGATGAATATGAGCCAGCTTAAAAGTTCGAGTGCAGATTTCCTCCTTGACCCCTTGACCGCACTGGAACCCGCAGCCGCAGACCCCACCGAAGTGTACTTCACCGGGGCCTATTGCCTGGAGCGCGACATCGTCCTCAAACGCAAAATCGGCCTGCCACACCTCCCGCAAATTGGCGATATCATTGGTTTTGTCAACACCGCCGGCTATATGATGCACTTTTTTGAAACCCAGGCACATTTGTTTGAACTCTCTGTTAACCTAAGCCTTGAAAGGGCTAAGGATAAGTATGTGGTTGAGGATTTTAAGAAAGAGGTTTAGCGCATTGCCGGAACATCAGCTGTGCCCCGGCCCTAAAGGGAGGCTGATGTTCCTCGATTTCACCCTTTAGGGCGGGGAAAAAATCGAGGAAATAGTATATTTTATTAAGGTATTTAGCTCTAAAACCCTTAGCGCTCTTTGCAAAAACCTTTGCGCACTTTGCGTGAAATGCGCACTGATTTTCACGCAAAGTGCCTTTAGATTTGAATATCAAAAATAATGATAATTAT
>TARA_R110000850_G_scaffold191091_9_pt1 | contig 66670 bp, 52 predicted proteins | sample TARA_R110000850 | Tara Oceans TARA_R110000850 (sample SAMEA4397586) | marine metagenome | biome: Polar Biome; feature: [SRF] surface water layer (ENVO:00010504); material: water (ENVO:00002006), including particulate matter (ENVO:01000060) such as... | depth 5 m
GCGGCGCCTGCATCGGGTCACCATTGGGATCTGCCAGTTCCGGCGTCAGTTCTTCCTCCGAAACGCTGAGCGCCAGTTCAACCCATTCGTAGTGGGCCAGTTCGCACAAGAAGGGGGGATCGTCAGGGTGCTCACCGCGTTCCGACTGCAGGTAATGCAGGAACTCCTCAGGCATCTCATGAAACAGCGGCGAGCGCGCCTGATGCCGCGTGTAGTAATCACGAATGCGTGCATGCCAGACCGCGTCGCTCGACAGCTTCCTCAACACCGGGTAGGCATTGGCCAGAAAGCTTTCCACATTGTTGTAGAACAACTCGCGATAAATTTTCAGTCGCCGATCTTCAATGCCTTCCGGTGCGCGGTGCAATTCGGGGTTTCTCAGATGCGCTGCAAACGCGTACTGCAATTCCTGAAAATGGGGTCGGGCCGTTGGGTCAGACATTGAGCGCTTCCCGTAGGCTCACGTCCGGCCGCGAGGCGTGCCTGGCCTGAATCTGGCGGATATGGTTGATCTCTTCCATCAACTCCGCCATCGGCGGGATACTGAAATCTCGTTCCAGCAGCGTGGGTTTGACACCGCAGCGTGCATAGGCGCGGTCCAGCAGCTTCCAGACCGGATCAATGACATTGGAGGCGTGCGTGTCCACCCGCAGGTCTTCGGCTTCCACATAGTGTCCGGCGATATGAATGTAACGAACGCGCTCGTGTGGCAGCCGGTCAAGAAACTCCATTGCATCGTAGCGATGGTTGATGCTGTTGACGCAGATATTGTTGACGTCCAGTAGCAGATCGCAGTCGGCCCGCTCTATCACCGCCCGAATGAAATCGATCTCGCTCATTTCCTGCCCGGGCGCTGCGTAGTAGCTAGCGTTCTCGAGCGCGATGCGCCGCTCCAGAATGTCTTGCACCCGCCTGACGCGATCGGCCACGTACTCGACAGCTTCGGATGTAAATGGGATCGGCATCAGGTCATAGAGGTGACCATCGTCGGAGCAGTAGGTGAGGTGCTCGGTGTAGTCCTGAATCTGGTGCAGATCCAGAAAATTTTTCAAATTCTTGCAGAAGTCTTCGTCCAGATCGGCCGGGCTGCCGATAGACAGTGAGAGCCCGTGGGTCACGAATGGAAATCGCTCGGTGAGCGCGCGCAGGTCGCGAGCGGCAGTACCGCCGCGGCCCATCCAGTTCTCCGGTGCAATTTCCAGAAATTGGATGTCGTCCGCTGTCACCTCAGCCAGCGGCTTGATCAATTCACGCCTCAGGCCCAGGCCTGCGCCGTGGATGTTTGCGATGGTGCTCACAGAAACCGTTCTCGCTCCATGTTGTGCTGCATGCTTGGGTTAATGAAAAAAGCCCGACGGCACCCCAAGGCGCCGCCGGGCTGAACTGCAGGCTAGAAAATAGCGGGCAGTTTGGCTAGCGGCTGATTACTTCTTCTCGCCGCACTTGCCTTCACCGCACTTGCCTTCGCCATCCTTCTTTTCACCGCACTTACCTTCACCACACTTGCCTTCGCCGCACTTGCCTTCACCGGCAACCTGATAGCCGGAACCAAGGTCTGCTGTCTGGAAAACGGACGCCTGAGTGGCAGCAGTGCTCAGCAGAAAGGCGGCGCCAAGGGCTACGGCCAGCGGTTTCTTGGAAGTCATCTTGCTCATTGTGAATCTCCTTACTTTGATCAAAGCCCGCTTGGGGCCGGTTGGGGTACAACGGGGGTAATGCGGTTATCTGTTATGGGTTACGTGGCGCAGCCGTCAGTGGACGCAGCGGGGGTTCTGGCGGGCCGCGTAATCCAGTAGTCGATACTCAACCAGCGACCGGCACCGGTGAAGAGTAGAGACAGCAACATGATGAAATAGGTTGCACCAAACTCGATTCCGTTATTGAGCATGACCAGTCGACCATGCTCGGTGAGGTACTCGTAATTGCCATGTTCCCGTAACAGATTCTTTGCAATCGTCAGGCGGTCGGCAGCTTCCATGGTCCTCTCCGTCGCGAAAATGCCGTGTGGCTCTGCAATTGCCAGCCAGCCGTTGCTCCAATGCACTGTGAAAATGGCGACGAGCATCGTAATCATCAATGGAATGCTGATGAGGCGGACGCCCAGACCCGTCAGCAACAGGACCGCGCCGGCCAATTCCGTACCGGTCGCCAGAGCGGCCAGAATCTCGGGGAACGGCAGGCCCAGCCCCCATTCACTGTTGCCGAACCACTCTATGGTGTCGTCGAAACTCGTGAACTTGCTCCAGCCAGCCATCCAGAACACCGGGGCCAGGTAAATCCGGAACAGAAGGGGGGCAATGAAATCGAATTGCAACAGCGCATTGACGCCGCTATTCCAGAGTGTCCGGGGACTTGTCGTGCTGTTTTCCATGATTCACATGCTAGCCTTCCGGGCCACACCATCGTGTATCCATAGGTCCGCGCTCCATGACGGAACGTACAGATGAAGCGTTACTGGACGGCATCCTGGCCGCCTACCAGCTGCACGCCCGAATCACCGATAACATGCGGTATTGCGGGCAGTGGCGCGATTGGGATGCGCAGGCCCCGGCGGGCACAGCGTGGTTTCATCTGCTTGATCAGGGCGAATGCTGGATGAAGGTGGAAGGCTGCAAGCAGCCGGTCAGGCTGGGTGCCGGTGATCTGGTGGTCCTGGCCCGTGGCACCGCGCACGTTCTGACGCCAGTCAAGAGCGAGGCTGGAAAACTCAATGAGGACAGCTACACCACCATGTTGTGTGGTGAATTCAGCTTTGAATCCACCAGCGGAAACCCAGTGATGTCAGCCCTGCCGGATGTCATGCATGTTCGCGGGGAGGAGTCTGGTGGTGCCTATCGGCAGCTTGCGCAGCTGCTGGTCAATGAAGCCAATCAGGGCGGTTTTGGCAGTCAGGCAGTGATGGATCGTTTGGCCGACGCCTTGTTTGTCATGGCGCTTCGCCAACACCTTGCTACAACGCCCACGCGGCGCGGTTTATTTGCCGCATTGGCTGATTCCCGGCTCAAGAAAGCACTGGATGTGATTCATAACCGCCCCGGTGAAGATTGGACCGTCGCTTCTTTGGCAGAGGTGGCCTGTCTGTCTCGCACGGCATTTGCAGAACGATTTGCAGAAGTTCTGGAAGAAACCCCATATCAGTACCTGACGCGCTGGCGCATGGCGCAAGCCTTGAAGTTGTTGCGCGATCCGCGTCTGTCCGTTGCCCATGTTGCCGAGCGACTCGGGTATCAGACCGAGGCGGCGTTTCGGCGCAGTTTCAAGCGCGTGCATGGCTATGGACCTGGCAGCGTGCGGCGCAAGGCCGCCTAGCGCTGCCTAGTTCTTGGGGCCGTCAGCACCGGCGCTCAGATCATCGTCTGCGTGCTTGCGCTCTTCGTGTGCCAGAAAATGTGCAAGGGCAGGGAGCACCACAATGGCGCCCACCATGTTCGCCGTGAAAGCGAAGACAAGGATGATCCCCATGTCGCGTTGAAACTGGAGTTCGGAGAACATCCACAAGGCGACGCCTGTGCCCAGACCCGCGCCGGTGAAGAGCGTTGCCTTTCCGGTGGTACGCATCTTCTGATAGTAGGCCTCGGTCAGCGTCAGACCGCGACGCAGGCCAGAGGCAATAACCGAGTAACTGTAGACGCCGTAATCCACGCCGATGCCAGTTGCCAGCGCGAGGACGGGCAGTGTCGCCACCTTCTGGCCAATGCCAAGCGCCACCATCAGCGCGTATCCCAGCAGGGTGACCAGTGCCAAGGGAAGAATGACGCAGAGCACGCCCGAAAGCGTCCTGAATGAGAGCCAGAGAAAAACCGCGATCACCGCATAGACCCAGGCCACCACGCGAATTTCGTTACGGGCGACTTCTTCATTCGTCGCTGCCATGACGCCAATGTTTCCGGAAGCCAGGCGCAGATTTACGCGATCATCCTGCTGAAGCTCATCACGATAAAACTTCACTGCCTCGATCAGGGCAGTGATGGTGGGGGCTTTGTGGTCGGTTGTGAAGATAAAGAGCGCCAATGCATCACAGGTGTCGGTCAGAAACCCCGTTGTCGTCGGGACCAGGGCTGTGATCTGTGCCAGCGATTGCGGATTGCGTGGCAGGCGTTCGGCGTCCAGCCTGCCCTCGCTCAGGCCAGAGTTGGCGAGCTTGGCCAGTTCGATGAGCGAGAGCACATCGCGCACGCCCGGCTGGTTTTTCATGTACCAGCTGAAGCGATCCATCTCGGACATCACGGCGTAGTCGATGCAGCCATCTTCAAAGGACTCGCCAATGATCTTGAGGTGGTCCACGCCCATGGCAAAGTTGGCGGCAATGGCGCGTGCGTCCTGATTGAAGCGCGAGTCTGGCCGCAGCTCGGGTACGCCTTCGGTGGTGTCGCCGATCTGCAGTTTCGGATACTGGATCAGGCCGAACACGGTCAGCCCCGCGCAGATCACCAGCACGACGATTGCAGGGCCACGCTGGGTCAGAACCGACATGCGCTTGAACACCGCATCGCCAAGCCGGTCGCGCTTGGCCTGCGCGGCGCGAAATCCATCGACGTCGGGAATGTGCAGATAGGACAGGATGATCGGCAACAACATCTTGTTGACCACAATCACGCCCAGCATGCCGAACGCGGCATTGACGGACATTTCCCGAATGACCTGGATATTGATCAGATAGATGGTCGCAAAGCCTGCGATGTCGGTGATCAGCGCAATCACGCCGGGAATCGCCAGCGCGCGAAAAGTCCACAGTGCCGCCTGCTGATTGCCGGCCCGGTTTTGCGTCACTTCATGCGCCCAGGAACTGACGTACTGAACGCCGTGACTCACTGACACTGCCATGATCAGGAAGGGCACCAGCATCGCGAAGGGATCCAGCCCATAGCCCATCAGATTGAGCAAACCCAGTTCCCAGGTGCAGGCGACCAGCGATGTGCCCACCACCAGCATTGCCAATCCAAACGAGCCCACGTAGAGCCAGAGCAAAGCGCCCATGATCAGCAGCGCAATGATGAAGAAACCAGCTACTTCCAGGCTGGCCTTGGTCATGTCATCGACAACCTTTGCGAAGCCGACGATGTGTACCGTGATGTCGTCTGTCTCGTATGCGCGGCGAATCTGCTCCAGCTTCTCGCCCACTTTCGTGTAGTCCAGTCCGGCTTCCGGCGATTCATTGCGCATCAGCAGATCGGATGCGCTACTCATCTTCTCACTGAACGAGCCTGCTCCGGACCATATGCTCTGCAATTGCTCCAGCAGGGATTTCTCGGCATCGCGGGCGGCCTGCACGGTGCCGGCTGTGGGGTCCTGCTCAAGCAGTTCGAGCTGGATCAGCGCGGTGCTCTGGTCTTGCGAGACCAGCCGCCCGATGACATTGGCCTTGGCTACATTGGCGCGAATCCGCGCCATCATCTCTGGCGATGGTTCGTAGTTGGACGGGATGACGTTCTCGCCACGCAGTCCGCCTTCAACCACTTCGATATACAGAATACTGGGCGAAAAAATGGAGGTGACCCGAGCACGGTCCACACCCGGAATGAAGAAGGCATCGTCCGAAGCCTGGCGCAGCGTCTCCATGAATGCCGGCTCGTAAATGTCGCCCTCATGATTGTGCAGGGCAATCAACACGGTGTTGGCGCCGCCAAATTCCTGGTAGTAGTCGGTGAAGGTCTCCATGTAGGGATGGGCCTTCGGCACCATCTTCAGCCAGCCTGCGTTGGGCCTGAGCTGTGCCGCATTCCAGGCAAAAAAGACGGTGAGCAGAATCAGCACGCTCAGCGTTGCCGTGCGCCAGCGGAACAGCAGTGGCTCCACCAGGCGCAGCAGCGTTCGGGTGAAGCTTCCGGACGTGGTTGCAGCGGTCATGGTGCGGGCCCCAGCTTGCTCACGCCACGGCGACCCACGGCGATCACTTGACCCTTGAATAGCACCGCCTTGCTCAGTGTTTCATTTGAGTCCGCTTCTGTGGGGCTCAACCGGCCGCTGGCGGTGTCCAGCACGGTGGCGATGCCGTTGACGCCGATCAGCAAGGCGCGGTGCGGGCCGATGCTGAGTCCGCCGAACAGACTTTCTTTGGCCTCGGCCTGGGCGTGTTGCCAGCCCATCTCGGCAAGCTGCTGTGCATCAGCTACGGTGACGCGCTCGTAGGGGTCCCAGGCATCGATGTCGATCAGTGCGCACAGATCAATATTGCGGGCCTGATAGACGTTGCCGCGCATGCCAAAAGTGCTCAGACCTTTCTCGCCGTGCGCCAGCGCGCCGAACAGACTGCCTTCATAGGGAAAATCCAGCACGCCCCAATGCCCGCCGAGATCCTTGGAACGCGCCATTAATCCACGTTCGCCAAGGACGACAAGGGAGCCATCGCCGAGTCGAACCAGTGCGTTGAAGTGCATGCCGAGGGCGGTCAGGTCGGACTCCACCACCTGCCAGCTCTGACCGCCATCGTCGCTGCGCAGCATCTGGCCATAAGCGCCCACTGAGATGGCGTGATGCTCATCGAGAAACAGAAGGTCATAAAGGGCACGCGCCGTCGTATCACGATGACGAAGCATCCAGCTCAATCCGCCATCCTGAGTTTGCAGAATGCTCGCGTCATAACCCAGTGCCCAGCCGGACTGAGCGTCTGTGAAGACGACGCGGGTGAGCATGGTGTCCACCGGTGAGGGCATCTGCTTCCATGTGTCGCCGTCTTGCGACCTCAGGATGACGCCGAACTGACCCACCGCAACCAGGCTCTCGCCAGCAACAGCAATATCGAGCAATCGGTTCTCTGCGGCCTTCGGCGCAGGCAATGCTGCCGACGGACTATCCTCCGGGCGTGCTTCTGACATGGCCGCGCCGGACAACAGGATGCACGCGACCGCGAACAACTTCGCGCCCAAGCTTTGCACGTCACGACACATTGCTAGCGTCATTCGCGTGGGCAATTTATGAAGAGAGACGTATGCGGAAAATCTAGCGTGTGCGCGCCTTCTTCTTCAGCGCTGAGGGCTTGAACTCCGAGTCCTTGTAGCTCACCTCAAAATCCGAGATGGCGTCTTCATTGGTCAGGCTGGTGAGGAAATAGCGCTTGGATTGCAGATCGTAGATGGTTTCAGGGATGCCGGTGACGGTGGGAATGAAAGGCACGGTCAGAAGATGTGCTTCTTGTACTTTCCAGAGTTCGCCGCGCGTGTCGTAGCAGTCCACGATGGCAATCGCCCAGGAGTCTTCATCCAGATAAAAGCGGCGCTTTCCAAAGCGATGGCGCTGGCCGGACTTGAGCGTGGCTTCAACCACCCAGACGCGGTGCAATTCGTAGCGCGCCAGATCCTGGTTGATATGGCCCGCGCGGATAATGTCCTTGTACTTGAAGGTGGGGCTGTTGAGCATCCACGAGTTGTAGGGGATGAGTACTTCCTTCTTGCCAACCAGCTTCCAATCGAAGCGATCCAGCGCGCCATTGAAAACGTCGATTTGGTCGTTGAACTGTTCGCCATCGGAGCCGATGGAAGGATTGTCATAACCCACATCAGGCGCGCGATTCACGCGGGCGATGCCTGGCGAATAAATCCAGGCATTACGAGTCAGGCCCGCGCCACCAGCGGTTTCGTGCACCAGAATCACCTGGCCGGCAGATCGCGGCGGTTCCAGTACTTCCTGAAGATAGTACGCAAAGAGTCCGCCGGACTCGATGGTTTCTGGCTCGTCCAGATTGGCGTACTTGAACTTCACATCCTCGACCAGTTTGCTGATCTTGTAGTCGCCGTCGGCTTTTACGATGGCCTGGTTGTTGAAGCGGCGCACCGCCGAACCGCGAAATTTAAGTTTGTGATTCCAGATGGGCTCGGCGCCAGTCTTTGGAATCGGGAACGGGAAGCCTAGTTCGGCTCCTTCGATCTCGTCGGTTCCCTTGAGCGTGGCGCGCGTGGCGTTGGCAATGCTCGCCTTGTTGATAGCCTCCGGGAAGAAGGCATTGCGAAAGCTTGGAAAGACCAGCATCCGATAATCCGGGTAGGTCTTGAACATGGCCTTGTGACCTTCGCTGAGCAGTTTCTCGTACTGGGCGAGGTTGTTGTTGGTGATGACATACAGTGGCTTGATCGAATCCAGCACACCCTTGCTTCCAGGTGTCTTGTAGTCGAGAAAGCCACGCACATAAGACGGCATGTACTTCATCATCAGATCATTGGCGGCAACCCGGGTCTTGGGATCGTCGATGATGCTGACAATCTCCAGCACCTTGCCGATATCGAACGCGGCCACCATGCGTGACAGGAAGGCTTCGCCGCTCTCGGCCTTGAGTTGCTTGATGACAGCCACGATGTCGTCGCGCATCTGCGGCAACTTGAGCGCGCCAGACTTTGCACTTGCCAGAAGGCCGTCCACACTCTTGCCGCCGCGGGAGGCCAGCACCTTGTCGAAGTCCGCCTTCAGGGACGCATCTGCAGACAGCATCTGCCCGACGATGTCGAGCACTTCACCTGCCTTGGCGGGTTCGGCGTCCATGATGGCTTGCGCCTGCACCAGCATATCGCCCACCACTGCGGGGTCGCCGATCATGTTCTGGATGTCCTTGACCAGTCGCTGACGCAGGTTTTCCAGGTCTGCACGGGTGAGTTTGAGCATGTCCGCAGAGAAGGCGGCCTTGCCGGTCCACTCTGGAATGCTTCCATCGGCGTTCCCCGCTCGCTCGGCGCCGACAGCGGTCAGTTCCTTGCCCAGTCGCGCCGCCTCCTCCGGAGTTACTGCGGCAGACGCCCCCGCACTGATCAGCGTGGAAACGAATGCGACCGAAACCAGCTTGTTCATCCTCATACGCATGAGTCCTTGGTCTAATCCAGTGGGCAATTCCCGCCCACTTTCTGGAGCCACATTATCGGTGCCATTTAGTGCGCGGCTGTGAGCGGCTACTGTGCCAGAATGCTTGGCAACTTGGGCCAACATGCAGGACAGATGGGCGAACGATCAGGCAAGACTGGGAAGCGGTCGGTGGTGTCCCGCACTGCCGTGCCGGTGTCCTATGTCGTGCTGGGCCTGAACATTGCCCAGGATCTGGGTGTTGAGATATCCGCTTTGCTCAAAGACGCCGGCATGTCTTCCAGTGAGCTGGAGCGGCCTGATGCGCGGGTATCGCTATTGCAGTGCCTGCGCCTGATTTTCCGCGTCATTCGACAGACATCGGATCACGCCTGCCTCGGGTACGAATTTGGACTACGCAGCAATCTGGCAGCACATGGCAATGTTGGCTTTGGCCTGATGAGCCATGCCACGGTAGGCGAAGCTCTGGCGTTCGGGCTCAAGTATGGACGCCTGCGCAACCCGATTTTGAAGTTGGAACTGAGCGTGGAGCAGGACGAGGCGATCATCGAGGTGCGACCCGGCCTGCCACTGGGACCCCTGCGACAGAAGGCCGTGGACGCTGTGCTGATCTCTCTGGTGCGTATCGGTCGGCAGCTCAGCGGCAGCTTCAAACCGGAGCTCACCTTGCATTTCAAGTGTGCAGAGCCTGCACACTATTCGCGCTACCGGCACCGGCTACCGCCCACCTTTTTCAAGGCAAGCGCCAACCAGCTGCGTTTTCCGGCTGAGTACCTGAGCCGACCATTGCATACCCGAGATTCGACCTCGGCCCGGATGATGGCCAAGCAGTGCGCGCGTGACCTGATCTTGATCGATGACGGTGCAGATCTGGATGAAAGGGTTCGAGTCATTCTGCAGAACGCCGAAGGTCAGTATCCCAATCTAGATGCCGTGGCTTCGCAGTTGCACATGTCGGGCCGTAGCCTCAAACGCAAGCTGAAACATCGGGGTTTGTGTTTTCTCGACCTCATGGAAGAAGCCCGAAAACGGGACAGTCTGGCTTTGCTTGGAGACGAGAGTCTGACGATCAGCGCAGTGGCGCAAAGAGTGGGATACAGCGATCCCGCAAGTTTCACCCGAGCTTTTCGCAAGTGGACCGGGCGCACCCCGAGCGACTGGCGTAGCGCCCCCAGCTGACGCTGGCCCAAATTGCGGATCAATCTGGCGCACTGCGTTCTCACGCTTGGCGCCGCTGCTCGCGTAGATTGCCGCTTTTCGTGTCAGGAGTCGGGGTGTGAAAGATCGGATCATTGTCATCACGGGCGCATCCAGCGGCATCGGTGAGCAAGCCGCGCTGCAACTGGCGGCGCGTGGCGCGAATGTCTGTCTGGTGGCGCGAAGGGCCGATGAGCTTGCGCGCGTGCAGCAGCAGATCCTGTCAGAGGGAGGTCGCGCTGACATCTATGCAGCAGACCTGTCGGAGGAGGAGGAAGTCGATCGTTGTGCAGCCACCATTCTTGCCAAGCACGGTCGGGTCGACGTGCTGGTTAACAATGCAGGCCGTTCCATCCGGCGTTCCATTCGCCAGTCTCTTGATCGCGACCATGATTTTCAACGCACCATGCAGATCAATTACTTTGCAGCAGTGCGGCTGAGCATGAGACTGCTGCCGCAGATGATCGAGCGTGGTGACGGACATATCCTCAATGTCACCAGCATGGCGGTTCAGGCCGCGACGCCGGGTTACGCTGCATACGTTGCGAGCAAGTGTGCTTTGGAGGGTTATTCGCGGGTGCTGGCATCGGAAATGGCGGATCGCGGGGTTCACGTCACGCTGATTCGTTATCCACTGGTACGTACCCCCATGAGCCAGGCGACCGACGTTTACAAGAAGCTTCCCCTGATGAAGCCGGACAAGGCTGCGCGATGGATTGTTCGCGCCATAGAACAACGACCGGCAAGAGTCGGCACACTGCTTGGCGAGGTGATTGAAACCGCCAACGTGCTGATGCCGGCAACGACGGGGCGCTGGACGGGCCGTGTGTATCGGTTTATGGGGCGACGGCAACGCAGCACATAAGGCCTGAGTACCGGCTTTGCTCCTCCGAACTGACTAGCGAGAAGAGGCTTTGCGGGGTGGTTTCTTCTGCGCTGCGGGCTGTCCGGCCTGCGTCAGGTAACCCACAATCATTGCCGTTATCTGTTCAATGACGTCCTGACGGTTGAGATATGCCGGTGGGTCGCTGAAATAGCGGATGCCGGTGAAGATGGCACTGTTGAATGCAACGTACAGAACTGCCGGCAGGTTCTGAAATTTCCAGGCACCGTGGTGGCGCAACAAATACAGGTGCAGCTTTTCCTTCAGGAAGGTCTCAACTGCGTGTGCGGATTGCATGGTGCGTTCGTGATACCAGCCGCGCGCCAGTTCCAGGTTCAGGCCGCGGCGGGATTCGAACACGTCAAAGACGGCGGTGAGCGCAGATTCGAGCAGGGTGTGCAGATCATCATCCAAGTGAGCATCCATCGCGGTGCCAATGGCACTGATCAATTCGGCCTCGAAACGCGCCATCACCGCATCCAGCAGGGCTTCCTTGTTGCTGAAATACTGATAGAGCGAGCCGACGCTGACACCTGCGCGCGCTGCCACCTGATTGGTCGTGGTGTCAGTCAGGCCGCGTTCGGCAATGGTGAGCGCGGTTGCCTCAACCAGGGCATCGACCATCACGCGAGACCTTTTTTGCAGGGGTTTCTTGCGCATGTCTTTGGAGTGGGCAGATAACGCGAATTGAATGCGAGCAGATTATCGCATTAGGGTCCGGGCCTCTAGTTACGCAACGGCAGGCCAATGAACACAGCAACTTCCTTCATCCCCCGGCGTCATGGCATTGATGTCGAGTACGGGCGTCGTACTGCGCGCCCGCTACGTCGATTCATTCGCGGTAATCCGGAGCCCAGCGAGGCGCGGTGGCGCGCCATTGGCGAAGGGCTGATGCAAGGCGATCCGCTGGCGGACGAACTACTGGTCCAGATGCAGGCACAAGGGATGCCCAAGGCCATGAAGGATTTCCAGGCCTGCCTGCAACACGGCATGGGTTCAATGAAGAGCGCTGATCCGGCACTTCGCGCTTTTTTCGAAACTGTCGAGCAATCACCCCCCTGGCTGGACCGCGAAAAGCTCGCCGAAGGCGCCCGGGTCTTTCAATCCATGGGAATGACGTCGCACTTCATCTTGCGTAACGTCTCATTGATGGGCGGTTATCAGGCCTCAGCATTCAACAAGACCCTGATTCTGACCGGCGCGCTTAATGCCGGCGCTTCGCGTCGCGTGGCAGAGACATTGAAGTGGGTGGTCAGTGCGACTGGAACCGGTGCCATGGATATTGGCGCCGAGGGATATCGAGACACGCTGCACGTGCGTCTGATCCACGCCATGATCCGTCGTCGGGTGGCGGCATTACCCGACTGGGATGCCGCAGAGATGGGATTGCCGATCAACCAGACCGATATGGCCGCAACCTGGTTGGCTTTCAGCGCCCTGCTGCTCATGGGTGTGCGCGTGATGGGCATGCCCATCACGCGAGATGAGGCGCACGCCGTCATGCACCTGTGGAAGTACATCTGCTGGCTGATGGGCGTCGACCAGAGTTGGCTCACGGACGACGAGATGCAGGGGCGTCACCTGCTGTACCAGATGTTGATTGCGCAAACGCCGCCCGACCACACCAGTGTGCAGTTGGGTAGCGCGCTGATGAATGAGGCACTCGCGCTGCCTTATCCCGGAATGCGGTCGTTGCGAGCACGATATGAATCTGCCCGTCATCTGAGCGTGACGCGACTCTTCACAGGGCGCGAAGGCATGAAGGCGCTAGGCCTGCCTCCCAACACATTGCCGTGGTATCCGATTGCCAGTGCGCCGTTTCGGTTTGCCTGGCACTTGGCACATCGAGTGATTCCGGGTGGCGCGGCAAGGGCGCGCAGAGTGGGCCGCAAGACGCATGAGCAACTGGTCCGGCTTCACTTCAGTGGTCGCACGGGCTCCGTGCGACCACTGAATGAGGTTTGATGCCGCATGTGCTTAGAAGTTGTAGGTCAGGCTGACTGAAATGTTGTCGCGATCCTGCAACGGCTGATCTTCGCCATCAAAGTGCTGGTAGAGCAGGGTGCCGTTGAAGGACTCGCCAATATCAAACTGGAAGCCCGGGATGACCCAACGATTGCCTTCCACGTAGTTCTGCACCGGGAAGATGGTGGTGCCATAAATATCTTCGAACCAGAGCAGCGTGGGCTTGATGGTGACGCCGCTGTTGAAGACATTGCTGTACTTGAACTGCAGCAGGAAGCGCAGGCCGGCGGCGAAGTCATCGGCGAATCCATCCGTCTGCTGCGTCGGGTTGATGCGAGCCACCACTGACGGCGCATTGCAGCCACCGGTGTACTCCGCAGGATTGATTCCGGTGCAGTCGGCCCCAGGGCTTGGGTGCGTGTGCAGGTAGGTGCCCTGGAAATACAGGTCACCCTGCTTGGGCATGTCGATAATGTGCGTGAAACCAAACTCTGCCAGAAGCGTGACGTCGTCCGAGCCCAGCGTGCTGGGGAACAGCTTGAGCGCATTGATGACGAACTGGCCGACCTTCAGTTCTTCATAACCCTGCACGTACTCGCCGGGCTGGTATTCGTTGTTGTTCGCAATCGTGCGACCACGGAACTTGGTGAGGAATGACGGAATGAATGTTTCTGCGCCCGGAAGAATCGGGCCTGCTTCGAGCGGTGCCAGGGGAAGCTGTCCCACCAATGTCAGGAGATCGGCTGTCAGCAAAGACGGATCAAGTCCGGAGGCAACAACTGCGCCCAGCGCGGCAGCCTGCGACAGCTGGACATCATTGCGGCCGAAGGCCTGCTGGAAGCCGGCGTAGAACACATCCGAGATCAGGACCTGTGCGGGCAGGTTCGGTCGGTAGGAATATTCGCCGGACACAGACCATCCGAACAGTGTCGTATTGACGCTCACACCGTACATCTGAATGTCTTCCGGATAATCCAGCAACAGGGTCGCGGAGTTGATCGGCAGTGGGTCACCGGCAGGATTGATGTTGCCTGACGCATGTGGGTTGAACGGTGCACAGGCCGCCAGAGAAGTGACTGGATCGATGCCGTCACGCAGGCAGGTCGATTGCGCCTCGATGATCGAGAAATACGGTACACGGCTGTGATAGTTCAGGAAGTAGAAGCCGAACTCGGTGCCGTCGTTGAAGTCTTCTGCGTACCAATTGACCCGGGCGCCGAACTGGCCGGAATTACTCGGCGCGCGTGCGCTTTCACTCAGCGGAGAGTTGCGGGTACTGGACGACAGGGTGCGGAAGGGCTGTCCCGGAATGAACTGGTCATTCGGATCTTCTGGGAATTGCCCGAGGCTGAGCACCGGTCGGTAGTTGCTAATGCCTGCAGGATCGATGCTTGAGAAGAAGGTGCCGCTGGGCTGTACACGCGTGGCGTCCCAGTCGTACTGGTAGAGCAGTTCTGCGGTGACGTTATCAATGACGTCAGTGGTAAACAGCACCATTCCGGTCGGCACGGCCAGTTCACTCAGGTCAAAGCCCGGCTGGAGTGCGAGGATCGAATCCAGTGGGTTGATGGTGTCCAGGGTGTTGAACAGATGCAAATTGGCCTCCCCCCAGCGCAGGCGCTGGTTGCCCACCGAGACCGACATGAATCGCTCGCCTACTTCGAAGTTGTAGAGCAGGAAGGCTTCGCGGAATTCGCCTTTGAGACCGGCGCGTTTCTTGACGCTATCCGAGACGCTCTCACGGCCCGGCTGATACTGCGTGTTCTGGTGTTTGACGTCGAGGTTATAGTTGACCTCGTCATAGAAGCCGACATAGTTCAGCTTCAGGGTGAAGTCTCGCCAGCTTGTAGTGAACTGGGTGTTGATCTTGATCAGCGCGGACACCAGATCACCGTTGTCGTAATTCAGGTTTCCGTCATCACCCAGGGAGCCGAAATAGTGGCCTCTGGCATCGACCAGCCTTTGATTGGGCGCGGGGTCTCCAAACAGCGAAATGCAGTCGTCGTCGTAGGGTCCGAGGCTGGTGTCACCACCGCGATTACTGCAGAGATACTCCTGGCCTGGAACATTGAGCTTGCCAATCTGGCCACTGTCACGCGCTTCGAGTCGCCACGCGGCACCGGCAGTGACCTTGGTATTCCATGAAATTTCGGCCTCGCCGAACTCAAAATTCAGCGCTTGCGCGGGAATGGTGAGCGTTATGCCAACGCCGATAACGGCAGTTCTTGCCAGGTTCCTGACCATCCCGATCTCCTCAGATTATTTGTGCAGCGCTATGTGAATACAGGCCGAGGAGTCGTCCATTACGAGTGATGGCAGGTCCAGCGGCCCAGCGTGGCGATGTTAGGTGCAGGTGCGCTTTGGGCCAAGGGGAATGGCGCAGCCACCTAACGGCTCGTCGGCCAACCAAAATTAGCATGATGAGTGTGGGTTTACGTCGTGAGCCGGGGAAGCAGGACGAAGGTCCGGAAGTTGATAGACTCCGCGTCTACATTCGTCGGGCCGTTAGCTCAGTTGGTTAGAGCTGAGGACTCATAATCCTTAGGTCGCAGGTTCGAGCCCTGCACGGCCCACCATTTTTTTGCAAGGCGTATTCATTGGCTGCGCCTTGCGACGGATTCCCTCGTTTCTTCGTAGCGGTAGCTGTATTTGATGGCGCCGCAGAATCCGACACTGGTCCGCTCACGGCCGGGCTTGATGTTGTATTCGCCGCTGGTTTCGGTTTCACCGGTATCGTTGAGTAGATCCATTGTGACGTTCACCGGTACGCCGCAATTGTTGCGGAACTTGAGGGTCAGTGCCTCACGATCCGGTTCGTTGTAGCTGCAGGATGAGTGTGGCGATTTGCCCGGATAGCGCTTGGTTTCGACCAGGGCCACACATCCCTGCATGCCGCCCGCGAGCGGTTGCGGTTTCTCCGGCGGAGGTGCCGCGGGGCTTGGAGGCGCTTCTTGCTGAACAGCTGATGCCGCCTTCAGGTTGGATTCGGGCTTCTCTTTGGATTCTGAAGGCAGGGGTTGCGCAGGCGCTTTGACCGACTTGGCCGCCACGTCGCCTGGTGGCTTGGCCGGTGACTCGGTCTTGGTCGCGACGCGTTCATCGGAGTGATTCGCTGGCGCCCCGGTGCGGTGGCGATGTTTGCGACGATCAGGTTCTCGTCGCTGCGATTCATATGTTGCTCGCTCCACGGCGCGTCGGCGTTCCTCGCCCACTGTTGACACCATGCCGTCTGAGGTGACAACAACCTGGTTCTCCCGGGTCTGTTGCATCATGGTCTGGATGTTCTGGCTGGCGGTCTGGAATGCCGCCATTTGCGCCTCACGCGCACGGCGCTTGCGCGCGTATTGCGCTTCCTTGGCTTCAGCATATTGCTGCATTTGCTCGATGCCGTTGTACGCCAGTTCAATCTCTTTTCGAGCAAACTCGAGTTGCCCCTGAGGGTCGATGATCTCGGTGCGCTCGCGCCCGTAGGTCTTGTCCCACAGTGCCTGTTCCCGTGCGAGCAGTTTAGGGTAGGCCGCCACGTAGGTCTTGAAGTCGAACTTGTCGGCGACTAATTGTGTGCATCGGATGGCACGCTCATTCTTCTGGATTTCTTCGCGGTGATACTCCGCGTTCTGGTTCGTGTTGGGGCCGGTGCGAAAGTCGCTGCACTTGGACGCGCGCAGCTTCGCCTTCATGGTCAGCGGAAGGTATTCGTCTCGAAGGAAGAGGTAATAAGCCATGTTGGCGTCCTTTGCCTCTGCCTGCCGCGTGAAATGCGTCTGCAGCTTCGCGCCGAAAGTCTTGCGCGCAGCTTGAGCGTCCGCCAAGCCCGTTGCCATCTCGCCAGCATCGATGAAGCTGAGCTGAAGCACCTGCCGCGAACCTGCCCCACCTGCAAGCGCCCTGGCATGGGTTCCGAACTGGCGCAGGTAGAGGTCGTTGCTCAGGCGTCGTTGCGAGGTCTTGTACGCAATGCAACTGGCGCAGAAAACCCAGGGCGTCACCACCTGACCCTGAACTAGTCGGTTGCCAGTTGGCAGGGGGGCAAGAAGATTGACGCGGTCTCGTGCCCCAACGCTCATCGCAACGCGTGCAACGGGCTTCCATGCGGCAATCTGCTCGGCTGAAATGTTGTCTTGAGGCGTCAGCACGAAACGGTATGCAGGCATCTGATTGAGTACGTCAAAGTGCACCGCTACATCGATCAAGGCGCGTTGCTTGAGCGAACTCTTCTCCTCGTCAAAGCCGTATCGAGAGCGGTAGGGCGGGGCAAAACTTTTGGTATTGCCTTTTCTGCCTCCGATCAGGCGATTCGCCTTAATGACCTGCTTGCCACTCTCGGCAAAGCGTTCCGCTGCCCGCTCAGGGTTCTGAATTCTCGTTTGAAGTCCGTTCTTCTCCAGGCTACCGGACAGATACGCTGTCTGGCTCATGCTGGTGGCGCAGCCGCTCAGGCATAGCAATGCCAGTACCCAAAGGCTCTTGACGAGTCGGGGAGTTGTCTTCTGAAACATGGATTGATCAGTTTCAATGCGGTGCAGCGCAGTGGCGCCACACCCGGTGAGTGTTCCGTTCCGACGCGTGTGCCGGTCAGGCAGATGAGCCGATGGCGAGCTCTGTAACTTCACATCGCGAGACTGTCGCAGCTGCGGGATAGCAAATTGCTTTTCTCGGCCAGCGGGACGATTTTTGAGGTTTGATTACCTTATGTCAATGCTGAGAAGAGCTGCGCTGGGCTTCCAAACAAATTTATTTTCTCAGTATTTTTGACAATGCACTCACTCCTGATCCTGAGTTCGCGCATACGCGTTCACGGCTGTGACTCTGGTCTCGCTTATTTCCCTAAGCGCTCACGCCTTCTGCTGCATGCCAGATTCTTCTCGTAACTTAAAAAATGATGAAGCTTCACTGGACGCCGGTGCAGCGGTTCCAGAAAATCTATGTGATCTCTTACGCCGGGCAATGCTGAGGAGCTGGACATTCCGCAGCACTCAACAATGGGGCTTAGGTCAATCTTCTCTGGGTGTGGGCCCTGCGGCTGGGAACTTCAGGTGCCTAGAGCCATCAGGTCCGACCAGCAAGTAATTCGCCGGTGCCATTGCGTAGGGCAAATGGACGCGCGTTTGTGCGCCCGCGTAGATTCGTCTTGAAGGTAGCTTTAGGCACTGGTCTTCATTCAGGCACTGGTAGCCATCCTGAATCAGGGCATTGGTGTTGCCGGTATTGCGCAGAACGAGTTCGTCCGAATCGCGCGCGGCTTCAAGCTCGACCACTGGATTCGCAGGTCTGACAAGGACGAGCAGGTTGTACGCGACAAGCGCATCCGTTTCAGGCCCATTGGCCGGCGCATCGGGTTTGACCAGCACGCGATAGACACGATCCTGGTCGCCCGCTGCGCCAAGAGCGACAAAACGAAGCGTTTGCTCGACGCCTTGTTGGAGTACAAACCTTCTGGGTGATATCTGAAGGCCTGGTTGATCCAGATCATTCAATGCGATGACGGCTTCATGCTCCTGCCCTGGCGCGATGACGCGTGTTGGAAAGATCTGGACCGCGACTGGATTCGAGGCTGTGCTGTTTATCTTGACGTTGCTCAGCATCAGGTCATTGGCACCCAGCTCCACGATCATTGAGCTCACCTGCAGCGGGACATCGGCCGGAACGGACGGCACTGGCAGCATCAGCATCGCGCAGGTGAACGCAACAGCCCTTGAACGGTGCAAATAGCGGGATAGACGGAATACAGCATGCTCGGCTACAGCCGATATAAGTGGCATGAGGCGATCTTTCCCAAAATTTGTCCGGTGCGCGATGCTTGCTTTTTCAGCTGGCGCAGCAATTTTCTCACCGCTGCTATGGGCCGGCCATTCCGTTGATCGGGCCAGCATGCGCGTTACGCTGAGGATTCTTCCGGTTGCTATCGTCTCCGTTCGCGTGTTGAGTGAAGACGAACTGCAACAAAGCTGGCCTGGACTGGTTCAGGACGCTCACGCAACGAGTGCAGCAGCTGTCGACGGCAAGCGAAGCGTGATCCGCTATCGCGTCCATTCACCTCTTTGACGACAGCGTCTGAGACTTCAGGCGGGTCGGAGTCGCCCCAGAATGGCCAGTGTGGGATCGGCCTGATTCAGCGTGTAAATGTGCAGGCCCGGTGCGCCGCCCGCGATCAGGTTTTCGCACAGGCGTGCGATGACATCCGTACCAAAGTCGACAATGGCGTCCTTGTCGTCTTTGAGAAGTTCAAGGCGCAAACGAATCCAGCGGGGAATCTCGGCACCGCAGGCTGCGGAGAAGCGGGTGAGCTGCGCGTGATTTGTAATCGGCATGATTCCCGGGATGATGGGAAGTTTCAGCCCTGCCTTGGCACAGCGTTCTGCAAAATCAAAGTAAGCATCCGCGTTGAAAAAATACTGCGTGATCGCGCTGTCTGCCCCGGCCTGCGCCTTGCGCACAAAAGCGTCGAAGTCGGTGTCCACGCTGTTGGCTTGCGGATGGGTCTCCGGATACGCAGCGACTTCGATCTGGAAGTGATTGCCATGTCGTTCGCGAATGAATTCCACCAGCTCATTGGCGTAGTGAAAATCCCCCGGCGCTTCATTGCTTTGTGCCGTGGCGGGCAGGTCGCCGCGCAGCGCGACGATGCGTCGAACGCCAGCAGATTTATAGCGATCCAGCAGTTCGCCAATCTTTGCCCGGCTTGAACCCACACAGGTGAGATGTGGCGCAGCTTCGATGCCGCATTCATCGACGACCTTCATCAGGGTGTCGTAGGTGCCTTCCTGATCAGAGCCGCCAGCGCCATAGGTGACGCTGAAGAATTCAGGCTTTGCCGTGGACAGTGACTTGATCAGGCCCGGCAGCTTTTCCCAGCCGGCAGGGGTGCGGGGCGGGAACAGTTCGAAGGAATAAGGCGGTATGACACTCACAAATGTTTCTCGTAGATGAAACGGTCGTGGCCGTTATAGAAATTCTTGATCGTGCCGCAACAGTTGAAGCCCAGCTTGTCGTAGAAACCGGGCGCCTGGAATGCAAAGGTATCCAGCCAGATGCCTTCGCATTTCTGTGCGCGTGCGAAGGCTTCCGCCTGACGCATCAGGGCAGAGCCCAGACCACTCTTACGATACTCCGGGGTGGTCACCAAAATGCTCACATGCAACCAGTAGACCCGGATTTCTCCGAGCAATCCGCCAATCAGCTTTCCTGCGGTATCGCGTGCTGCGTAGTGCAGGATGTCACTGGGCGGACGCCCGTTGAAATAGGGCTCGTTGTAATCAATCAGCAGGTCGAGGATTTGCTCGGACGTTGCCTTGTCCGAGCTGTCGATGCGTTCAATTGACCACGCGGAGCCCTTCATTGCTTCAGCCTTAGTAGCGGTAGTGATCCGGCTTGTACGGACCTTCAACCGGCACGCCGAGGTAGTCAGCCTGATCCTGAGTGAGCTTGGTCAGCTTCACGCCGATCTGTTCGAGGTGCAGTGCAGCAACTTCCTCGTCCAGCTTCTTGGGAAGGCGATACACGGTCTTCTCGTAGGTGTCCTTGTTCTTCCACAGATCGATGGCAGCCAGCGTCTGGTTGGAGAAGCTGTTGGACATCACGAAGCTCGGGTGGCCATGGGCGCAGCCAAGGTTGATCAGACGGCCTTCTGCCAGCACGTAGATGCTCTTGCCGGTATCCGGGAAGCTGTACTTGTCGGTCTGCGGCTTGATGGTGTCACGCACCGCATTGGATTCATTCAGACGATCCATCTGAATTTCGTTGTCGAAGTGACCAATGTTGCACACCAGCGCATTGTTCTTCATCGCCTTCATGTGTTCGAAGGTGATGATGTCCTTGTTGCCCGTGGTGGTGACGTAGATGTCGGCAAAATCGAGCACATCTTCGACGGTCTTGACCTCAAAGCCTTCCATCGCGGCCTGCAGGGCGTTGATAGGGTCGATCTCTGTGACGATCACGCGAGCGCCAAGGCCGCGCAGCGAGTGCGCTGAGCCCTTGCCGACGTCGCCGTAACCACAGACGCAGGCCACCTTGCCGGCAATCATCAGATCGGTTGCGCGCTTGATGCCGTCGGCGAGTGATTCGCGGCAGCCATAGAGGTTGTCGAACTTGGACTTGGTGACCGAGTCATTGACGTTGATGGCCGGGACCAGCAGCTTGCCCTGTTCCATCATCTGATAGAGGCGATGCACGCCCGTGGTGGTTTCTTCGGAAACACCGCGCCAATCCTTGACCACGCGGGTGAAGAAGCCGGGACGTTCCTTGGAGACACGCTTGAGCAGGTTCTTGATGACCTGCACTTCGTGGTTTTCGCCCGGGGACTCGCACCATTTGTCACCGTTCTCCATCTCGTAACCCTTGTGCACGAGCAGGGTCACGTCGCCACCGTCATCCACCACCAGTTCCGGGCCGGTCAGGGTGCCGTCGGGCAGGGTGTGGGTCAGCGCGTCGAGGGTGCAGTCCCAATATTCTTCGAGGGTCTCGCCTTTCCAGGCGAAGACCGGTGTGCCGGCGGCAGCAACAGCAGCAGCGGAGTCATCCTGCGTGGAGAAAATGTTGCAGGAGGCCCAGCGCACTTTCGCGCCGAGGGCGACCAGGGTTTCCAGCAGAACTGCGGTTTCCTTGGTCATGTGCAGGGAGCCGGTCAGGCGTACATCTTTGAGCGGCGCCAGGGGTGCGTACTTGGCGCGGATGGACATCAGCCCGGGCATTTCTTCCTCGGCCATGTTGACTCGCTTGCGGCCGAACTCGGCGAGCGAAATGTCCTTGATCTTGTAGTCGGAAAAGCCTTCTGGCTTGAGTACAGCGTTCATGAGCGTGTCCTTAGGTTTGAGCGTCTTGGGGTGCCGGGTCAGTCGGCACGTGGGCGAAGTATATCCGCTTATGCGGATACAAGGATATTGCGACGTTCAGGTTTGATTGAATTGGCCGGAGCTTGGTCATCTTCTGGAAGGGCGTGGAGCAATAAATCTCTAATAAAAAACAACAAAAACATACAGATATTATCTCTGGGTTGTTGGGCAGATAGAAGTCCGTACGGACTGGGCATGTAGCTCCAGGCCGGACCGAGGTCAGCCGCCGCTGACAAGGCCGCTGACAAGACCGGTGCTGGTGGTCGGCGCGGATTTACCCGTGTTTCCAGATCGGCGGGCATTTTGCGTGTCAGCATCGCAGGCGCATTGCCCTTACGAGTTCCAGACTCCGGTACCCAAATATGAGTGATTCCAAGAGCACACCCTCCACTGACACACCACTGCGCGAAAACGTACGCAGGCTCGGCGCGACCGTGGGTGAGGTTCTGGCCGAACAGCGTGGCGCTGCCTTTCTGCAACGAGTGGAGCAGGTGCGGACTGCGGCCATCCGTCGGCGCGACGATGAGCGCGCGCTGGATGATGTCGCTCCTCTGCTGAACGGCCTTGATGTAGACCTTGCACATGCCCTGACCCAGGCTTTTTCCACTTATTTTCAGGCCGTGAACATCGCCGAGCGGGTGCACCGCATTCGGCGACGGCGCGAGTACCAGCGTGAAAGCGATCGGCCACAACCGGACAGCCTGACCGATGTGCTGATGCGGCTGCAGGCGGCTGGGGTGAGCGCCAAGGAGTTATTACTCTGGCTGGGCCGCCTGGATGTGGAACCGGTATTCACGGCCCACCCAACCGAGGCGGTACGACGCTCCATCCTCGAAAAGGAGCAGGACATCGTGCGCTGTCTGGTGCGCGAATTTGACCCGACCCTGACCCCCGAGGAACACGCCGCCGATTGGGGGCAGTTGCGCATGGCGTTGACCGCCAGTTGGCAGACCAGCGAAACCGCGGTGATGAAACCCACGGTTCAGGACGAGTTCGAGCACGTTGGGTTCTACATTGCCGGGCCGATCTACAGCATCGTTCCAAGTTTCTACGAGTCTCTTGAGCAGGCGATCCAGAAGGTCTACGGCACCGAGACCGAGTTGCCCCGACTGCTTCGGTTCGCTTCCTGGGTGGGAGGCGACATGGACGGCAATCCGAACGTTGGTGCCCAGACCATTGCCGCGACGCTGCGTAGCCAGCGCGAGAATGTGCTCGAGCGATACGTTTCTGAAGTGGCCGAATTGGCCCGGCTGTTGTCACAGACACTCGACCGCGTTGATGTGGCGCCCGAGCTGCTCCGGCGAATCGAGCATTACGCCACCATCGTTCCTGCAGCGATGCAAAGTGTTCGCCCCCGACATCTCAACATGCCATATCGCGTGTTTCTCACTCTTGTCAGGGGGCGGCTGCGTGCGCTGCTGCGAGATGAGGAGGGCGGTTATCCCAATGCAGATGCCTTCCGCGTTGATATCGAACTGCTGTCAGACAGTCTGCTCGCCGGCAAGGGGCTGAATGCGGGCTGGTATGCGGTGCGACGACTGTTGTGGCGAATTCGCACGTTCGGTTTTCATCTTGCGCGCCTGGATTGCCGGCAAGATTCCCGCGTTCATGCACAGGCGATTTCGGCCCTGATCGGAGACGAGCAGTGGCCCGAAAAGGATGCGCAGGAGCAGGCCGAAAAACTGGCGCCGTATGCAGGGCAAAGTCTCGCCTTCAAAAAATGTGATGATCCGGTGGCAGTCAAATGCTGTGATGTTTTCACGACATTGAATCAGTCCATCGAAAGCTACGGCGCCGATGCAGTTGGTATCTACATCATCAGCATGGCGCGCAGCGCTGCCGACGTGCTGGCTGTGCTGGCTCTGGCGCGCCATGGCGGATTCACCGATGCGCGCGGTCATGTGCCGCTGGACATCGCGCCACTGTTCGAGACCGTGGATGACTTGTCGGCCGGCCCCGAAACGCTGAAGAATCTTTTCGCGGATGCGGTTTACCTCAAACATCTGGCCGCGAGGGGGAATCGGCAGATCGTCATGCTGGGGTACTCAGACAGCGGCAAGGATGGCGGCACGGTTGCGTCGCGGTGGGCGCTGCAACGGGCGCAGGTTGAGTTGCTGGAAGTTGCGCAAGGGGCCGGAATCAAGCTCAGCTTTTTTCACGGGCGCGGCGGTTCGGCCAGCCGCGGCGGAGGCAAGATTGGCCCAGCCATGATGTCCAGTCCGCGCGGTTCGGTAGCGGGCAAACTTCGCGTGACCGAGCAGGGCGAGGTGATTCATCGCAAATACGGCATTCGCGCGTTGGCATTGCGCAGTCTTGAGCAGATGGTGGGGGCCTCACTCCGCGCAAGTCTGCGGCCCAGGGTTGCTGAGCCGCGTGAAGTTCAATGGCGCAAAGATATGAGTGAACTGTCTGACATCAGTCGGGCTGCTTATCGTGAGTTTGTCGACGCGCCGGGCTTCGTTGAGTATTTCCGTAGTGCGACGCCCATTGATGTGATTGAGAAAATGACGCTCGGCTCGCGGCCCTCGCGTCGCGGCAGCATGGTGGGTGTGGAATCCCTGCGCGCCATTCCCTGGGTTTTTGCCTGGACCCAGTGCCGCTCCATCATCACTGCCTGGTACGGTCTGGGCAGCGCATTGGAACGCTTCGCCGATCGCGATGGCGGTGAAGCGCAACTGATGGAGATGGCGCGTGACTGGGCGTTCTTCAGTGTGCTGCTTGATGACGTGGATATGATTCTGGCCAAGTGCGATCTGATGATTGCCGAACGCTATTCCGCCCTGGCAGACGCAAACCTTCACGCTCATTTCTTCCCCCTGATCCGCGCTGAATTCGATCGCACGGTTCACTGGGTGCTCAAGCTCAGGGGGGAATCCAGATTACTCTCAAGTGAGCCACGTCTTGCGCGCTCGATATCGCTGCGCAATCCGTATATTGATCCAGTCAGTCTGATCCAGCTTGACCTGTTGGCGCGCTGGCGTGCCTCTGGCAGCGCAGATGATGAGCAGCTTCACGCGCTTGTATCAACCGTCAACGGGGTGGCCCAAGGACTGCAGAACACGGGATGACAGCGGTACGCTTTCAAGCCGTTGTTGCGCGCGTCTGAGCTTGTTCCCCTTCTTTGGTCAGGCTGCCAGCGCCTTGCGTCTCTGAACATCTGGGAATTCAAATTGTCCGTACTAGACTAGGCGGCTTAATGGTCCGGGTTGCGGACCCAATCTGGTGGAGAAAAAAGCATGCGTATTCGAAAATTTGACCGTTCATTCACGCGTCGAAAATTCATGGCCGATGCCGCCAAAGGCGTCCTGAGCACGGGTGTTCTGGGATCAACATGGCAATCCATTGCCGCAACCGGCGAAGTCAACAAGGCCTATCCGGACGAATTGCTGTCCATTGAGGGATACACCAAGGGCAAGATCAAGACGGGTGACTACATCACGTCCGAGAATGTCGAGCATGTAAAGGATCTGCTCGAGCCGATCCGGTATCAGCAGATTCTGACTCAGGGCCGCAAGCTCAAGGTGTCGCCGACGACCAACGACGTCATGAAGACCTCGCCCTGGGAATATATCGAGGCAACGCTCAAGAATGCTGGCAAGGCCAAATTCGATGAGCGCGGAAATGTCGTCGCGCCGGATGGTCGCCCTTGGATTGGCGGCAACCCTTTCCCCGACGCCAAGAGCGGTCTGGAACTGATGGCGGCGCAGACCATGAACTGGGGGCGTCATGATTCCAGTTGCTACGCCACCAAGATCCAGGTCATCAATGCCAATGGCCGCAAGACGCATGATTACTCAGGAGCGCTGGTGGAACTGGCGCCGGTGGGGCGCAATGTCATGGACCCCAAACCGTACTGGGAAGAGCACATGGACAAGCTGCGCTTCTTCAATGTGGTCTTTACCTCTCCGCAGCAGTTCGCGGGAACCTCATTCCTGAGTATCTGGGACTACGATTCAAGCACCTTCCCGTTGCTGTATGGCTACGTTGCCAACTTCCGCCGCGTGCGGCAGTTCCCTACGGATCAGAGATTTGAACCGCTGGTTCCGGGCTTGTCTCTGTATCTGTCCGACGCCTGGGGCGCGGGTGATCCACTGCTGACCTGGGGCAATTACAAGATCGTGAACCGTGGCCCCTTCCTGGGTGGGCTTAACAGTGGCTGGAATCCGGACCATCCCAACTGGGAGCACACCACGCACGGCGGCCCCAATGGGGACACCTTCTGGGATGCCGAAGTCGAGATGATCCCGGAAGTCATTACGGTGGAAGCCGAGCCCATCAAGTTCCCGCGTGCACCCATCTCCAAGAAGCGGGTCTGGTTTGACGCGCGCAATGGCCTGCTCGCCGGCATGATCTCCTACGACCGTCAGGGCAAGCCCTTCCGCTCCTTTGACGGTGCCTATGCCTACTATGAGAAAGGCGATAAGAAATTCATGGACGGCAAGCATCCCTACTGGAGCTGGGGACATGTGACCGCCTCGAACATCCAGACCGGCGAAGTCACGCGTCTGGAGCAGGTGCGCAAGGTCGATAACCATCTCAGCGGTGCACACGACCCGGCCATCTACGACCGCTACATGACGCAGGCCGCGCTGACGAGGCTGGGCAAAGTCTGAGGGTCCATCCCCAGCGGCTGCACCCCTGAGCACAAGATGTTCATTGTCAGGGGCACAAAAAAGGGCGCTTTCGCGCCCTTTTTTGTGCCCGGTTGTTTGACTCCGGGTTACTTCATGCCTTTGGCCGCACTCTTCAGGGCGGCGGCCTTGTCGGTCTTTTCCCAGGAGAAAGCGGTGAAGTTGTGCACCTTGCCGGTTTCGGCGCAGGTGTACTTCACTTTCTCCGCCTTGCGGCCGAAGTGGCCGTAGGCAGCGGTGCTGCGATAGACCGGGTGCAGCAGGTCCAGCATCTCGATGATGCCGTAGGGGCGCAGGTCGAAGTGCTTGCGCACCAGCTTTTCAAGGCTGGCCTGGCTGAGCTTGCTGGTGCCAAAGGTTTCGATGGCAATGGAGGTCGGTTCGGCCACGCCAATGGCGTAGCTGAGCTGGACTTCGCACTTGTCCATCAGGCCGGCGGCCACCAGATTCTTGGCCACGTAACGCGCCGCGTAGGCAGCGCTGCGATCCACCTTGGAGGGATCCTTGCCCGAGAAAGCGCCGCCGCCGTGACGGGCGTAACCACCGTAGGTATCAACGATGATCTTGCGACCGGTCAGGCCAGCATCGCCCATCGGTCCACCGACCACGAAGCGGCCGGTCGGATTGATGTGGAACTTGGTGCCCTTGTGCAGCAGCTTGGCCGGCAGAGTGGGCTTGATGATCTGTTCCATCACGGCTTCACGCAGGGTCTTGTTGTTGACCTCGGGTGCGTGCTGGGTGGAGAGCACCACCGCGTCGATGGCGACAGGCTTGCCGTCTTCGTAACGCAGCGTGACCTGTGACTTGGCATCGGGGCGCAGCCACTTGAGCTTGCCGCGACGCTGCTGGGCCTGACGCTCCACCAGACGGTGCGCGTACTGGATCGGCGCCGGCATCAGCTCAGGGGTTTCATTGGTGGCAAAACCGAACATCAGGCCCTGATCGCCAGCACCGAGCTTCTTCTTGTCCTTGCGATCAACGCCGCGGTTGATGTCCATGGACTGCTTGCCCAGGCCATTGAGAATGGCGCAGGTTTCGGCGTCAAAACCGATGTCAGAGCTGGTGTAGCCGATGTCTGCAATCACGCCACGAAGAATGGCTTCAGCATCGATGTGAACGCCTTTGACCACCTTGACTTCGCCGGCGAGCATCGCGATGCCGGTCTTGGTCACGGTTTCGCAGGCGATGCGCGCGTCCGGGTCCTGCGCCAGGTAGGCGTCGAGGATGGCATCGGACATCTGATCGCACATTTTGTCCGGGTGGCCTTCAGAGACGGATTCGGACGTGAACAGGTAAGAGGACATCGGCAACTCCCAGCGTGCAGGCAAAATGATGAAGAGAACAGTTCGAAAATCCGCATATACGGATAAGCGAATATTGTAGCCTATAAAATATGTCGCAAGCGTTGCGACGCGGGCGGCGCTTTCTGGGTGACCTTTCCGCATGGCCTGCGCGAGGCCAGTTTCGCCGGTGCCTCTGTCAAACTGCTGGCCTGATACCGACTCACGACGCAATGCCTTTCAATCTCGAATCCCCGGTTCCCCTTTTCTATTTGTTGCTCCTGGCCGGTGTGATGGTGGCTCTGCTGATCCTGAGCTGGGTGGTTTCAGCACGCGCTCGCCAGAGACTGGACGCGGCTCTGGAGCAGGCCCGGGACGCGCATCGCGCAGAAGGGCAGCGGGCGGCCAACGCCGAAACGCGTCTGGAAATGCAGGCGACGCGATTGAGCGAGCTGAGCGCGCAAAGTCATGACTACGCGCAGTTGCAGACCCGCCATGCGCAGTTGAGCGAACGATACGATCAGGAGCAGGCTCGGCTGCGCGAACAGCAAAACCTGCTCAACGATGCCCAGGCCAAACTTGGCGACGCTTTCAAGTCGCTGTCTGCTGATGCACTGCGCGCCAATAATCAATCCTTTCTTGAGCTCGCCCGTGAGAACCTCAAGCGCTTCCAGCAGGGTGCGCAGGAAGATCTCGCGGCGCGACAGAAGTCGATCGAGCAACTTACCGCGCCGATCAGGGAAAAGCTGGAAAAGTTCGACGGTCAGCTCGGTGAGATGGAGAGAGCCCGCGTCGGCGCCTATGAGGCGCTCAATACGCAGGTGAAGGAACTGGTGGCTACGCATCTGCCACGCCTGCACGCCGAAACGGCGAACCTGGTGAAGTCCCTGCGCCAGCCGACGACCCGCGGCAACTGGGGAGAAGTGCAGCTGCGGCGCGTGGTCGAGATGGCCGGGATGCTCGAACACTGTGACTTTGACGAGCAGGCATCGCGAAACACTGAAGAGGGCAGGCTGCGACCGGACCTGGTCGTGCGTCTGCCCGGTGGCCGGCAGATCGTGGTGGACGCCAAGGCGCCGCTGGATGCGTATCTGACTGCGGTTGAAGCCCCGGACGAAGTACAGCGCAAAGCGGCTCTGGTGCATCACGCACGGCAGGTCCGAGACAAGGTCACGCAACTGGGCAAAAAGGGTTACTTCGAGCAATTCTCCCCTGCACCGGAGTTCGTCGTTTTGTTCGTGCCTGGCGAAGCTTTTTTCTCCGCAGCGCTGGCGCAGGACCCTGGGCTCATCGAGTTTGGCGCTGAGGTGAAAGTCATTCCTGCCAGCCCGACCACGCTGATTGCCCTGCTCAAGGCCGTGCACTATGGCTGGCGACAGGAGGAACTGGCACAGAACGCCCAGGTGGTTGCGGCGCTGGGCAAGGAGCTCTACGAGCGCCTGAGCACCATGGGGGATCATTGGGCGCGCGTCGGCAATCAGCTCGACAAGGCGGTAGAGAGTTACAACAAGGCCAGTGCCAGTCTGGATTCACGCGTCATGGTCAGCGCAAGAAAGTTTGTCGAATTGCGCGCTGCCGCCGAGGACACGTTGGCGCCTGCCAATGTCATTGAACGCAGCATCCGGGCGCCGCAGTCGGCCGAACTCACGGTTGATGCTGCAGCCGATGCGCCCAAAGAATCCTGAACTGAACGTTCTGGTTCAAGTTGAACCCTACGTCTGACAAGAAAATATTCCGACATGAGTAAAACCATCAACGCGGCCTGTCCGCAGTGCAAGGAGCCCGCATCGCTGGGCAAGGAGAACCGCTTTCGCCCGTTCTGCAGTGAACGCTGCAAGTTGCTCGATCTGGGCGAGTGGTTTGCTGAAAAGAACGGAATTCCTGCCGAAGATCAGGATATGGAATCTGACGCCGCTCAGGATCCGGACCGACTCCAGTAAGCCGAGATGCCTGCTACGCCTTGTGCGTGGTTGGCATAGGCCCTTGGTAAATCCGCAGGTGCCGTTCCGCCGATGGCATAGACCGGAAGGTTGGCTGAGCCCGCCAATTCGGAGAACCGCGGCCAGCCGAGCAAGGGGCCATCAGGGTGGCTGGCGCTCGCCTGCACCGTGCCGAGAATCGCGGCATCAAAGCCAAGCGTTCTTGCTTTATCCAGAGACTCGCGGTCATGGCAGGATGCGAATCGCAAAAGCGGATAGACCGCTTCTTCGCCAGCGTTCCCATCCATGCCCATGAGCTGCGCATGAGACAGGTGCACGCCCTCTGCGCCGAGTCTGATCGCCATTTCGCTGCCGCGATCAAGTACGACGCGTAAACCTGCTTTTCGTGCGGCAGGGGTCAGGGTCGCTGCGACGTTCTCGTAGGCGGTGTCATCCAGAGCAGGAAGTCGAATCCTCAACAGGGCGCGCGAAGGCAGTGCTGCGAGGCCGGCCATGAGTTCTAATGCTTCACTGTCCGGCGGCGTGAAGACAAAGTGACTCGGCAACGCGAGGGCGCGCAGGATGGGCGCCACCGTGGGTAACAGATCCCGCCGTGATTCGGACGCCGGATCGTGCCACTCAAACTGCTGTGACTCGCGCCCCACCGGCACGCCAGACCAACGGCTGACCAACCAGGTATCCAGTGTGACCACGCGGTCTGAGTAGGCATGGGTGAAGCGGACCAGGGGCCGTGCATCGATAAGCCCCACCCCCAGTTCTTCCTGCAATTCGCGGTCCAGTGCTTCTTGGACAGACTCATTGGCTTCGATCTTTCCGCCCGGAAACTCCCACTTCCCGGCGGCAATTTTGCCTGCGGGTCGCTGGGCGATCAGGACCTGGCCAGCGCGGTCCTGCAGCACACCACAGGCGACGCGAATCTGCGGCAGGCTCAGGTCCGGTACTCCGCGTTGATCTTCACGTAGTCGTAGCTGAAGTCGCAGGTCCAGACCCGGGTCTGGGCATTGCCGCGGCCAAGTCCGATGCGGATGGTGAATTCACTTTTGCTGACCACCGCCGCGCCTCGTGCCTCGACGTAATCCGGGTGCGGCTGACCACCCTCGATCAGCGCAACGTCGTCCAGCGCGATGCTGACGGTGCCCTGATCAAGGCCATCAATTCCGGCCTTGCCAATGGCCATGGCAATGCGTCCCCAGTTGGCATCCGATGCAAACATGGCCGTCTTCACCAATGGTGAGTGCGCAACCGAATAAGCGACTTGGCGTGCCTCACTTTCGGTCAGTGCGCCCCCGACTTCCAGGGTAATGAATTTGGTGGCGCCTTCGCCGTCGCGCACGATGGCTTGCGCCAGCTCGGTACAGACTTCGCGGATGGCCTTAAGAATGATCGGGTAGTCGGCGTGCGACTCATCAATGTCCTGCGTTCCGCGTTTGCCAGTTGCCATGAGCATGCAGGCATCATTGGTTGAAGTGTCTCCATCAACCGTCACGCAATTGAAAGACGTGTTTGCCGCATCACGCAGTGCGCTCTGTGTGGCGGCTGCGGTTAGTCTTGCGTCCGTTGCGACGTACGCCAGCATGGTCGCCATGTCCGGGCAGATCATGCCAACGCCTTTGGCGATGCCCGTGACCGTGACTTTGCCCTGCGAAGTCTGTACCTGACGCGTTGCGCCTTTACCCAGAGTGTCGGTGGTCATGATGGCGCGCATGGCACCGAGCCAGCCGTCGGCTTTGGCATACGCCGTTGCATTCGGAATGGCCGCCCGCATCCGCGCCAGTGGCAAACGTTGGCCAATGACGCCGGTTGAAAACGGCAAGACCGATTCAGGCGGGCAGCCCAGTTCATCAGCCAATGCCGCGCAAGTTTCGATGGCATCGGCCAATCCTCCGGCACCGGTGGCGGCGTTGGCATTGCCGGAGTTGATTAGCATGGCGCGGATGGGTGTTGAAGCGGCGAGTCTTTCTCGGCACAAACTCACCGGCGGCGCACAGAAAGCGTTTCGCGTGAAGATGCCGGCAACGCGGCTGCCTTCATCCAGCGCTATCACGACCAGGTCCTTACGCCCCGGGCCCTTGATGGCCGCCTCGGTTATGCCCAGACGCACGCCCTCTACGGGATGCAGGAATTTGGGCTCGGAAAGATTGACGGCCATGATCAGGCTCTCGACTCGCTAGGGCAAAACAATTGGAGGAGCGAGTTTAATTTATCGCGTAGGTACGCGCCGCGCGGAGCATCAAGCTCAGGCGTTTCAGCCGTTGGCTGCTTCGCGCTCCAGGGTCAGCTCCGAGTTTCCGGAGAACTCTGTCCGGGCGCTGACCCGGTTCATGAAGTCAAGGATGCGCGGCATCAGGCGCTCTGGTTTGGTGCGCAGTTCCAGCATCGAGCGAGCCGCAATGAACTCGGCCTTGGGCAGCTGTCGCTTCAGGGACTTGGCATCAGCCATGTCGTGCAGCGGATCGTGCGCGTGTCCAATGACCAGGGTCGGTGGTGCCACGTGCCGCCGCCGTCGCTGGGTGGGAACAATAGGTCCCACCAATACGCCATGAAGAATGGCGCGAATGACTTCGGGCTCTGCCGACAGTGCGTTGCGAAGGCTGTTATAGACCGCTTTGTCCGAGTCAGGCAGCCGGCGCAGGAGTTTTCCAAAGAGGCGATACAAGGGTTTGACAAAGTGAACCGACAGCATCAGCGGAACCAGCATCAGCGCAGCAGCGGGTGCTGCGTTTTCCATTACGGGCATTTCAAGGAACAGGGCCTTGACCCGATGTGGCGCGATGCACGCAGCGGTAAGGCTGGTAATGGCGCCAAGTGAAACGCCGCCGAGGATGGCGCGCTCCAGGTGCAGGTGATCCATCAGGCCCAGCACCTGTTCTGCATAGAAATCGACCCGATGCTCCGATGCCTTGGTGGGTTTGTCGCTACGACCGTGACCCAGCAGGTCCAGCAAGATGACGCGGTAACCATGTTCGGCCAGTGCCGCTGCAATGCCGCGGTTGCAATGGGCGTCCAGCAGGATGCCATGCACCAATACAATCACATCGCCATGCTCAGGGCCGTGCGTCTCGTATGCCAGACGGTAGTGCCCGTGAAAGAAATAGCTTTGCTCGATGGGAAGTTCGCTTTTCTTCATGTCCCCAGCTTGGCAGCAAACTCGGCCGATTGTCAGTAGTAGGTGCTTACCGATTGCATTTTCCTGACAATCGGCTTTAGAGACTGACAGGTAGCGCTTTTCGGCGCATGACCCTTGAACGGCTGGTCAGTAATCTGTATCCGATTACATTCCCCAAAGAAGCGCGAATTCCCGATGAAATCTGCTTATTCCAACCTTTTGGCGCCGCTGGATCTTGGGCACGTCACCCTGAAGAATCGGGTGTTGATGGGGTCCATGCATACCGGACTCGAAGATCGGCGAAGGAATTTTCCACGGCTCGCTGAGTATTTCGCCGAGCGTGCGCGCGGTGGTGTCGGACTGATGGTGACCGGAGGATTCGCGCCGAACGTAGCAGGTTGGGTTTCGCCGTTTGCCGGCAAACTCGCTTCCAGCAGCGCGGCAAAAGATCATCGCGTCATCACCGACGCCGTGCATCGCGCGGATGGGCGCATTGCATTGCAGATTCTTCACGCCGGGCGTTACGGGTATCACCCGTTTGCGGTCAGTGCCTCGAAGATCAAGAGTCCGATCTCTCCGTTTGCTCCGAAAGCACTGAGTGCGCGCGGCGTAGAGAAACAGATTCAGGCCTACGTTCGCTGCGCACAGCTCTCTCGCGAGGCGGGTTACGACGGCGTGGAAGTCATGGGTTCGGAAGGCTATTTCATCAACCAGTTTCTGGTGACGCACGTCAACAAACGTAGCGACCAGTGGGGCGGCGACTACGCCAATCGCATGCGCCTTCCGGTAGAGATTGTGTCGCGCATGCGCGAAGCGGTGGGGAAGGACTTCATCATCATCTACCGCATTTCAGCACTGGACCTGATTCCTGACGGGCAGACCTGGGAAGAGATCGAGACGCTTGCCCGCGGCATCGAGAAGGCGGGCGCCAGCATTCTCAATACTGGTATTGGCTGGCACGAAGCGCGTGTGCCCACGATTGCAACATCAGTGCCGCGCGGTGCGTTTGCATGGGTCACGGAAAAGCTCAAGGCTGTGGTGGATATTCCGGTCTGCACCACCAACCGCATCAACACGCCGGAATTGGGAGAACAGATCATTGCCAGCGGGCAGGCCGACATGGTCAGCATGGCGCGCCCATTTCTGGCAGATCCGGATTTCGTCAACAAGGCGGCGGCCGATCGTGCTCAGGAGATTAATACATGCATCGCCTGCAATCAGGCCTGCCTGGACCACACCTTCAAGTTGAAGATCGCGAGCTGTCTGGTCAATCCGCGCGCCTGTCATGAAACCGAGTTGAATTATCTGCCCACGAAAGCGAAAAAGATAATTGCGGTTGTCGGTGCAGGGCCCGCCGGGCTTGCCGCTGCCACCGTCGCAGCGGACAGAGGACATGAGGTTGATCTGTTTGACGCGGCATCTGAAATTGGTGGCCAGTTCAACATGGCCAAGACCATTCCGGGCAAGGAGGAATTTTTTGAAACATTGCGCTACTTCCGCAACAAGATTGCTTCGAGTGGCGTGCGGTTGCATCTTGATACTCAAGCGACGCCGGAATCATTGTTGGCCGGTAACTATGACGAGATTCTGCTGGCAACCGGCGTAACGCCTCGCGAAGTGTCGATTCCCGGAATCGAAGAACAGATGCAGGCCGGACGCGTACTGAGCTATGTCGATGTGCTTGCGAAGAAACATGAGGTTGGCAAACGAGTGGCGCTGATCGGCGCAGGTGGCATCGGTTTTGATATGGCGGAGTATCTGGTGCACGAAGGCCATTCACCGACGCTGGATCTGCCGCTCTGGAACAAGGAGTGGGGTGTGACCGACCCCGAAACCTCGCGCGGTGGCGTCGTGCGGCCAGAGCCTTCAGCCCCGGCACGGGAAGTGTTTCTGTTGCAGCGCAAATCGGGTAAGCCCGGAAAGGGCTTGGGCAAGACGACGGGATGGATACATCGCGCGTCCTTGCAGGCCAAGAAAGTACAGACGCGATCAGGTGTCAACTACGAATCCATCGATGAGCGAGGCATCCTGATCAGCTATGGAGAAAAACGTGAGAACGCCGAACTGATCGAGGTCGATCACATCGTTGTATGTGCAGGGCAGGAGCCCTTGCGCGCCTTGCAGCAGCCGCTGCTGGATGCGGGGGCGAGCGTGCATTTGATTGGCGGTGCTGACAAGGCTGCGGAACTTGATGCCAAGCGCGCCATCAATCAGGGCAGCCGACTCGCAGCAAGACTGTGAAGCTTCCTTTTCGGCCGTTGATCCTGGCTCTGGCCCTGTGCAACCTCGGGGCCATGCAGGTTGACACGCAGATGCCGCTGGTCAAGACCCTGGAATGCATGAAGCGCAACGCGCCCAATGCCCTTCAGGTGAATGAATTTCGCATTGAGTCGCAGGGGCAGCAGGTCAGTACACCGAGCCTCAGCGGTCGTTTCCACAGTCAGCGCACAAAGGTAGGCTTGCGCGCGATGCTGCATATCACCACCCCTGCGGACCTGGCGGGAACACGGTATCTGATGGTTGAGCAGGAACCGGAGGACGCCTTCTACGCATTTCTTCCTGCGCTGGGCAAAGTGCGCAGGCTGAAAAGTTCTGGGCCTGATTCCGAACTTCTCGGAACCGGATTGCGGTACTCGGATATGCGCCTGATGGCGCAGGTCATTAATTCGGCGTCCATCACATCGGAAGGGCGGGTGGATTATCAGGGACGCCCGGCGCAGCGTCTGCGGTTTTCTCCGGCGATTGCCGACTCCCCCTATCGCAGAGTTCGCGTCACTGTGGATGACTTGTCATGCGCTGTATTGCAAGCAGAGTTTGAAGATGCGCAGCGGGTTGTCAAACGTTACTGGATTGACCCTGCCAGCCTGATTCAAAGCGGCAACAGCTGGTACGCCACCAGTACGCACGTAGAGGATATTGTGCGTGGCATCAAAGCCAAAATCCTGCTGAGGAAAGTTGTTGCGAACAAGCCAATTTCTGAAAAGCGCTTTGATCCGCGAAGCTTCTACAAGATTGATTAGCCATTGTCGGGAGGCGCTGGCAACTGGTGCCCCCTAGAGGTCATGGGTCAAGAAAAGCTTGTGATTGCGACCTAGGGTCAGCCCTAGTTGCGATGCTTTCGAGATTGAGCAGACTCTTGAGCAGACGCGCTGCATGTGATCAGCGCGCATAAAAAACGAACGACCTCAGGAGATATAAGTGAATAAATTCGGACGATGGAGCGTGGCTGTAGCCCTGTGTGCCGGTGCGGTCCCCATGCAGAATGCCGTGGCGAGTACGACGGCGCACGTCGGCGTCTTCAGCGAGTACGTGTTCCGAGGTGTTGTTGCAAACGGCGGTGCTGCCGTTCAGGGCGGCGTGGATTATCACGGCGAGAACGGTATTCTCGCGGGAGTTTGGGCTAGTAATGCCAATCAGTTTGGTGGTTCAGAGTTTGATCTCTATGCCGGCTATCTGCATCAGTTCAGCGAAACTGTGTTCGTTGACCTGGGCGCGCTGTATTACATTCTTCCGGAGGATAAGGAAGATCTCACGCTCAATCCCACGCGGCGTGATACCGATACGCTGGAGTGGTTCACGACGCTATATGCAGGTCCCTTCAAGGTTCAGGCCTACTATTCGCATGATTACGTTGCGACTCGCGACGAGGCCTTCTACTACACCGGAAGCTATACGCACAATTTCAATCCCACGATCAGTGTTGTCGCGCAGGTTGGTTATACCCACGGCGACGGCGCGGAAGCCGTTTATGGCGATGAGTATGTTGACTACAGCCTGACGCTGAGCAAAACCATTCGTGAAGGCCTGGTGTTCACGCTCGCTGCAATTGACACCAATCTGGAAGATGAAGGCATTTTCATGGGCACTGACGACGATCCAAAGGTCGTGGTCGGCGTCAAGCAGACCTTCGATTTTTGAAGGTTCTCACTTGGCAGATAGGGATGCCCACAAGCTTTCGACTTTCTTGAGCACGCCCAGCTGATCTGCTTGCTGAAGAATGCCGCGCGCCTGGTCAGGCGACAGTCTGGAAATCAACGGCCTGATCCGCGCGCGGACTTCTTCTCGCATGCGCAGAAGCAGCACGATCAACGGAGCCCAGCTCCGGGCGGCATTGACCGCCTCAAAAACATGGCCAAACGCGGTGTCATCGAGCTGCTCGGCAGCTACGGCCAGGCATTCCTGACCCGCCTCATCCATCATCGGCAACAGCGGCAGCAGTTGAGGCCAAAGACGATCCTGTTCGGCGGTGTCGAGCACGCGAGACAGAACCGGCAATTCGTGCATGATCGGTAGATTGACCAGCCGTTTCTGGTGAGGGGCGCCCAGTACCGCAACCACCGGCAATACCGCGCTCCATAGATTCTTGTTCTGCGCCGCACGCGCCATGCTCAACAAGATGTTGTCGTCCAGCGTGGCCGCCATTTCGCCCAGCTTCTTGCGCCACTCAGGACTGACATCATTGATCAGCGCGAGCGCCTCGGACCACAGGTCTTCGCTGTCATCTGCCGCAATCAGGATGATGTCACGCAGGCGCTCTACCGGCAGTAGGCCCAGTAGATCATTTATTCGCGATTTATCTTCAACAAAGAAGGCGATACGCAGCAGGGCGCCATTGTCCGTCAGGCTGTCCATGACCGCTTTGATGGCTGCCGTGCTGACCACATCTACGAATCTGGCGAGCACGACATATTCACCGCGCCGTGCCAGCTCAAGGGCGACCTCAACCAGCTTGCTGATCGGGATGCGCTGGATGACTTCGCGCACGCGGCGCGGATCAATCTCCAGGCTGACGTCGGCCAGAAAGGGTGTGCGCAGTCGTTGTGCGACTTCGGCGGCGCGATCAGGTGCTATCAATCCTGCCACGCGTGCGCACAGCAGTGCGCCGAAAACCTGCTCGGCGAGCAATGCGATCAAGGGTACGGGGAGCAGTTTGCTGGCCAGCGCGACGCGCTTGAGGCGTGCGGCGTCGGCGTCAAAAAGCCGGTGGCTGACTTTCTCGCGAAAACTGCGGATGCTTTCTGCGTCCAGTTTTTCCAGTGAAGCGAGCGCCCGGGTTTCGATGCCCAGCAAGCGCGCCAGCTTGAGAACTTCTGCCTGTCGCTGAAGGCGGCTCACAGGCCTAGTATCCTGCGGATGGTTCCGCGCATCATGCCGGGCACAAACTCCAAGGCGCGCGCCAGCGCCTGATCCAGAGCGGTGCTCTGGTTTGCGCGGGTCTGTGCAAGTGCCCGCGTCAGAGCTTCGATCTCCTCGTCCTTGAGCTTCGAGAGGTCTGCAGGCAGTTCATTGCCAAGCTCGTTCTGAAGCGATGACAGACAGGGGCGTAGGCTCATGGAGGCTCTCCTATTTCTGTGTTGCCGGTCTGCGATCAGCTGGCGGCGCTGGCAAAGTGGATCATGATCTGCACCTGGAATTCACCGACGATAAATCCCAATGCAGCGCCGACGGCAATCAGGATCCATTCATCCTGCTCAAACGCCGGCCGCAGCAAACCTTCGAACTGTTTGGGCGTCAGTTCCTGCATGCGCGAAACCAGTGTGTTTTCGATATCAATGGCATCGGCGGCGTACGCCTCCATGCTTTTCATCGCTTGCGGAAGGCGTTCCATGACCTTCGTGGCGATTTCCTTTTTCATTTCCTGGTATTGGCGGCTCCCAACGGAGAAAACCACCAGTGGGCGGGCCAGACCGGCCTGTTGATCCACCATCTTCTGCACTTGCTTCTGAACCATGGAAAACATGCGGTCAGACATAGGGCCACGCAGAATGGCGTCGATGATACGGTCCGGAGTGATGATCTCGCGGGCAATCAGGCGACCATACTCGGCAGCCACTTCCTTGCGATGTTTCAGGAACAGGCCTTGCCACTCGAAGATGCCCAGATAACGTTTGGGTTCCTTGGGGTTGAAGATCATTTTCAAGGCCAGCCAGTCGGTAAACCAGCCAGTGAAGCCGCCAAATGCCGGCATCAGCCAATGTGACCAGCTGTATTGGTGGGTCATGGCCCAGGTGCTGGCCTGCACCAGACCGATCAGGAATCCAAAGTAGATGCCGCTGTGGCGAATGAAGCGAAATTCCGCATGGCCGGCTTCAAGGAAGATTCGATTGAGTAGCGGGACATCGCGCGTCAGGTTGGTGACGACCATGTCCTTGAGGTCGAACACCCTGTCGATGTCATTCTGTATGTCGAGCATGATCTGCTCGATCATCTTGGGTGCCTCGGCCTTTATTCGCTCGATCAGCATCTTCTTGACCCGGTCGGGTGCCATCTCCCACAGACCGGGCTGGTAATGGGCCGCCACCTCGCGCGTGATGTCTTCAACAGCTTCCAGCAGGGGACCCTCGATCTCCTGCGCAACGCGCTTCGGATCAAGCTTCATGAAAATATCCTTGGGCTTGATCAGGTGCTCGGTCATGGTGTCGCAGGCGATAGATGCCATGACAGACGCCTTGCGCGGCACGATGCCCTGCCAGCCCAGGAACGGTGGCCATCCGACAAACTTGATCGGTTGGAACATCATCTTGATCGCGACGATCTTGGTGCCGAAACCGATGGCAGCGGCCACCAGCGGCATGGATGCGTACAAGAACCAGTGCGCCTGTATGTCGCGTAGAGCTTCTGCAAAATCCAATTTCCCGACCCCGCTGCCAGATATTCTGGGTTGTTATGTGCTGCTCATTGTCACAGCCCTTCAGCCTGCAAATTGAAGTCTGGACGCTTGCGGCCGATCTCATCAGATGCGGCGGGGCGAGTGTGAAACACCGCAGCTAGTGCGGCAAATTCATGATCCTGTCGGCGCAGGAAAAGACAGATTGTCTCAGGCTGCTTCGAGAATCCTGCCGACCCTGTCCCAGATGCCATGTGTGGTGGCGGCTTGACGAAATGCAGCCCGTGTCGGCTCGGCCTGGCGGCGGTAGATCTCGCCCACGTTCTTGAGCATGTTGTCGTCCTCGACAGCGGCCACTGCAATGGCAACGGCTTTCCATCCGCCCTGAGTCTTGTCTGCAACATCCAGAATGTTCTCAAGCAATCCGCCGGAATCGGCCAGGCCAATGTCTACAACAGTTCTGAGGCCGTCTGCATTGATGCGTTTGGCAAAGTCGAGTACCAGCCCGAGTTTGCCGCTCTGCGCTGCCGACTGGAGCAGCGATTTGAGGACCTGTCGGTTCTGGGCGATGGGTAGTGAGGCAACCAGATCGCGATTCTCTTCGGAAAGATACTGAAACAGATCCAGCATCACATCCCAGCGGCCGGAATTCTGTGCGGCCCACAAGGCGGCTTCGGCCACTTCTGATCCCTGGTCCAGCGCTGCATTGGCAATGATCTCCTGGAATTCAGGGCGCATGACTTTGGCCAGAGGCAATGCACTTGCCAGCAAACCCTCTTCATGTGCGTTGCGCACCAGATCCCCCAGGACCTCTGCGTTCTTGAGTTTGGGCAGGTTGACGATCTTGCGATGATATTTGGGGTTCATGCTGGTCACGCCGCGGAGCACCGGGGCCCACAGACATTGTTCGTGAACCACGGTCACCAGGTTGTCCAGACTGGCTTCGTCCTGTTCCGCCATGATGTTGGCCAGCCGCGCGCGCAGTTCCGGGTTGACGTTGTCGATTACCGACAAGGCCTGCGGCCACAGTGATTGCTGGGTGCCCGTGCGCATGATGCTCGCAATGCGATCGTTATCGATCATCATCACGATCTTGCTCAACTGTGAACGCTCTTCCATGTAGTAGGCGATCTTCAGCAGCACGCCGTCGTCCTTGATGGCGCTCACGATCAGGCGGATGGCCGGCGCCGAGAGCGCGTCCGCGAATCGCCCCATCAGCATGTAGTCTTGTCGTTCAACCAGAACCATGGCGGCATCACGGATGACGTCGGCGTCGATCAGTTTGATGATCTCTCGTGCATGCTCGGGTTCTGCCTCGGCTGCAATTTGTGCCAGAAACTCAGGCTCCAGGCGTTTGGCAATTTTGGCGGCAGTGACGGGGTGCATCGCACCAACGATGCGGCCTGATAACACCGGTCCGAAGGCATCTTTGGCAAGTCGCGCGACGGTTGCAACGGGCAGCAAACTTGCCAGGCGTGCCAGTGACCTGAAGCCGGCGCGCTTGTGGTCGAAGCGCTTTTTCTGCAGTGCCTTGCGCAGATTGCGAATATTTTCAGCCTTGGCAGTGGCCAGCGATGCGCGTGCATCGGAACTCAGACCAATATCAGCATCCAGTTTGTCGATTTCGGCTGCCAGCGCCAGGCTGATTTTACTGTCGTTGCTCATGGACCATTCTCTCCCTGATGTCCTTCTGCGCCCGTGATTCCGGGTCTATTTCAGGTAAGCCGATGCAAACGGGCGTAACCAGGCCGGCATCGCTGTAAGTGCTCTTCCCACTGCCTGATCAAGCTCTGCGCTGTCTCTGGACAGGGTTGCGCCCAGTTTCTGGAGCAGTTCCTGCTGCGTGTCCGGCGGGAGAAAATCAATGAACCCCGTTTCGCGGTCGCTGCTATCCAGCGTCGCTGCCAGTGCTGTCGAAACGTGTTCGCTCATGCCGGTCTCCTGTTGCGCAAATTCGTCGATGCGAATTGCTTGTATTTGTTGCCTGTCTATAGCAGCATGACAGTGGCCAATGTCATGCACAAGTTGATTGTGTAGACCTTTAAATACAAGAGCAAGTCCGTCATGGCAGAGCCGGACCAGATATCGGGGGATCAATGGGCACAGGACATGGCAGTGATAGTGATGACGTCGGCATGATGCGCGCCGTCGGGAGACTTGCCCTGGGTTTGAGTGATCATGTTCCGGGAAGCCGGTTTGTCCGCCGCCAGATGGAAGATGCAGAACGCATGGCCCTGTCTCACCTGAAATCGCGTCTGGACAAACTGGAAGATGACAGGCCCTTCCTGCCCGAAGCCGGACAAACCGAGCCCGCGCCTTCTGCCAAGCGCACTTCTCGCAGGCGCTTGAGCCTGGCAGAGCGGTTTGCGCAGATGGTTGAACAGTCACTTGAACAGACGCCGGAAAGCGCGCTGGACGCCTATTTTGGCCAGCTTCTGGGTGAAATGGTGCCCGACGAAGTCAGGCTGCTGAATGCTGCGTCTGATGGCAGTCGTATTCCCGTGGTGCACGTCGATGTCGGTTCGCGGCTGTCAGGGAGTCAGCGGGTCATGGCCTATCTGAGCCGATCCGGAAACGAATCGGGTGTGATGCGTAACGAACTCACGCCCTATTACCTGGCGCATCTGGTTGGCATCGGATTGTTTGAAGACGCGACGGAAGACAAGAGTGCCATCACTAAGTACGAGATGATCGAGAGCGACTCTGATGTGCGAAAGGCACTGGAGCGGCTGCAGAAAGAGCGGTCAGGTAAGCCACGCACCGTGCGGGCCAGTCTGGTGCTCAGTCGCCTGGGCCGGGATTTCCTGAGTCGCTGCAATGCTCAGGATTAGAGGCTAAAACTACGAATGATGAACGCTGCGCGGTCTTCGGGCCGTAGGGGTGGGCGAGGGTTCAGACCACACATGCATCGTCAATATGAACCCGCGGAGAGAGAGTGACGTTATGGAAACCGGTCTTGAACATTTCATGGCTCACCCGCTGCTGTACCTGTCGATGCCCATCGTCAGTGCCGTGGTGGGATATGTGACCAATGTGGTCGCCATCTGGATGATGTTCAATCCGATCGAGTTCTTCGGCATCAAGCCGCCTTTCCTGGGTTGGCAGGGCATCATTCCGCGCCGAGCGGCCAAGATGGCCAGCATCTCCGTGGATACCATCACCGAACACCTGATTACGCAGGAAGAAATTTTCAGTCGCCTTGACGCCGATCGCGTTGCAAGCGAACTGGAAGGCCCACTCAACGAAATGATCGAGGACATCGTCGATCAGGTCATGCTGGCCCATCAACCGGCGCTCTGGGAATCGCTTCCCAACATGGTGAAAAACCAGATCTATCGGCGTATCAAGTCCGAGGCACCGGAACTGATTACCGAGATCATGGAAACCATCAAGGGCAACTTGAGTCAGATGTTTGATCTCAAGGACATGGTGATCACCAACCTGACCAGAGATCGGGCGCTGCTCAACACCATCTTCCAGGAAGTCGGCGCAGCAGAGTTCCGCTTCATCGGCCGCTCTGGGCTCTACTTTGGTTTCATCTTTGGCATCATCCAGATGTGCATCTGGATTTTTTTCAAGGCCTGGTGGCAGTTGCCGGCCTTTGGCCTGGCCTGCGGATACGCAACCAACTGGATTGCCCTGCAGATGATTTTCAACCCCAAGGAGATCATGCGGATCGGGCCGTTCAACGTGCAGGGGCTTTTCATGAAGCGCCAGGACGAAGTGGCCTATGACTACGGCCGGCTGGTCTCGGCCAATGTTCTGACGCCAGCCAACATCATTGAGGGCGTTCTACGCGGTCCGTACTCAGACAAGGTTTTTGCCCTGATTGGTCGCCGTGTGCAAAAGACCATTGATGAGCAGAGCAGCATTGCCAAACCCTTCGTAGCATTTGTGGTGGGTACGGCCGAATATCGCCGAATGAAAGACACCGCCGTGACTGCCATTCTGCAGAGATTGCCTGACGCGCTGACGCATATCGAAAGTTACGCTGAAGATGCCTTGGATCTGGAAAACACCTTGGCCACCCGCTTGCAATCTCTCAAGCCTGCCCAGTTCGAGAGCATGCTCAGGCCGGCGTTTGAGCAAGATGAGTGGATCCTGATTACCGTTGGCGCGGTGCTCGGCTTCTTCGTCGGTATCTTTCAGTTGTTCGCAATGTTCGGTGGCCCTGGTGGGGGCGACCCCGCCACTATGGAAGAAAGCGCGCGCCTGGGCCTGGAATTGCTTCGCCTTTACGGCATCGGCTGATACGGATCAGATAGAAGGATGTTCGGATGTTGAGTCAGCCCACAACCTGGTTCTGGATTGCCCTGACGGCTGTTTGTTTTGCCCTTGGGTTTGCCTTGTCCTGGATACGCACCAAACGCCGTGTCACGGCGCGGTATCAGGCGGCAGTCGAGGCGCAGATCAAGAGAAGGATTCAGGAAGAAATCTTGCGACGTGTGACAGGCGGCCCGGAGCTCAAAGGGAATTCGGGTGAAACGCAGCTTACTCGTGCGCAGGGCGCGAAAGACTAGCGCAAGCTGAGCCGTTGCCGCTGTTACGCGCGTTTGCGCTGTTTTTTTGCTGGTGGCCTAAGCTGTGGCTGCAAGTTAGCTCCGAAACGCTGCTCCAGAGCACGGCGAAACGAGTCCGCCAGTTCCAGCGTGATGGCTTGATCAAGCAGGCTGCGCAGTTCCGAGGCGGTCTTGGCGACATGGGCAATCTGCGTACTGGCGCTGCCGCGTTTGGGGGCTCCGTCCAGCGTGTCCACCACGGTGCGCGTCACGACATCAATCTGGCGAGTGAACTCGGCCAGGATATCCAGAATTTCATTTAAGGGAACGCCAATACGCGTCAGCTCGATGCCGACGCGAATCAGCTTTGGGCGTGGTGCCAGGAACCCCGTGCCGCGCGGCAGCAGCAGCTTGAGTTGCACGACGCGCCTGATGGCCGAAGCCGTGAGTTGTGAGCCGTACCCTTTGCGGAGTTCCTTGAGGCTCATGTACTCCGGCGCTTCTCGCTCAGCGTTTGGCGACGCAGTGTGTTCCAGGCCCAGTACACCGCCGAGATCCTTGCCCGCGTGCCAGGCGTTTAACAGTTCTTCGATATTCGCGATGGAATAACCACGCTCAAGCAAAGCGGTGATCGTACGCAGGCGAGTGACATGTGCCTGGCTGTAGAGGCTGGCACGACCCCGGCGCTCCGGACCCTGCAACAGACCCTTGGCCCGGTACGCGCGAATATTCCGGACCGTTACGCCGGAAACGGCGGACAGCTCCGAGATATCAAACTCTTCGAAGCCAGACGAAGTGCTGGGCATCAGGATCAAGATGAGGTGCCTGCGACGTGGAGGAGCCGTCAGTCAGGCCATCGCCGGTCTGGAATGAATCTGCATTGTTTGCCAGCCCCTTCACCGGGTCAAGCCAAGCGGGCAATGGATACATGACGGGACTATGGCGACCCTTGCCCCTTCCTGGCGGCATCCTGCATCGCCTTGGGGTCATGTGGCCCCCATGGTGTTTCAGCCCGCACGGGACCGTCGCGCTCGTCCTCTTTGGCGATACTGAACTTGAGCATGGAACTCGGCCTGAGCTTGACGTCAAGGCGCGTGAGGATCGCGCGGACCTGATCTTGCTGAGGAAACAGCGTTAGAGGGAGCCGTGCGGTCACCGGCGTGCGCACGGTCTGGTTGATCGGCAAGCGTGCCTTGAGTGTGGTGTTGACCACGGTCTTGAGTTCGTCATCCAGATCAGCGGTGAGCGGGCCGACGTACTCAAGATCAATGACCTGGTCGATGGGCACGTTCAAGTTGACGGGCAGCGGGAATTTCAGAGGAATCGTTGTCTGGATATCCAGGTTGCGCAGTGACTTGAGGTTCTTGTAGTTGATGCCCGTGCGAATGGTGACGTCCGCTTGTGTGTCGATCGGCAGAATACCGTTGTAGGTCACGTCAAACTTGAGGGGCACTTTGGCGCGCAGTTCCACATCCAGGTCATAGCGGCCTTGCAATGGCACTGTCAGTTCCTGATTGAAAGGAACTTCCGTGCTGATCTCGCCCTTCATCGCCACTTCGAGCACATTGGTGATTTCCGCAATGCCCCTGATGCTCTCAGGCAAGGTGACGCCCATTTTCTGGTCGCGAATGGCGATGTCGATCACGATGTGAAAATAAACCCACCATGCCACCAGCACTCCGCAAACCACGGCGACGACAGCAACTCCGCCACCCAACATCCAGAGCAGAACCCGCCAGAACACACTGCGACGCTGGCTGAGGGGCGGCGATGGCTCGCCGTTGTCGGCGGGCCCGAGTGGCAGCATCGACGTGCGCAGGCGCCTGCGGCTCACGGCGCGGACTCCGCATCTGGATCACGGGTCAGATCCAGCTTGAGTGTGCGCAGCGGCAACTTGAGCGCGGCTTCGGTAATGACCAGATCACTCGGCGTGGAGGGCATGGTGACAAGCGCTTCGAGTGTATTGAGCACCGGTACGCGAAGATTGGCATCGACAGGAACATTGGCGTCGATGGTGGTGCGTAGCGGGACCGTTAGATTCTGGTCAATGCTTGCGGTCAGTGGAAGGCTCACTTTGAGCGGCAGCATCTGGTCAACCGGGATCACGATGTCCACCGGCACCATGGTCTTGATCGGAATTTTGCCGCGCAGGGGAATACTGATGGTGGTGCCCATTTCCGGCAGATAGGCGTCAACCTTGGTATCCAGGATGACAACCTGATCCAGGGCAATTTCGTCCACCAGATGAACCTTCAGCCGCAGCGGAACTGCTCCGTCCAGATTGGCAATGGCTTGCACCTGTGCCTTGATCGGAATCGTGACCTTCTGATCGATGGGAACCTGCGTGACGATGGTCTCGTTCAGGCGCAGGCCGATGGCGTCGTTGACCTCAATGCGTCCGCTCAATTGCTGGGGAATGACGGCCTGTGCGGGCTGGTCTTTGAGCAGCAGCGTCACATCGACCCGCGACACGATGAAGTAGGCGATGGCGCCGCCCGCTGCCGCTGCGATGATCAGTACCAGCAGTACGATCAGCAGGCTGATGCCGTGCTGGCGGCGCGGCAGGACGGGCACAACAGTGGCGGTCGCGCCGTTTATGGTGTGTCCTCGCTGTTGCTGTTTGCCTGCTCGGCTGCTGCAGCTTCTTGCGGCGTCTGCTTGTCGAAACCGATGCCGATGCTGCTCAGTGGTATGACCAGGTCGGCGTAGTCAAGATCAAGGGCCAGAGCCGGGTCCTTGTCGAGGATGGCAGTGGCTTTTAGATCGTTGAGAACCGGAACGCTCATCTGCGCCTGCAACGGCACTTGGGCAACGATGTCGGTTTTCAGAGGAACTTTCAGATCCTGCTTCAGCCGCGCGCTGACAGGTGCATCAAACTTGACCCGAACCAGTTGATCAATCGGCACTTCAAGCCTGACCGGAACCGACGCGCGGACCGGAAAGGTGCCGCGTAAAGGTAGCTGAAAGGTTTCGCCGAGCAGGTCAGCCTCGACGACGGTGTCGATGTCGACCATCTGATTGAGCGGAATCACGTCATCCACCGTCACCGATGTTCGCACTGGCACCATGGTGTCCAGCGAGACAAACAACTTCAGAGGCTCGTCCACCGGTACGTTGATCACGGTATCCACCGGAACACTCGTACTGACGACTTCGTCAATGGAAATCTTCAGGTCATTGAGGACCGAAGCGGTGACTTCCAGCGGTTGATCCACATAAGCCTTGAGTGGAGTGTCGGTGACCAGCAGCTGTGCCTTGACGTTGCTGATGGCCCAGTGAATCACAACGAAGGCACCGATCGCTGCGCCGATCAGAATGATCAGCATCCAGAACAGCACACCGCCATGTTGGCGGCTTGCAGTTGCAAGGCTAGAACTCATAGGACAGCGATACATTCAGGAAATCCCTGTCTCGAAGGCGATTGCCGTTGCCACCACCGAAGAAGATGAAATTGTCGAGCGAAAAATTGAAGGTATTGTAGAAATTGAAGTTCACGCCAAGCAGACCGATCTTGCGGCCGTCCTGGAAGTTGCCGCCCAGGCCGGGCGTGGTGCCATCGACATCGTGAAACAGGATGACCTGAGGGCGAATGCGCAAACCCTGAAGGAAGGTGTCGTCGTAGGCCCAGATGGCAGCTGCCTTGTATCCCCAGGCCAGCTTGGTTGGGAAACCATCGGCATCGGCCTGATAGGGGTTGAGCTTGAGCGGATCGCCAGATTCCAGCACGCCTGCCGAGTAATGCGTGTTGGTTGTGGCCAGGCTGTCCAGCTGCAGCGCATTCAGCGACGGCAGATCCGGCACATAGCTCGCAGCAAATTCCAGAATCAAAACCATCTGGTCTGCACGAATCCAATTGTTGTCGCGACCCAGAATCACGGTGCCGCCGGCAGTGGCTTGCCAGTAGTCAAATTCTTCGTAACCTCGAATGTAGGCGCCGGGCTCGACTTCGCCCGGCGTGCCACCACGGTAGGCCGTGAGGTAGTCCGGGATGGCATTGCGCCGGTCTGTAAAGGTGGCGCCGCCGAGCTGGTCGATGGGGAGGCCCAGCGCGTCTGCCAAAGGCGCGAGCAGGACGGCATCAATCCCCCCTGCGCTGGGAAACAGCGCCAACTCATTGCGCGGAAACAGGGGTTGCAGGGCTGCGAAGAACACATCTTCAAGATCAACCTGAAACGGAAAGTCGGGCCGAAAGGAAAGCTCGCCGGTCCAGTTCACCCTGAATGCCGTGGTGTTGAAGCCAAGGCCGAACACCTGAATGTCCTCCGGGTATTCGAGAAAGATGCGCGCCGACGAAAGTGGCAGGGCGTCGAAGCCTTCTCCGACCAGACGCGGGGCTTCCTGGCCCGTCAGCTGTGCGAGCAGGCTGCCCAGGTCCATGCCGCTGCCCGTGCCGCAGGCCGCAAGAAAAGTGGTGAGCGCCAGACCCAGCCCGGGTGTTGGATCCGTCCCGGTCGCACTGCCTTCTGCTGCAGCGCAGGTGGATTGGGCTGCGATGAAGCTCGCTGTTGGCAGGCGCGCATGGTAGTTGGCGTAGTAGGCACTCAGCTCGGTTCCGCCGAGCCAGTCTTCCTGAAACATGCTGAACTTGAAGCCGTACTGGCCGCCATTGCCGGGTTCGCGATTGGCGAGGCGCGGAATTGAGGCTGCTGAGTCACTGATCAAGGCCACCACGGGGGTCAGGCCTCTCTGCAACTGCATGGGATCTTCCGGCGTCTTGCCGAAGGGCAGGGGCAGGGAGTCTCCGCCGAGTGATCCATTGCCTTCTGGCTCGCTGCCCAAATCAACAATGAATGAGCCCAGCGTGCCGCGCGACGGTAGTTCGTAGGGCCGCCATTCGAGCTGGTAGAAAGCTTCTGCCGAGATGATGTCGGTGACTTCCGTGCGCAGTGCAATCATACCCACGGGTGACAAGGCTTCATCCAGATCCATCGTTGGCCGGAAGAAGTTATTGAAGTTCACCGGGTTGATGAAGTTGAGTGTTCCGGAAATGGCGAACAGTGCTTCACCCCAACCCAGCTGGCGCCGACCGATGCTGACATCGAGTTCGCGGCCGTCGCCGTACGGCACGCGAAAGAAGGCAAGGGCATCACGAATTTCGAGTCGCTGGCCAGATTCGCGTCGCGCTTCAGTGGGCGTGCGAACTGAGGTCGCAGCGCCGGGCGCGAGCCCTTCTTCGATGATCAGATTGGGTTGCGCGAGATCGAGGTTGTACTGCACCTCATCGTGGAAGGCCTGCCATCCGAGCTTGAAGCCCCAGCTTCCGTCGCCACCGCGCATGACCAGGTCGGATCGCCATCTTGCGACCGCGCTGGTGATGTCGCCCTTGTCGTGCGTCAGGTTCGCTTCGTCGCCAATCTGCCAGGCGCCGCCCGGAGCAGCCTGCCAGCGTTCGTTAGGTTCGTTGTTGTCCCGAGTCAGGGTGAGGCAGGAATCTACCGCGCACAGATCAGGATCAAGATTGGACTTGCCGATGAAGTTTTTGTTGGGGGATTCCAGCCGCAGCTGCGCGCCAATCGCAAATTTGTTCTTCCACGACACGTCGAAGCCGGGGCCAAGATCGAGTCGGTACTCTTCAGCTGTAGCCACTCCGGAAATCAAGCCCGTCCAGATGGTCAGGGCTAGGCGCCATGGTGCTCTGCCCACCTGTCCTCTCCTCATTTTGCGTGCCGCTCTTTGTCGTCTCTGGCGGCTGGCTCATAATTGTATTTACATTGTTCGATGTCAAGCTCGAACAAGCTGTTTCCCGCTTGAAATTCTGCAGCTACGTAGTGTTGTCGGTTCCTCTCAGCAATCGTTTTGACGCTTCCCAAGATTCAACTTCCAGAACTTGATGCGCGGTAGGTCCTGAACCACCTCTTCAGTATGACCTTCGATCGCGGAGGTGCGCCGGTCCAGGATTTCGATAAAGACCAGCATCCTGAAGACCGCCATCACAAACTCCAGAAACACGCGCACCACCACGACCAGAATCAGAAAGACGATGGGGCCGAATACCAGCCATACCAATCCCAGCCAGAAGGATTGAATGAAAGCGCTGGCGATGCCCAGCAGCACCAATGCGCCCATCGCAATTACAGCGAGGCGATAGATCAGCGGCAGCATGCGCGTGGTGACGATTTCGCGCATTTCAAAATCAAACAGATTGCGCAGCAGTTCGCGCAGTTTCAGACCGTCGTCAACGCGTTCCATGTGGGTATCGCTCTGCTGTTTCATTGGCGCGTGCTTCAGCGACCTGCGCGTGATGCCGCAGGCGACTGATTGAGATAAGCCAGGGCCTCTTCCGTTGATCCTTCCTTGACCGGGTCGTACCAGGGGCTGAAGAAGGTCAGCTCGTCGCGTAAAAGCTTGAACGGCGAAGGCAGCTGGCCCGCCTTTGCCTGACGCTGCCATTCGAGCCAGATCCAGGGGCGGAACGCGCTGGGTTTGCGATCAGCAAATTGCGGATCCTGCTTCATGATGTGTGCAGCCCCATGTACCCAGAGCCCGAAGATCGCGGGCATGGCGATACTTGCCAGGTAGTAGCGAGAGGGGTAGCGCCCGCCCAGATGGCGGTAAACATCAAATGCAACACAGCGGTGTTCCACTTCTTCAGCGCCGTGCCATCGAAGCAGGTCGAGCAGAACCGGATCTGCGTCTTTCCACTCCTGGCTGAGCACATAGTTTCCAAGGACGCAGGTCATGTGCTCGATGGCGGCCACGATGCCGAGGCGGAAAACCAGCCAGCGCTTTTCCAGGAACTTTGGAAGTTTGCGGCCAAATGGATTGTCGGCAAGCAGGACTTCGAACAGCTTGTCTTCCTGTGCGGTATTGCTGTCGGTTTCGATGCCGTGCGCGTGGAGGTACTCGGCAATGGCCGCGCCGTGCGCGCGTGCGTGCATGGCTTCCTGACGAATGAACATCTGCACGTCCTCGCGCAGTTTCTCGTCAGTAATGTGCGGCAGTGCCTTGTTGTACAGCTTGCAGAACCAGAACTCGCCTGCCGGCAAAAGCAGGTTGATCTCGTTGATGAAGTGACTTGCGAAAGGCTGTCCGGGAATCCATTCCAACGGTGTTTGTGACCAATCGAACTGGACCTTGCGCGGAATCAGCGGAGCAGGTGTGCGCGAGACCTTTGAGGAGCGTCGTGGCGGTGGAGGTGTCATTGGACTATTCATGATGTTGTCTCCTGTTTCGTTCCACGCGCCCCCTGCGGAGCCGGCGATTCAGCGCGGGATTCGGCTGTCGGCTTTTTGGCGCGTCGGATGTTTGCTGGCGACCCGGGCAACTTGAATCCTGCCAGCCGCTGCATGACGCCGGGGAAAAGGCGCGAGCCCCATTTGGCAACATGGGCTTCGGTTCCCACCAGAACCTCGTCGCGCTTGCCCTGAACGGCGTCGAGGATGGCCTCAGCGACTACAGTTGGTTTGAGACTGCGTTTCGCGTAGAGCTTGCGAGCGGTGTCCTGCTGGCGGGACTGATCTTCTGCGCTGGCGCCCACAAACTTCGTGGCGCCTGTAATGGCCGTGTCGACGATGCCGGGGCAGACCGAGACCACGCGAATGTTGTGTTCCTTGAGTTCTGCGCGCAGACAGTTGCTGAGCATCAGCACGGCTGCCTTGCTGGTGGCGTAAGCAGGAAGCGCCCTTGTGGGGGCAAACGCCAGGGCAGAGGAGACGTTGACGATGTGACCAGCCACGCCGGCATCAATCATCTGCTGTGCAAACAGGCGCGAGCCATGGATGACACTCCACAGATTGACCTTGAGCAGACGCTCCCAATCTTCGTTGCGGGTATCGAGCACACTGCCTGCCATGCCGATGCCAGCGTTGTTGATCACGATGTCGGGCGTGCCGATCTCGTCCTTGACCCAGGCGGCCAGCGCTTCCATCTGGTCAGTCTGTCCCACGTCCACCTTTCTGGTCCAGGCGTCGGTTTCCAGCAGACGGGCAAGCTCGGCGCTTCGTTCAGCAGCTTCCAGATTGATATCCACCGCGATTACGCTCGCGCCCTGCTCAGCGAAGGCCAGCAGCGTTTCGCGGCCGATGCCGCTGCCCGCGCCTGTCACCAGCATCAGCTTTCCGGACAGAGGGCGACGCTGGCCATGTTGTCTGGCGCGGCGTAACGCAGGCGTTTGCTGGCCGGTTACGACCATGTCGATGAACTCGCCTGCCATTTTCGCCACCAGCTGAGGGTGGCTGACCTGAACCCAGTGTCCTGCATCGATCTCCCGCCGCCAGAGCTGCGGCACCCACTGTGGGAGGTCGTCAAAAATTTCCTTGACCATGAAGCGATCGCGCGCGGGCACGATCAGTTGTACCGGTGTGTCTGTGTGGCGTTCTGACGGTTGCAACAGACGCTTCACGAAATTGGCGCGGTATAGATTGACGCCTCTGGTGCCATCACCTTTCTGGGTGTCGCTGGCGGGTGCATCGGCAATGCCTTCGACCTTTTCAAGAACTTTCGGCCATAGTTTGTCCAGGCCCAGTTTCCACACGGACTCACCGAATCCGGGAAGCTGAAAAGCGCCGATGTACCAACTATGCGAGAGCTGGCGTGCAACGGTTGCCAGGTCTGCAGGTGAGCCGCTGCGCAGTCTTTGCGCCATCCAGTAGGCGGCATGGTCGATGCTGGGCCCTGAGATGCTGGTGTAAGAGGCGATGCGCCCTTGCATGCGCTCGGTCGTGACCGCTTCCCAGGATTGGATAGAGCCCCAGTCGTGGCAGAGCAGGTGAACCGGGGCATCGGGGCTGACTTCGTCCACCACCGTTGCCAGATCGCTGACCAGATGCTCCAGGTCGTAGGCGCGAGTGTGGTCTGGTGTGCTGGAGCGACCAGCGCCGCGCACGTCGTAGGCCACCACGTAGCACTTTTCCGCCAGCGCCTGCGCGCACTCCGACCATACGCTGGCCGAATCCGGGTAGCCGTGAACCATGACCACCACCGGCTTGTCGGCCGCCGGGGTGCCCCAGGAATAAACGGCGAGTTCGATGTCCCCTGAAGTGACAAAAGATTGTGGGGTCATGTTGATTCTCCTCGTAAATTAGGCGTTTCCGATCAGGCCGCAGCGGTCTCGCAACTTTGCTCCCAAAGGCCTCGCTCTTTCCAGCGGCGCACCTGCGGCACGTCGTCATCGAGCCAGAAAGCATCGTCTTCTGTCACGACCAGCAGTTCCTCCCACTTGGCACCTATACCGCGAAACCCCAGATGTGGTTCCACTGCCCACAGACCTGGCGTCGGCGGGTGCTCTGAGCCAGCACCGCTGTTCCACAGAGGCGACCAGCCCTCCTTGGCTCCGCGCAGACGTTCTTTCAGGAGCGCGGAAATGTTCCGGACTCCGAATCGTGCAAGAGACAGGTGACGCTTCTGCCCGTCGTCTTCGAGCTTCTCGACGCGATGGGCAAGTACTTCAAACGGATAGGCCTTGTGGCGGGGTTCGTAGCCATGCTTCTGGCAGAGCTGATCAACCGCGCGACTGACCTCGGCCAGCGTTCGGCGTTGACGGACCAGATCAAGAATCAGGACCCGATACTCCAGGAGGTCGTCCATCAGCTTGTCCAGCGTCGGATTGCTGCCAATGACACCGCAATAGCCGATATCGGCGGTATAGCCGTTGCAGGTAGGTGCGCAATCCAGGATGAAGGGCATGTTTTCTTCCAGGCGGCGATGGCCCGGATAGAAGGCGGGGTTGAAGCCGCCAAGATGCTTGAAGCCGATGAAGCCCCGGAACGCCGTTCGGTCGCCAAACCAGGCAAAGGGGCGATGGAAGCAGTCGTCCGCGCCCTCGGCGTCGAGAAACGCCTGCATGAGCGCCGCGGTCTCGCGTTCAGTGATGCCGGGTGTCATCTGGCTCGCGACGGTCTCCGCACATCGATAGGCCAGATTCTGGACGTCTCTGAAGCCGGCCAGATCCTTGTTGTTAGGGCTCTTCATGTTGTCTCCTTTGGGTGTCTGATCAACATTGATGACCGTGACATCGGACAATGGTACGTTAGCTCGCGCAAGAGAAGTTGACGTTTCAGACGGCTGGGCAGGTCTCTACGGCCCTGATCCAAATTCAAGAAGAATTTTGGCCCTGCGGCCAATTGGTGCAGAATGGGGGTCCGACACGAGCCCCACAAGCTGTTCATAGCCGAGAAGAGCAATCTCAACGATGCGTGACTCAGGACAACTGCTTGAAATCGTTCATCAAGCCCTGGTCAAAGGTGGCTTCGATGTAGAAGCCCTTTATGGCCGTCTGGGCTACAACGCTGAAGCCCTGCCACTCAAGCAAATGCGCACGGCGCACCAATTGCAGGCATTTTTCTGGGAGACGGCAGAAGCGGTAACCCAGGACCCGGACATTGGTTTGCACCTGTGCCCCCACGCCCCCGTGTTTCGCGGCGAGGTCATGGAGTACCTGATGCTCTCCAGCCCGACCTTCGGCGAGGGCATGAACCGTGCGGTCAAATACATGCGGCTGGTCAGTGACGCGATGAATCTGCGTGTGGTGCGCGATGAGCGTGGCACCTACGTTGCCGTCAGCGGCAGCACCATTCAGGCGCCGCAATTGCGACACACCGAGATCATGGTTGCGCATCAGGTCATTCGATTTGGGCAGATGGTGACCGAAGGCCAGTACGCCCCGTCTCGGGTCTGCCTGCGCATCAGTCGCCGCGCGCCGCAGGCCGAATACGACGAAATATTTGGCTGCCCCGTGTCCTTCGAAAGCGAAGAGAGCGAAATCTGGTTCGATCCGAGCTTGCTTGCCTACCGCTCACCACGGTCCAGCCCCGAACTACTGCAACTGCACGAAGAGCACGCAGAAAAGCGACTCACCACATTGAAGCGTGAAGATTTAATTGAGCGCATCCGAGCCGTATTTGCACAACGTCTGGAAGTGGACCGTTGTGATCTTGAAGAAGTGTCGCGCGAGCTGGAGATTGCGCCGCGAAGACTGCGCTTTGAACTTGCTCGCGCTGGAACCAGCTTCTCGCAAGTGCTCGCTGATTTCAGGTTTGCATTGGCGCGCAAACTACTCGCGCGTACGAGTGAGCCGGTAGAAGACATCGTTTACCTGACCGGGTTTTCTGAGCCCAGTACGTTCTATCGTGCTTTCAAACGCTGGTCAGGTATGACGCCCGTGCAGTACCGGGACTCAAAGCGCGGCAAGTTTGCGGCAAGCGGCGAAACTGAACCGCCTGCAGACCCTTCTGCATAAAGATTGACCCATGCGACATCTGCACCCTGTGTCGGCAATCATGGAAGGATCAGGGCAGCGAACCTATGCTTCGACCCTGCCGTAATAAAAAGGTCCGGCATTCGCTGCGACCTGAAACCTAGGCTTCAATTAAGCATCGAGGAGAATCAAGAATGACTGCATTCATCCCGCGCCGTCTGGCGCTCGCTGCAATCGTAGCGGCCATGCCGTCGGTAGGCTTTGCCACCGCAACGGCTGAGGAAGCCGCCAAGCTGGGTGGTGAGTTGACCCCCATCGGTGCGATCAAGGCAGGTAATGCCGACGGCTCGATCCCAGAGTTCACCGGAGAAGCTAATTTCCCGGCCGACATGAAATCCTGGACGCCGGAATTCCTCGAAAACCTGAGAACGCAGGACACCGCAAAGCTCGAGGCCGAGTTCAAGAAGGCCATCAAGCCGGAACTCCTGAAACCGTTTGACACGATCACCAAGGCCAACATGTCCAAGTACGCGGACAAGCTGACCGATGGGCACAAGGCGCTGCTCAACAAGTACCCAACCTACAAGATGCCGCTGTACAAGACGGTTCGCACCGGCTTCTTCCCGAAGGAAATCTACGAAGCAACCAAGAAGAACGCCACCAGTGCCAAGCTTGAAGGAACAGACCTGGTTACCGGCGCAAAGATTGGTTTCCCGTTCCCGATTCCCAAGAGCGGCGCCGAAGTGATCTGGAATCACCGCATGAAGTATCGCGGCAATGCGGTCACCCGTTACAACAACCAAGCCATCGTCAAGTCCGACGGCAGCTATCAGATCACCAAGCTGACCGAAGAAGTAAAGTTCAAGTACGCCAACTACAAGGATCCGGCGGAAGAGGGCAACAAGTATCTGCTGATGTATTTGTCTGAAACGGTCTCGCCACCGCGCGTTGCAGGTCAGCTGACCTTGGCGCACGAGTTGATTGGTCCTGACGCAGGTTCGGGTCGCGCTGCTTGGATTTTCTCGCCCGGTCTGGGGCGTGTGAACCGCGCACCGGATGTGGGTTATGACAACCCGGCGGTGGGCACGGACAACGAGCAGTACTTCGATCAGATTGACGTGTTCAACGGATCGCTGGACCGCTACAACTGGAAGCTGATTGGCCGAAAGGAAATGTACATCCCGTACAACTCCTACCAGATCAATTCACCGCTGGTGAAGTATGCAGATCTGCTCAAGCCGTTCCACGTTAATCAGGATGAAGCACGCTACGAATTGCATCGCGTGTGGGTCGTCGAAGCCACGGTTCGTGACGGCGTTCGCCACAACTTTGCCAAGCGCGTCTTTTATGTTGATGAAGACAGCTGGTCCATCGCAGCAGTTGATTGCTACGACGGCCGCGGCGAAATGTGGAAGGTGCAGGAAGCGCATCTGATCACCGCGCCCTTCGTCCCGACGGTGACTGGATCTCCTGAAATCATCTATGACCTCCAGAGCACGCGCTACTTCGTAACTGCGCTGGCCAATGAGGACAAGATTTCGGATTTCCACGCATCTTTCAGTGACAAGGAATTCCAGCCCTCAGCGCTGAAAAAGAAATCACGCAGCAAATAATCAATCGCTGCAAGAGAAGCAGAACAGACGCCGGGCAATTGCCCGGCGTCTTTTTTTGTCTCGGGTACGTAGTATCGGGGCCACGTCATATACATGATGGGTCCGCTCTCAAAGGTTTTCGATATGCCTGACAATTTCATTGCCCCCAAGGTTGTACTGCTCGGCGCTTGTACTCTGCTCTTGGCTGCCTGCGGCATGGGCAGCGCCAATCTGAAAGGTGATGCCGCAACATTGGCGGCTTGTGATAGCGGGCCGCACTGCGTGTCCTCGCAGAGCGCAGACCCAGAACGCCAAGTCCAACCCTTGCACTATTCCGGCGGGCGCGAGGCAGCACGCAAGCGTTTGCTAGCCGTTCTGGGGGCACAGGAACGCCTCACGCTAGTGACGACGACGCCGGACTATATTCACGCGCAAGTCACAACGCCGCTGATGCGATACGTCGATGATCTGGAATTTCTGTTCTCGGCCAACTTCCCGTTGATCGACGTTCGCTCCTCAAGCCGTATTGGCTACTACGATTTCAATGCGAACCGCAATCGCGTCGAGGGCATTCGTGAGCAATTTCAGCAGACACTTGATTGACGCAGCGCAGATTACTCAGATGCCTTGACTGTTATCCGGGACGGTGCAGATAGTGCGCGAATCTCCGGGCTGTACATGCCTTCTCCGTATGCTGACGGTACAGTGAAGACGCCTGTGTTCGTGGCCTTGATGCGATAGACGATCTCACTGACAGAAGGATTCAGAGAAACGTAGAACACATTGCGGTCTTCACGGAAATCCGCGTAAGAGATGAAGGCGTTCGTACCCGGCTGGCAGACCGGACAGCGCGCCGTGACACCGCGCGTTGGCGTGCTGCCTTCTTGTGGATCCGGTTCTTCCGACTGACTGTCCTTGGGTGGAATCACGAGTTCAAAACCGCCAGGCAGCAGGTCAACCAGCGCAACTCGTGTGTAGCTCTTCTTGGAGAGCGAACGATAACGCAGGCGTACAGTGATCTCCTTGCCGAGTTCAACCTGCTCCACTGACGAGCCATCAGCATTGACGTATTCACGCTGTATCTCGAAGCCATTCTTCAACGCTTGCGGAACAGGCTCACGATCAAAACCGCTCTGCGAAATGATTGAAAAAGCAGGCAGCTGGCTGTCGTTGGCGAACCGCATCTTGCCGGTATCAAGTGCCAAATCTGTGTTGGGCATCAGGCTGTCAGGCAGCTCGATCTGTTCCAGCTGCCCGTCCTGCTTGACCACGCTGGCAGTCAATGCACCGTCCACCTGCGGAGCAATTGCAGTCGCATAGGCATCGAGAGCCAGCAGGCTGCTCGCCGCAGACAGCGCGTGATAGCGATGCTCATTGATCCGTTTCACCAGCTGTTCCATGAAAGTCGGCGGCACATTCTTGAGTTGTTCCGGAAAATGTCGCGATGCCAGATACAGCAGCTCGGCGTCGGCGGTCATCGAGTCATGCCAGGAATCAGTGCTGCTCTGAACCTGCCAATCGATGCGAGAAAACATTTGCGCGGCCTCGCGCTGCTGCTTCATCAAATGCATGGCACTGGCCAGGTAGGCCGCTACGATGTCGCGTTTCCAGTGTTTCGCATATCGCGCCTCCAATCGTTCTCGCAGCCCGCTGGCTTGTGCGCCCAACGTCCGGCCCTGACGTGTCAGCAGATACAAGGCGTAAGCACTGTTGCGTTCCTGCGCCAAATCATCGCTGTCGCGTGAAGCCAGGTCCTCAAGATATCGATTGCCACGGTCGAGCAGGTCCTGCGGCACATTCAGGTTTCTTTCGCGCGCTTCAATCAACACATGCTGCGCATAGACCGAAACGAACTCCTGAGTTTCAAAGCCGCCCGGCCAGTAGCGATAAGCCCCGTCCGGATTCTGCCTTGCGCGCAATTCATCGATGAGTTCATTTAGCGCGGATGACTGCGTTGATTGATCGCTCGAAAATTCCGGTCTCTGCGCAAGTACCACGGCGGGCATGGCCTTGCTGACCAGCTGTTCGGTGCAGGCATACGCATAATTTCGCAGATAGTCAGAAAAGCCGTGGGCCAAGCCCAGAGGCAACGCCGAGATGCCGACCTTCTGATTGGCATGCGCCGGGTGGAGCCTGCGCTCCACGGCAACGTCAAGCGTCTTTCCGCTTGGGACCACGCCCGCCTGGACGCTGGTTCGATAAACACTGGCGGGCCGCACGGAAATCCCGATCGTTCGAGCGGCAGCATATTCTCCCGACCGCGACTCGAACTTCAGCTCGGCGTTGCCAAGTTCTTCTTGAGCTTTGAGCCGAAAGCGCACAGAGGTCTCATCGCCTTCAGCAAGTGAGATCGTCTGTTTCGCCTCGCCGAGAATCTTCAAGGCCCCAGGGACTTGCAGTGAAACGCTTGGCTTTGCGCTGGCCCCTGAGCCTTGTGCCTGATTGGAGATGCCCAGGCTGATCTCGAACTCGTCACCAGGGGCAACAAAGGTCGGTGCGTTGGGAGACAGAACAAAATCGGCGCGCACCCGCGTATCTGCTCTGGCGATGCCAATGCGCTTGTCAGACACCGCGACAGCGTAGATGCGCAGATTGCCGTTGAAATGATCCGGTACCTTGTACTCCAGTTTGCGCGGCGTGCGGTCTGAATCGACGATGCCCGACCAGTACGCAACTGGCGGATCATTCTTTCTCTTGAACGGATTCAAGTGCTTTGCAAGCAGTGCGTCTGCATCTCCACCTGCTGCTGCACGTGTTTGCATGTGACGAAAGTCGGGCAAGATCAAGTCGAGAATCTGAACAGTGCTGACATCCAGGCTTCTTTTCTGAAACAGGTAGCCCAGCGGGTCGGGTGATGCATAGCGTGCGACCTGTAGTACACCTTCATCGACGGCGAACAGGACCAGCTTGGCCGGTTCGCTGGTTTGATAGGTGAACTCTGCCGTGTGACCAGGCTTGAGCTTCTCAGGAACCCGTAGGGTCACCTCGCTTTTTCGCGCGCTGATGTTGATGGAGAACGGTGCGACGCCGTAGCTCAGAGGACTGGTATAGATTTCACTCGAACCCGGATCTCTCACAAAGCTGACATTGACGTAGGCGTTACCTTCCAGTGACTCGGGAATTTCGATGGTCTGCGTGCTGGCCGTCGTGTCCGTCGAGAACCATTTCCATGCGTAGACCTTGTCTCGCTCGATGGTGATCAGGCCGGAACCGGTGAATGGTGCGTTGACCTGCAACTCAAGGGTTTCACCCGGTGCGAAATCCGGTTTCGACAGATTGAGTTGCAGCTCAGCATTCTTCTCCAGTCGCGCGGATAGATTCGCGCTACCGGCAACGGTGTAATCCACCCGGGCCAGTTTCTGACCTTGCCCGTCGACCAGGAAATAGGCGTAGCGACCAGGGGTGGCTGTATCCAGCGTCAAGAATGAGCCGGATTCATCAACCTCGAACTTGCGTTCTGCGATGGCATGTTCCCGCAAACGCGACTCGTACTTGAAAGTGCCATTGTCCTGTTTGACCAGTGTCGAAAGGTATTTCAACTCAACCTGCTTCAGCGTGAGTCCTGATGCTTCCATTTTCTTGAGTTCAGGGTCGATGGCAATGACATGCACTCGGCGATTGCTGTTGCGACCGACATAACCCAGATCACCATCGCTCTTGATGCCAATCAGGTACGGCATGCTCGACACCAGCTGTGTCGTCTGCCCGGCGACGCCACGTCCACTCTGCGCTTCAAAGCCCTGAGCGATGAGCTGCAATTGATAGCTTGCCTTGGCGAAGCGATCGAGACGTAGCGGGAGGCTCGCCTTGCCTTCGTCATCAGTTGTGGCTTCAGGCAGTTCGTCAGTAAAGCCCTGCTGTGCAGACTGTGGGTCACTGAACGTATAGTCCGTGTACCGTGCAAACTGAGGGACTACGGGCGAGAGTCTGAGAGTTGTCGTAACGCGCCGGTTCTGAGCCGGCGCATCAAACAGATTTCGCAGGCTGATCCGTGCCTGAAGCTCCTCAGGCGACACCCATCCAAGTGCTTTCTGCTTTGAAAGTGCAACCGACATTTTCATGCGATCAGGCTGGAAGTCGCGTACCAGCACAGTGACCGACCCGATCAGGTCATTGCGGTGACGATTCTTGACGATCGAAAGATTGAAGGTCCAGGTACCTGCGGCGGCGGTGCCGTCTGTTTCCTGAATAATTTCTTCAAAGCCGGCATCAGAAAGCGCAATGCCCTGCTTGCGAACACGCTGACCGCTGGCATCAAAGACTTCCAGTATCAGTGGCAGCCCCTTCGGCAGCGCACGCCAGTCCTGGGTGCGGACAATGGCGCCGATTCGAATCTGCTCGCCGGGCCGATAGACGCCGCGGTCTGAAAACAGGTAGGCGCTGAGTGCAGCCTTGTCATCGTGATTGGCAACGCCCCCTACATCGAAGCGGGAAAGATCAAGATCGCGAATGCGATGATCCAGCGGCAGAAAGCTGGTGTCCCCATTTTTTTGCGCGAGCACCATGACCGGGCGTTGTTCGCGGCGAAAATCCTTGAGCGAAGGAAAGCGAACATGGCCGTCAGCGTCACTGATGCGCTGCATGATGGGCTGGCCATTCTGGCCGATGATTTCAAGCGTCACATCCTCGACAGGCAGTCCGCTATGGATGGACTGCACGAAAATATCAGAGCTGCCGTCCAGGCTTTTCTTGAGCAGCAGACCAAGGTCCGTCACGACCACTAGACGCGTGTCTTCGACGGCGCGCCGAACCCGATGGCCATGCTCGTTCTCGACTGACGCGTACACCGCGCGCTTGCGCTTTGCATCCCAACCCTGGAGATTCAAGAGAAAGATGCCGCGTCGATCTGACTGCGAATCCTTCAGGTACGGTGCCAGATCCAGAGTTCGATATCCGGGCTTGCCCGGTGCGAGTCGGGGCAGGGCTTCGACACTGCTGAAACGCTCCGAAATGTTGGCCTCGTCAAACGAGTAGTTATTGAAATCCGGATTGGAAAAGCTGCCGCCAGATTGAGAGATCAGATGTTGCAGCTGATCTGGCAGCACGCGCGACACTTCCACTCGCATGTCCGGAACATCGCGTGACAGCACATTGAGCAGTTTGGGGCCAGACATGGCCAGCAAAGATCCTTGCGCGACGATCTTCAACTCGCGTGGATAATCCGGAACCGGTATGACCTGCTCATGGGTCTTGGCGAGCCGATAACCTCCAAAGGCATCAAGGCCCCGGGCAATCCGCGCATAAAGAAATTGTCCCGGCCTTGCTTTGTATTGCCACGACATGATCGGCGTGCTGGTCTGATCACCAGAGTCGTCCTCTACGCTCAGCCGTTGGGACTTCTCAATTACCCGGTTGTCGACACCCCGGGTCCAATCGTAGGCGCGGCCGGGGAAGCGCTTTGCAAATGCCGACTGCGTTTCGGCGTCCGGATGACTTTCCGGCAGCAGCCAGATTTCCAGATGTTCTCCGGCCTTTTCCTTGGCCACCGGGAAATTGAACTCGGCTACGGCAATCTGATGCGGCTCATCGTTCTCATCGCGCGCAAAATTGAGTGAAAAGCGCTCAACGGCGAGTGAATCCCGACCCGGCACCGTGACATCGTCGCTCAGTGTTTCGTCGCTGCGATTGCCGCCGCGTTCGGCTTGCAAGCCCTCTTCGATGGAGAAGTGCAGCCGTCCCCGTTTTGTCGGCATCTTGAGCGGACCTGCGCTGATGAAGGCGCTTAGATGCAGTTTGTCGTAGCTGACGGTATAGGGCACCGGACCCAGGTCAGATTCCTGATCCTTGTTGAGCTTGTCGAAGAGCCGGAGGCGGATGCGCTTCTCCAGAGCACCGGCATCCACAGGATGGCTGAAGCTCAGGGTCATCACCGCTTTTTTGTCGTCCGCCACCTCCGGGTTCTGGCTGAACTCTGTGTCCTTGATCTGCGCTACAAATGACGGCGATGTGAACTCGAACGCGTCGCGCGCGAGTTGCAGATGCTCAGCGTGGAATTTTCTTCCTGCGAATTCAACTTCAAAGACCTGTCCTATCGGCCAGTCTTCGGATGGATCAAACCGCAGTGTCTGGTCGTCGTCCCAGCGCCACTGGCCAGGATGCGCAGGCGCAAGGCTGATGCCGTACTGGCTGGCATCGATGATTTTGTCGATGGCTTCAATGGGTGCAGCAGATTCAGAGAATCGAACCAGTAGCGGATTGGGTTCGCCGGGGGGATCGCACTCGTAGCAGGTCCGCTCCGGTGCCTCGACTTCAAATGTCAGACGCTCGGGCTTGGGTTGCTGCTGGTACCAGCGCCAGCCGTAAACGCCTGCCGCACTGATTGCGAGGAAAAGCGCAATGAGGCCAATTCCCCGTCCCGGATGCGCACGTAGGCTAGATGCGGCGGACCTGCAGCGCCGGCCGAGAAACCGTAGCCAGTTCGGCGCCCGCCACTCAATAGATCCGAAGACGGCCGAGAACAGTGCGGCAATCAGGGCGCCGCAGGCGCGCAGAAAGCGCACAAGGGCAGGGCTTTTCGAGTCTGATGCAGCCATGCAAGGCGCTCCTGAGCATGATGTCGGGAGCGCCTATTCTAGGCAAGACGAGGATTCATGGAATGACGAGCGCGTGCAAAGTCAGTGCAACGCTCAACTTCACTCAAAGATGAAGCTGTCCACCGGCATGCGCGTCATGGACTTGCTGTTCTTCGTCATCGAGGTCGCGTGAGCTTCCGCACGCGGCAGAATGTGATCGAAATAGAAGCGAGCGGTCGCAATCTTGGCCTTGTAGAAAGCCGGGCTCTCATCGCCATTTTCCTGCGCCAGACGCTGGGATGCGGCGGCGGCCTGCAGGGCCCAGAAGTACGCCATCGTCACGTAGCCCGAATACATCAGGAAATGATGACTGGCGCTGGATACGACGTCTCGATCCTTGCGCGCTGTGAGCATGATGCGCATGGTCAGCACATTCCACTCTGCGGCCAGTGAAGCCATCTTGGTGGCAAAGCGCCGCATCTTGGGATGGCGCATGTGCTCGACCGAGAACTTTGCGAAGAGCGTCGTGAACTCTCTCACAGCCTTGCCGCGTGTCTGGATCAGGACTTTGCGTCCCAGCAGATCCAATGCCTGAATGCCGGTGGTGCCTTCGTACAGCGTGGCAATGCGCGCGTCACGGGCAATCTGCTCCATGCCGTGCTCGCGGATATAACCGTGTCCGCCAAAAACCTGCATGCCCTGATTGGCCGCTTCCAGGCCCATCTCGGTCAGGAAGCCTTTCAGGATGGGAGTGAAGAAGCCGAGCTTGTTGTCCCATTCCTTGTACTTCTCATCATTCTTTTCAATGATGCCGTTGGTCATGTGATCCGCGTACTGCGCAGCGAAATAGATCATTGCGCGGCCACCTTCGGCGATGCACTTCTGCGTCAGCAGCATACGGCGAACGTCGGCGTGATGAATCAGTGCATCAGCAACCTGGTCAGGCTCCTTCTTGCCGGAAAGCGCACGCATGGAGCGACGATCCTTGGCATATGCCAAAGCCCCCTGAAAAGAGAGCTCGGCATGGCAGACGCCTTGAATGGCGGTGCCGATCCGTGCCGTGTTCATGAAAGTGAACATGGCTTCCAGGCCCTTATTGGGTTCGCCGATGAGGTAGCCGGTCGCGCTGTCGAAATTCAAAGTGCAGGTGGCTGATGCCTTGATGCCCATCTTGTGCTCGATGGAAGAACACACCACACCATTTCGCTCGCCAACACTGCCGTCAGCATTGGGAATGAATTTGGGAACGATGAACAGAGAAATGCCGCGTGTTCCCGGAGGCGCGTCGGGAAGGCGAGCCAACACGACGTGAATGATGTTCTCGGTGAGGTCGTGCTCGCCGGCGGAGATGAAAATCTTGGTGCCGTTGATGGCGTAGCTGCCATCGCCCTTGTCTTCTGCCTTGGTCTTGACCTGGCCCAGGTCGGTTCCGCATTGCGGCTCGGTCAGACACATGGTGCCAGACCATTTTCCTTCGACCAGCGGCGGCATGTAGGTCTGCAGTTGCTCCGGCGTGGCGTACTGCATGATCGTGTTCATCGCGCCCAGCGACAAACCGGGGTACATCGTGAAAGACCAGTTCGCTGTGCCGGTCATTTCTGACTTGATCAGCCCCAATGACATGGGCAGGCCCTGCCCACCAAACTCTTCAGGGTGAGACAGCCCTTGCCAGCCGCCCTCTACAAACTGGTTATAGGCTTCCTTGAAGCCCTTTGGTGTGCGGACTTCGCCATTTTCAAAATGGCAGCCTTCTTCATCGCCAGAAATATTGAGTGGCGCGAGCACCTCTTCGCAGAGCTTGCCGCATTCCTCAAAGATGCTGGCGACGGTTTCCGCATCGGCGTCCTTACCGTTTGAAAGGGACGCGTAATGAGCCGGAAAGTCGAAGACTTCGTTCAGCAGGAAGCGCATGTCGCGCAGGGGTGCCTTGTAAGTCGGCATGGAAAACTCCGCAATTCAAAGAAGGATTGAGCGGAGTGTTGTCTTCTGGCGCGGCTGCCACATTGGCCGAAGGCGGCTCTTCAGTGTCGCTTCGGTCTGCAATGACCCTGTAGACAAAGGGTGGTGCCGGCAGCAGGAGTCGAACCCGCGACCCCCTGATTACAAATCAGGTGCTCTACCAACTGAGCTATGCCGGCAAATTTTCGGAGCGGAGTTTATCTGAGCGCGGCTCTGCGCGCAGTATTTGTCTGACAGATGCGCCAAATCTGTTTAATCGTCCTCGTCCGGTTGTCCCGGGAAAAGGACGTCATGAAAGCCAAATTGGCGCATGTCGCGAATCCGCATGGGATACAGCACGCCGTCCAGGTGATCACACTCATGCTGCACCACGCGCGCATGAAACCCTTCCGCAATACGATCAATGTTCGCGCCGTTTTCATCGATGCCGGTATAGCGCAGCCTGGAATAGCGGGGAACCACGCCCCGCATGCCCGGGACTGACAAGCAGCCTTCCCAGCCGTCTTCCGTTTCCTCGCTGAGCGGCGTCAGGACGGGGTTGATCAGAACGGTCTCGGGAATGGCGGGCGCATCCGGATAGCGTGAATTGCGCGCAAAACCGAAGACCACCACGCGCAATTCCACTCCGATCTGAGGTGCCGCCAGACCAGCGCCCTTGTGGGCGTACATGGTGTCCTTGAGATCGACAATGAGATCTGCGATGTCCCGTGTCATGGCGTCTTCGACCGGCAGGCTTCGCCGCATGAGCCGTTCATCCCCCATGCGCAGGACGTCGCGAATCATCAGACCGGGTCCATGAGCAGGCGCTTCACGATTTTTCCGCCCACCACGTGCTGGTCGATGATCTCGTCAATGTCCTCGACGCTCGCATATCGGTACCAGACACCCTGAGGGTAGATCGCCAGGCAAGGGCCTTCCTCGCAACGTTCCATGCAGCCTGCCTGGTTGACCCTGACCTTGCCGGGTTGATTGAGCCGCAGGGCCGCGATGCGTGCCTTGGCACGCTCGCGGGCCTTCGTAGCGCCCTTGTCATTGCAGCAGGTGCGGGCGCCAGGCGCCCGCTGGTTGTTGCAGAAAAAGAGGTGGTGCTCGTAGTAACTCATCGGCCCGGTTGAGAACCTTGCTTACATTTCAAAGGCGTAAGACAGATTGAACGAAGTGACCGTGTCGGTCTTCTCGGTGTCCGGCGGAACGTCCGTGTTATTGCGCACGGTGAAGGCGACGGCAGCAAACAGATTGCCGATGATGGAAAGCTTCAATTCGCTCACGGCCTCCGTGAAGGTATTGCTCGAGCCATATTCCACCTTGACCGATTGCGCGAACTGGCTGGTATCGGAAATGACCCAGCGGTACTTGCCACCGAATCGGCCGATGGCCTCGCTTTCCTTGTCGCCCGTGCCCTGTTCTTCAGATTGCCGCGCACCAGCGCCGATCTCTGCATCCAGAAAATGCACAGGTCCGATCAGGACGTGGCGGCCATAACCGACCGTTTCAGCGGTGCGCTCGCGGGTCGGGCCAAACAGGTCCTTTTCCCAGTCGATGGCGCCAAAGGCGTAGTCACGCTCGGTGAAGTTGTAATCCAGCTGGTCGCCAACGGTGTACCGTTCGGCAGTGCGGCCGTCGGTGTCGCCATTGTTTAGGGCTGTCGCGGTGAAGCTGTTCTTCCAAGGGGCGGATGTCCAGTCCAGCAGGAATTTTCCGTTCAGCGACTCTGTTTCGGAATTGCCGCTGGTGGTCAGAAGGCCTGCGC
>TARA_R110000850_G_scaffold16864_4_pt1 | contig 64890 bp, 57 predicted proteins | sample TARA_R110000850 | Tara Oceans TARA_R110000850 (sample SAMEA4397586) | marine metagenome | biome: Polar Biome; feature: [SRF] surface water layer (ENVO:00010504); material: water (ENVO:00002006), including particulate matter (ENVO:01000060) such as... | depth 5 m
GATGCACGCCGACAATCTGGCGTCCATCCTGAGCGGTTTTGTTGGCGATCGAATGGCCCGCAAACACAACCCGCTGGCGGTTCGCATGGGCATCTATCGCGACGCAGAGCGGCTCGCGCTCGACACTTCCGGCCTGCGCGCCCGGTTTCCGGATGCGCAAGGGCGTATTGCTGTCTTTCTGCATGGACTTTGCGGCAACGAGAAGGTCTGGGACCTGTTCCAAGAATCGGGTGAGGCTTCACGCCAGACGTACGGTGCGCGGCTCGCACAGGACCTGGGATATACCCCGGTTTTTCTGCGCTACAACACCGGACTCCACGTGTCGCTCAATGGTCGCAGTCTGTCGCGTCTGCTGAACAAGCTATATCAGAACTGGCCGGTGCAGGCGCAGGAAATCGTCCTGATTGGTCACAGCATGGGCGGGCTGCTGGCCCGCTCCGCCGCTGATACCGGCGCAGCAGCGGGTGCGCCCTGGGTGAGCGTGCTGCAGCAGATCATCTGTCTGGGCACGCCGCATCTGGGCGCACCGCTGGAGCGTTGGGTACACCTGGCTACGCACGGTATGCAGAAGCTGGCGCTGACCCGTCCCATTGCAAAGCTGCTGGATTCGCGCAGTCTGGGCATCAAGGATCTGAGGTGGGGCTACACTCAGGATCGTGAGTGGAAACAGCGTGATCCCGATGCTTTCTGGACGCGTGACCGCATGCAGAACGCACCGCTGCCCGGTGTGAAGTACCGATTCATGGGAACCTGCCTGACGCGTAGTCCAGAGCATCCGGTTTCGCGGGTGATAGGCGATGGCCTGGTGCCTGTGCCAAGTAGCCTGGCGATCGATGTGGCCGATGCACAAGGCAGCTTGCGCGTAGCCTTGCATCACATGCAGTTGCTCAATCATCCCGATGTCTATGCTCAGATCTTCCGATGGTTGTCGCCTTCGCCGGCGGCAATGCAGACTTGCTGATGAATTTCGACCTCTTGCTGCTCACTCTTCGTTTGTCATGCGCCAAACCGGTGCAGGGCGTTTTCGCGTTGCAAAATTGAACCATCCCCCCATGTCTGAAACTACTGAAACTGCAAAAGCCGCCGACACCATCGGATGGGTTGATCTGGCGCGCGGTCTGCTGCGCACTGTGCCCGATGCACTCAGCGCGAATCGCGGCTTGCTGGGCCTTGCAACCCTGAAGCCAGACACATTCAATTCAATTGGTCTGCATTTGGACAAACTGGCGCGAAAGCATCCGCGTCGCGTGGCCCTGAGTTTTGACGAGCGTCGCTGGACGTATTCCGAATTCAATGCATGGGCCAATCGCATTGCGCATGTGCTGCGTGCAGCCGGCATCGTTGCGGGCGATTCGGTTGCCATTCTCATGGAGAACCGGCCGGAAACGCTGGCCTGTGTCGCCGGGGTTGTGAAGTTGGGTGCCATCGCAGGCATGCTCAACCACAACCAGCGCGGGGAAGTCCTTGCGCACAGCATCGAACTGACCAAGGCACGTCTGCTCATTGTTGGCTCAGAGTGTGTGGACGTGCTGGATTCCACAGAGTTCACACCCAAGGGCACGCGCGGTACGGAGATGAAATTCTTCTGGGAAGGTTCGGGCGGCGCACCGTTTTCCTATGTCAATCTGCGTGCCGAACTGGTCAACGCACCGTCGCACAGCCTGGAAGAAACCAGCGCTATTGCGGCCAAACGAGCTGCGTTCTACATCTTTACCTCCGGGACCACGGGCATGCCCAAGGCCTCGGTCATGAGCCACTATCGTTGGCTCAAGGGTATGGCTGGCCTGGGCCAGATGGCCCTGCGCCTCAAGCCCGATGACGTTTTTTACTGCGCCCTGCCGCTTTATCACAACAATGCGCTGACAGTGTCCTGGGGCGCGACGCTCGGCGCAGGTTGCACGCTGGCACTGGGGCGCAAGTTCAGCGCCAGCCGTTTCTGGCATGATATTCGTCACTATCAAGCCACCGGCTTTTGCTACATCGGCGAAATCTGCCGCTATTTGTTGAACCGGCCTGCCGATGTCGCAGACAAGGATCATCAAGTGCGCGTCATCTGCGGAAACGGATTGCGACCTGAAATCTGGGATGAGTTCCAGGCGCGCTTCGGCATAGATCGAATCGCAGAATTCTATGGTGCCAGCGAGTCCAACGCGGCTTTCGTTAACGGATTTGGTCTGTCCAAGACCGCCGGTTTTTGTCCCCTGCCTTTTGCGATTGTGGAATTCGATGCAGAGCAGGAGGTCCCTGTGCGCGGCGATGATGGATACATGAAGAAGCTGGGCAAGGGAGGCGTGGGACTGCTGATTACGGAGATCAGTGAGAAGTCGCCGTTTGATGGTTACACCGACGTCAGTGCCAGCCAGAAGAAAGTGTTCCGCGACGTTTTTGCGCCTGGTGACTGCTGGCTCAACAGTGGTGACCTGGTCCGCAATCAGGGCTTTCGTCACATCGCGTTCGTGGATCGCGTGGGGGACACCTTTCGCTGGAAGGGCGAGAACGTGGCCACCACACAGGTAGAAGGTGCGCTCAATGATCATCCCAGTGTGGAGCAGGCCGTGGTCTACGGTGTGGAAGTTCCCGGGGGCGATGGCCGCGCCGGCATGGCTTCATTGACGTGGAAGGGCGAGGCTTTCGACGGTGCAGCGCTTGCCCAGGCGGCCGCCGAGGCATTGCCTGCTTATGCAGTACCGTTGTTCATCCGCTTGCGACCGGAGCAGGAAGTCACGGGCACCTTCAAGTTTCGCAAGGTCGAGGTGCGCAAACAGGGTTTCGATCCGGGGCAGGTCAGCGAACCCCTCTATGTCCTGCTGGATGCTGCGCGTGGCTACGAGCCTTTGACCGACAAGATTTATGCGGACATCAAGAAGGGCAAAGTGCGCTTCTGAGCATCAACACCTGAGCGGGGGGCGACGCCGTTGCTCAGGTGAGTTCGCCGAGTAATCGCTCGCCGGCCACTTCGCGCCGCCATCCGCGCAGAAGCGCGATGTCAGCCTTGTCCGCGTGTTCCACGAGCGCTTCAATGTCCGCACGGGTGGCGAGCATCGAAGACGGAATTTCCAGATCCTGGGCAATGCCGCGCGCGCGTTCGAGCATGCGCTTGAGCCGCTTCTTGTCCTCGTCATCCTGAATCTTCTCGACGACCCGTGCCGGGGCGTTTTCCTCCAGCGTCTGCTCGATGAGCCCGATCAGCACTGCGCCGTGCGTATCCAGCGTCTTCGCCGGCAGCGCCTGCAGGTCTGCGAGTTGATCGAGTGAGCGGGGCTGACGTTGCGCCAGGGTATAGAGCGCGTCGTCGGCGAGAATCCAGCGTCGCGGGCGATCTCTCTTTTCTGCAACGGTTTCGCGCCACTGAGCCAGATTCGCAGCAATGTTCTGCGCATTGGCATCGAGTCGCGCCAGACCCTTGAGGCGTTTCCACTCGCGCTCCGGGTGGACCAGATAGCGATCAGCCTGCGCGAGGGCTTCGCAGTCCTGCTGCATCCATTCAAGGCGGCCGCGCTGCTTCAATTCTTCCTTCAGTCTGGGGTAGAGCTCGGCCAGATAACGCACATCATCAGCGGCGTAGGCCAGTTCCTTGTCATTCAGCGGGCGCCGGGCCCAGTTGGTCCTCGACAGGCTCTTGTCGAGCTCGATGCCCATGGTCTTCTTGACCAGCCCCGCATACCCCAGCTGATCGCCGTAGCCCAGAAGCGCGGCAGCAATCTGCGTGTCAAAAAGCGGTTGCGGCGATTGTCCGCACAAGCGAACAAAAATCTCCAGATCCTGACTCGCTGCGTGAAAGACGCTGACGCTGGAAGGCTGCAGCAACAGGTCAAGCAGCGGCTTCAGGTCCTTGATGGCCAGAGGGTCGATGCAGGCATTGAGGTCGCCGGCGCTGATCTGGATCAGGCACAGCTTCGGGTAGTAGGTCTGCTCGCGGACAAACTCGGTATCAATGGCGAGGAACTCGGCCGTGCGCCAGCCCTGGATGTGCTGGTCAAGCTTTTCTGCGGTATCAATGAAGATCGGGGTCACGTGCGATGCGGGTCAGGTCTGTGGCTTGGAGGCTCTACAATAGCCGCTCGACAGATTCCGCGGCCGAACATGTTTCAATCCCTGATCAATGCATCCCTGAATTTGCTGCTGTTTCGCGGTGGCCCACAGGACCTTCCCTATCATCCGCCGCTGACGGGCGTGCTGGTTCCGGCCGCTGTTCTGGTCAATTTCTGGGTGGTGGCGCAGGTTTTTCCTGCAGTGATCGCCGCTGTGATGTCTCTGGCCACGGTCGTGGCCATGGCCTATGTAACGCGGATCATGCTGCGCATGCGCAAGAGCCCCGAGCGCTTTTCGCAGACCTATCACTCGCTGCTGATGGTGGCCCTGCTGACCGGCGTGCTGTCGTGGATTCCGCTGTCCCAGATGCCGCAGATCGAGTCGATTGAGCAGGTGGCAGAGGGTGAGCAGGCGCGCGGACCCTTGTGGGTGGCGATGCTCGTGTATCTGATCAATTTCTGGAAATTTGCAGTCAATGCCAGCATTTTCCGCCAGGCAGGGCAGCTGAGCCTGTTTGTTTCCATTCTCGTGTCCGTGCTGATGGAGATTGGAATCGGCGTGTTTACGGTCTTCTTTTTCCTGGTGGCGTCGGCACTGTTCGGGACCGGCGCCGCACCGGCGGGCTGATATGCACCTCCATATTCTGGGGATCTGCGGCACCTTCATGGCGGGCATCGCGGCGCTTGCCCGTGAAGCGGGTCATCGCGTGACGGGATCAGACGCCAATGCCTGGCCGCCCATGTCCACACAACTGGAAAGTCTGGGCATCGAGGTCATGCAGGGTTATGAGCCGGCGCATCTCGACCCAGCGCCCGATGTCGTGGTGGTGGGCAATGTGGTGACACGCGGCAGCCGCTTCCCGGCCATGGAGCATGCTCTGGATTTGGGGCTGCCTTATATCTCGGGGCCGCAATGGCTTGCCGAGAATGTGCTGCAGGGTCGCCATGTACTGGCTGTTGCCGGAACGCATGGCAAAACCACCACCAGCTCCCTGCTGGCCTGGCTGCTGGATCAGGCGGGGCTTGAGCCCGGCTTCCTGATCGGTGGTGTGCCGCTGGATTTCGGTGTCTCCGCGCGTCTGGGCAAGGGCAAATACTTCGTCATTGAGGCGGATGAGTACGACACCGCCTTTTTCGACAAGCGATCCAAGTTTGTCCATTACCGGCCCCGAACCTGCGTGCTCAACAATCTGGAGTTTGATCACGCGGACATCTTCGATGATCTGGCCAGCATCGAGCGCCAGTTTCATCACCTGGTGCGCACGGTGCCGGCCAGTGGCGATCTGGTGGTCAACGGGCGGGACGCCAATCTGGCGCGCGTCCTGCAGAAAGGTGCCTGGAGCCGTATTCGAAAATTTGCAGATGACAGTGGCCTGCAGGCGCAGACCCATGCGGATGGATTTGACCTGCTCGACCAGGGTCGCGCGCTGGGTCGGGTCATGTCGCCCCTGCAGGGCGCGCACAATCATGCAAATGCGCTGGCCGCCTTGACCGCCGCGCAGTGCGTTGGCGTGAGCCTAGAGCAATCCATCCAGGCGCTGCAGACTTTCCAGAGCGTCAAGCGCCGCCTTGAAGTGATCGGCGTTGCTGGCGGCATCACCGTCTATGACGACTTTGCCCACCACCCGACGGCGGTGAAGGCGACCATCGAGACTTTGAAATCGGCCGGGCAGGGGCGCGTGCTGGCCGTACTGGAGCCGCGCTCCAACACCATGCGAATGGGCACACAGGCGAGCGATCTGGTGCAGGCCCTGGCTCCGGCAGATCACAGTTTCGTGTTTGTTCGACCCGACCTGAACTGGGATGTTCATGCCGCGTTGAAGGACCTTGGCGCGCAATTGAGCGTAGATCAGCATCTCGATGCGCTGATCGCGCGTATTGTTTCCCAGGCGCGCGAGGGTGACCGTATCGTGATCATGAGCAACGGTGACTTTGGAGGGGTGCACCATCGCCTGCTGGATCAGCTTTCGAGGGGGCGGCCTCAAACCTGAACCCGACGTCGATTCCCGGACCGTCAAAACCGATAATCTAGAACGGTGTACTTGAACTCCCACAGCGGTTCCAAGCCTGAAAACAGAGCCTGCAGGTGCACCGGGCAATTTGCCCGGTGGCCCGGCCGCATCAGTCTCATCCTGTTGCTGGTCCTGGAGGGGCCTGCTGCGGCGCAGACCGAGCTGGTCGGCTCACTGGCTTATACGACGGACTACGTGCATCGCGGAGTGACGCAGTCCAGCGGGCGGGGCGCTCTGCAGGCGGGAGCAGCACTGCGACGACCGGAAGGTTTCTACGTCAGCGCCTGGGTCTCGACACTCGAACTGTATCGACTGGGGCCGGATTTCGGTGATGGAGACGCACTGGAACTGGATCTGCTGCTGGGCCTGAGTCGCCCACTGGATTCGCAATGGACCTGGAACCTGACAGCCGGTCGCTATATCTATTCGGGCGATCGCCGGAATCTGGACTACAACTATTACGAGTTCTCCGCAGATCTGTCATTTCGTGATCGTCTGCGCCTGAGCGTGGCCTGGACACCCGAGGTGACAGATCACACGCGCAACCCCATTCCGGAGGCCATGGAAGGGCCGCGCACGGTCGTCGAGGCGGCCGGTCAGTGGCCGCTGCGGCGCTGGCTTTCTTTGAATGCCGGCTTTGGCTACAACGATTCAAGCGAAGTCGCGGATTTGGAGTACACCTACTGGAGCGCCGGCGCCAGCTTGCACTGGCGTCGTTACACCCTTGATTTGGCGCACTATTCAACCGACAGCGAGGCCAGGGGTCGGTGGGCCGACGGACGCGCGGCTGATCGATTTGCGGCAAGCCTGATTCTGAGCTTCGATTGAACCCGATGAGAATCCCGGGGCACATAAGCTTGTTCAATCTAACCGGGGCAGGCTTTTTCAGCGATGCATCTGGCTGCTGACAATACGCATCAGGGCAAGGAGGCGCTGGACGACGCGCAGCTGATGCGCCGTATCGCGCAGGGAGATCGTGCGGCTTTCGAAAAGCTTTATCTCGGGTATCACAGGCGCCTGTCTCGATTTCTGATGCGCTTTGCAGAGTCCTACGAGGCGGCGGAAGAAATCATCAACGACACCATGATGGTCGTGTGGGACAAGGCAGACAGCTTTCGTGGCAGCTCCAAGGTATCGACCTGGATTATCGGCATTGCCTACCGGCGTGCGCTCAAGGCATTCAAACACAGCAAGGTGCAGCGCAATGCGGAAGCCAAGGCGGTCGAAGTGGAACAAATCGAGCGTCTGGAAATTTTTGGCGCGGATTCGGACAGCACGCGGACCCAATGGCTGGCTCAGGGGATGAAGCGATTGTCGCTGGAGCAGAGGATGGTCATTGAGCTTGCCTATTTTCTGGGGCATTCCTGTGAAGAAATCAGTCAGATCACGGACACGCCGGTCAACACTGTAAAGACCCGCATGTTTCATGCGCGTCATCGCCTTCGAGCGGTACTGCCGGGCCTCGGGGAGCCGGCCGGAACGCAGAACCTGGATTCTTCCTCATGAGCAACACCCCAACCAACATGGAACAGGAACATCTCTGGGCAGAACGCATGCTGCCGTGGCAGGTGAACGGCACGCTCTCGCAGGCCGACAGCGAACGTCTGCAGTCGCATCTGCGCGTCTGCGCCAGCTGCCGCCGCGACCTGGAACTTGAATCCGAGCTGGCCAGCCGCGTTGCGGTGTCACCGGTGGTGGACTATGCCCCGCAGGCTTCGCTTGCGCGCCTGATGAAGCGCATCGATGCTGAGGCACAGAAAAAGCCGGTTGCATCAGACCCGCCGGGTTTGAAGCGGCGTACGCAGCGGCGCGCAAGTTTTTCCATGACCGCCGCACTGGCGGTGCAGGCCGCCGCGCTGGCAGTGATTGCGGTGACGGTGCTGTGGGTCGCCACACGCCCTGCGCCGGTTGCGGAATACCGCACGCTGAGCGCTGCGCCGGCCACCCTGGATGCCAGGCTGCAGGTGGTATTCACCGATACCTCGACGGCTGAACAAATCCGATCCACGCTGTCGAGCATTGGCGGGCATATCGTGGATGGTCCATCCCGCGCGGGTGTCTTCCTGATTGAAATCGAGTCTGCTGGCACGCCGCCAGAAGCCGCTGAGCAGGCACTTCAGAACGCAGAGAAGCAGCTGGCGGGAAATCCGCTGGTGCGTTACGTGGCGCAGGTTCCCGGAGGCCCGGCGCAATGAGTTTGTCGCTCAGTCCGATGTCTCTGGCGCGAGCCATACTGGTCCTGACGGTGTCTCTGGCCGGCTTGGGCTGCAGCGTTCCGCAACTGCGCCCCGAGCCGCATGCGCGCACCACCTACACCGATCCGGCCCGGATGATCGTGGTCACGCTGGTGAATCCGGCCACCGTTGGCATGCGCGGCGCGGGCTCCACCTGGCGCGGCTGGGAGATGAGCAAGCGCTATGAGGTCGGCAGCGCGGTTCAGGGCGCGGTGCGCGATCTGTCCGCCGACTATGCACTGGAGCAGGTTGATGCCTGGCCGATCGGCGTGCTGGGCGTGCACTGCGTGGTCTTCCAGATTTCAGATCCGGCTGATCGCACCGATCTGATCAAGCAACTTTCCGCCGATGGACGCGTTGAAACCGTGCAGGCCATGAACGCCTTCACCACGGCTTCCATCGACAGCCGAAAAATGCCGGGCCGCGACATGCAGTACAGCCTGGAGGCCATGCAGCTTGAGCAGGCGCATCTGCTGGCGCAGGGACGCGGGGTGCGGATCGCCGTCATCGATACTGGTGTAGACCACCAGCATCCGCAGCTTCTGGAGCGGGTCAGCCGTCACTTCGATTTTGTGGGGCAGCCAGACGCGCAATTCACCTCAGAAAAGCACGGCACGGCCGTGGCCGGCGTCATTGCGGCCAGCGCCTCGGCCACCGGCATTGTGGGCGTCGCTCCGCAGGCTGAGCTGCTTGCGCTTAAGGCCTGCTGGCCGCAGAGCAAGGCTTCGGCGCTGGCCAGCTGCAATTCGTTTACCTTGGCCCGCGCGCTGTCGGCGGCTATTGAGCTGGACGCGGCCGTGCTGAACCTGAGTCTGACCGGTCCGGCGGACCCGCTGCTGGCGAGGCTGGTACAGACAGCTGTCAGTAGGGGTGCCGTGGTGGTCGGCGCCTTGCCGGAGAATGGTCAGGAATCCGGCTTTCCGGCGGCGCTGGATGGCGTCATCGTGGTGCGTTCGCTGGGGCCCAGTACGGTCCGGGAGTCGCTGTTCGCTCCGGGAGAAGACGTGGTGAGCACGGCGCCAGGTGCCAGCTACGCTCTTAGTTCGGGTTCATCCTTGGCGGCAGCGCATGTGAGCGGCGTGATTGCCCTGTTGAAGGAGCACAATCCCAGTCTGCGGCCTGCCGAACTTGAGCAAATCTTGCTGAGTTCGCTCGCACCTGAAGTGGGCGGCAACGGCGCTCTGAGCGTCAATGCCTGTAATGCCGTCAGCCTGTTGCTGGAAGGGCGCCATTGTGCCCGGGGTCTGCAATCCGGCGCGCACTGAAGTGGGTCAGCCCGGGGTGCGGGTGATAACCTGATCGGGTTTACTCGTCACCTGAAGCCAATGTCGTCATCCCAGAATCGCCCTCCAAAAGATCAATCTGCCCCATTGCCTGAAGCTCGCGAGCTGAGCGCCGTCGCCCAGCGCGTCGTTCAGATGGCCCGTGATCTCGGTGCCAGCCAGTCAGAAGCCAGCATGTCTTACTCGCGCGGCTTTTCGGTCGGCGTGCGTAGCGGTGAAGTCGAAAGCCTGGAGTTCCAGCGGGACCGCAGCCTCGGGGTGACGCTGTATTTCGGCCACAAGCGCGGCAATGCCTCCACCGGGGACCTCAGCGAAGCGGGCCTGCGGGAATGCGTGGAAGCCGCAGCCACCATCGCCAAGGTGACCGAGGAAGACCCCTGCTCAGGTCTGGCCGATGCCGAGCGCATGGCGGGAACGGATCAGCCAGATCTCGAACTCGATCATCCCTGGGAATTGCTGCCGGAGCAGGCAATTGAACGCGCCCGAGCCTGCGAGGCCGCTGGCCTGTCAGTGGACAAGAGAATTCAGCAGAGTGAGGGCGCAGGCATTTCCACCCAGCGCGGCATTTCGGTCTATGTGAATTCGCACGGATTTGTCGGTGTCAGATGCGGAACCCAGCACAGCCTGAGCTGTGCGCTGGTCGCCGCGGACGGGCGGGGCATGCAGCGGGACTATTGGTGGGATGGCGGACGCAATCCGGCGCTGATGGATGCCCCTGAAGCCATCGGACGCAAAGCGGGCGAACGTGCCATTGCCCGGCTCGGTGGGCGCGGCCTGAAGACCCGACGTGCGCCGGTGTTGTTTACGCCGGAAGTCGCGCGTGGACTCTTCGGGCACATGATCGCCGCGATCTCCGGCGGCGCGCTGTATCGCAAGGCCAGTTTTCTGCTCGACAAGCTCGATCAGCCGGTCTTTTCTTCGCGGGTGCAGATCGAGCAACAGCCTTTCATCCGGCAGGCCTCATCAAGTGCCGCTTTCGATCATGAAGGCGTCGCCACTTCCGACCGGGTGCTGGTCGAAAATGGGGTCCTGCGCGGATGGCTGCTCGGCAGTTATGCCGCACGCAAACTTGATCTGGAGACCACCGGAAATGCTGGTGGTGTTTTCAATCTGGTCATTCGGCCCGGCGAGCAGGACTATCAGGGCCTGCTCCGCGACATGGGCGAGGGCTTTGTCGTGACCGAATTGATGGGCCAGGGCGTCAACGGACTGACCGGCGACTACTCACGTGGTGCTTCGGGGTTCTGGGTGCGCAACGGTGAGATTGAGCATGCTGTTGAGGGCGTCACCATTGCCGGCAATCTGCTCGATATCTATGGCGACATTCAGGGACTGGCCAGTGATGTTGATACACGATCCGGTGTGCGTTGTGGCTCGGTACTGGTCGGTGCCATGACCATTGCCGGCGAAGATTGAAGGCTCTGCATCCATCGGCACTGAATTCAATACTGCAAAGCATTCCCCCGCTTTCATCAAGGAAAGGTCAAATGAAGAAATCGTTTTTTGTCATCGGTGCTGCGCTGAGTCTGTGTGTCTCAATGTCTACGCAAGCGGCTACGCAGCAGAAGCCGGGTCTGTGGGCGAGCACGGTGAAGATCGACATGGGCGGCGGGTTTCCACAGATTGACCCGGCGATGCTGGAGCAGATGGAAATGGCAGGTGTTGAGCTGCCCTTCGCCAAGCCTGTGACCACCAACATCTGTCTCACGGCAGAGCAGGTTGCTCAGCAGGTCTTGCCCGACCTCAACGATCCCCAGAGTGGCTGCAGTTCCAAGAACGTCAAGCGCGATGGTGACAATGTCAGCGGCACCATCGAGTGCAACGGCGATATCAAGGGCACTGGCGACATCCAGATGTCACTGCTGAGTGCAGAGAGCTATTCCGGCGTTTCCAACTTCAATGGCAATGCGCAGGGAGTGCCGGTCACCATGAAGACCGAATTCAGTGGCAAGTGGCTGGGTTCTGATTGCGGAAACGTGCAGCCCATTGGCAACTGATCTCAGCGACCATTAGAGAATAGTTGGGGCCGCCAAGGCGGCCCCATTTTTTAGCCCTGCGTCTGTTTCAGGGCCATCTCGGCCAGCGGCTCCACAAAAGAGGCCATCTGCTTTGCGTGCGCACTTGCCGCCGTGCCGCGCGCGACCCTGCCCTTGATGCCATGCAGGATGGCGGCCAGCCGGAACATGTTGAAGCTCAGGTAGAAACTGAGATTCTCGATGCCGTCGCGGCCGGTTCGTTCGCAGTAACGCGCAACGTATTCCTGTTCGGATGGAATACCTGCCGCAGCCAGATCGGTCCCGACCAGGCCGGCCGTGATGCCGGGCGGCATGCGGTACATCATCAGGTGATAGGTGAAGTCTGCGAGCGGATGCCCCAGGGTCGAAAGCTCCCAGTCCAGCACCGCCAGCACGCGCGGCTCGCTGGGATGAAAAATCATGTTGTCGCAGCGAAAGTCGCCGTGAACGATGGTGGATTCATCGCCCGCCGGGATATGTGACGGTAACCATTCCACCAGTTTGTCCATGTCGGCCACGCGACCGGCGGCCTCGTCAGCCAGATATTGTTTGGACCAGCGGCCAATCTGGCGTTCGAAATAATTGCCGGTCTTGCCGTAGTCGCTCAGCCCGATCTTCTCGTGATCAATAGTGTGCAACTGGGCCAGCGTAGCGTTCATGGCGTCAAAGTAAGCCGCACGTTCGGCCTTGGGTACATCCGGAAAACTGGTGTCCCAGATCACGCGCCCCTCGACGCAATCCATGACGTAGAACCAGGTGCCGATCACGCTTTCATCCGTGCACAAACCATAGGTTCTGGCGACCGGAAAACCGGCACCATGCAATGCGGTGATGACGCGGTATTCACGGTCGACCGCGTGTGCAGATTTGAGCAATTGCCCGGGCGGCTTTCGTCGCATGACGTAGCTGTGACCGGGGGTGATGAGCTTGTAGGTAGGGTTGGACTGCCCACCCTTGAACTGTTCGATGCTCAGCGGACCCGAGAACCCGTCCACGTTGTTCTTCATCCAGTTCAACAGGCTGGATTGGTCAAAACGATGTTGTTCCCGTACTTCGGCGGTACCCGAAAACTGCGCCTGCTTGTCCATCTGCTCTCCTTGTTCTGACCGGCAATGATGCCGGTATCAGGTGGAGGATGCGACCGAAGCGCTCAGAGCAGGAACAACGCGCCGAGTCCAAGAAACAGGAAGAACCCCATCACGTCAGTGATGGTTGTCACGATAACGCTGCCCGCCAGCGCTGGGTCCTGCCCGACTTTGCGCAGGAGCAATGGCACCAGAAGTCCGGAAGCTGCGGCGAGCAAGAGATTGAGCAGCAGGGCCAGTCCGATGACGAGTCCGAGCATCGGAGAGCCAAACCACCACAGCGCGATGGCGGCCACGGTGACGCCCCAGAGCGCGCCGTTGATCAGCGCGACAAGGATTTCCTTGCGCAGCAAGGCGCCGATGTTGCCCTCACTGATCTGGTCCAGCGCAATGCCGCGCACCATCAGGGCCACGATCTGGCTGGCTGCAATGCCGCCCATGCTGGCGACGATCGGCATCAGGACTGCCAGCGCGACAACTTCCTGAATCGTGGCTTCAAACATGCCCACAACGGCGGAAGCCAGGAACGCGGTTGCCAGATTGATGCCCAGCCACAGCGCACGACGCTTGGACGCGCGATAAACCGGCGCGAACAGATCGATGTCTTCATCCAGGCCGGCCATGGACAGCAGGTTGTGCTCGGCGTCGGAGCGAATGACGTCCACCACGTCATCGATGGTGATGCGGCCCACCAGCTTGTGGTCATCGCCGGCAATTACTGGCGCGGACACCAAATCCGAGGTCTGGAATTCCTGACCGACCTCGCGTGCCGACATGGCCACCGGAATGGCTTCCAGTTCGCGATCCATGATCTGTCCAACCGTGGCCTCTGGGGCCTGGGTGAGAATTCGGTCCAGGGGCAGGCGACCGAGATATCGGCCGTAAGAATCGACGACAAACAGCGAGTCCGTGTGCGCAGGCAGTTCGCCGCGCATGCGCATGTAGCGCATCACCACTTCCAGTGTCACGTCCGGGCGCACCGTCACCGTGTCGGTGTTCATCAGGCCGCCGGCGGTGTCCGGGTCGTACTCGAGAACGGTTTCCAGACGCTGGCGATCCGCGTCAGACAGGGCGCGCATGACCTGGCGCGTGACGGTCTCAGGTAGTGCATCGACGAAGTCAGCCAGGTCGTCGATATCCAGATCTTCGGCGGCCGCGACCAGCTCTGCTGTGTCCATCTGCCGGATCAGGCCTTCGCGCACGTCCTCAGGCAGATGCAACAGGACCTGGCCGTCATTTTCCGGGTTGACCATCTCCCAGACGAGGTTGCGCTCGCGCTCCGGCAGCGAGGACAGCAGGTTGGCAATCTCGGCCGGATTGAGCGATGCCAGCAAGGGCATGACCGGTGCCCAGCGGCCGCTGTCGAGCGCAGCACGCAGGCGTCGGACGGGGTTTTCGGCAGCGCTGTCTGGCATGGCGTCGGGGTGTTGGTACGTGCGAAGTATCGACAGCGAGGATGGGGCGCGACCCTATCGACACTTCAATGCTTCGTCCAGTGATCTTGACCTGAAAGCTTAGCAAGCCCGTCTCTGCAAACGCTCGCGCGCCTGTCCGTGGCGTTATTCAGGCCACAGGATTATGAATCCTGCAGCGATATTCTTGCGCGCTTACGACCTATAGGACCGGACTCAATCCTCATGGCTTTCAGAAAAAGAAACTACGTCAGCATTGCGCCGCAGCTGGCCTCGGTAACGCGCATTGATTCCGCCGCCGAGTGCGCGCCCGAGGAAGTGGGTCTGAGCCGCGACGCCATTCGCCGCATCTGGTCAGCAGCAGAAGGTTTTTATCGAACCGGCACGCATCCGGCGGTCACCATCAATATTCGTCGTCGCGGCAAGGTCGTCATGAATCGCGCCATTGGTCATGCGCGTGGCAACGAGCCGGGCGCTGGCGATGACAACCGCGCCGGGTTGTTGGCAGCCACCCCGGAGACGCCGATCTGTCTGTTTTCGGCGTCAAAGGCGATCACGGCCCTGCTGGTCCACAAGCTGGTAGAGGACGGCAAATTGCAGCTGGAAGATCGTGTCTCGCAACACATTCCGGAATACGGCCAGCGCGGGAAGGAACGCACCACCATTCGCCAGTTGCTGTCGCATCGCGCCGGTATCCCGACCGTGCCGATCAAGGATCTGGATTACCGCGTCATCTATGACTGGGATGCGGTCATCGCCATGCTGTGCGCAGCCAAGCCCTTCGAGGTCACTGGGGAAAAGCAGGCTTATCACGCCATCACGGGCGGATTCATTCTGGGCGAACTCGTGCGTCGGGCCTCCGGCCTGAGTCTCGAAGCAGCGCTGCGCCAGTGGATTGCCGAACCCCTGGGCTGCAAGTACATGACCTATGGCATTGCGCCGGAATACCGCGACATCGCGGCGCCCAATGTTTTCACTGGACCTCGTCCGCCATGGATGCTCAATCTGGTTGCCAAACGGGTGCTTGGCGCTGGTTTTCAGGATGCGGTGCGCATATCCAATGAGCCGGAATTTCTGACCGCCCCCATTCCTGCCGGCAATATTTTTGCCACCGCCGACGAGGCGGGCCGAGTGTTCCAGATGTTGCTCGACGGGGGTGTCTACGAAGGGCGGCGCCTGTTCAAAGCCGAGACCGTGGCAGAAATGGTCAAGCCGGTTGGCCGTCGCCAGTTTGACGGCATGCTCGTCCTGCCCGTGCGCTTTTCCTCAGGAATGATGCTGGGCGACAAGCCCCTGGGACTGTTCGGAGGCAATAGTCGCAATGCCTTTGGTCACATCGGTTTGCTGAACATTGTTTGCTGGGCCGATCCGGACCGCGATATCTCGGCGGCGATCCTCAACAACGGAAAGTCGCTTGCGCCTTCGAGCCTGACTCGCCTGGCGCGCCTGATCAACGCGATCAGCAGTCAGACGCTGTAATGCAAGAAGGGCTCAGGTCTTGCAGCGTTCTCAGCCCGGGCGTGCTCTATCGCGGATTAAATCCGTGGTCACCGTTTTCAACATCGGCCACCACACCATCTTCGATGGTGACAATTTTCAGGAAGCGGCGACTGCCGAAGTTGTAGACCCATTCTTCGCGAAAGACTTCCACCGGATAGTAGTCGCTGGACGAAGAAAAACCGCCAAAGCTGTGACGACGTCCTGGTTTCAGCGCGGTGACAAAACCAATATTGCGGCGGGTCAGCGGCTCGCCGCATTGTTCGAGCAGACGGTACTTGGACAGGCCGTCAACGATGAAGCTCGATGAGCATTTGTTGGATCGGCTGGCCGGAAACCCGTAGCCATCGGTCTCGATATTGACCAGCCGACCATTTCGCAAGTGCAGAATATGCAGGAGCTTGTTGCTGCCAAAGTTGTAGGTCCAGCGCTCGGATTCGGCAATTTCGTTGGGAAGCTGGCGACCAACAGACTGTACGTCCCGGAAATCCGGCTCGCCACAGGCCGCCAGGATTTCGGCTGCAGCGGATTCCACAGAAATGATCCGCGAGCCACAGCGCATCGCATCCGAACCCCATGAAGTGGCCGAAAACAGCAGCAGGCTCGCCAGGCAGAGACGATAAAACATGGACGGTAAGGAACTGGTCGGGAGAAACTGGGTCATATTGCGGCTCACACGATAGACGTTCAATGAACTTCCGGTACTTCCTCTTCGCGCTGTTTCTCGGCTTGCCTCTGTGTTCTTACGCAGCGCCGGTCAAAACCGATGAGGTTGAAGCCGACCTGATTGCGGAAAACCAGAGCTTCCGGTCTGGGGACTTCGACAACTGGATTGCGCTCCGGTTGCGGCCGGAGCCGGGCTGGCATGTGTATTGGCAGAATCCGGGTGATTCCGGCATTCCAACCTCCATTGACTGGGAGTTGCCTGCAGGCGCCAGCGCCGGTGACATGTTGTGGCCGTATCCGCATCAGGAAGCTTTGGGTGAGCTGACCAATTACGGCTATTCCGAAGAAACCCTGCACCTGATCCCGATCCGGGTTGCCGAGGCCGGGGCCTACACCCTGAAAGGCACCGCTAAATGGCTGGTCTGCAAGGATATCTGCATCCCGGGTCAGGCGGACCTGCAACTGGATGTCACTGCTGGGTCTGGCCCGCTGGAGCCAGACCTTGCCTGGGCCGGGGCTTTCAACAAGGCCCGCAAACAGTTGCCGCTGGCCGCGCCCGACTGGGACGCGCAGTACGCTATATCGGGCGGCGATTTTTCCCTTCTGGTGGAAGGCGCGCAGTTCCCCGCCGATGCCCAAATCGAGTTCTTCCCGCTGGCCAATGATCTGGTTTCGCATGCGGCCAAGCAGCGCATCGTGGTCGATGCCAGCAATGGCCTGCGCCTGAGCCAAGCGCTGTCCACCTATTTTGAAGAGCCGCCGCAACCCGTAACGGGCGTGCTGGTCATTCACGACACGGACAAGGTGCGTTCTTTCCAGATCCGGGCCGAACCGGGCGCGGTGACACCGGTCCCGGCCAGTACCGCGGCTCCCAAGGATCAAGCGCAAGTGGGCCCCATGCCTGCAGGGCCAGCCGAGGCAGCTGCGCAGAGTGCAGATCCAACCCTGCTGGTCATGTTGGGCTTTGCGGTCATTGGCGGCTTGATCCTCAACCTCATGCCCTGCGTATTCCCCGTGCTGGCGATCAAGGCCCTGTCCGTCATGAGCGCACGATCCGAGCCAGCGACGCGACGGCAGGCGCATGCCCTGGCTTACACACTGGGCGTCATCCTGAGCTTCATGGTGGTCGCCGGGCTGCTGATCGCCTTGCGCGCAGGTGGGCAGGCTCTGGGCTGGGGATTCCAGCTGCAGTCGCCGGCCTTTGTCTTCGCCTTGACGGTTGTGCTTTTTGCCATGGGCTTGTCCCTGTCCGGCGCCGCTCATTTTGGTAGCCGCTGGATGGGCGCCGGAGAGCGCCTGGCCTCCAGATCCGGCCTCAGTGGGTCGTTCTTCACCGGGGCACTGGCGGTGGTCGTCGCCACGCCCTGCTCGGCACCGTTCATGGCTTCCGCATTGGGGTTCGCGCTGACCCAGTCAGCCGCCATCGCCCTGATGATCTTTGCGGCACTGGGACTCGGTCTGGCCCTGCCATTCCTGCTAATTGGCTTTGTGCCCCGCCTGGCATCCATGCTGCCCAAGCCGGGCGCATGGATGGAGACCTTCAAGCAACTCATGGCCTTCCCGCTGTATCTCACTGCGGTATGGCTGCTTTGGGTCCTGGGCGGCCTGACCAGCCGGGATGGCATGGCACTGGCCCTGATCGGTCTGGTGCTGGTCGCGGTGGCCGTCTGGTCCTTTGGACGCGCACGCAGCGGCGTGGGGCAGGGGTTTGCGATTGTTGCGTTGGTCGCTGCCTTTTCCTTGATGTTGCACCCCGCAATGCACGCGCAGGAGTCCGAGAAAGCCGTCTCGCTCAAGCACGGCTCGGAGGCCTTCAGTCAGGCTCGATTTGATGCCCTTCGCGCCGAAGGCCGATCAGTGTTCGTCGACTTCACCGCAGACTGGTGCCTGACCTGCAAGATCAACGAGCGGGGCGCCATGCGCGCTGATTCCGTTCGTGATGCCTTCAGGCGCAATGACGTGGTCACGCTGGTGGGCGACTGGACCCGCGCAGACCCTGCCATCACCGCTGTGCTGGACCGCTACGGGCGAAGTGGCGTGCCGCTGTATCTGGCGTCTCGTGACGGCGCAGAGCCGGTGGTATTGCCGCAAATTCTGACCCCGGACATCATCATCGGGGCCTTTGAGTAATCTTGAATCAAGAGAGGAAATTGAAATGAATGCCATCAAATCCCTGCAAGTTGCCGCCCTTGCTGCATTGATCTCGATGGGCGTCATCGGCAGTGCGAGTGCAAGTGTGGAAGTCGGGCAAGCCGCGCCTGACTTCACCGTGCCGGGTGCAAGCGGCGAGCCGGTCAAACTGTCTGATTTTCGCGGCAAGCATGTGGTGCTGGAATGGACCAACGAGCACTGTCCGTTTGTTCAAAAGCATTACAAGGACGGCAACATGCAGGGCCTTCAGCAAACCTATACCGATCAGGATGTCGTCTGGATGACGGTGTTCTCCTCGGCGCCGGGCAAATCAGGGCACGTCGACCAGGCTGGTGCAAAGAAGTTTACGGCAGATTTCAAAACGCATTCCTCCAAGCTGTTGCTGGACGAATCGGGTGACGTGGGCCGTGCTTACGGTGCCAAGACCACACCGCACATGTACGTGATCGACCCCGAAGGAAAGCTGATCTACATGGGCGGCATTGATGACAAGCCTAGCGCCGATTCGGCTGATATCGCTTCGTCCAAGAACTATGTGAAAGCTGCGCTGGACGAGGCGCTCGCCGGCAAGCCGGTTTCGGAAGCGAACACACGTCCCTACGGTTGCAGTATCAAGTACTGAGTGAGCGCCGCAGGGCAACACAAATACGGAAACTAAAATAGAGGAAACACCCGGAGCTTATGGATTACCAAACGCTGGATTGGCAGACTGAAGAAAGCATCCTGGTTTTGACCCTGAACCGGCCAGAGCACCTCAACGCTTTCACCGTGCAGATGGCGGACGAACTCGAGGACGCCTTCAAGCGAGCCAGCCTTGATGACGAGGTTCGCGCTGTCATCGTCACGGGCAGCGGAAAGGCGTTTTGCGCCGGCATGGACCTTTCCATCGAGGGCAATGTCTTCGGCCTCAATGAGTCCCTGCAACCGAACCTGCAGGACATGCGCGACCGGTTGGAGGATGCCGAGATGATTGCCGGTGTCCGCGACACCGGCGGTCGCGTGACCCTGGCCATCTATAACTGCACCAAGCCAGTCATTGCGGCGATCAACGGCGCCGCGGTGGGTATCGGCGCGACCATGACGCTGGCCATGGACTTTCGCCTTGCATCTGAGAAAGCGCGAATCGGTTTTGTGTTTGGCAAGCTGGGCATTGTTCCTGAGGCCTGTTCGACCTGGTTTCTGCCGCGCATCGTGGGGCTGCAGACAGCGCTGGAATGGACCTACTCGGCAGAGATTCTGGATGCGGCTACCGCCCAGACCGGCGGTTTGCTGAAGGCGGTTTATCCAGCAGATCAGTTGCTGGATGAGGCAAAGAAGCTGGCCCACAAGTTTGTGGACGGAAAGTCGCCGGTCGCCATCGCCTTGACGCGCCAGATGATGTACCGCAATTCAGCTCAGGCGCATCCAATGGAAGCACATCGCGTGGACTCACTGGCCATGTTCTACACCAGCATTGGTGATGGCAAGGAAGGCGTTCGCGCCTTCCTCGAAAAGCGCGCGCCGGAGTTCAAATCCAGCGCTGGCGACATGCCGCCCTTCTACCCATGGGACAAAAACTAAAAATCATGAAAGCTATTGTCTGCAAGGAATTTGGTCCACCCGAAAAACTCTCCTACGAAGAACTGGCCCTGCCTGCGCCGGGACCGACTCAAGTGCGTATCAAGGTGGAGGCGGCCGGGGTCAATTTCCCCGACGTGCTGATTATCCAGAACAAGTATCAATTCAAGGGTACGCCGCCATTTGCACCCGGCGGCGAAGTCTGCGGAACGGTGATTGAGGTAGGCAGCAAGGTGAGCTCACCCAAGGTCGGCGAACGTGTTGCGGCGCTGACCATGTCAGGCGGATTTGCACAGGAGTGCAACGCACCTGCCGCCGCCTGCGTGGCCGTGCCCGACAGCATGAGCAGCGCCATTGCGGCGGGTTTTCATCTTGTTTATGGCACGGTGATCCATGCGTTGAAGGATCGCGGCCAGCTCGCACAAGGCGAAAACTTGCTGGTACTCGGTGCTTCGGGAGGCGTTGGTTTGGGGGCCGTCCAGATCGGAAAAATCATGGGCGCGCGCGTCATCGCCGCTGCCAGTTCGCCGGAAAAACTCGCGGTGTGCAAAGAGCAGGGTGCAGATGAGCTCATCGATTACAGCAAGGAATTATTGAAGGATGCGGTCAAGAAGCTCACCGGTGGAAAGGGCGCAGATGTCATCTTTGATCCGGTTGGCGGTCAGTTTGCGCAGGACGCTTTTTCCTGCATCAACTGGAAGGGACGCCATCTGGTCATCGGTTTCGCGTCGGGCCCCATTCCCGAGATCGCGCTGAACCGGCTCCTGCTCAAGGGGGCTGCCTCATTGGGGGTGTTCTGGGGCGCTTTCACTCAACGCGAACCTGAAGCTCAGGCTGCAAACGTGCGCCAGCTCTATGACTGGGTTGCGCAGGGCAAGCTCAAGCCGCTGATTACCCGCGAGTATCCATTGGCCCAGGGCGCTCAGGCATTGCGCGACATGATGGAGCGAAAAGTCACCGGGAAAGTGGTGCTAATGGCGTGACAAGAGGTTTGCAGACAACGACGCTGATGTCGCTGGCACTGGTCGTCAGCGCCTGCGCTAGCGGCACGCCAAAGTTTGCAGAGCTGGGTGAAAACTCCTACATGTTCACCTTGCGAGCGGAAAAAACGCAGGACGGCAAGAAGATCGCGCGGCGCGAAGTTGCAAATGCCGCTGAGCAGTATTGTGTAGACAAAGGCCAGCATGCGCGGCCGACTCACCTGTCATCCGGTGTGTCGGATTTCATGCTGGGTGATGACGTGGAATTGAATTTTCGTTGTCAGCAGGAGCCGTTCAATGGGCCCTGAGGTCCGGCGCTACTCTTCTGCTGCAAAGTTTTCCGGCACTTTTCCGGGAATATCACGGTAAAAGTCCTGGATAATCCGCAAATCTGCTGCGTAGTCCCCGCTGGGCATGATCATCGGGCCACTGCCAATCACCTTTTTCTCGTAATCAATGAAGGCCAGCAGAATCGGTACCTTGGCCGCCAGCGCGATCTGGTAGAAACCACTTTTCCACTTCGGCGCGCGTTGGCGAGTGCCCTCGGGGGCCACGACGATATAAATTTTTTCGCGCTCAGCAAAGATGTCGGTGGTCTGCTCCACCACGCCGCGCGCCTTGTCGCGTCGGATGGGAACGCCACCCAGCCCGATCAACAGGGACTTGAAAGGAAATTCAAACAAGCTGGCCTTGGCAAACCAATTGATGCGGACGCCCAGCGCGACAATGGCCGTCACCCCAATTACGCCGTCCCAGTTGGAGGTGTGCGGGGCCCCCACGAGGACCAGCTTGGGCTCGTCGGGCAGACGAATCTGCAGCCGATAACCCAGAATCCGGAGGATGAATCGTGCCAATCCACGGGAAATGGCGTTGCCCCAACGAGGTGCCTGCATGGCGATTGCGCCGTCTTTATTGTGATTTGTCGTCAATTCTACGGATTTGAGCCCGTATAATCGCTGCCCGAATTTTTATTAGTGTCCTGATGCCTGCCCCGAAGCTGTACGTGCTCACGCATGGTTGCCAGATGAACGAGTACGACTCGGTCAAGATGGCCGATGTCCTAGCGGCCTCGCATGGCTATGAGCGCACCCAGGACGCCGACCAGGCTGATCTGCTGTTGCTCAATACCTGCTCTGTTCGTGAACGCGCGCAGGAAAAGGTGTTTTCCGAGCTGGGCCGGTGGCGCGAGTGGAAAGACGCCATGCCGGGACGCCGCATCGGTGTCGGTGGCTGTGTGGCCAGCCAGGAAGGTGAGGCCATTGTCCGCCGGGTGCCGCAGGTTGATCTGGTTTTCGGGCCGCAAACCTTGCACCGCCTTCCACAATTGCTGGACCAGAGCCGCAAGACACAGCAGGCGGCGATCGATGTCACGTTTCCCGAGATCGAGAAATTCGATCGCTTGCCGGAACCGCGCGCCGAAGGCCCCACGGCGTTTGTTTCGATTATGGAAGGCTGTTCAAAATACTGCAGCTTCTGCGTCGTGCCTTATACGAGAGGCACCGAAATCAGCCGCCCGCTGGACGGCGTGCTCGTCGAAATTGCGCAACTGGCAGAGCAGGGCGTTCGCGAAGTGACGCTGCTGGGTCAGAACGTCAATGCCTATCGCGGCGCGATGGGCGACAGCAGCGAGATCTGCGATCTGGCGCTGCTGATTCACTATGTTGCGCAGATTCCCGGCATTGAGCGCATTCGTTTTACAACTTCGCACCCTGCCGAGTTCACCGATGCGCTGGCGGACGCCTTTGCCGAAGAGCCAAAGCTGGCTTCTTATCTGCATCTGCCGGTGCAATCCGGATCAGACCGCATTCTGGGCATGATGAAACGCGGCTATAGCCGCGCGGATTTTGTGCGCAAGATTGCTCGCGTACGTGCGGCGCGACCGGGCCTGTCCTTGTCGTCCGACTTTATCGTCGGCTTCCCCGGCGAGAGCGAAGCTGATTTCGAGCAGACGCTGAGTCTGATTGAAGAAATCGGTTTCGACTGCGCCTACTCCTTCAATTATTCGCCGCGGCCCGGCACACCGGCTGCCAATCTGCGCGACAACGTGCCGCGCGAGGTCAAGGATGAGCGTCTGCAGCGCCTGCAGGCCAGCATCCGCAAATTTGATGTCGCGTTCCTGGCGTCCTTCGTCGGTACGACGCAGCGTGTGCTCGTTGAGCGCCCGTCAAAGCGGGGCCAAGGGCAGATGGCTGGACGCATCTCTGCCAATCGCGTGGTGAACTTTGCTGGCCCGGAAAACTGCATCGGCCAGTTCGTGGACGTGCATATTGCGGAGGCCACGACCAATACCCTGCGCGGCCGCCTTGCCAGTGCAGCTGCCTCGGCGGCGACGCCAGCCTGAATTCTGTGACCGGCGCGTTTGCCGGTCTGTCCCTGGAAAAATACTCACATGCCCGAATACATTGATCTTGTGCTGGAGCCGGATGATTCCGAGCGCATCGCCAATGTTTGCGGGCCGTTTGATGAACAGCTGCGCCAGATCGAACTGCGTCTGGGCATTGAAGTGCGTAATCGAGGCAATCAGTTTCGACTGGTGGGCAAGCCCGCAGACACGGCAACCGGCGAGTCCGTGCTGCGTGCCCTGTTTGAACAGGCGGCGCGCGGTGTAATCAGCGCGGAAGATGTTCACCTGAGCTTGAGCGAACATTCCAGCGCGGCGCCGGCGCCTGCAAAAGTGCGCCAGTCCGCCCACGGAGATGATGAAGTGGTGGTGCGCACCAAGCGCGGCGTCATTCGCGGTCGTGGCCCGGTGCAGAAGCAGTATCTCAAGAATATTGGGCGAAACGATCTGAGCTTCGGCATTGGTCCGGCCGGAACGGGCAAGACCTATCTGGCCGTGGCCAGCGCGGTGGCCGCGCTGGAGACGGATCGTGTGCGCCGAATTGTGCTGACGCGACCGGCCGTCGAAGCGGGTGAAAAGCTGGGATTTCTGCCGGGTGACATGACGCAGAAGGTGGATCCCTATCTTCGACCGCTCTATGACGCGCTCTACGAGATGCTCGGCTTCGAGCGCGTGGCGCGCCATATTGAACGCGCGGTGATCGAAGTGGCGCCTCTGGCCTTCATGCGCGGGCGAACGCTCAACGAGTCTTTCATCATTCTGGATGAGGCGCAGAACACCACACGCGAACAGATGAAGATGTTCCTGACCCGCATCGGGTTTGGCAGTGTTGCAGTGGTAACCGGCGATGTGACGCAGATTGATCTTCCGCGACACGAGCACAGTGGCCTCAAGCATGCGATGAAGGTGCTTGATGGCGTGCCGCGTATCGGGTTTTCGCATTTCCGGAAAGAAGATGTGGTGCGTCACCCGCTGGTGCAGGCCATCGTCGAGGCCTACGAGAATTGGGATGCAGACAACCCGCCGTCATGAATAGCGAGATTCTGGTTCAGCGCAAGGTTGCACCTGCAGGCGTTCCAGCGGCATCGAGCCTGCGCAGCTGGGCCCGCGCAGCCCTCGGGGATGCGGTGGGTGATCTCACCATCCGGATCGTCGATACCCACGAGAGCCAGGATCTCAACAGTCGCTATCGCGGCCAGGACAAACCCACCAATGTGCTGTCATTTCCCTATGACGCAGAGACGCTGGATGTGCCGATTCTCGGTGACCTGGTGATCTGTGCACCGGTGGTCGTACGCGAGGCGGCCGAGCAAGGCAAGCCGGTCCGCGCACATTGGGCACACATGGTTGTTCACGGCTGCCTGCATGTTCTGGGTTACGATCATGTGCAGGATGATCAGGCCGAGGAAATGGAATCACGCGAAAAAGTGATTCTTGCGCAACTCGGATTTGATGATCCCTATATCAACGACCAGACATGAGCGACGACACCGACAAGGAATCAGACAGTAACGCCAGCCGCTGGGTGCAGAGAATCATGCGCCGTTTCGGTGGTGGGCCACGCAACCGTGAAGATCTGCTCTCGCTGCTGCGAGAGGCGCGCAATCTGGAACTGATGGACACCGATGCACTGTTCATGTTCCAGGGCATTCTGGCCACTGCTGAGGAGCAGGTGCGCGACATCATGATCCCGCGCGCTCAGATGACCGTCGTCGAAATCGACTGGCCCCTGGAAAAGCTCATCAGTGTGGTGGTGGAATCCGGGCACTCACGATTCCCGGTCATCGGGGAGTCACGTGACGAGATTCTGGGCGTGTTGCTGGCCAAGGACCTCCTGCGGTTCAGCTCGGCCGACGGGCAGGATTTTGATACCCGCAGTTGCCTGCGTCCCATCGCCTTTGTTCCCGAATCCAAGCGGGTAAATGTCCTGCTCAAGGATTTCAAGCGCGGCCGTAATCATATGGCCATCGTCGCAGACGAATATGGCGGCGTTGCAGGACTGGTCACTATCGAAGATGTGCTCGAGCAGATCGTGGGCGAGATCGATGATGAGTACGACGAGGCTGAGCGTGCGCATATTCTCAAGCAGGATCAGCGGCGTTTTCTGGTGGCGGGTCTCACGCCGCTCGAAGAATTCAACGAGTATTTCAGTGCAGAATTTCCAACCGACGAGTTCGATACTGTGGGCGGGCTGATCACGCAGCGTTTCGGGCACATGCCCAAGCGGGGCGAAAGCATTCGCATTGATAAATTCAACTTCATCGTGCAGCGCGCCGACAGCCGTCGCGTGCACATGCTGCAGGTCACCCTGGCGCCGGGCTAAGCCTTACGCTGCGTCTTCGGGCAATCCCACTAAGGACTCTTACAGCCCTTCCATGCTCGCAAAGATCGCCAGGTTTGATGGCTTGATCGCGCTGCTGCTCGGCGCATTGGCCACTCTCGGGTTTGCCCCATTCTCGTTCTGGCCGGCGCCGGTCATTGCCATCGCAGGCTTGTTGTGGCTGTGTGCTGACCGGCACTGGAAGCGTGCCGCCTTGCTGGGCTGGCTGTTCGGATTTGCGCACTTTGCCACCGGCATTTATTGGGTGGTGATCAGCACGCATGTTTATGGCGGTGCGCCATTGTGGCTGGGCCTGCTGCTGGCGGCGGTGCTATTTGCCTACATGGCGGTATACCCGGCGCTGGTCTGCGCCCTGTCCGTGCGTTTTCAGGCCCTTCGATTCTCGCGAGGCTGGCTGCTGGTACCGGCGCTCTGGGTGCTGGACGAATTGTTGCGCGGGTGGGTTTTCACCGGGTTTCCGTGGCTGTCTTTGGGCTACATCGCGCTGGATACCCCGGCGCAGCGGCTCGCCCCGCTGTTTGGCATGCACGGCCTGTCGCTGGTCTATGTCATCAGCGCTTATGCCATTTTTCGTATTGCGCGGGCAGGGTGCAAAGAACGCGTTTTTGCACTGCTCATGGCCTTGTTGCCGCTGGCGGGGGTGCTGGCGCCGCAGGTTGCTCGCTGGACCCAGAGCAATGAGCAAGTGATGAACATTGCAGTGGTGCAGGGCAACGTGCCACAGGATCAGAAGTGGGACCCGACGCAGTCCGATCGTGTACTCACGCGCTATCGGCAGATGACCCTGTCGGCGGCAGATGCTGATCTCATTGTCTGGCCTGAAGTTGTCCCCAATGCGCCGCTGGATCAGATGGGCTGGTACCTCGATCCCATCCACGAATACCTGAAGTTTCGCGATTCCACGCTGCTTGGCGGCGTGCTCATTCGCGGGGAAGGCAACACGATCTTCAACAGCATGATTGCCATGGGCGCTCGCGAAGGCAGGTATGACAAGCGCCATCTGGTGCCGTTTGGCGAGTTCTTCCCGATCCCGGACTGGCTGCGACCCATCATGGATGTGCTGGGCACGCCGTACTCGGACTTCAGCTCCGGCGGTGCGGCGCTGGCGCCCATTGAGGTGCGCGGCCAGCGTATCGGCATCTCAATCTGCTTTGAGGACGTCTTTGGCGCAGAGCTGTCCCGCGAATCGAAGCAGGCCGCAATTCTGGTCAATGCCACCAACGACGCCTGGTTCGCTGGTTCCTCTGCACCGGGGCAGCATTTGCGTATTGCGCGAATGCGAGCGCTTGAGAATGGTCGCTGGTTGATTCGTGCGGCCAACACCGGGATATCGGCATTGATCGCGCCAGATGGCACCGTAGCGGCCTCGTCGCCGTTTGGTACCACAGAGGTCTTGCGTGGCCAGATCACTGGGCGCGAAGGACACACGCCCTATTCGCGTTGGCGCGACAAACCCTTGTGGATCATCGGTTTTGCGGCACTGTTCGTTGGTACTTTTCTAAGCGTCAGGGACCGGAGGCGCGATGCACAGATTTAGTGCGTTCTTCAGCTTGCGCTCAGTAGCTCCCGCCATACTCCGCCCCAGTCGAAGTCTGTCGACTTAAACAGAACGGAGAAAATCAGATGAAAAAGCAATTGATTGCAGCTGCTGCTGCTTGTGCGATGACAGTGCCTGCGTTTGCTCAGGGCGAAAGTTACGTAGATGGGTTCTTTGCACTTTCCAAGGTCGATTTCGATCCCGGTCCCGATGATGATGGCAACGGCTTTGGCCTGAAGGGCGCTTTCCAGGTCGCCAACCAAGCTTTCCTGGCCGCCGAATATCAGACCGTCGAATTTGACGATTTCAATGCCGATCTCGATCAGATCCGACTGGGCGGTATTTTCGGTCCGGGTGCCGGTAGCCGCGGAGAAGGTGTGTACGGCCAGGTCGAGTATGTTGACTTCGATTTTGACGATGGTGAGGATCAGGACGGCCTGGGTGCGCACGTGGGCTACAGCATCCCCATTTCGCCCGAATTCCGTGTCTACGGGCAGGGTGGTTACCTTTTGCTCGATGATGTTGACGGACCCGAGTTTCTCGCCGGCGGCACCTTCCAGGTCGCCCAGAACATCGCCATCTTTGCCGATTACCGACTTGGCTTCCTGGATGTCGACAATGGCGGTGACCTCGATACCAATGACTTCCGAGTGGGTGCCCGCTTCCTGTTCTAAGTCAGTACCGGACGGCAGAATTTGCCCGCGCGCCCACTCTAGGCAATTATGTACCGCCTGCTAATAGAATTCAGTCTCAATTCAGAGCATGGTAGTAGAGTGGGCTGTGTCGGGCTTTCCGACCTCATTTTTCCTGGGAATAAAGACTTATGAAAAAATTCGCACTGACAGCAGCCGCTTTGATGTCTCTGGCGGCCTCCTCGGCATTCGCCGCAGGTCTCGACGCCGGTGTAGCCGGCAATGTTGGCGTGGGTGGCAATAGCATTGGCGTGGGTGCCGATGTCGGTATCGATGCAGATGGCCGTGCGCTGATTGACGGTACTGCCAAAGCCGCGCAAGACGCCAAGGCAGCAACGGGCGCCAAAGTGGGTGCCGGTGTTGATGCTGGCGCGAAAGTCGGCGCAGACGTCAAATCAGGCGCAAAGTCGGCAGTTGAAGCCGGCGCAGACGTCAATGGCCGCGTGAACTCCGCCGTCAGCACCGGTGCAAAGGCGGGTGTTGATGCCGGCGCGAATGTGGGCACGAAGGCGGCCGGCGCAGCAGGTGACGCCAAGGCGGCGGTCGGTGCCAAGGTTGGTGCCGGTGTCGACGCGGGCTCCGATGCTGCTTCAGGCGCCGCTTCCAAAATTGGTGCGGGTGCAAAAACCGGGGTCAACGCTGGCGCCAACGTGGGTGCTGACGTGGGCGGCGCGGTGAAGGGCGGAACCAAGGCCGCCGCTGAAACCACCACTGAGGCCAGCACGGGTCTGTTCGGCAAGGTCAAGAGCGCGCTGGGATTTGGCACGTCCGTTGAAGCCGGTGCCAAGGTAGACGCAGACGCTTCTGTCGAGTAAAGCGGGCAGTTCAGGCAGTACAAAAAAGGCCGGGGATTCCCCGGCCTTTTTCTTGTTCTGGGGGCTTAGAGCAGCGCTTCCAGATCCTTGCCAATGGACTCAGGCGTATCTTTGGGCGCATAGCGCCGCGCAACCTCACCGTCCTTGTTGACCAGGAATTTGGTGAAATTCCACTTGATGAAATCGGTGCCGAGGATGCCGCCCTGTTCCTTTTTCAGGTAGGTGTACAGCGGATGTGCACCCTCTCCGTTCACCTTGATCTTGGCGAACATCGGAAAGCTCACATCGTAGGTCAGTGAGCAGAAATCCCTGATTTCCTTCTCGTCGCCCGGCTCCTGATGCCCAAATTGATCGCAGGGAAAACCCAGAATCTCGAAACCGCGATCCTTGTACTTGCGATACAGCGCTTCGAGGCCCTTGTATTGCGGCGTAAACCCGCACTTGCTGGCCACATTGACGATCAGTAGCGTCTTGCCCTTGTACTGCTCAAGGCCCTGCATCTGGCCATCGATTGTGCTGGCTTCAAAATCGTACACGCTCATCGATTTCTCCCTGCTGTGAAGTCTGGGTTGTCCCGGCGTGTTACTGCCTTACTTGCCGAGCTTGCGAGGGAACGATATCAGGCCATTGATCTTGTTTCCGACAATCTGGCGCAAAGGGCCATACACCGGCACCAGATATCGCGCGGGCATGTTTTCCAGATCGTCGGGAAGCGGGATGTCCGGCAGGTCACCGATGCTGCGCACGCCCGGCGCTTCGACGGGTTCGACCAGGACGGCTGGTGAGCCCACCAGGCGATAGAACTGGAAAGTGGAAAACACTGCGGACTTGGTCTCGCCGAAGCTGCTACGGGTGTAAAGCCCGGAGCCACTGAGTTTGGCGCCTCCGATGAATTGTCCGTCGTCGATCCGCGCATAGCTGACGATGATGAGCATGGACAGGCGGTTTTGTTTGATGATGCCGTCAAACTCACGTTGAAAGCGATCGGCAAACTGCTTGCCATCCCAGGTTTCCTGCCAGGTATCGGCCGCCTGGCGGAGGAATCCGGTCGGTGCCACGGGTACTGGCTGATACGGCGTCTGGCTCAGTAGTGCCTTGCGCAGTTCTTCGTTGATATAGCCATTGAGATTGAACTGCACGATGTAGTCGCGCTGATGTCCGCCGAAGGTCGATGCGTGAACGTGGCGCAACTGATTGCCGACCAGACTCATGATGCCAACCCGTCCTGCCATGGGGGCGATGGGCTCCTTGTACTCCTTGTACAAGGTGGGTTTGGGCGCCTTGCTGCTGGCTCTGCTCTCACTGATCCTCGGATCCTGCCCGATATACGGGCGTTCCTCAGCAAAAGGATCGATCCGGTGGACAGGCGCTTCGGCTTTCGCAGTTTCCATGCGCGGCGGCAGTTCGGCTTCGACCGATTGGATGACTTCGGTCTGACTTTCTATGCGCTCAGGTCCCTCTCCAGTCTTGGAGTTGGTCAGGGAGCAGGAAGCAAGCAGAAGGGCGATGCCTGCACTGAGCGCGCGATGCCACATGGTTGGACTCCTCAAGGTTATTGACCGGCTGGTCGATGTTTTCGCCATTCTGAGGTAAACACGACTCGGATCACATTCCTGTTCCGTCGATAGCCGGTGAGCGGCATCGATCACCCGACCAGAGCTGGGAATCCCAGAGTAATTTCGTGCGCTGCATTTCGCCGGATCCGCGAGGCTGAGCGGGGTCAGCGCTGTCCGGAGATGCCACGCCAACCGGGCGCAAAAAAAAGCGCCGGGGTGTATCCCGGCGCTTCCTTGTTTCCGCTCAATGGCCTTCTCAGCCGCTTAGAAATTCGCAGCGTCCAGCGACATCTGCTTGTCCACCGGTGCCTGCACGGTAGCGAGCAAGGTGTGCACATGCGGCAGCATGCGTGAAACAAAAAACTCGGCGGTGGCCAGCTTGGACTCCCGGAACCCGGCATCGGCGTGCTCGGCCGAAGCCTTGACCATGCGCAGCCAGTTGTAGCCCAGGTAGGTCAGGGCAAAGGCGCGCTGGAAATCAACTGCGCCAAAACCGGCAACTTCTGGTGAGGACTTGAACGACTCGATGAGGAATTTGGTCGTCGCTTCCAGTTCATCCACCGCGCGGCCCAGAGGGTGGGTGATCCAACCCAGCGGTGCATCTGCATTGAGTTCGCTGCGAACGGCGCTGAAGAAGCGCTGGGCGAGACGGCCGTCGTGCATCATCAACTTGCGACGCACCAGATCCATCGCCTGAATGCCATTGGTGCCTTCGTAGAGGCAGAGAATCTTGGAGTCACGCGCAATCTGCTCGACACCGTGCTCAGTGATGAAGCCGTGACCGCCGTAGGTCTGAATCGCCATGCTGGCCAGATCGACGGCGGAATCCGTGCAATAAGCCTTGACCAGCGGGGTGTTCAGATCGACCCAGTCCTGGGCTTCTTCGCGCACAGCCGCATCCGGGTGGTGATGGCTGATATCCACGTACATGGCCGTCTCGTAGGCGAGAACGCGCGCGCCTTCGGTAGTGGCCTTCATGGTCAGCAGCATGCGCCGCACATCAGGATGCTCAATGATTTCCGGCTTGCCGTTGAAAGCCGTGCCCTGCTTGCGGTCGATGGCGTAAGCAATGGCATTCTGCGTGGCCAGTTCGCACTGGCCAAGGCCCTGGTAGCCCACCATGATGCGCGCCAGGTTCATCATGACAAACATGTTCTGCACGCCAGTGTTGGGTGCGCCTACCAGCCAGCCCTTCGCGCCTTCAAACTGGATCTGGCAGGTGCATGAGCCGTTGATGCCCATCTTGTGCTCAATGGCGGGGATGCTGAACTTGTTGCGCTCGCCCAAGCTGCCATCGGCGTTCACCAGGTACTTGGGCACCACAAACGTGGACAGACCCTTGACACCAGGAGGGGAGCCTTCGAGGCGCGCCAGAACAAAGTGAACGATGTTGTCGGCCATCGTGTGATCGCCGGAGGTAATGAAGATCTTGCCGCCTTCAATCGAGTAGCTGCCGTCGCCGTTGTCGGTGGCCTTGGTTTTGGCAGCGCCGATATCCGTTCCCGCATGTGCCTCGGTAATGCACATGGTGCCGCTCCACTCACCAGTGGAGAGCTTGGGCAGATAGGTGTTCTTGATCTCTTCGCTGCCGTTGGCGTTGATGGCTTCGAAGCAACCCGTGGTCAGGCCTGGGTACAGGGAAAAGGCGATATTGGCCGAGCACAGCATTTCCTCGACGACCTTGGCCAGCGTGTAGGGCAGGCCCTGTCCTTCGTAATCCGTCGAGTTGCACAGACTCATCCAGCCGGCCTCGGAGTAGAGCTTGTAGGCCTCGGCAAAGCCGTCCGGAACTTTGACTTCGCCGTTGACAACCTCGCAGCCCTGCGCATCACCACTGGCGTTGAGCGGCGCAATCTTGTCTTCGATCAGTTTCGCCGCTTCATCGACGGCGCCTAGCAGGATGTCCGGTGTTGCGTCTTCAAAGGCCGGAATGCTTTCAGACAGGCTGCTCACTTTGAGAACATCGCTCAGAACAAAATTGATCTCGCGGATGGGTGCCTTGTAAGTCGCCATTGAGTTGCTCCGAAATTTCGTCAATCAAAAAATAATGAGTGCGCCCAGATTATTGCGGGCACAGGGATGCGAAGGTTACGTAATGCCGGGGTGCCGGGGCAATGCCAGAACATGTCGCGGCGCATGGGACTTGGCCCAGTTCTTGGGCTGGTCAGGCGCAGCTGCGACCTCGCTCAGCCTGCTTGGCAGACCTCCCAGCAACGATGGGGTGGGGTGCCTCGCTTGAAGTCTTCGTCCAGCGTGGCGGCCGTGATCTCGCTGACTTCCAGGCCTTCGGAAACTGCCGGGTCGAGCTTGAACCGGCGCATGTTGGTTGAAAAATAAAGCACACCGCCCGGTGCGAGCAGTGCCGCGCAATTGCGTATCAGGTCGAGATGGTCGCGCTGGATGTCAAAGACCCCTTCCAGCTTCTTGGAATTGGAGAAGGTGGGGGGATCACAGAAGATCAGATCGAAAGATCGGGTTCCTTCGGCGGCAGCCTGTTCCAGCCAGGTCATGCAGTCGGCCCGAATGAGTTGGTGCGGAGCCTGAGAGGCCGTGGTTGCGGCTGATTTTCCGCGCCAGGGGCTGCTACCGGCGCCGGTCGCCATTGCCGGACGTGCCTGAAAGTCTGCTTCCATGCCGTTGAGCCGCAGATTACGCTCTGCCCAGTGCAGGTAGGTGTTAGATAAATCCACCGAGATGGTTTGCTCGGCGCCACCAACAGCTGCATGTACGCTCGCGGCGCCGGTGTAACAGAACAGATTGAGCATGCGCTTGCCCGCGGCCGCTTTCTGAATCCGCAGCCTGAGCGCGCGATGATCCAGAAACAGGCCGGTATCCAGGTAGTCGTCGAGATTGACCAGCAGGCGCGCGCCGTGTTCTTCGACCTCCATCACCTTGAGGTTCTCGCTCTGCTTTTCGTACTGCGAACTGCCGCGCTGCACGGCGCGCAACTTGAAATGCAGATTTGAAGCTGGCAGCTCGAAGCGTTGTTGCAAAGCACCGAGGGCTTCACGCAGCCGCTTTTCTGCCTTGATCGGGTCGATGGTCTTGGGCGCTGCGTACTCCTGCACATGCAGATGGGTCTGCTGGTCCACGGTCCGGTAGAGATCTGCTGCGAGCGCATATTCAGGCAGATCTGCGTCGTAGATTCGGTAACACGTGGTGCCGCTGCGTCGCGCCCATTTGCCGAGATGCTTGATGTTCTTCGCCAGGCGATTGGCAAAGGGCGCCGCGTCTCCGATATCCACTGCTGCCTTGGGAGCATCGCTTGCTGCCGTCGGTGCGGGAGCAGGCGCATTGATGCCGAACTGGAGCAGTTTGCAGGGCAGGTCGCCGTTGAAAAAGGAATGCATGGCATCGGCGCGCAGGCCGACGCGAGGGGCCAGATCGGCGCGCGAGGTCAACATCGCTGCGCGCCATCCGCCAAAGTGCGTCTTGAGCGTGGTGCCGAGGAGGGAATAGAGCTTGATCACCTCGCCCTCCGCGGCCATGCGTTCACCGTAGGGTGGGTTGCAGACCAGCAGGCCTTCGGCAGCCAGCGGACGGGCATCAACCAGATCACCCTGCTGCCAGTCGATGGCATCGCCCAGCCCCGCGTTGTGCATGCTGCGGCGGGCAAAATTCAGGACGCGACCATCAATATCGCGGCCCATCATGCGCGGTAGATTGGCCAGGCCCTTGTCGCGTCTTGATTGCGCGTCGCGACTGATTTCGCGCCACAGCAGCGGGTCATGCCCGGTCCATGCCTTGAAGGAAAAGTGTTCACGCAGCAGGCCGGGAGCGATGTCGGCGGCCATCCATGCGGCCTCGATCAGGAACGTTCCGGAGCCACACATGGGGTCTACCAGCGCACCACCGCGGGCTGCGATATCCGGCCAGCCCGCCCGGAGCAGGATGGCGCAGGCGAGGTTTTCCTTGAGCGGTGCCTCGCCGGTGCCGCTGCGATAACCGCGCCGATGCAGGCTTTCCCCTGAAAGGTCCAGACTCAGGGTGGCCTCATCGCGTGACAGATGAAGATGGATGCGGATATCCGGGTTCGCCGTATCCACATTGGGCCGCGATCCCGTCTTGTTGCGGAAGCAGTCCGCGACGCCATCCTTGACCTTGAGACCGGCGTAATGAGTGTGATTGACCGCCTGTGAGCGGCCCGCCACCTCAATGGAGAAACTGGCTCCCGGATTCATCAGGCCGGTCCAATCGACCGACAGGGTCCCGTCGTAGAGGTCGTCCGCGCTGCTCAGCGGAAAATTTGTCAGGGGCAGCAGCACGCGACTGGCAAGCCGGGACCAGAGGCAGGCGCGGTAGGCCAGGGCCAGTTCACCTTCGCAGGCGACGCCGCCGTTGCGTTCTTTGGCCGTCAGGGCGCCAAGATTCAGTAATTCGGTCGCCAGCAGGGGCTCGAGGCCGCGCGGGCAGGTCACAAACAGGGAGATGGAAGCGCTCATCCCGACATGATGGCACAGGCCCTGTGGCATAATTTGCGCCCAAAAATTGCCCCCGGACGCAAACTGATGAGCCTGATCGATTTCTTTCTGAGCCCCGCCTACGCACAGGCTGCCCCTGCAGCACCGAGCCCTCTGGTTCAGTTTGCACCGCTGGTGATTCTGATTGTGATCTTCTACTTCATGCTGATCCGTCCTCAGATGAAGCGCAGCAAAGAGCAGCGCCAGATGCTTTCGGCGCTGGCCAAGGGCGACGAGGCGGTCACCAGCGGCGGCATCGCCGGCAAGATCACCCACATCAGCGAAAACTATATTTCGCTTGAAGTGTCCGAAGGTGTCGCCATAAAGGTCCAGAAGTCTTCTGTCAGCTCTGTCTTGCCCAAGGGCACGCTCAAGGCGCTGTGACATTTCTGTCAGGCCCATTGCCTGACAGATCATTGAACAAGAGTTGATTGCGATGCGTCCCTACGCTACTTGGAAGTACGTTGTCCTCGCGCTGGTCCTGGTTTTCAGCACCCTGTATGCGCTCCCCAATATTTTTGGCGAGCAGCCAGCGGTGCAGGTTCAGCGCGATACCGGCGAACCTCTGTCCGAGTCTTTCGGCGGGCAGGTCAGCGACGCGCTGAAGGCCGCCGGGATCGAAAGCGATGGCGGCGGGCTGGAGGACGGACGCTGGGTGGTGCGCCTCGGTTCTGAGGACGATCAGCTCAAGGCTAACGATGTGCTCAAGAGGGAACTGGGCAATCGCTACGTGGTGGCGCTGAACCTGGCACCTCGTACGCCGCAATGGTTGCGTGATCTCGGCGGCAAGCCCATGGCCCTGGGGCTTGATCTGCGTGGTGGCGTGCATTTTCTGTTGCAGGTTGATGTGGCCGAGGTTCGCAGCAAGGCAATCGAGAACTATGTGACGGAAATTCCCTCGCTGCTGCGCAAGGAGAATATTCGCTACACGGGCCGGCGCCAGGACGGCGGTGATGTGGTCCTCGATTTTGCAGACGCGGACAAGTTTGAAGCCGCGCGCAAGGCCATCAGCGACGAGTACCGCGAACTGCAGGTCAATCCGGACCCGGATCAGGCGCTGACACTGCGCGCCAGCATTACCGAGGAAGAGACCAAGCGCATCCAGGACTTTGCGGTACAGCAGAACCTGATCACCCTGCGCAATCGCGTCAATCAACTCGGTGTTGCCGAGCCGGTGGTTCAACGCCAAGGCGCAGAACGCATTGTCGTGCAGCTCCCGGGTGTGCAGGACACCACGCGGGTGAAGGATCTGCTGGGTGCCACCGCAACTCTGGAGTATCGCGCCGTTGCGGAGGACGATGCGGAAATCGCCGCCTCCTCGGGCATCGCGCCGGTCGGGACAGAATTGTTCTATACCCGCGACGGTCGGCGTCCGGTGCTGCTCAAGCGCGAGATCATTGCAGCCGGTTCACAGCTCGTGGACGCGGCGCCAACAGTGGATGAGAACAACATGCCAGCGGTCAGCGTGACGTTGGATGGGGCAGGCGCCAAGCGCATGTTCGAGTTCACGCAGAAGAACGTGGGCAAGCCGATGGCGGTGCTGTTCAAGGAGCGCCAGTACATCACCAACTACAACGCCAAGGGTGAACCGATTCGCGAACATCGCGATGTGCAGGAAGTCATCTCTATTGCCACCGTGCGCGGTGTCTTTGGCAAGCGCTTCCAGACCACGGGCCTTGAAAGCAAGGAAGCCCATGATCTTGCGCTGCTGCTCAAGGCGGGCGCACTGGTTGCGCCGGTAGATATCATCGAAGAGCGTACCGTGGGCCCGTCACTGGGCGCGGATAACATCCGTCAGGGCTGGCAGGCTGCGGTTCTTGGCCTGGCTCTGGTCGCGGTATTCATGGCCTTCTATTACCGCGTCTTTGGCATCTTCGCGATTATGGCGCTGTCGCTGAATCTGTTGATTCTGGTGGCCGGGCTCTCGCTGCTGCAGGCCACGCTGAGCATGCCGGGTATTGCTGGCATCGTGCTCACCATGGGTATTGCAGTAGACGCCAATGTGCTGATCTACGAGCGCATACGTGAAGAACTCAGGGCGGGGCTAAAACCTCATGCCGCCATTGAAGCCGGATACGACCGCGCTTTCCTGACCATCGCCGATGCCAACGTCACGACCCTGGTGGCCACGGTGGTGTTGTTTGCACTGGGTTCAGGGCCGGTGAAGGGCTTTGCCGTGACCCTGACACTGGGCATTCTGGCCTCGCAGTTCACCGCCATTGTCGGCACCCGCGCCTTGGCGCATCTGGTCTTTGCGCGCCGTGCCCGCATGACCGACCTGCCGATCTGGTGAGGACAGGACAATGAAAATCTTCTCGAATGTTCCCAGCATCAACTTCATGGCCCAGCGGCGCACGGGCTTGGTGTTGTCGACCCTTCTTACCATCGGCACGATCCTGCTACTGATCTTTCGCGGCCTGAATTTCGGTATCGACTTCACCGGCGGTGTGCTGGTTGAAGTGCACTATCAGGAAACCGTGGAACTGGACGATGTACGTGAGGCCCTGAGCAAAGGCGGATACGAGCGCGCCGTGGTGCAGTATTTCGGCACCAGCCAGGATGTCCTGATCCGTCTGCCGCCGGCAGAAGACAAGGATCAGGCCAAGGTCAGCACCGTGATCTTGGACGCACTCAATAGTGAAGCCGACGGCATTGATCTGCGTCGCGTCGAGTTCGTGGGCCCGCAGGTGGGCAAGGAACTCACGGAGAAAGGCGGCCTGGCCATGCTGTTTGCCTTCCTCGGCATCATGGCTTACATCGCCTTCCGCTTTGAGTGGAAATTCTCGGTGGGCTGCGTCACTGCGCTGGTTCACGACGTGCTCATGGCCCTGGGTTTTCTGTCTATTTTCCAGGTGGAATTTGATCTGACGACACTGGGCGGCATTCTTGCCCTGATCGGATATTCCAATAACGAGACGGTCGTGATTTATGACCGGGTCCGCGAGAATCTGCTCAACCAGCGCAAGCAGGCGATCGAAGACATCGTGAACCTGTCAATCAACCAGATGCTGCTGCGATCCATCATTACCCACCTCACCACCTTGATGGTGCTCTGCGCTCTGTTCTTCCTGGGCGGCGCGAGCGTGCACAGCTTCGCCGTGGCCATGATTGTCGGCGTGATCGTGGCAACTTACTCATCCATCTATATTTCGACTGGCATGGCCATCGTGCTCGGTGTGACCCGCGAGGATCTGCTGCCACCGAAAGATGAATTGGAGACGGATGTCGTTTAGTGCATCAGTGATAGCGAGTATCGCTTGAGCACCACCCGAGAAAGAACCGGTTATGGCGCCTGATTGGCGCGCGGTCTGGTGCTTGTTTCGCCGGCCCATATCAGCCGGATGGGCTAAGGATCCATGAAAACCTCGCAACAAGTTGTCGGACTATGCGGATGGCTGTGCCTGGCACTGGCAGCGGCGGCGGTGGGCGGCTTTGCATCAGCAAACGCCGGCGCTTTTTATGGCGATCTGATTCGTCCTGACTGGGCGCCGCCTGCCTGGGTATTTGCGCCGGTGTGGTCTGCGCTTTACCTGACAATGGGCTTGGCTTCTTGGCTGGTCTGGAAAGCCAAAGGTTTTTGTGGGGCGCGTAATGCCTTACTAGCTTATGGGGCTCAGCTGATCGCCAACGCACTTTGGACTTGGCTGTTCTTCGTATGGCGTCAGGGCGCCCTGGCCTTTGCAGAAATTCTGCTGCTGTGGATTTTGATCGTGGTCACGATCAAATTGTTCGCGCAAGTTCGTCTGATTGCCGCGATGCTGTTGGTGCCCTATCTGGTGTGGGTGACATTTGCTTCGGTGCTGACGTTCTCAACCTGGAACCTCAACCCGGATTTACTAGGCTAAAAATAGCGTTTTATCAGCGACATCCCGGTCGGGTTGTTGTCGATATTTCTGACTTGGGCATGCCAGGTTCTGTGGTCTTGGGCAGGGAATAGGTAGTGACCAGCGCTTATTCCAGCGCCGCCAGCGCGGCCTCAAAATAATCCAGCATGCGCTGCACATGCGGTACGGTGTCGCGACAGGCAATGATGCCGATGTCCAGATTGTCGCGATAACTCTGCACGGTGATGTTCACCGGATAGCCGTGCCACACCAGCGATACCGGATAGTTGGCCAGCATTTCGGCGCCGCCGATAAACAGCGTCTCACGCGGCCCGGGCACGTTGGAGATCACCAGGTTGAACAGCGGACCGACGCGTCCCGAAAGCCCGGTAACCTGGCCGATGGAAAGCGGCAGGTTGGTCAACAGGGTCAAGACATTGATCTCTGCCTTCTTCATGCCGCCGAGCCGCGTTTTTACGGCATTCATGGAATCCTGGATCGCGCGAAGACGCGCGATCGGGTCTTCGATGTGCGTTGCCAGACTCACCTGTACCGCGGTGATGGCATTGCCACCTTCATCGGCTTGTTCTGCGGTGCGCAGGGCAACAGGTACCTGCGCTACCAGAGGTTGCTCAGGCAGGGCATCCTGAGACTGAAGATACTGGCGCAGTGCGCCAGCGCACATGCTCAGAAAAATATCGTTGACGGTGCCGCCTTGCTTCTTGGCCGCATTGCGCACGCGTTTCAGGTCCCATGATTGCGCTGCAAAGCGTCGTGCACCAGTGACGCGCCGCGAGAACACACTTTTCGGTGCGCGATAGATGGTCTTGGCATTGCCGTCGCGGGGGAGTGCCAGCATCTTGCGCAACTGACCGGCGCCACCCCTGAAGCTCTTCAGGGACTCCAGTGCAGACGCCTTGATTCTGGGGCCTTTGGGCGGTTTGCTGATCCGTTCATCCCATTCTGCAGACCACGGCGGCGGAATATTCTCGTCGGCTGAGCGCGCCGTGCGCGAGGCCATCAGGCGTGTTGCGGCAACACCGTCCACCATCGAGTGATGCAGCTTGGTGTAAATGGCAAAACGATCACCCTCAACGCCTTCGATGATGTAGCTCTCCCAGAGAGGCCGACTGCGATCCAGACGCTGTGCATGAAGGCGCGAGACCAGTGCAAGCAATTCGCGCACGCGACCGGGTCTGGGCAACGCTGCGTGACGCACGTGATATTCCAGATCGAGTTGCTTGTCTTCGACCCAGGCGGCATCAAGGCTGCCGGGGAGTCGTGATCGCAGCTTCTGATTGAAAGGCCGACCCACTTTCTCGACATTCAGGAAGCTGGCGTAGAGCTTTTCCAGATAATCGTCTGGTGCATTCTTCGGCATCGCGAATAACTGCAGGCCGGCGACATGCATGGGCGTTTGACGGGTTTCCATCGTCAGCCAGCCAGCGTCGAGTATCGAAAGTTTCTTGGCCATGATGATGCTCTCCTCAGGTGCCGTCGCGAATCGGGCGGTCGGCTAACACCATTGCCACTTTACGGCGATAACGCAAACCCCACGCCAATTCTTGTGACCGAATCGTTGTAGTCGGTCAGGCTCTCGCCGTAGCCATGCCAGAGGTAGACATTCCAGAACAGGTCGCCATCGCCGAGGCGGTCGAGGTGCTCGATGCGCAAGGCGCCGTAGCCCGTCGCAGGGTTGTAGCGAAACATGGCGTTGAGGCGTCGGTCTCGGTTGATCTGCCTGAACAGATGGATCTCGCCGTAACCGAGGTAGCGGTCGATATCCGGGTTGTCGTCGCCGCCTGGATCGTTCTCGTCCTTTTTGTCGTCTTCGGGCAGGCGATACCAGAACTTGGCCTGAAGCGCGGTGCCGCCGCGTTCGATAAAGGGGGCGATATAGAGCCGGTCCCAGGAGCGCGATTCGGGAATATCCTGCCCGTTGGATTCGTGCTCATAGCCGCCATCAAGACCCCAGTTCAGTTCCTGCGTGGCGGACTTGGGAATCCAGCGGTAAAACACCTCGGGATTGAAGACGGTTTCGCGGAACGGCCGCGAGCGCTCCGCGTCATACAGCGACCAGAACGAGCGCTGCGAATAGGCAAAATAGAGCGGCGGACCCAGTGGCCGAAGCTTGGCGCTGACAGCAAAAAGCACCTCGGTCTGAGATGACTCGTAGTCCCGCGAATAGCTGTAAGGCAGGATGAAGATCGGTTTGTGCCAGTCCACGTCGCAGGGCTGGCCAAAGCGCCGCGGGGTCTGTGCCTGATCTTCGCGCGTGAGATGGCGCAGCCAGCCATCTGAGCGGTCCGTACCATCGTTACAGTGGCGCAGGCGCTGCATCAGAGTGGGGGGCGCAAGTTCTTCTTCCGGGGTATCCGGATTGATCTGCTTGCTCAATTTGAGCTTGGCAGTGTTTTCGGACGATTCCGCCTGCGCAAGTCCCACACACAGAAGCAGCAGGCAAGCCAGGGAGCGACGGTCAGGCCAGGGCATCGACATAAGGTTTCATGACGCGCTCAACCCGGCACAGGCGAGCATATTTCCAGAGTTTCTTGTGGTCGACCCGTCCCGACGCCAGTGCTGAGCGCAGGGCATCCACCGCAATGTGCGGCCCAATCTTGTTGCGAAATTTGAACAGGTCGGTAAGCGTTTTTTCCAGCGCATAAATCTGTACCTCAACGCCTTCGAGCCGATGAATTTCCACACCTTCGGTGAACGCCGTACCGCCTAGGCGGGCAACCCGCAGCTTGGGGTAATCCAGACGCGGCTTTGCTGCACGTCGCTCAATGGCAATGTCCACGGCATCACGGGGAACATTCCCCAGCTTATGGAAGGCCAGCGCCGAGCGTAGACAAATGACCCCGTTGGGAACCGCGCGCCCGACCACGGCCAGGTCCAGCCGCGGGTTGACCTCCTTCTGGGAGACCACATAGCTGCCCCGGCCGATTTTCTTGATCACGCCCTTGTCGCAGGCGCGCCTCAGGTATTCGGCCTGAATTCCTTCGGCTGCCAGATCCTTCGGGCGTAGAACGCCAAGCTGGCCAGCCAGCTCGACAATACGTTCGGATTTGCTCGGCTCGTCTGCGTGCGTGTGCAAGAGCGTGAAAGTATAAAAAGAAGTGCAAAGACTTCAGCACAATCTAGAAAGTGATGCAAGATAATTCTGTAAGCAATTAATAAATAATGGAATATAGATTATTATCTGATCGCGTTAAGGCCGCTTCTGAGCCATCAGGGTGGTCAGGCGGGGCCAGCGGTCGTGCGCTTCTGTTCCTGTCGGTGCACGATGGGCCCATCCTTTGCTTAAGCCGATAGACACCCAACCCAATAATAGAAAACCACTAAGCCATGCTTCCCCCGATTGCCTTGTTTCTTGCTGCGGCCGTCATTTTCGTGCCGCTGTTCAAGCGCTTCGGACTGGGCGCAGTGCTGGGCTATCTGGCGGCGGGCCTGGTGATCGGCCCCGGTGGGCTGGGTCTGGTTGGCGACGTGCAGGAAGTGCTGCACGTATCAGAGCTGGGCGTGGTCATGCTGCTGTTCATCATCGGCCTGGAGTTACAGCCCAGACGACTTTGGCGCCTGCGCGCGCAAGTGCTGGGCACTGGTGGCCTGCAGGTCCTGCTGACAACGCTGGTACTGGGCGGTATTGCCTACTATCTGGGCCTGAACCCTGTGACTGCATTGGTGGTGGGCTTTGGTCTGGCGATGTCGTCGACCGCAATGGTTTTGCAGATGCTCAACGAGCGCAAGGAAATGCCGCAGCCTCACGGACGATCGGCGTTTTCAATTCTGCTGTTCCAGGACATCAGCATCATTCCTTTCCTGGCGTTGGTGCCGCTGCTTGCGGTGCACCCGACGACCGGCGCGAGTGGCGGCTGGCAGCCGATTGCAATTGCGCTGGCAGCAATCGGCCTGATCGTTGTGGGCGGCCGTTATGCCCTACGGCCGTTTTTTAGAATCATCGCTGCTGCCGAACTTCCGGAGGTCTTTACCGCGGCAGCCTTGCTTATTGTGGTGGGCGCTGCCTTGTTGATGGAAAGCGTGGGGCTTTCCATGTCGCTTGGCGCATTCCTGGCTGGCGTGCTGCTGGCGGGCTCGGAATACCGCCACGAACTGCAGGCGGAGATCGAGCCTTTCAAGGGGCTTCTGCTCGGGCTGTTTTTCATAGCTGTGGGCATGAGCGCCGACACAGCGCTGGTACTGCGCGAACCCTTTCTGGTAGCCGAACTGGCCATTGGCCTGCTGGTGATAAAGGCCGTGATCTTGTTCGTGGTGGGCAAGATCGTGGGACTGCGCACCGACTACGCCAAACGTCTGGCGATCCTCGCAGCCCAGGGCGGCGAATTTGCATTCGTGTTGTTCGGCGTGGCCAATACCGCGGGCATTCTGGAAGCCGAAATACAGGGTTTGCTGGTTCTGGCAGTCACCGTTTCCATGATCCTCACGCCGCCGCTGTATGCCCTGATTGGTCGCGTGCGGCCGGAGGCGGATCAGCCGCCCTATGACGAGATCGTCGTTCCGGAAACCCCGGTCGTAATTGCCGGCTTCGGCCCTTTTGGTCAGATCATTGGCCGCGTGCTGCGCTTGCGGCAAATCCCCTACACCGTGCTTGAGCGCGACTGGCAGCAGGTGGACTTCGTACGCCAGTTCGGAAACCCTGTGTTCTACAGCGACGCAACCCGACTCGAAGTGCTGCGCGCCGCCCACGTGCATCAGGCCAAGCTGTTCATTGTGTCAGTGGCAGAACCGGAATCAGCGAGCCTGCGTATTGCAGAAACCGTTCGCCGGCATTTCCCCAAGGTGCGGGTGTTTGCGGTCGCCAGAACGCGTGAACATGCCATGCAATTGATGGATCTAGGTGTGCACAAGGTGATTCGAAGAGCCTATTTTTCCAGTCTGGAGATGACGCGATGGACGCTCGAAGAACTGGGCGAAGACCGTGAAACTGCCAAGGACGTGGTGAATCGCTTTCGACGGTTTGATCAGAAAAATCTTTTGCAGCAGCAGGCTATTCATCACGACGAGACCAAGATGGTGCAGTCGGCGCGAGATGCCGCGCGAGACCTTGAGCGGCTGTTCGAGCTTGATTCGGAGTCTTCGAAAAAGGAAGCCAGCGCGCGCAATAAAAAGAAGCAGAGCGCAGAGGCGGAACATGACAGCGACCACAGGAATTCGATCTAGTCTCTGCCGCGGCTGACGCCGTTGCAGCGGCGAGGGTCGAACGCGGTCACCGCTGGAGATGGGCTCGTTCTACAATCCCGGAATGTTCGACGTCTCGCTCCATACCTTGGTGTCCTTGATCGCCTTAGGTATGGCTCTGGCCTTTCTGGTTCCCGACGCGCGTTCCCGTACCTCGCAGGCTCTGTCGGTTTCATTGGCCGCCACCGGCATCGGCATTTTTCTCAATGTTTCTTTGATTGACCCAGCTGCGCCGCCGTCATGGTCGGGATGGCTGGCTCTGCCAGAAGCCATCGCGCTGGGCGCCATGCTGGAATGGTTGCTTCGCGTGCGTCAGACCATTCCCGCCAGTAGCGGCATGAATACCCGTTTTGGGGATCGCATGCTGCGCTGTGGGCAGGGTGCGGCGCTGTCCTACGCCTTGTTCTCCATTCTCGCTCCCGAGCTGCGCATCAACTATTTCATGCATGCCGGGTTCAACCCTGAGATCTGGCGGGACTGGCGCTTCTGGCTATTTGCACTGCCGGTCGACTTCAGTGCGCTGGCCGGTTTTGTTGCCATTCTGCTCCTGCTCAATCGCAAGCCGGACCGGGTCGAACGTATGCGCGTCCTGGCCATGGCCGGCGCTGTTCCTTTTTTTCTGGCCGCGTTTGTTCTGCCCTTGGAACTGGGGGCGCTGAGCTGCGTGATCGGCGAGATCATCTTGCTCGTGGGTTCGGTCAACTACTACATGCAGCAGGGTCAGCGCGGTCAGTTCATGGCGCGCTTTCTGTCGCCTGATGTCGCGCGGCTGGTGGGCGAGCACGGATTGTCGCGAGCCATGCAGGAAGATCAGATCACCATCACGGTGGTGTGCAGTGATTTGCGCGGCTTTACGCCGTTCGCGGCAGATGCGCCGTCGGCGCAGGTTCTTCGCGTGCTGCGCGAATACTACGATGCGGTTGGCGTCGTGGTTGCAGAGGTTGGAGGCACTATCAAGGACTATGCGGGCGACGGCATTCTGATTCTGGTTGGTGCGCCGATTGCGATGACTGACCACGCACAGCGCGGAGTCCTTCTCTCGCAACGCATACGCGATGTCTGCATGGACTTATCTCGAAAATGGCAGTCCGAGGGATGGACGCTGGGCATTGGCGTGGGCGTTGCAAGCGGCAGCGTGACGGTGGGTGTCATCGGGTCCACGTCGCTGGAGTACACCGCGGTGGGTTCGGCCGTGAACCTGGCATCGCGGCTTTGCGAACAGGCCGGCGACGGCGAGATACTGATTGATGCACGCACACGCGAGATGCTGCCGGACCAGCGCTTTGAGGCACGTGCGCCGTTACAGGTCAAAGGATTCTCTGAACCCGTTGATCTGTTCGCAGCCAGTACATGATGCTGTTTGATATTCCGCCCGAGTGGCTGCCCATTCAGCTGGTAGCGCTGGTCAGCCTTGGCATGGGAGCGGCGTTCATTGCGGCGGATTTCAGCTCGCCAACCAGTCGCGCCTTGTCATTGGCATTTGTCGCATTCGGCATTGCCATCGGACTGAGCTATCCCCTCACCGGAGGCCAGGGCGAGATCAGCCTCGCGGGACGCTGGCTGGCTATTTCGGATGGCGTGGCACTGATCGCATCGCTTGAATGGGTGCTTAGGGTGCGGCGCACGATTGACGTGGAGCACCTGCACGTCGGCGTCAGTGATGTGCTGCTGAGACTCGGGCAGGTCGCGGGCGCATTTTTTGGCGCAGCGGGGATCTACGCCCCGGAGCTCAGGCGCGACCAGTTTCTGGGCGCGGCGGAGAACACGCACTTTGTGATGCAGGCAGGTTTCTGGATTTTTGCGCTGCCGTTGTTGTTCGCTATCTTTGCCGGCGCCGTTGCCAGTTTTCTGTTGCTGCTGGCCCGACCTGATCGATCCGAGCGCATTCGCATCATTGGCGCCATCATCGGGTTTCCGCTGATCGTGTCCGGCCTGCTGGTGCCCGCCAATGCAGGTACGGTCCTGATCATCATTGGTCTGATGATTTTTCTGGTTGGGGCCATGCAGTACGTGGTCGTGCAGGGTCAGCGCGGACAGTTCCTTGCACGCTTCATGTCTCCGCAGGTGGAGAAGCTTGTTCGAGTGCGTGGTTTCAAGCACGCCGTGCAACATCGCAATCTGGAGATCACCGTGGTCAGCAGTGATCTGAGAGGCTTCACTGCGTTTGCACAGGCCCATCCATCGTCGAGTGTCATCAAGACACTGCGGGAATACTACGACGCGGTCGGGCAGGTGGTGATCGAATATGGCGCCACCATCAAGGACTATGCAGGCGACGGCATTCTGATCCTCGTGGGAGCGCCGCTGCCGGTTGATCAGCACGCATCGCGCGGGCTGGAGATGGCGGAAAAAATCCGTGAGGTCAGTGTGGAGGTGACCCGGCGTTGGAGTACCGAAGCCTATCCCCTGGGCGTGGGAATCGGAGTGGCCACGGGTCTGGTCACGGTGGGTATCATTGGATCAGCTTCCCGCTGGGAGTACACCGCTGTCGGCCCCGCCGTTAACCTGGCCAGCCGGCTATGCGAGCGCGCGCAGCATCGCGAAATTCTCGTCGATTCTCGAACGGTCGAGATGGCGCCGCTGGCCCGGGTAGAGAGAAAGCAGCCCCTCAACATTAAGGGTTTCTCGGATCCGGTTGATCTTTATATGTTGTCCAGCGCGGGTCCCGAAGCCTGGAAGAAGCTGGTGTCTATTGCGTGAACCGCGGGATTCTCTGCTGAGGACGTTGGCTGTGGCAGCCAAATAAATGACGCGGCGGCGTTATTGATGGGGGACAATGCGGCCCCTCCTGATCTTCCCCGTGCTGCAAATGACTGAATTCGGCGAGATTCGCCTCAAACCCAACGCCGAACGTCGCATCCGTGTTGGCCATAGCTGGATCTACAGCAACGAGATTGATACCGCGCGCACGGCCCTCAAGGCGATGGCACCGGGGCAGCTCGCAAATGTGGTGGATGCTCGCGGTAAGGCCGTGGGCACCGCATACGCCCACCCCAATTCGCTGATTGCAGCGCGCTTGCTGAGTCGCAAGCCGGATGCGGTTCCGGATGCAGACTGGTTCGGGCGGCGCCTGCAGCGTGCGCTGAGCCTGCGCGAGGCGCTGTATCCCACACCGCATTACCGGCTGGTATACGGCGAGTCCGATGGCCTGCCCGGACTGGTGGTGGATCGATTTGATGACGTGCTGGTCCTCCAGATATCCACTGCGGGGATGGAAAACCTCAAGCCCGTGATCATCGAAGCGCTGCAACAGTTGCTCAAGCCGCGAGGCATGCTGCTGCGCAACGACAGTGGTGCGCGTGATATGGAAGCCCTGCCCAAGGGCATTGAAGTGATTGGCAATCCGGGTGAGACCTGCGAAGTGATGGAATCTGGCGTGCGCTTTCAGGCCGAGATTCAGAGCGGCCAGAAAACCGGCTGGTTCTATGACCAGCGCGATAACCGCGACCGGCTCGCGCGATACGTTCCCGGCAAGCGCGTGCTTGACGTATTCAGCTACGCCGGAGCTTGGGCGGTGCGCTCGCTTGCATCGGGTGCAGCGTCAGCCGCGTGTGTGGACAGTTCCCAGCCTGCGCTGGATTCGGCGCAGGCCAATGCTGCGGCCAACGGCGTCGAAGTGGAGGTCGTGCGTGGTTCGGCGCTGGATGTGCTCAAGCAGATGCGTACCGATGCCCGATCTTTTGATGTCGTGATCGTTGATCCGCCTGCGCTGATCAAACGGCGCAAGGATCACACGGCGGGTCTCGAGCACTACGCCAGTCTCAATCGGGCCGCCATGGCGCTGCTGACGCCCGGAGGCACTCTGATCAGCTGTTCCTGCTCGTTTCATCTGGCCGAAGAAGACCTGCTGCGCGTGCTGTTGCGGGAAGCACGGGCGCAGAACCGGCAGTTGCAGGTGCTTGAACGCGGCGGGCAGGGGCCTGATCATCCGGTGCATCCGGCCATCACGGAAACCCGCTACCTGAAGGCCTTTTACTGCCGATTAAGCTGATCCCATGCTGGTACATCCCAATTTTGACCCGATTGCCCTCGATCTGGGCCTGTTTCAGGTTCACTGGTATGGGCTTTGTTACCTCGTCGCCTTCTACGGCTGCTGGTGGATTGCCGTCCAGCGCGGCAAGGCCCCGCATATGCCGTTCACGGCGCAGGCCGTTTCGGATCTGCTGTTCTTTGTGGCGATGGGCGTCATCCTGGGCGGCCGGGTGGGTTACACGCTGTTCTACAACTTGCCGGTATTTCTCGAAGACCCGGTGGAAATCTTCCGGATCTGGAACGGTGGCATGTCCTTCCATGGCGGCTTGCTTGGCGTAATTGCCGGGGTTTGGTTGTTTGCCCGAACGCGCAAGCTCACTTTCTTCTATGTGATGGATTTTGTGGCGATTTCTGTGCCCTTTGGCCTTTTAATGGGGCGCATTGGCAATTTCATCAACGCCGAACTCTGGGGCGGGCCGTCCTCGCTGCCATGGGCCATGGTCTTCCCCAATGACCCTTCGCAGTTGCCGCGTCACCCGAGCATGCTCTACGAGGCCTTTCTGGAAGGTGTGGTGCTGTTGGCTGCCATGTGGTGGTTCAGCTCAAAGCCGCGGCCGCAGATGTCCATCTGCGGGCTGTTCCTGGTGCTGTACGGCGTATTCCGCTCCATGGTGGAGTTTGTTCGCATCCCCGATGCGCACATTGGTTATCTCGCCTGGGGCTGGCTGACCATGGGGCAGGTGCTGTGCATCCCGATGTTGCTGACCGGCGCCCTGTTGATCACGCTGGCTTACCGCAAGCAGCCCGCCTGATATTCACCGAGCGAGCGCCCTATCTCGCCCGACCATGACGTGCTGACATTGAGTCGAATGAGCTTCCGGTGCCGGTAAGCACTGGCGCGTCGTCGTCGATATACGATTTCTCCGGGGCAGTGCAGCAGCCGGGCTTAATTGCCGCAGTGCGTCATAGCCCGCTAGACTAGCGTGCTGTGCGAGGCCGTTTGAACGGACCTCGCTATTTTTCCCTTTGAAATCAGCAGGAAGATTCCCCATGGCGGTAGAACGCACGCTTTCAATCATCAAACCCGACGCAGTTGCCAAGAATGTGATCGGTCAAATCTATTCACGCTTCGAAAATGCCGGTCTCAAGATCGTTGCCGCGCGCATGCATCACCTGACCGAATCGGAAGCCGGTGGCTTCTACGAAGTACATCGCGAGCGTCCGTTCTTCAAAGACCTGGTGAGCTTCATGACCAGCGGCCCGGTCATCATCCAGGTTCTGGAAGGTGAAGATGCGGTTGCCAAGCACCGTGAGATCATGGGCGCGACCAATCCAAAGGACGCCGCTGCCGGAACGATCCGTGCCGACTTTGCCGCCTCCATCGACGAGAACGCCGTGCATGGTTCAGACAGCGCCGAGAACGCCGCCGTCGAGATCAAGTATTTCTTCCGCGCGACCGAGGTGTGTGCTCGCACGCGATAAGCGGGCAACAGCATGATGAACTCGCAGCCGCCAGATTCAGAAGTGACGCCACCGGTGGATGCTGGGGCGGGCGCGGCTGCGGGTTCACGTATCAATCTGTTCGGCATGGATCGAGAGCGACTGCGATCAGAATTTGAATCCATCGGCCAGAAACCCTGGCGGGCGGATCAGATCATGCAATGGATTTACCGTCGCGGCGTGGACGACTTCGACGGCATGAGCAATCTGTCCAAGGATTTCCGGACGCGTCTTCGTAACGATTTCGTCGTCCAGCCACCCGAGCTTCTGGGAGAGCAGGTTTCTGCCGACGGAACGCGCAAGTGGATCCTCAAGGTGGGCGGTGGTCAGGCCATAGAAACGGTGTTCATCCCGGAGAAGGATCGCGGCACCTTGTGCATATCCTCGCAGGTGGGATGCGCAATGGACTGTGCGTTCTGCTCAACCGGGCAGCAGGGTCTCAATCGCAATCTGAGCACCGCTGAAATCGTGGCCCAGGTCTGGTTTGCAGCCAAGACGCTCGGCGGCAATTTTCAGACCGAACGTGTGATCTCCAATGTGGTCTTTATGGGCATGGGCGAGCCTCTTGCCAATTACAACGCGGTACTGCCTGCAATCCACATTCTGCAGGATGATCACGGCTTCGGCCTGTCCAAGCGCCGCGTCACCGTATCCACCTCGGGTCTGGTGCCGTTCATTGATCGCCTGCGCGCCGACGCGGACACGGCCATGGCAGTATCGCTGCATGCGCCCAATGATGAGCTGCGCAATGAGTTGGTGCCCATCAATCGGAAGTATCCGCTGGCAGAGCTGATGGAGGCTTGCCGGCGTTACACCTCGGGCCGTGACCACAAGATGCATCTGGTCTATGAGTACGTGATGCTCGATGGCGTCAATGACTCGCCTGCGCTGGCACGCGACCTCGCTCGCTTGCTCCAGGACATGCCGGCGAAGGTCAATCTGATTCCATTCAATCCGTATCCGGAGACTCGGTTCAAGCGCTCGAAGCGCGAAGCCATCGAGAAATTCTCCGGCATTTTGCGATCAAGGAACATTCTCTCTACGACGCGCAAGACGCGTGGTGATGATATTGACGCGGCTTGCGGCCAGCTCGTTGGCAAAGTCCTCAACAAGCAGAAGAGAAGGCTTTCTGACTTTCCAGTGAGGGTGGCGTGAAGCGGCACCTGTTGATGCTCGTACTGACCGTATGGGGCAGTAGCTGGATGACGGCTTGCGTGACCGATTCAAGCAGCTCCTCGCAACAGGCGGTGACCGCCAGCGAGCGGGTAGAGCCTGACCTTGATGAAGCTGCCCGCATCAATACGGAACTGGGCATGAACTACGCGCGCGCCGGCAATCTTGAATTGGCGCTCGACAAATTCAAGCGTGCCCTGAGTCAGAATGAATCCTATGCGCCAGCGCACCAGGGCATTGCCTATATATATGTCCTGCAGAAGGACCCGCAACGCGCCGAAGAACACTATCGGCGTGCGCTCAAGCTGTCACCGCGTAATGCGCCCGCCAGCAGCAACTACGGCATTTTCCTGTGCGGCCAGGAACGCTATGAGGAAGCCGAGCGACACTTTCTCAAGGCCGCAGAGAACCGTGACTATCGCCAGCGGCACACCGCTTACGTCAACGCCGGTGTCTGCGCCCGACGCATTCCCGATCTGGACAAGGCTGAACGCTTTTTCCTGCTGGCGTTGGATCTGTCTCCGCGCTTTCCGGAGGCGCTGCAGCAGATGGCGGGCCTTTACCTGGAGCGCAGGGATTACGCACAGTCCAAGGTGTTTCTGAAACGATACGAGCAAGTGGGGCCGCCGACGCCCGCCACCTTGTGGATCGGTGCCAAGGTCGAGTTTGCATTGGGTGATGAGGTTCAGGCCGCCCAGTACGCCCGCCGCTTGCGTGACCAGTTTCCGGACTCGAAAGAGAGTCTCAGTTTCACCAACCCATATCCCTCATGAACGACGATCAATCCATACCGCCCGCACCTCAGTCGGAAGCGTCGATTTCCAGCCCGGGAAGGGCCATCCGCGAAGCGCGCGAGCGTGCCGGAATGTCCATAGACGAACTGGGTTCACGCACAAGACTTTCGCGGCCCACGCTGGAAGCCATGGAAACGGACGCCTTTGAAAGGTTGCTCGAACCGGTTTACGTGCGTGGCTACTACCGCAAGTGCGCGCGCATTCTCGAAATTCCAGAAGAGCCTTTGATTGACGCTTACGAGGCGCTGTACACGCCGCCGCCCAAAGTGGTTCCGGCACGTCTGCGTCTGGCGCCCAGTGGCGATCTGAATGCGAGCCCGCGTTCGGGCAGCAAGCTTCTTGTCATCGTGCCCATATTGGCCGCGGTCCTGCTCGGAGTATTCTGGTTGATGCGCCAGGCGCCGACGCAGAGTGGTCTGGGTCAGTCGGTCACCCTGATCGATCCGGAGAATTCGAGTGTTGTCATCTCGGACGCCATGCCGCCGATTGATGATGTGCCGGAAGTGACAGAGAGCGTTGAAAGCATTGACCAGACGGTTGCCGACAGTGCGGCTGCGGTCAGCCCGCCACCGGCCGTAGAGGCCGCGCCGGTCGGTACCGCGCTGCAACTCGAATTCAAGGAACTCTCCTGGGCACGCATCGAAGACGCCAGCGGCAAGAACCTCCTGTCTGGCGTGATTTCAGCGGGTGAGACGCGCACGCTCGATGGCAAGCCGCCGTATGCCGTATTTCTCGGCAATGCGCCGGGAGTGAAAGTGCAGTTCGGTGGCATCGACATCGATGTGACGCCGCATACAAAAGCAAATTCAACGGCGCGATTCAGCGTGCCGGCAGCGGGCTGAGCGCGAGCACGGCATGGTCATGAAGGCGCAACATCAGATCACGCGACGTGTGTCGCGCCAGATCAAGGTGGGCCGCGTCGCTGTGGGTGGTGATGCGCCGGTGTCGGTGCAGACCATGACCAATACCGACACCGAAAATGTCGATGCAACCGTCGCGCAGATTCAGGCGGCGATGAAGGCTGGCGCAGACATGGTTCGCGTCTCGACGCCGACCATCGCTGCAGCCGAAGCCTTTGGTGAGATCAAGAAGCGGGTGGGCTATGTTCCGCTGATCGCTGATATTCATTTCAATTACCGTTGCGCGCTCAAGGCCGCAGAGATGGGCGCGGATTGCCTGCGCATCAATCCGGGCAATATCGGCGGTGATCACAAGGTCGCAGAAGTTATTGCCTGTGCGCGGCATCACGGCGTGCCGATTCGCATCGGCGTCAATGCAGGTTCGCTGGAAGCCGATCTGCAGAAAAAGTACGGCGAACCCAATGCCGATGCATTGGTGGATTCTGCCCTGCGCCACATCGAGATTCTGAAGAAGCACAATTTCGAGGACTTCAAGGTATCTCTCAAGGCCAGCGAAATCTTCATGACGGTGGCCGCTTACCGAAAGCTGGCAACGCTGATCGATCAGCCCCTGCACCTGGGCATCACCGAGGCCGGTGGTCTGCGGGCAGGCAGCGTGAAATCTTCGATTGGCCTGGGCATGTTGCTGGCCGACGGTATCGGCGACACCATCCGCATCTCGCTCGCCGCTGATCCGATCGAGGAAGTCAAAGTTGGCTGGGATATTCTCAAGTCGCTCCACATCCGCTCGCGCGGCGTGAATCTCGTGGCCTGCCCCAGCTGCTCGCGACAGAATTTTGATGTGATCGGCGTGGTCAACGAACTCGAATCGCGATTTGAGGGCATCGAGCAGCCCATCAATCTCGCCGTGATCGGTTGCGTGGTCAATGGCCCGGGTGAGTCGCGTGAGGCCGCCATCGGCGTGGCCGGCGGTTATCCCAATTCAATTTACGTAGACGGCAAGATTGCGTACAAGGCGCACAATGACCAATTGGTCGACACCCTTGAGCGTCTGGTTCGAGAGCGCCTCGCGGCGGGCAAGCCCACGTGAAGATTCGATCCATTCGCGGCTTCAACGACATCCTGCCGGCAGACTCGGCGCTGTGGCAGCACCTGTTCGACACGGCGCGGCAGATGTTCGAGGCCTATGCCTACCGCGAAATCCGCGTGCCGGTGGTTGAGGCCACGGCGCTGTTCAAGCGCGCGGTCGGCGAAGTGACGGACGTGGTCGAGAAGGAAATGTATGCCTTTGAGGACCGCGGTGGTGAATCCATCGCGCTGCGGCCGGAATTCACAGCAGGCATTGTGCGGGCAGGAATTCAGAACGGCCTGTTCCACAACCAGCAACAGCGCGTCTGGAGTGCCGGGCCGGTTTTTCGGTATGAGCGCCCGCAGGCAGGGCGCTATCGTCAGTTTCACCAGCTCGATGTCGAGGCTTACGGTGTGCCCGGACCGGATGTGGACGTGGAACTCATCGCGCTTTCCTCACGGCTGTGGAAAGCGCTGGGTTTCAAGGGGCTTCGCCTTGAAATCAATTCACTGGGCGGGCCCGACACGCGGCAGCGATATCGCGAGGCCCTGATCGGGTTTCTGGAAAAACATGAAGCCGAGCTCGATGAGGACTCTCGTCGACGTCTGCACTCCAATCCCCTGCGCGTACTCGACTCCAAGGTTCCAGCGACCCGGACTATCGTGCAGGACGCGCCTAGCATCATCGATTATCTGGATCCGGAATCTGCAGCCCATCTCGATGGCATGCGGCAGGGCCTGGATGATCTGAATATCGATTACGTGCTCAACCCGCGCCTGGTTCGCGGACTCGATTACTACACCTGTGGTGTGTTCGAGTGGATTACCCAGGATCTGGGTGCGCAGGGCACGATTTGCGCCGGCGGTCGCTACGATCTGCTGGTGGAGCAGCTTGGCGGCTCTCCAACTCCGGCGGCGGGATGGGCTTGCGGTGTTGAGCGCTTGATCCTGCTGTTGCAGAAGCAGAAGCTGGCCTCGGATTCAGCTGCTTGCGACGTCTACGTCTGCGGATTTGGCGAATCGGGCCGGCGGCGCGCACAGATTCTGGCGGAGGAAGTGCGCGACTGGCTTGGCCCGACACGACGCGTCGCACTCAATGTGGGCGGCGGCAAACCTGGCGCGCAGATCAAGCGTGCAGACAAGTCGGGCGCCCAGCTTGCACTGGTGGTTGGCGACGACGAAGTCACGGCTGGCACAGTTCAAGTAAAATTTCTCAGGCAGGACCGCCCGCAGACGGTTCTGGACCCATCCACACTTGCGCAGGAACTGGCGAACATCTTTGCCGGTCATACCCCTTCTACGCAGTAATCAGCACGGCAACGCATACGCATGGCAACGCATTTAGACGACGAAGAAGAACTCCAGAAAATCAAGACCTGGTGGAAGGAGAACTGGCTGGCACTCGTGGGTGGTCTGGTGATCGGTTTTGGCGCCATCGGTGGCTGGGAAGGCTACAAGAACTGGAAGAACGCGCGCGCTGAGGCGGCTTCGCAGCTCTATGTCGATCTGTCTGTCCATCTGCGCAGTGGCGAGATGGAGCAGAGCGAAGCCATCGTCTCCACGCTGAAGGCCGAGTATTCCGGAACACCTTACGCCGCCGCGGGTGCGCTGGCTCTGGCCGGCGCACAGGTGGAAGCTGCCAATCTCGATCAGGCCGTTTCCAGTCTGGGCTGGGTCATCGACAACGCCGACGATGATGGAATGGTTGAAGCGGCCCGTCTGCGCAAGGCCCGTTTGCTGTTTGCCCAGCAAAAGCATGATGAAGCTCTGGGCCTGCTCAAATCTGGCGCCAATGGATTTGCCAGCCTGTACAGCGAGCTTCGCGGCGACATCCAGTTGGCCAAGGGCGAGCGCGACGCCGCACGCACCGCTTATGAAGAGGCGCTGAGTCAGGCCGAAGTGGATGCGCGCAACCGCAACCTGTTGCAGCAGAAGCTGGATGATCTCGCGGTAGGTGCCGCCTCATGAATAAGCTGAACTCGATAAAACTCGGACTTCTTTTCGCTGCGGCGCTGGGCATCGCTGCCTGTGGCGGCAAGGAAAGCGTCCGGGAACCCGCAGAGTTGGTGGATATCGAAAATCCGCGAATCAAGCCGAAGCGCGTCTGGGGCGCCAGCGCAGGTGATGGCAGTGACGGAAAAATTTCAGGCTTGCGACTGCGTCTAGAGAGCGATGCGCTCTATGCCGCAGACGTGGATGGCCATGTCTATGCCTATGCGCAGGACAGCGGAAAGCGGCTGTGGCGCGTGGATACGGACTCCCGTGTCATTTCCGGGCCTACGGTTTCAGGCGACACTATTTATGTCGGCACGCTCGATGCCGAAGTCATTGCGCTCAAGCGTGCTGATGGCAGCGAAAAATGGCGCAAGAAAATGTCCAGCGAAGTGCTGGGGCCACCCGCTTCTGAAGGCGGCATCGTGGTCGCACGCACCGTCGACGGGCGCGTGTATGGGCTGAGCACCTCCGGCGGCGAACGCATCTGGAGCTTTGACCGGCTGGTGCCTTCATTGGTGCTGCGTGGCAGTTCCTCACCGCTCTTGGCCGCCGGGCGAGTTTTTATTGGCATGGATAACGGTCGTATCGTCAGCCTGCGCGTCACCGATGGCCAGCCAGTCTGGGAGCAGGCGGTTGCCACGCCTAGCGGACGTACCGAGCTGGAACGCCTGATTGATATCGATGGCGACCTCGTTGCCGCGCCGAGCTGCGTTATTGCCGGAAGCTTTGGCGGCGAAGTGGCGTGCATTCAGCCGGATTCCGGGGAGATCGTCTGGCGCCGTAGCATTCGCAGCTATACCTCCATGGCCCTGTCGTCTGACAAGGTCTATGTCACCGACGACGCTGGCGTGCTCTGGGCGCTTGATCTGGCGACCGGCGCAGCGGCCTGGAAGCAGGAAGACATGGCCTATCGTCGCCTTTCGGCACCGGCGTTCTTCGACGGATTCGTGGTGGTCGGCGATTTTGAAGGCTACCTGCACTGGATTGACCCGGACACTGGCGAGATGGTCGCGCGTAGCCGCGTGGGTTCCGATCCGATCCTGACGGCGCCTGTTGCTGGCACCGATAGATTGTTCGTGATGGGGTCGACGGGCCGTATCGCAGCCATAGAGGCGAATCCGGTCACCCGGTAGACATATCATGAGCGCTGGCCTGCCCATCATCGTCCTCGTCGGCCGGCCCAATGTCGGCAAGTCGACCCTGTTCAATCGACTGACGGGTACGCGCGATGCGCTGGTCGCAGATTTTCCGGGCCTGACGCGAGACCGTCAGTACGGCTACGGAAACATCGATGGCCGACACTTCATGGTCATCGACACCGGCGGCCTGATGCCGGAGTCCGGTGATGCGCTGGCGGCGCTGGCCGAGGATCAGGCTCAGATCGCGCTTGCAGAGGCAGACACCATTCTGTTCCTGGCCGATGCGCGCGCCGGCCTGCACGGTTCCGACCACGAAATTGCCAAGCTGCTGCGCAAGACGGGCAAACCGGTAGAGTTGCTCGTTAACAAGACCGAAGGCATGGGGCGGCTCGATTCGATCAACGATTTCTATGCCCTGGGCATAGGCGAGCCGCGTGCAGTTTCTGCCCAGCATGGCGAGGGCATCAGTTTTCTGATGCGCGAGTTGCTCAAGGATGTGCCCGTTATCGGGGACGAGCCGCTGGGCGATGAAGAGGTCCGTGTGGCCGTCATTGGCCGGCCAAACGTGGGCAAGTCCACCTTGATCAACAGGCTGGTGGGCGAAGAGCGGGTTGTCAGCGCTGATCAGCCGGGGACCACGCGCGATTCTATTCGCGTGCCTTTCGAGTATGAAGGCAAGCCCTTTGTGCTGATTGACACTGCCGGTATCCGGCGTCGTTCGAAAGTCAGCGAAGTCATCGAGAAATTCTCCATCGTCAAGACGCTGCAGGCGATTGAACAGGCGCACGTGGTGATCGCGGTGGTCGATGCACGCAACGACATCGGCGAGCAGGATGCGCGTTTGCTGGGCCTGGTTGCCGAGCGGGGCCGGGCAATGGTCCTGGCCATCAACAAGTGGGACAGCCTGGCGCCGGAAGTGCGCGACGAGGTGCGCTATCAAGTCACCCTGAAGCTGCCGTTTCTCGATTTCGTGCCCGTGGACTTCATCTCCGCCAAACATGGCTCCGGCCTGGGCGAACTGATGATGGATGTTCAGGACGCCTTTGAAAGCGCCACGGTGGATATGCCAACGCCGGAGCTGACGCGAATTCTTGAACGCAGTGTGGACCGTCACAGTCCGCCGGCTGTACTCGGACGGCGCATCAAGTTGCGTTACGCACATCAGGCCGGGAGCAATCCGCCAAAGGTGCTGATCCACGGTAACCAGACCGACAAGTTACCGGTGGCCTACCGACGTTATCTGATCAATGAGTTTCGTGCGGCGTTCAAGCTCAAGGGCGTGCCACTGCAGGTGGCTTTCAAGACCAGTGACAACCCGTACAAAGACAAGAAGAACGTTCTGACGCCGCGTCAGGTCAAGAAGAAAAGACGCAATCTGGATCGCTGGCACTGAGCCAGCGCAGCTACGGGCATTGGGCGCCTAGCGCGCCGAGACGATGTCGTAGAGCGGACTGAAATCTGCACTTCCCATTGGAGCCTTTCCAACTTTGCGATGGAATAGGTCCAGTTGGATGCGCATCTCGCGACGTCGGTCCAACAGGTAGACCGACCATAAATCGCGACCTTCGAGTTCGAAGGTGAAAACAGCGTCGGGTGAACCGGCGGCCGTTTCCTTCCACGTAGAAGCACTGGTTTGGCGGAAGTAGCCCCTGATCTCTCCGTCTCTCCCTCCAATGGCTGCGGTCACCGCACGAAAGCCGGTGGTGCCAAAAGCAAATTCTTCTTCTGCAGAAACACTGCGTCGCGCCGGTTGGCCAGACGCTGCAGAAATGTCGTAGATCGGCGAAAACTCGTCCTTGCCCAAGGTCTGATTAGTAACTTGAAGGCCCTTGAGGTCGATGCGAAGACGCATGGTGCGGTCGTGGTCGAACAGGAATACCGCCTGCTGAGTGCGGCCTTCCTCATGGAAAGTGAATTGCGCGCGGTTTGAACTGGCATCGGTTTCGTGCCAAGTCTGACGGTCAATCTGTTTGAGGTAGCCCGCGACATTGCCAGACAGATCGCCGACGCGACTGAGTGAAATCTGCCTGACGCCCATACCATCGGTCGAGATTGCTGCCAGCCGGTTTGCCTTGATTCGCGCCGCATTTTCTCGCGCCGCTTCCTCCTCAGCCTTCCGCCGACGAAGATCCTCTTGCGCTTGCTGTTCCGCTTGCTGCTTTCTGGCTGCCTCAGCACTGGCAATCGCTTCTTCTTTTTTCTGGCGCTCCAGTTCGGTAGCCGCTGCCTTTCTTTTCCGCGCCAACTCTGCGGCTTCTGCTTCTTGCTCTGCTACAGCAACCGCCTTGCCTGGTGCTTCGGATGCTGCTTCCGTCGCTACTTCTGCAGGCTCCCGGGATGCCTTCGGCTCCTGCTCGGTACGCTCGGCATTGAAGCTGAAGTAGCCAATTCCGAGAGCGATCGCGAGCCCCGCGACTCCGCCCAAGCTTTTCAGCCAGGTCTTGTCGGATGGCTTCGGAGTAGGCGTGGTCGTCGCCGATTCCGGTGTGACGTAGGCCTGCAGAGCGCGGATAAGGACGCTCACATCGGAATCCCAGCGCGCGTGCGTCAGCTCAACCCCATTACGGAATGCCAGATCTGCCAGATCCGGTGACAGGTCTTCCTGGGTGGGCATGCTGGCGTTGTGTACCAGCACGGGAATAACCGGAATGTCTCTTTGCAGTGCTGACGCCGTTTCGAGCCGGACAAAGTCGTGCGGATGATCAATCCGGCGGCCCCCGGTGTCGTCTTTGAGTGTCAGCCAGGATTTTCCGATAACCGCAAGCAGCACCGAACAATCTGCCACTTTGGCATCGATGACTTTTCTGAAATCACGGCCCGGCTCGATGCCGACCACGTCCATGAAAACCGAACCCGGCCCGAAGTGTTCGACCAAATCCTCAAAAAGGCGTCCGGCGTGGCCTTCGGAATCTTCCCTGCGATAGCTGATAAAGATGGCGCCCATCGTTTTGATCTCCCCAAATCAATGATGGCTGTGATGCGCGGCAATCTAACACGACCCTTCCGGGTCACTCTTTCGTATCAGCTGCGCTCAACGCATGGCGCGTGCGCCAGCGCGCACATTCCATTGCTCAAGAGTTATAGAAGCCTGATGACCCGCTTAATCGATGTAGAGCGAACTCACGGATTCTTCCGCGCTGACCCGTCGAATGGTTTCGGCGAGAAGACCGCCAATCGACAGCTGGCGAATCTTGGGGCATGCCTCCGCAGCTGGAGACAGAGGAATACTGTCGGTGACGACCAGTTCATCCAGACGCGAATTGGTGATGTTGCTCACTGCCGGGCCAGACAGCACCGGATGGGTCACATAGGCCACCACTTTGACCGCGCCAGCATCCTTCAATGCCCCCGCAGCCTGACCCAGCGTGCCCGCGGTATCCACCAGGTCATCGACCAGCACGCAGGTCTTGTCGCGCACGTCGCCGATAATGTTCATCACCTTGGCTTCATTGGGCCGTGGGCGGCGTTTGTCGATGATCGCCAGATCGGCGTCGTCCAGTCGTTTGGCCACCGCGCGGGCGCGCACAACGCCGCCAACATCGGGGCTGACGACGATCAGGTTCTCGTGTTTCTGCCGCCAGATATCGCCGAGCAGCACAGGGCTGGCATAGACGTTGTCGACTGGCACGTTGAAGAAGCCCTGAATCTGGTCGGCGTGCAGGTCCAGTGTCAGAACGCGGTCTGCTCCGGCGCGTCCGATCATGTCTGCACAGACCTTGGCGCTGATCGGTACGCGCGCACTACGCGGTCGTCGATCCTGTCGTGCATAGCCAAAGTAGGGCACGACGGCGGTAATGCGCTGTGCTGAGGCGCGACGCAATGCGTCCAGCATCATCAGCAGTTCCATGAAGTTGTCGTTGGTAGGCGCGCAGGTGGACTGGATCACGAACACGTCCTTGCCGCGCACGTTTTCCATGATCTCGATCTGCACCTCACCATCGGAAAAGCGTCCGACGGTCGCCTTGCCCATGGAAATCCGCATGTAATTGGCAATTTCCTGTGCCAGCTGCGGGTTGGCGTTGCCGGCAAACAACATCAAGGTGGATTCGGCCATCGGTCAGTTTTCTTTTTGGGCGAGAGGGTTGCTGATTGTCTGAGAAACCCGTGAATGCAGGCCTGAAAAAATGATTGCCAGCGCTGCAGTGGGCTGTAATGTCTGCCAAGGTGTTGAAAACGCGGATGGTAGGGGTGCCAGGATTCGAACCTGGGAATGGCGGGATCAAAACCCGCTGCCTTACCACTTGGCTACACCCCTTCCGACATTTTCAAATTATAACCTTTGAAAGGATGATCTCGCGCTCATCCTGCGCGTAATCTTGAAAGTGGCGACTCATTGAGGCCGCGTGCGATGAAGCTGGTCCAGTCTCTGGGCATGGCTGAACGCGCCATCAGGGCCTCTGGGCGCGAGGCAAAAGCGGCAAACACCGAGGCGCCAGTGCCGGACATTCGCGCGGTTGCAAACTTGCCAAGACGATTCATGGCTTCATCCACCAGTGGATACTTTGCGCGCGTGACCGGTTCGCAGTCATTGCGCGTAACCGAGCCGGCGCGGAACTGGCGCATCGTGATGCGGGGCGTGTCACGACGCAGGTCGGCGGAAGAAAAGATTTCTGCGGTGCTGATGTTCACCGGCGGCGTCACGATCAGGTACCAGGGCTCAGGCAAGGTCAGAGAACTCAGCCGTTCGCCAACGCCTTCAGCGAAGCTCGCCTGCCCGTGAATGAACACAGGCACGTCGGCGCCAATCTGAAGACCCAGGCTGGCCAGTTCGTCGCGGGTGAAGCCCAGGTTCCAGACGCGGTTCAGGGCCATCAAAGTGGTCGCTGCATTGCTTGAGCCGCCACCGAGTCCGGAACCCATCGGCAATCGCTTCTCGATGCGGATATCAGCACCCAGACCGCAGCCGCTGGCCTGGCTGAGTAATTGCGCGGCGCGCACTGCCAGGTCTTGGTCCTGGCTCACGCCCTTGAGGTCGTTTGCCCGGCGGCAAACGCCGTCACCGCGCGGACGGAAGAACAGGGTGTCACCGTGGTCGAGAAACTGGAACACGGTCTGCAATTCGTGATAGCCGTCGTCGCGGCGCCCCACGACGTGTAAGAACAAATTGATCTTGGCAGGCGCCGGCCACGGAAACTCGTGGGTCAGCGGCACCTCGGAAGGCGTTTTGAGCATCGTTGTACGGATTATGGTGTTGAAGGTGCAGCGTTGTCGGCTGGGGCAGGGCTTTTTGGAATCGGACCAAGGTTCGACCAGGCATCTGCCAGAACCAGAACCCGGGTATCGCCGTTGCGCGCTTCGATGCGACGAGGCAGTTCTGGTAGCCCGGGCTGCGCGCGATACTCGGGGAAGTTCAGTTCCCAGCCGTTCTGAACGATGCGCAGGGCACGGCCTTCGGGGTCGAGAAGCATGTCGAAATGATTGTCTGGTGCCGGCAGGCCCATGGCCCACCAGCGAAGTCCACTGACCGGCAAACGCACCCCCAGGGCTTGTTCCAGCCAGAGCTCGGGTTCGGTGGTTGTCGTTGCGTCGTCCTTGCCGGTACGTACCTGGACCTGATTCTGATCACCCGCCAGTTCTGCGGCACGCGCGCCGAAGGGGCCGGCAACGCGCATTTCAAAACGGCCGTCGGCGTGTTGTTTCCAGCGCATGTCCGCCTTGAAGCCGATGCTGCCGCTGGCAACGCGACCCCGTACGGTGAAGGTTTCCACCAGGCTCAGCGCAGCAACACGCGCCTGCCATTGTGCAAGCAGTTGTTTGCTGGGGGCTTTGGTGTCGGTGATCGGCGCGCGCAATACGGCACAGCCCTGCAGGACCGCGATGGCGGCAATCAATGCAATCAGACGAATCATGCTCAGCGTGTCAGTCGTTCAATGGCTTCCAGAACGCCAGCATGATCAGGGTCGCGGATCAGCGCCTTGTTCCAGACCTCGCGAGCCTGCTCGTGCTCGCCAAGGGTCCAGAGGACTTCGCCAAGATGCGCTGATATTTCCGGATCAGGTGTCTTGGCCAGCGCTTTCTCAAGATAGCTTCGGGCCTCGGTTGGCCTTCCCAGCTTGAACAGCACCCAGCCCTTGCTATCAATCACCGCTGCGTCGTCTGGGGCAAAATCCAGCGCTGAACCGATCAGCTTGTGCGCTTCTTCGTAGCGATCAGTGTTGACCACCAGCATGTAGCCCAGGGCATTGAGCGCGCGCGCATCTTCGCCGTCCTGCGCGAGGATGGAACGCAGATCAGCCTCGGCTGAGTCAAAGTCACCTGATCGTTCGTGTACCAGCGAGCGTCCGTAGAGCAGGTCGATGTCGCCCGGACGATCCTCCAACGCCGCCCCATAGACGCTTAGCGCCTCTGCGTTGAGATTGGCGTTCATCAGGATTTCGGCTTCGGCCAGAATCAATCTTGGGCCCAGCGGCGGGTAACGGCGGCGCAAATCCTGAAGGCCTACGCGCGCTTCATTTACCCGACCCATTTGCGTCTTGACCGTGGCCTGGCGAACAGCGGACTCAATGGCCAGCGCGCCGGTGTGCACTTTCTCGTAGTGGCGCAGCGCTTTTTCGTACTCGCGACGTGATTCAGCAATCCGGCCCAACTGGTAGTGGGCATCGGATGCGCGTTCCGGGTCCTTGCTCAGAGGCTCGAACATGGCCTGTGCTTCGTCCAGTTCGCTGTCGGTCAAGGCCATGATGCCGAGCGCATAGCGGGCATCGTTGTTCTTGGGGTTTTCTTTCAAGGCCTGCTGGAACTGTTCGCGCGAGGCATTGCGATGTCCGGCTTCGAGCAGCAGTCTCGCGTAGGCCTGACGCACCTCGTCACGCTGATCGCCTTTGGTCTGCTTGAGCAGGCCACGGACAACGGAATCGGCCTGGGCTACGTCGTCAGCGCGCACCAGCACACCCACGAGCAACAACTGGTAGTCCTGTGACTTGGGCTCAATCTCCAGGGCCTTGCGTACAGAAGCCTCGGCCTCTGGATACGCCTGCAGACGCAGGGCGATCAGCGCGCGCGCGTAGTGACCGCCGCTCACCTCCGGATTGACCGCCACGAGACGGTCAAATATGTCGAGCATTGCCGGATTCGCCGACGGGTCTGCCGACAGGATCAGCGCGGCGTGGCGAAAGCCCTCACTGCGGCCACCCGGGTGACCATTAATGATCTCCAGGCACTGTGCGTAGGTTTCCTCGATGTCACCTTGTGCCAGCGCCATGCGCGCCAGGACTTCCCGCGCGTCCAGCGCATTGGGCTCTAGTTCAAGCCACTTGGCCGAGGTACGCCGTGCCAGATCAGGATTGTTTGAGCTCAGTGCCAGTTGGGTCGCACGACGGGCCAGATCCGGGTCGGGATAGTTTTCCAGCGCACGCAGGAAAGCTTCGGCGGCAAGATCATGCTGTCCGCGACCTGCGGCCATTTCACCCGCCATGAGGTGGAACTCCGCCTGCATGGTCTGCTGGCGTGTCAGCACTTGCTCCTGCGCTGCCTCTTCCGCGGCACGTTCATCGGCTGCGGGCGGCGTAAACGATTCTGCGGGTTCTTGCGCACCAAAAACGGGCGCTGAACTCAGCAGAAGAGTGGCACTGATGATTGTTGCGGAGCGTGAGAACACGGCAAATGCCTGCAAAGGGACGGTCGTGGGACCGGCATATGGTACAGCGGTTCCCTGCCTCGACTCGGGGCACATTTGAGTGATGGGGGTCTTATCGCGGAAAATGGGGGGCAGGCGCCGCCACCCGGGCGGTGTCACCGAGACAGCAATGGCCTTTATCACTCTGGGTCTCAGCCATCACAGTGCGCCGGTTTCGGCGCGCGAACGACTGGCTTTTACCGATGCCGAACTCCCGGCCGCCCTGACGCGGCTACGGGCGCTCGCCGGTGTGGACGAGGCTGCCATCCTGTCGACCTGCAACCGAACTGAAATTCTCAGCGTCGTCGAGCCGGAAATGGCACCGGAGCTGATCAACTGGTGGCGACGTGAACTCAACGTCCCCGAAGGTTTGATCGAGCAGTTTGTATATACCCACCGCGATCAGGCGGCCGTGCTGCACAGCCTGCGCGTGGCATCTGGCCTGGACTCGATGGTGGTCGGGGAACCGCAGATTCTGGGGCAGATGAAGAACAGCTTTGCGCTGGCCAACCAGACGCAAGCGCTCGGGCCGGTTCTGTCCAGATTGTTCCAGCACGCCTTTGCAGTGGCCAAGGTGGTCCGGTCGCGTACACAGGTCGGTGCGCATCCGGTGTCGGTGGCCTATGCCGCGGTGCAGATGTCCAAGCAAATTTTTTCCGACCTGCGCCAACAGACCGCCTTGCTGATTGGTGCCGGCGAAACCATGCAACTGATTGCGCGACACCTGCGCGGGCAGGGCATCGGCAGGATCGTGGTGGCCAACAGAAGCATTGAGCGCGCGACCCAGTTATCGCGTGAAGTCCATGGTTACGCGATCAGCCTGTCGGACCTGCCTGCTTATCTGGGCGATGCCGATCTGGTGGTTTCATCCACTGCAGCGCGCGAACACGTGGTTGATCTGGCCGCCATGAAAGTGGCAACGAAGAAGCGGCGACGCAAACCGGTGTTCATGATTGATCTGGCGGTACCGCGCGATCTGGACCCGCGCATCTCCGATCTCGAAGACGTGTATCTGTATACGCTCGATGATCTGCGCAATGTCATTGCCACTAACCTGGAGGCGCGTGCGGCAGCGGCGCGCCAGGC
>TARA_R110000850_G_scaffold913_4_pt1 | contig 64541 bp, 67 predicted proteins | sample TARA_R110000850 | Tara Oceans TARA_R110000850 (sample SAMEA4397586) | marine metagenome | biome: Polar Biome; feature: [SRF] surface water layer (ENVO:00010504); material: water (ENVO:00002006), including particulate matter (ENVO:01000060) such as... | depth 5 m
CTGTGAGATATGCGATGATGGGGGGGAGCGCAAGTGGAAAAATGAGTCATTTTCGCCAATCGTCGCAAAAACGTCATACAACTTCAACGTGGCTGTCATCGCCGGCAGGTAATGGAACGCCATTCGTCCCGTTCCGGGAATGTATTTTTTCAGGAGGCATCGCATGAAATCTGGCGTTCTTGTCGGGGCAGCCCTCGCCCTCACTTTGGCCCTTGCCGGTTGCGGGAAAACGGACTTGTCCAATGTCGAGGCATCCGATGCAGCGCCTCAACAGCCGCAGATGGCTGGCAGCACGCAGAAGATCAAGATTGTCGGCTCATCGACGGTTGCGCCCTTCTCGACCACCGTGGCCGAGCGCTTCGGGGCAACGTCGCCTTACCCGACACCAATTGTCGAAACGACCGGAACCGGCGGTGGCTTCAAGTCGTTTTGCCAGGGCATCGGTCCGGACCAGCCGTCGCTGTCAAATGCCTCAAGGCCGATCAAGCCGAGTGAGACGGCCCTGTGTGCGAGCAATGGCGTGAACGACATTATTCCGATCGAAGTTGGCTATGACGGGATTGTCGTGGCGAATTCCAAGCTGGGCCCTGATTTCGATATTACCAAGACGCAACTCTACCTCGCGCTGGCGCAGGAAATTCCAGACGGTGCCGGAGGGTTCAAACCGAATCCTTACACCTCCTGGAACGATGTCGATCCCGGCTTGCCGGACCAGCCGATCACCGTGTTCGGTCCGCCGCCCACATCCGGCACAAGGGACGCCTTCGTCGAGCTTGGCATGGAGCTTGGCGCCGAGGCCCTGCCCGAAATGGCCGCGCTCAGGGCAAGTGACAGCGACGCGTTCAAGGAGCGGTCCCACACGATCCGAACAGATGGCGCGTGGATCGATTTTGGCGAGAATGATACGGCCATTATCCAGTCGCTCGTGAAGACACCGACGGCGATTGGCATTCTTGGGCATTCCTTCCTTGAGCAGAACGGTGACAGGATCAAGGGCGCCGCGCTTGCGGGCGTTCCGGCGACGTTCGAGCATATCAATTCCGGCCAGTACGGCCTGTCGCGGGTGATGTTCATTTACGTAAAGGTCCAGAACCTGCCGCTTATGCCGGGTCTTTACGACTTTCTTGTCTATTACACCGATGACGACGCCTTCGGTCCCGACGGTTACCTTATCGAAAAGGGGCTGATCCCGCTGGATGATGCGGACCGTCAAGCGCAGCGCGATATCATTGCCGGCCTGGAAAGCCAGGCGGCCAGGTAGGCGGGGGCCTACAGGCCTTCGATTGGCGGCTTCCTGCGGCGGCGCAGGCGAATTTTCTGCCAGAACCGCCGGCGCGCAGGCGCCGGAAGGGGCTGGAGATTCTCGATGAAGGCCTCGGCGCAGGCCTTCCAGCTATAGGTCTCAGCATAGGCGCGGCAGGTCTGGCGGCCGAGCGCCAGACAGTCCCGGGCGCCCTGGGCAAGGTCTCCGCCGACGGGCGTGATCGTGCCGGCATTGGATCCCGGGATGACATCGCGCGGCCCGGTGGCGTCGTATGCCGCGACAGGCAGGCCGGATGCCATCGCTTCCAGGACGACCAGACCGAACGTGTCGGTCAGGCTCGGGAAGACGAAGACGTCCGCGCTGGCATAGATCGTGGCCAGTTCATCCGCGAATTTGCCGCCAAGGAAGGCCACGTTTGGATAGTTGCGCTTCAACTCTTCCAGTTGCGGCCCGTCGCCGACAATCACTTTCGAACCCGGCAGATCGAGTTCGGCAAAGGCCTCAATGTTCTTTTCGACCGCCACGCGGCCAACATTCAGGAAAATCGGTCGCGGCAGACCCCTGAAAGGGTCGTTCTCTGCGCCTTCCGCGATGCGCTTTTCCGGATCGAAAAGCTCAGTATCGACCCCGCGCGTCCAGGCCACGAGATTGATGAATTTTCGCACGCGCAGTTCCTCGACCATGGACGGGGTCGGGACCATGACCTTGCCGGAATACTTGTGGAACCAGTGAACGAAGGAATAGCCGACCGATATCGGGATCGGCAGGCGGGCCGCGACATATTCCGGGAACCGCGTGTGATAGGCGGTCGAGAAGGGGTGTTTGACGGTCAGGCACATGGCGCGGCCGGCCATGCCGAGCGTGCCTTCAGTGGCAATGTGAATCGCATCAGGTTCGAATTCGTGGAACCGCTCTTCGATCTTGCTGCGCGCAAACAGGGCGAGCTTGATCTCGGGATACGTCGGCAGGGGAACGGTCCGGAACCCGTCGCCGGGATGAACAATTTCCCAGATATGCCCCATTGCCTCGGATTCAGCGATTACCCGCTTCATCGTGCGAACGACGCCGTTGACCTGAGGGTCCCAGGCGTCGGTGATCAGCATGATGCGCATGGGGGCTCCTTGAGGGCGCTTTCCGGTCGGCGGCAATGTGGCGGGGTTGGTCCCGGGCGTAAAGAGGCGGAACTACTGCAAAGTCACTCGCGTTTCGTTCTATGGGACGATATATCTCTGCCCGTAAACAAGAAAAAGCGGACATAAGTTTGCCGCGTCACCGCGCTGCTCCTCTCACACCAACTATTCGGAATTCCATATGCCTGATTCGATGCCTCTCGCCTCCCTCGACTGGGATGTTCTCGACGATCACAAGTTTGACGATGAGGAGGCACTTCTCGAGAGATTGCTGAAGGAGGCGCCGCTTGATGACGGGGCGCGGCTGGCGGCCGTTCGGCGTGGCTGTGAACTGGTGGAAATCGCCCGCAGCCGGGGCCGAAAGAAAGGCATGATGGAGAGCTTCCTGGAGGAGTTCGGCCTGTCGAATTCCGAAGGGCTTGCGCTGATGTGCCTGGCTGAGGCCCTGCTGCGGGTGCCGGACGCTGAAACGCGCGATGACCTGATTGCCGAGAAAATCCGCTCAGGCGACTGGGCGTCGCATCTTGGCCAGTCGGAAAGCTGGCTGGTCAACGCGTCGACCTGGGGGCTTATGCTGACCGGGCGCGTGATCGGCGTGCCGAAATACCTGCAAAAGGGTCCGAGCGCATTCGTCTCGGGACTGATCCGCGAGAGCGGAGAACCGGTCATCCGCGCCGCCATGATGCAGGCCATGCGGATCATGGGCGAGCAATTCGTCCTTGGCCGGACGGTGAAGGAAGCCCTCAAGCGCGGCAAGCGCATGGTGAAGGCCGGAGAGGCGGCCCATTTCAGTTTCGACATGCTGGGTGAAGGGGCCCGCACGGCTGAAGATGCGGCCCGCTACCTGAAAGCCTATGAACTGGCGATCGACGCCGTGGCCGCCGAGAAGGACAAGGCGGTTGCGCCCGAGAAGGCAAGCGGTGTTTCTGTGAAACTTTCCGCCCTGCATCCGCGCTTTGAAGCGGTCAATGAGGCGCGGATCATGAACGAGCTGTACCCGCGCCTGCTCGGGCTGTGTGAAAAAGCGGCAGCGGCGAACATCCACCTTTGTCTTGATGCGGAAGAGGCAGACCGGCTCGTGCTGAGCCTCAAGCTGATGGACCGGTTGGCGCATGAGCCGTCCCTCAAGGACTGGACCGGTCTCGGCCTTGCTGTGCAGGCCTATCAGAAACGCACGCTTTCGGTGATCGAGAAGCTGACCAAGCTGGCGGAAGAGACTGGACACCGCTTCATGGTCCGTCTTGTGAAGGGCGCCTATTGGGACAGCGAGATCAAGCATGCGCAGGTCGAAGGGTTTCCGAACTTCCCGGTCTTCACGACCAAGCCGGGAACCGATTTCCATTACCTGGCCTGTGCGAAGCTGATGCTGGAAGCGTCGCCGACCCTTTACCCGCAATTTGCGACCCATAACGCCCACACGCTCGCGGCGGTCGATATCCTCGCCGAAGCGGCGGGGGTCACCGATTACGAGTTCCAGCGCCTGCATGGCATGGGCGAAGCCCTGTATGACGCCGCCGAAGCCGGTCGCCGGGTGCGCGTCTATGCGCCCGTCGGTGCGCACAAGGACTTGCTGCCCTACCTTGTGCGCCGCTTGCTGGAAAATGGCGCGAATGCCAGCTTCGTGCACTCGTTCCTTGATCCTGACGTGCCCGTGGAAGATGTCGTCGACGATCCGATCACTCGAGTTGAAATTGGTCCACGGCGCCATCCCGGTATCCCGACGCCGCCGCGCCTTTATGGTCCTGAACGCCGCAACTCGACCGGCCTGGACATCAGCCAGAAATCCGTGCGCGATGCGACTGCGGCGGCGCTGAAATCCTTCCGTGACAGCCCGGCGATCACTGCAGGCGCCATCGTGTCGGGCAAAGCGGAAACCGGGGGCGGCGAAATGGTCCGTGTCCCGTTCCATACAGAGCACGTCCTTGGCGCCTGCAAGGAAGCGAGCCCCGAGGCGATCGATAAGGCGCTGAAGGCGGCCGTCAAATTCCAGCCGGGCTGGGATGCGCTGGGCGGATCCAAACGGGCGGAACACCTGCGGGCGATGGGCGACATCCTCGAAGAAAACGCAGCGCGCCTGATCGCGCTGATGGCGCGCGAGGCGGGCAAGACGCTGGGTGACGGCGTCGCCGAGGTCCGAGAAGCGGTCGATTTCTGCCGGTATTATGCGGCGCAGGCCGAGCATGAATTTGAAGGCGCGGTGCGTCTTCCCGGTCCGACGGGCGAAACCAATCACCTGTCGCTGCATGGCCGCGGTGTGTTCTGTTGTATCAGTCCGTGGAATTTCCCGCTGGCCATCTTTACCGGGCAGATCGCGGCGGCGCTGGCGGCAGGCAATACGGTTGTTGCCAAGCCGGCCGAGCAGACGCCGCTTGTGGCGTTCGAAGCAGTGCGCATGTTCCAGAAGGCCGGCCTGCCGGTTGATGCCCTTCACCTGCTACCAGGGAGGGGAGATACGGTTGGTGCGGCTCTGACGGCGGACCTGCGTGTCTCAGGCGTCTGCTTTACCGGCGGTACGTCGACAGCGCGCATGATCAACCGGGCGCTGGCTGAGCGTGACGGTGCGATCATTCCTCTGATCGCCGAGACGGGCGGCCTGAACGGACTGTTCGTGGATACGACAGCTCTTCGCGAGCAGGTGATTGACGACATGATCGCGTCCGCCTTCGGGTCGGCCGGCCAGCGCTGTTCGGCGCTGCGCATAGCCTTCATTCCCAAGTCGACCTCGAAAAGTCTGATCGAGGGCCTGATCGGCGCGATGGACGAACTGAAGCTGGGCAATCCAGCCGAGGCCGATACCGATGTCGGCCCGGTCATAGATTCCGATGCACGATCACTGCTGGAGGCGCATCTGGACAAGATGCGCAAGGAGGCGAAAGTCCTGCACCAGGTTGATGCCGGAAAGATTGGCGAGGAGGGCTTTGGCTTTGGCCCGGCGCTGATAGAGCTTTCGTCGCTGGATCAGATCCAGGAAGAGAATTTCGGGCCTATCTTGCACCTGCTTCGCTATGATCCCGATGATGTCAAAAAGGTCGGCGCCGCGCTGAAAGCCAAGGGGTACGGACTCACGCTCGGCATTCACTCGCGGCTGGAGAGTTTCCACGAGGAAGTTAAAGCGGCCTGTCCGGTGGGGAATACGTATGTGAACCGGTCGATGACCGGCGCAGTCGTGGGTGTGCAGCCGTTCGGGGGTGAAGGGCTTTCGGGCACCGGGCCCAAGGCGGGCGGGCCGCATTATCTCCATCGTTTCGCCACTGAACGCGTGGTAACGGTGAATATCACGGCTCAGGGGGGCGATGCCGAACTCCTGAGCCTGTAACAAGGAGACCAGCCGATGTTGAGATTAGCCTGCTGCGCCATGATGGGCATGCTGTTGACAAGTGCGTGTTCGAAGAAGCCGGACGCGCCGGATACGGATGTCACGCAAGGAGTTGAGCAGCCCGCAGGCGAAGTGGCGGCGGAGGTCGGGCAGGGCACTGTGACAGCGGTCGACACGCCGCACCAGATCGATGTGTCGAAAGACTATTTCACCGGCTCGGCCCGCGTGGATGATGCCCTTTTTTCCGTGGCGCCGGATCTGGCGGCAGAGCTGCTGGCCGATGCGCGTGTGCGGATCGAGGCAATGGATGAGGACGCGCGGACCTACAGGGAAGCGGACCCGGAGTATTTCAACCCGTATAGCCTGTCGATCGAATGGACACTGGTTGCGCAGGCCGGCGACCTCATCAGCATTGAAGGCTTTACCGGCGCGTATTCCGGCGGGGCCCATGGCAATTACGGCACCGATGCGCGTATTCACGACCTGGCAGCAAAAACGGACATCGCGCTGCGCGACCTGATGGCTGATCCCGAGGGCGCGATGGCGGCGAGCCTGCCCGTGGTGCTGTCCGAGATCGGGCGCCAGCGCAGCGAGAAGGCCGGCGGGGGCGGGTCAGCTGATACATTCAGGGGCGAAGCAGCCGATGCGATCTCAGCCGAGAGCATTCTGGGGGGCGAGATTGGCCTCGCCGCATCAAACGTGGCGGAAAGGTTCGGCGGTTTTGCGGTGCATTTCGCACCCTATGAGATCGGTTCCTATGCCGAGGGCGCCTACAAGGTGACCGTGCCGCAGGCCGTGTTCCAGGACTTCCTGAAGCCCCGTTATGCGGCGCTGTTTGCCGGCGAGCCTGCTATCGCTGAGTAAGGTTACAGCGAGCTAGTCGGCGCAGTGTATAAAGTCGAAATCCCGGGCATTTGACCCGTCGCCTGATGATATGCGGGCCGAGAGCCCGGCCTCTGTCGTGCGGTATGCGATGATTTGGGGATAGTCATGCTCGGGGTTTGCGAAGGTGATCGACGTGCCTGTTCGCTCGCTTTCAGGAAAGGGTGTCGGGCCGATACCTGCAGGATACGCATTGAATACAGTCGGCTGGCCGGGGGCGATGTGCATCTGTTCGAAAAAGGAAACCGAACTGTCTTTCAGCGTCACGGCATAGCCGAAGAAATGACCGTGTTCAGACTGTGACCAGATTTCCCGGTATGAACCGTTCGGATTTTCCCAGCAGCCGGACAGCCAATCAAGCGTTTCGGCCGTCGGGGAGGGCTCGGCCCCAGCCGCGCCGCAGCCTGCAAGCAGGATAAGGATTGCAAGGCGTTTCATGCATGGCCTCTTGGAATGAGCCGGGTGTCTCGATGGGATCGCTTTGGTGAAGCATATACTGGGTGGCATGGGGGGGCCAGCATCTCAGGCCTGCTTCAGGGCGAGATAGATGGTCTGGGTGTGGTGCTTGTCCTGCAGGGGGTTGTGGAAGGTTACCGGTTCGGCCCAGGCTTTTGCGAACACACCCGACAGGCGCTGCACAAAATCGCTGTCGGGGGTGACATCCGACCAGAGCCCCATGAGGCCGCCGGGCTTCAGGTGAGTCATCAGCTGTTGCAGGCCCGTTTCGCTGTAGAAATGCCCGCTGCGCGCATCCAGCAGCCAGTCGGGCGTATGGTCGATGTCGATCAGGATGGCATGGAACTGGCGGCCCGGACTGTCCGCGTCAAAGCCAGTGCCGGACCGGGCCAGGGCGAAGAAGTCATCGCGCACAATCTGGCAGCGATCATCGGCGCTAAGCGGCGGATCGAGGGGCACCAGCCCGGCATCATGCCAGTCGGCCACCGCGTCGAGCATCTCCACGACGCGCAGCGAGGCGACACGCGGATATTCCAGCACGGCGCCAGCGGTGTAGCCGAGCCCCAGACCGCCGACGACGATATCCCATTTTTCATCTGAATCTGGGTTGAGGCCGGCGAGCGTGTCGAGGCCGAGGCGGGCGAGGGCGATTTCCGACACGGTGAAAATGTTCGACATCAGGTGCTCGTCGCCGAGAATGATCTCGAACACGTCCACCTTCAGCAGGGGATGAAACCGTCGCCGCAGGCTGATCGGTCCGATCGGCGTGTCGCGATAGTCGAGTTCTTCAAACAGGCGGCTCATGGGGCTGCGTCCTTGTCGCGGGGGGCATCCCCGACGGTGTCAGTCTTCGCCGACCATGAAATGGGCCATCAGTGTGGTGACGGGTTTGGACTTTTCGTCCTGCCAGGCTTCGGCATGGACCGAGCACATGCGCCGGCCCATCTTGGTGATGTGGGCGCGGGCATAGAGATTCTTGGCGTGGGCCTGGCGCAGATAGTCGATAGTGAGGTTGATGGGCCGCGGCGGGCGGGTGAGGTGTTCGGTGACGAGGAAGACCTGCGCCATGGCGGTGATCTCGAGGAAGGCCCCGATAGCGCCGCCATGGATGGCGCGGATGGCGACATTGCCGATCAGCTTGTCCTGAAAGGGCAGCACGGCAGTCATCTCGTCGCCCATGACTTCGCAACGCATGCCAAGCTCCTGCGCGAAGGGCGTACGGGCGATGAAGGTGGTGACCTGGTCGGCACGGCTGAGCACGGTTTCACGCGTCATCCTGGCCTCCCATGGTCGAAGGCAGGCGCGGCTTGGTGATGGCAAAAGCCCCGGCGGCGGTGGCGATGACCTTGTCGCGCGTCTCGTGATAGGCCCAGGCGCGGGTAAAGCAGATTGAGCGGGTGACATGATAGCATTCGGCCTCGCCGAGAATGTCGCGACGCGGGTCTGCCGGGCGCATATAGTCGATGCGCAGGTCGAGCGTGGCTACAAAGCGGGCGCGTTCCATGGTCGAGCTGGCCGCCGTGCCACAGAGATTGTCGAGAAAGGCGGTCAGTACGCCGCCATGGATGACGCCCGTATCCGGGTCGCCGACAAGTCGGTCTTTCCACGGCTGGAGGCCCCAGACATGGCCCTTTTCCACCTTGGTCATGCGGAAGCCGAGTCGGCGCCCCCACGGGATGACTCCTGAGATCATGTCGAGGTTCCCCTGCATCAATTCCAGTGGAACCGGGGCTGACGTCGCGTCATCGCTCATGTGCAGACCTCTTTGTTTGACGTTCGATCCGCCCCGGATAACATCTGGTCAGGATCGTGGGAACACTTCACGCAAGGGAGGACAGGCCAAATGGCATTTGACGGCAGCGGGAAACCGAAGACCTGCATCATCGGGGCCGGGTGCTCGGGCTTTACCATGGCCAAGCGCCTGAAGGATAAGGGCCTGCCCTATGACTGTTTCGAGATGTCGGACAATATTGGCGGCAACTGGTATTACAAGAACCCGAACGGCACCTCGTCCTGTTACCAGAGCCTGCATATCGACACATCGAAGTGGCGCCTCGCCTTTGAGGATTATCCGGTGCCGGAGGACTGGCCTGATTTCCCCCACCATGCGCAATTGCTGCAGTATTTCCATGATTATGTGGACAATTTCGGCCTGCGAGAGACGATCACGTTCAACACGGCCGTCACCGATGTGGCGCGCCTGCCCGACGGGCGCTGGAAGGTGACCCTGTCGACGGGGGAGGCGCGTGAGTATGACGCCGTGGCGGTGGCCAACGGGCATCACTGGGATGCGCGGATGCCGACCTATCCCGGGCATTTCAATGGTTACCAGGTGCATTCCCACCATTATCGCGACCCGTTCGAGCCGTATGATTTCCGGGGCAAGAACGTGATGATTGTCGGCGCCGGCAATTCGGCGATGGATATTTCGTCGGAACTGTCGCAGCGGCCGATTGCGAACAAGCTGTTCATCTCGATGCGGCGCGGCGTGTGGGTGCTGCCGAAATACATGGACGGGACACCCGCCGACAAGGCGACGCTGCCTGCCTGGCTGCCGTCAAAGCTCGGCCGCAAGCTGGCGCGGGCCAAGATCAAGAAGACCATTGGCATGATGGAGGATTACGGCTTGCCCAAGCCTGACCATGAGCCGCTGGACGGGCACCCTTCGGTGTCGGGCGAGTTCCTGACGCGGGTCGGCTGCGGCGATATCCTGCCCAAGGGCGGGATCGAGCGGCTGGACGGCGACGCGGTGGTGTTCAGTGATGGCAGCCGCGAACTGGTCGACGCGATTGTCTGGGCCACGGGGTATAATGTGACCTTCCCGTTCCTGAAACAGCCCGAACTCACGCCGCAGGACAATACATTCCCCCTGTACAAGCGGATGGTGAAGCCCGGCTTTGAAAACCTGTTCTTCCTTGGGCTGGCCCAGCCGCTGCCGACACTGGTGAACTTTGCCGAGCAGCAGTCGAAACTGGTCGCGGCGGCGCTGACGGGGGAATATGCCTTTCCGGACGCAGCCGAGATGGAGCGGGTGACGATGGCGGACGAGCAGGAACATCTCGGCCATTTCTATGACAGCCCGCGCCACCGGATGCAGGTGGATTTCGGCGTGTATGTGGCCGACCTGCTGAAAGAGTTAAAGCGCGGCACAAAACGAGCCGGCGTGGTTGCCTGATATTAAGACTGGTGGGGTATAGTCGCTGCAATGTTGCGTCTGTTCCCAGCTTTTCTGCTGCTTCTGGTGGCCGCCGCGTGCGCTTCTGCGCCGCCACCACGGGCGGCCGCGCCGCGTGTGGTAGTGAATTACGGACCGCCGGGTGATCCGCACAATCCCGCGCAGGGGCCTTACCAGCCAAATCAGTACCTGCAGGTGTGCAATGGCATGTCGGTGAGCAATTCACCGTCCTTCTATCCGGGCGGCTGGGTGCAGGATTTCAAGCCTGTGATCGTCGTCAATGATATCGTACTGGTGACTGTGCCGACCAATGACGCCTGCCTGTCATCGGGCTTCGGTTTTCGCGGCGGGCGAATTCACGAGGGGATCGACCTGACGCGGCGCCCGGCCGGGCCGGTCTATGCCGCAGCACCGGGCCGGATCGTTGAGGCACGCCAGTCGACGGGCTATGGCTGGCAGGTCCTGATCGACCATGGCAAGGGCGTGTATACGCGCTATGCCCACCTGGCGCATTTCGATCCGAATGTGGCGGTGGGCCGCGAAATCGGCTTTGGCCAGCCGATTGGCCAGATGGGCGATTCCGGCAATGCAACGGCCGTTCACCTGCATTATGAGATCCTGACCGGGAATTATCACAATCCCCGCGGCTCCAAGGGGCTGGAAGTGCGTGACCCGTTCAGTTTTCCCGCCTATGAACTGACCTTCGCGGGGTCTTGAGCGGGGAGCGGGGGACAATGGCATTGACAGGCAGGGCGGCATGAGTGGCCGCTTTTTTGATCCGTCGCTGGTTGCGCGGACCTATCGTGACCCCCTGGCCTGGCTGAGCCTTGGCACTGACCTGGTGCCGATCATTGCGATCATCCTGTTCCAATGGGGGCCGACACCGCTGGTGGCGCTGTACTGGCTCGAGAACCTCGTCATTGGCGGCTATACGATCCTGCGGCTGGCGGGAAGCGCGGTGACCGGCATCGGGAACCTGCTGATGGCCCTGTTCATGATCCCGTTCTTCACGCTGCATTACGGCATGTTCTGCTACGGGCATGGCATATTCATCAAGTCATTCTCGGGACACGGCGGCGGCGGTGCTGGTTATATGGATGTCGTGAACTGGGCCTTGGGGTCCGGCGAGGGCATGGTCTGGTTCGTGGCTGTGATCGCAGCGTCGAACATGGTGTTCTATCTCGTCGACTTCATCGGCAAGGGCGAACTGCGCCGGACCAATCCGGCCGCCGAGATGTTTGCCCCCTATGGCCGCATCGTGACACTGCATGTGGCGATCATTCTCGGCGCCTTCCTGTCGATTGCGACCCGGCAGCCGCTGCTGGGCGTGCTCGTGCTGATCTTTGTCCGGGTCGTGTTCGGGATCGTACTGTCAGTGCTGCGCCGCATGCGCCTCGATGGCCAACTGGGTAAACTTGCAGACAAATTCGCGCAGCCATTGTAAAAAGTTGACGTTTGGTGACGGGGTGAGCTACCTAAGCCGCAGAGCCGCCCACACGGCAACAAAGGATATGGAATGTCGCCTGCCATCAAAATGCTTGCCGGAACCGGAAAGCGCGCGAAATCCAAGGCCGCCAACCGCCGGGCAATTCTCGACGCAGGACGGCGCGTGTTCGCGCGGATCGGCTTTGATGCCACGACCGTTCGCGACATCATTCGCGAAACGGACCTCGCCGCCGGCACGTTCTACAATTACTTCAGGTCCAAGGAAGAGGTGTTTGCGGCGATTGCGGAAGACTCGACCCATCGCTTCCGGGCGCACCTGAGCGATGTGCGCGCCCGGGCCGCCACGTTCGAGGACTATATCCATCAAGCCTATCATGCCTATTTCAGTTTTATTGCCGCCGAGAATGAAGAAGCCATACGCAGCGGCGCGCCGCACATGGCGCTGATTGGTGTGCGCGTGGACACGCCGGAAATGCTGGCGATTGCCGACGAGATCCGCTCTGACCTGGATCATGTCCTCTCGGCTGACGGGGCGCCCGTGATCGATATCGACTACCTCACGGCGGCGGCGATCGGCATTGCCCGCGAAATGGGCGACCACATGCTGCACCGCCGCCCGGTCGATGCCGGTGCGGCGACGCGATTTGCGTCAGCCCTGCTATTGGCAGGCGTGCGGGACATTGCCGGCAAGGCGATCTGAGGAAGCGCTTGGCGGACCTCGGGGAAGGGCGCTAAGCTGGCCTGAATAGGGCAGTTTGGGAGCCGGGCCATGAGTTTGCAGCAGAAAATAGCGAAACTGATATTCAAACTGCCGGGCGGTTTGCTCGTGCGCATGGCGGGCGGCAAGCCGCTTGAGATCAATGGTCGCGTGCTGGAGCCGCAATTGCAGATGGTGGCGTGGAACGGGCGCAAGGCGCCGCCGCTTTCATCGCTCCCGGCAGACGTGGTGCAGGCCGCAACGCGCGAACAGCTTGCCATGCTGGCAGCTGCACCGGAGCCCGGCGTGATTATCGAAGACTCCACGATACCGGGAACAGACAAGAACGAGATTCCCGTGCGGATCTATCTGCCCGATGAACAGGACCCCACCCATCCGATGATGGTGTATTATCACATGGGCGGCGGCGTCATCGGCGACCTGGACACTTGCAATGCGTTCTGTTCGATCATCGCGGCCGTGGCCAAATGCCCGGTCCTTTCGGTCGACTATCGCCTTGCTCCGCCGCACAAGTTTCCGGCGGGCATCAATGACGCCATCGCGGCGTATGAATGGGCGCTGCGCAATGCCGGAAAGTATGGCGCGCCCGATGGTGTCGCGGCTGTCGGCGGCGACAGCATGGGCGGCAATTTCGCAGCCATCGTCTCACAGGAAATGAAGCGTCAGGACAAGCCGGTCCCCGCGCTGCAATTGCTGGTCTATCCGGCGGTGGACCTGGTCGAGGAATTCCCGTCGCGCAAGGATTTCGCGAACACGTTCTCGCTGTCGACGGACACGATGAACTGGTTCATGGACCAGTACCTGCCGGCGGGACATGACCGCAGCGATCCGCTTCTGTCGCCCGGTCAGACCGGCGACCTGTCTGGCCTGCCGCCTGCCATTGTCATCACGGCCGGGCATGATCCGCTGGTCGACGAGGGCGACGATTATGCCCTGCGGCTGAGCCGTGAAGGCGTCTACGTAAAGCACAAACGATATGACACGCTCGCCCATGCGTTTACGGCGTTCACGGACTTCTCACCAGGTTCACGGCGGGCCTGCCTTCAGATTGCAGGCATGGTGCGTGACATGTATGCTCGACTGTGAAGGCGCTTGTTTGCCATACGATCACGGATGATTTTTCCGGGACGGAAATCCGTGATGTGCCTATGCCTGAGCCGGGCCCCGGTGAAGTGCGCGTACGGGTCAAGGCCGCGAGTGTCAATTTTCCGGACCTGTTGCTGACGCAGGGCAAGTACCAGCTGAAACTGGAACCGCCCTTCACGCCGGGCATGGATTTTTCCGGCATCATCGATGCGCTGGGCGAAGGCGTTACCGGGCCGCTGCGGCTGGGTACCGATGTTGCCGGCGGTGTGCGGGCCGGGGCGTTTGCTGAGTATATCGTGGTGCCGGTCGGGTCGCTGCAGAAGAAGCCGCCCGCCATGAGCTTTGCCGAAGCGGCGTCCTATCCTGCCGCTTACCTGACGGCCTATGTGGCGCTTGTGCGCCGGGGAAACCTGCAGCCAGGTGACACATTGCTGGTGCATGGCGCGAGTGGCGGCGTGGGGCTGGCCGCGGTGGATGTCGGCAAGCTGCTGGGGGCAACCGTAATCGCGACCGGCGCGTCGGACGAGAAGCTGGAACAGGTGGTCGCGCATGGCGCCGACTATGCCATCAATGTGACGCAGGGCTTTCGCGACAAGGTGAAGACGCTGACAAAGGGACGCGGCGCGGATGTGATCTTCGATCCCGTGGGCGGCGACGTGTTCGACGAGAGCGTTCGGTGCATCGCATTTGACGGACGGCTTCTGGTAATCGGGTTCACGTCAGGCCGGATCGCGACGGTGGCGACCAACATGCCCCTGATCAAGGGCTTCTCGGTGGTGGGCGTTCGGGCGGGCGAATATGGCCGCCAGTTTCCCGAGAAGGGCCGGGAGAATGTCGAAACGATCTGGAACTGGGCCCGGAACGGCAAGGTGCACCCGCGCGTACATGCCGAGTTCCCGCTGGCGCAGGCGATGGACGCGTTCGCGATGCTTTGGGAGCGCAAGGTTGTCGGCAAGGTTGTGGTGACGCCCTGAGGCCCTGGCCTTCCGGAGCGACCTAGCCGGCGTAGAGCACGAGCCCCAGAATGCCGGCGCTGACCAGCAGCACGCCGATGATTTCCCGCAAGGTGACACGTTCTCTGAAGAACAGGATCGACGCGCCGAGCATGAACACGACCTCGACCTGGCCGAGGGCGCGGACATGGGCGGCGTTCTGCAGGGTGAAGGCCGTGAACCAGGCAAGCGAGCCCAGCATGCCGACAAGGCCGACCCATGCGGCGCTGCGCCAGCTGCGCAGCAGGCGGCCTGCTTCGCCTGGCTCACGAAACTTGAGCCAGGCAAGCACGGCCAGCGCCTGAAAGGCGGTAACAAAGGCGAGTGTCGTCACCGCGCGCAGGAGGACGTCGCCCTCCGCCAGCGACAGAGAGGCACTGCGATAGGCGACGGCGGACAGGCCGAACAGGGCGCCGGACAGGATGCCGATAAGCGCCTTGCGATCAAGGAAGCTGCGGCGCGCGGCGGGGACTGCCGGGATCGAGATAAGGATGACACCAAACAGGCTGATCAGGATGGCGAGCGCGACGGGCAGGGACAGCCTGTCGCCCAGCAGGACGATGCCGAACAGAGCGGTCTGGACCGGCTCTGTCTTGGTGAAGGCCGTGGCGACGGTAAAATTCTTGTAGGAGAAGAGGTGAATCAGCAGGCCCGTCGCCAGGATCTGGGCAAGGCCGCCGAGAAGGCCGCTAATGACAAATGTCGGGTTGGGCGGTGGCGCACTCTGGCCCGTGCCGACAAGCAGGCCTGCCAGAAGCAGCGCCGCGAGCGGGGCCGCGTAGACGAAGCGTGCCGAGGTGACGCCCCATGTGCTGAGCGTGTCCGTCAGCCGCTTCTGCAATACCGAGCGCAGGTTCTGCAGGAAGGCTGCAGCGATGGTGATGGGGATCCAGAGTTCCATGCGGCGCTTGGACAGCAGCGCGTGCCGGTTGTCAAAGCCTGTTCAGCCTGTGCGGCCTAGCGCACGCGTGTGCACTGGGGATAGGTGGTTGCGCCCTTTTGGAGGACCGCGAAAGGCCCCTGATCCCAGAACACGACCCGCGACGGGCCGATGCCGGACTGGTAGCGCATTCCCCTGTCTGCCTCGACCTGTTCCAGCTGGTGAACCTGGCCATTGAACATGACGGTTGCAGTGGTGCCGACAACGCTCGCTTCGAGCTGGAGGGCGCCGCATTCGTAATAGGGTGAAATGACATTCGACGCATAGGGCTGGGTATAGGCAGGGTCAGTTTCCATGCGCATGTCGCCCTGCTGGCTTGTGGCGGGCGGGGTAACGGCGCAGGCGGCTGCAGCGGCGGCGAGCGTGAGGAGGGCGGCGAGTGAGCTGGCGCGTTTCATGGCGTATCTCCGGTCTGACTGTCTTCCCGGGCAAAGCGGCCAGACGCCGGAATGGTTCCGGCGTCTGAGCAGACTTTGCCTAGCGGCGGGCCGTGATTGTGTCGCCGTTCGGGGCATAGATGACGAGGGCGCCATCCTGCGTGATCGTATACTGGCGGGCGCTGCCGAGAATGTCGGTAAAGGCGCGTTCCTGGTTCATCAGGGCTGGCGGGCAGCCCTTGCGGGTGAGCACGATCTCGGTGAGGCGCAGGTCCTGGGGCGCGGTCGCTGAATAGCCGGCCGAGTAGGAATTGCACGATGCATTGCCGCTGATCCGGCCAGAACTGTCAAAATTGATCGTGGCGCGCGAGAAGTCCACGACGCCGCGGCGGTTGATGTCTTCGACGACCCACTCCTGGCCGGTCAGGCCTGTATAGGCCCCCGGACCGTGCGTGTCGGGATATTGCGTATTCGGGTAGGGCGCCGGATAGGCACCACCCGGCGCGGCCGTAACGAGGAACAGGGTGCCGACATCGCTATAGGGCGCATAGAGATCGACCGGGTAGGCGGTGTCGGTGGTCCAGTAAAGCTCACCGGCAGGGCTGCGGATCGTGGCGCGCAGCGTGTAGATGCCGCGCGGGTCGACGTCGCGGTCGTCAATCGTCATGCTGAAAGGGACGGGAACCTGTGCATTGCCGAGATTCATGACAGATTCGTCGAGGATGATGGCTGGCGCACCCATGCGGGATGTTTCGCTTAGCGTAACAGTGGCGGTGCTGCCTGGCGGGAGGGCGATGCGCTCGCGATAGCTGAGCTGGCCGGTCACGATATGCTGGGTGACGCGATCTTCAGCCGGGTATTGCGACACCGGTGTGGCGGCGCAGGCGGCGGTCATCGTGCCGAAGGCGACGGAGGCGAGGATGTGGCTGAGTTGCATGGCGGGTTTCACTTTTAAAGCCTGAGTATTCAAGTGAAACTGTCATGCAGGCGATTTGGTTCCATGCTTGCGGCTTTCGCCGCAACGTCTTCACCTGCCGGGCCGGATGCTGACCATGTCGGTGCCTGCGGGTGCGCCTGCCGAGACATCCCCGGCGGCGTTCGCCCGGTATTCAGTGGCCGATATGGCCTCCAGCCCGCCGTCACGCAGGCGGCGGGCGACGGTTTCGCTGCGGCGTACGTAAAGGGCGTCAGGGTCAATCCGAAGGGTGGCCGCCGCCGTCGGGCTGTAGCCGATGACTTCCACCTTTCCGACATTCCAGCGTTCCAGGGCCCAGGCTGCAGTGTCGACCTGCTCGGCAGCGGCGTCCGAGAGTGTATCCAGCCCGGTTTCGAATGGAATGGCCGGCAGGCCGGCAACGGGCGGCATGATGCGGACCTCCCAGTCAGGAAAGGTGCCTGCGAGGCTGGCTTCCATGCGCCGGTAGGCGCTGAGTCCATAGGCGTCATCCGGCGCGGCGAGAAACAGGGCCTGACGGGTCTCGGCATTGATGTCGGCTGCAGTCAGGGTGAGGGGAACTGACCGGCGCAGGTCTGTCTCGGTCTGGCGCAGGCGGTTGGTGGCCTTAAGGGCCGACAGTTCGGCGCGAAGCGGCGCGGCGAGGGTCGACTCGGCGATTTGCAGGATCTCGGCAGCCTGAGATGAGCCATCATCATCGATCAGGACCTGGTCGAGGCTGATGACGACCGGGCGCCCAATCCGCTCACTGACGCTGGCAGTCAGCACGGCGTCTGCCTGCGGGTTCAGCTTGCGGGTGAGGACAGTGGCGGAAACGCCGACATCACGGCCAGACCCGAACGTGAAGGCAATATCCGACAGGCGCGCCTGCGTGCCGTCGAACGGGTCCAGCAGCGAAGCCCGCACGGTGTTGCGGACATTGGTCTCAAAAGCGATGTCCCGCAGGGCGAAGCCGAGCGGGACGGACAAGGCTGCGAAGACCAGAAAAATCAGGCCGCTTTGCCACAGCGTATGGCGCGGGCTGTGCTCGCTGCCGAAGCCGTAGATTCTCGCGAGGACCGTCACTGTGAGGGCAATGGCCAGGAGGTTGGTCATGAACAGGAGAAAGGCCCCGCCTGCAGCGGTCAGCGACCCGACGGCGAGACCATAGCCTGTGACAGCCAGAGGCGGCATCAGGGCGGTGGCGATGGCAACGCCGACAATGGTTTCGCCCTTCCGGTGGATCACCGCATAGCCGCCGGCAAGACCGGAGAAGATGGCGACGAGCAGGTCGAGGAAGTTCGGCCGGATGCGGGCGAGGATTTCCGGTGTTGCCGCCTTCAGGGGCGACAGGTGGACAATCAGGAAGGCGACCGCAACCGCCACGACCGTGCCCCAGAACAATGTGACGACTGACCGCCGCAGCGAGGCCAGTTCCAGGATGGGCAGCGAGAAACCCATCTGCATGATTGGCCCCATCAGGGGCGAAATCAACATGGCGCCGATGATGACGGCGGGAGAGGATAGCAGCAGACCAAGGGTGGCAATGGCGCAGGACGTGATGATCATGAAGATGTAGCGCCCTGACAGGGCGCCTTCTTCGCGCACATGCTGGACCACTTCCTTGTGGTCAATCCGCCGCGACAATTGCTTAAGGCCCAGCGCCAGGTAACGGCGCCAGTTGTACCGGGATGTTCCGGTGCGGGCGGTCTGGTCCTTCATGGGCGTTCCCTGCTGTCTGCGGTCAGTTGCAGGTCAGCAATTAGGGCAGAAGACCTGTGGGGCCAAGCAGGTGTTCAATATCTGGCCAGCCGGGTCAGACCGTGCGTTTCGCCTTGTCGGCGTCATTTGTGGCCGTGATCGCGTCTTTCGCGGCCTGCCATTCCTTGTCACCCCAGGCGGTGAGCTGGGAGAAGTTGCCGCCGGACGCGTTATACATGGCGCCATCAATGGCGATGGTCTGGCCGTTGATGTACTCCGCGCCGGGCCCCATCAGCAGGACGGCAAGGTTGACCAGTTCATGCATCTCGCCGACGCGGCCCATCGGATTGGCCATGCCTGAATCCATGCGTTTGGCACCCTCGGCATCCGGCGCGAGGCGCTTGGACATGCCTTCGGTAGGGAATGGACCTGGCGCGATGGCGTTGAAGCGCAGGCCATAGCGGCCCCATTCGACGGCGAGGCTTTGCGTCATCGTGTTGACGGCAGACTTGGACATGGCCGAGGGCACGACGAAGGGGCCGCCATTCCAGACCCATGTCGTGAGGATGGAGATGACATTGCCGCGCGATCCGGCCTTGATCCAGCGCGTGCCGATATCGTGGGTCATGTAGAACGTGCCGCGAAACACGATATTGGCGATGGCATCAAAGCCGCGGATCGAAAGGTCTTCGGTGCGCGAGATGAAATTGCCGGCGGCATTGTTGACGAGGCCGGTGAGCGGGCCGTGCTTGGCCCAGATTTCATCATTCATGTCGGTAATGGCTTCGGCAACGCGGATGTCGCAGGCGTGCGGCACGACCTTGCCGCCATGCTTTTCCATCAGTTCGGCCGCCGTTTCCTCGCAGACGCCGCCGCGCCGGCCGCAGATATGGACCTCTGCGCCGAGTTTCAGGAAGCCTTCGGCCATTTCCTTGCCGAGGCCGGTGCCGCCGCCGGTGACGAGGATGCGTTCATCCTTCATCAGGCCTTCGCGGAACATCAATTGAGACGTATCCATAGGTGTTCTCCCTTTTCGTTTTCTGGTAACTGTCATAGCGCGATTGTCGCTGGAGGTATGCCATGAAACCCGTCCTTTTCGCCCTTGTCTCGCTTGCCCTCGCGGCAGGAAGCGCGGCCGCTGACCCGCTGAATGTGTTCGGCACATTCGCCACCGAAGAAGAGAACTCGCATATCGAGATTGCAGATTGCGGTGATGGCACACCGTGCGGCACGATCGTCTGGATTGACCCGGCCAGCGTATCGGATGGCAAGACGCCCGAGACCGCGACAGATGCCGACGGCAAGAAGATTCTCGGCCTGACCATGCTGCAGGGCTTCGAGAAGAAGGCCAAGGGCTGGGCCGGGGGCACGATCTACAATCCGAAGGAAGGCAAGACCTATGGGTCGCGCATCAAGCGGCTGGACGATGGTGTGCTGGAAGTGAAGGGCTGCATCGGGCCGCTCTGCAAGACGCAGCTTTGGAAGCCGGTCGCTTAGGCGGCATTATTTCCTGAATGGCAGGCTGACCAGCCGCCAGAGGACCCAGACCGGCAGGACGATCGTTGCGCCCGCCAGTGCGGGCTTCCAGAAATTGCGGATGGCCCAGCCTGCCGCAGCAAGTGTCTGGCGCGCAATCGATGCGATGGCTGCGGGAATGTTCACATCCGGTGACGCCGGATTGAAATTGGATGCCAGCACGACAAAGCCGACAAGGATACACAGTCCGAGCAGCTTGACGACGCCCCATGGGCCGATGCCGAAAAGGCGTATGAGGACTGGGCGCGGCGGGGACTTTTCGACAGTAGCCTTCGGGGCCGGCTGATGCGGGGGCGGCGGGGGAAGCGGTTCTACGACGGGCGGCTCGCTGTCACTCATGGTCCGCCCGGGTCATCGCCTCATTGCCCTTGTAGGCGACATTGACCTGGTGGGGGTAGGGGATCGTGATGCCTTCGCGGTCGAAGGCTTCCTTGACGGCTTTTGTCAGGTCGGCGCGGACCTGAATGAATTCCGGTGTCGACACCCAGGCGCGCATGCGAATCTTGACGCTCCAGTCGGCCAGGGCATGGATGCCGACCCAGGTTTCCGACTTGGACAGGACACGCGGATGGGCATTGACGGTATCTTCAACGACTTTCAGGGCATGGTCCATATTGTCGTCATAGGAGATATCGAAATAGAGGTCGAACCGGCGGCGCGTCTGGTGGGTGTGGTTGATCAGGGGTTCGGCCCAGATCATGTTATTGGTGACAATCACGACCTTGTTGTCGACCTGTTTGAGCGACGTGGTGAAGGGCGAAATGTCGGTCACCTCGCCTTCGAGGCCGGCGAGGCTGACATAATCGCCGATGCGGAACGGGCGCAGGATGGCGAGCATGACGCCGGCGGCGACAGACTTCATCGTGTCCTGCAGGCCCAGGCCGATGGCGAGGCCGAGCGCACCCAGCACGGCGGCCAGCGAAGTGGTCGGGAAGCCGAGCTGGGTGAGCGCCGTGACAATCGCGACCGCGAAGATGAGGTATTTGACGAGGGACCCGGCGAACGCAAACAGCGTGTCGTCTGCCCCCGTGCGGCGATGGGCCTTGCCGCCGAAATTGCGCATCGAACGCGCGACCCAGTTCGCAAACAGGATGGCGACGAGGAGGATGGCGACAGCCGCCACAGCGCCAGGCCCCCGGCTTTGGATCAGGGCCCGCCAGTCATAGCCGGCAAGGCCAAGGGGCAGGGGTGACATCAGGATGAGCGCGAACAGGCGCGCGATAGAGGCGCCAAGGTCCCAGCTGGAGCCTTCGAAATCCTGGTCCCTGGGCGTGACCATTTTTCCGACTAGGATGACCAGCCGCTTGACCAGTATGGCGGCAATCCAGATCAGAATGGTTGCGCCAAGCACCAGCAACCATTTCAGGACCTGGGGCTCAGCGGCCTGTGCCCAGGCGGGCCAGCCGGTCATGTCTATTTCCGGTATCATGGCGCTGTCATGTCACGTGCCGCGCGGGGCTTCAACTGGCCTTTCACGGATTGGTGACTGGAGCAGGGGCGCGGAACAAGGCAAGCCGTGCGGTTCATAATCAGGAGTGAGCGCATGAACAAGCAGGTCGTCCAGCAATATTACGGGGATATCCTCAAGTCCTCCTCGGACCTTCGCACCGATGCGTGCACGACGGATGCTGCGCCGCCGCGGCATGTGCGCGAAGCCCTGGCGCGCGTGCATGACGCCGTCTCGGAGCGCTATTACGGGTGTGGGCTTGCGATTCCGGCCGAGCTGGAAGGACTGCGCGTGCTAGATCTCGGCTGCGGCGCCGGGCGCGATGTGTATGCGTTGGCAAGTCTTGTCGGCCCCGGAGGGCATGTGACGGGCGTTGACATGACAGCAGAACAGCTGGCCGTGGCGTGGGCGTATGAGACGTGGCATGCCGAGGCGCTAGGCTATGCAAGCCCGAACACGCGCTTTGTGGAAGGCGAACTGGAAAAGCTGGATGCGCTGGACCTCGAGCCTGCCAGTTTCGACCTGATCATTTCCAACTGCGTGATCAATCTGTGCACCGACAAGCCGGCGGTTTTCCGTGCCGCGCACCGGCTGCTGAAACCGGGCGGCGAGCTTTATTTCTCCGATGTGTACGCAGACAGGCGGATCCCCGCTGATCTGGTGAGAGACCCGGTGCTCTATGGCGAATGCCTGTCGGGCGCGCTCTATTGGGGCGACTATCAGGCCGTGGCCATCGCGGCGGGGTTTGGTGATCCGCGCGTGGTGGATCATCGCCCGCTTGCCATTCTCGATCCTGTGCTGAAGGCCAGGGTCGGGCCGATCCGTTTTGCCTCGGTGACCGCGCGCCTGTTCAAACTCGATGGGCTTGAGCCTGCCTGCGAAGACTATGGCCAGGCCGTGATTTATCGCGGCGGCGTGGAAGGCATGGAAGAGGTCTTCACCCTGGATGGTGAGCACCATATCGAACAGGGCCGCGCGTTCCCGGTATGCGGCAACACGCTGGCCATGCTGACAGGTACGCGGTTTGCGCGTTATTTTGACGTGGTCGGCACGGGCGAACGGCACTATGGCCTGTTCCCGGGCTGCGCCGCGCCGGACGTGTTCGCCGCAGCGGGCCTGCCGGCACAGGCGCCGGTTGGCGGCTGCTGCTGAACGCTAGTCCTTGTTCACATTGACCTGATGCGGATACGGGATGGAGATTCCCGCCGCGTCGAGGGCGGTCTTGACGTTCTGGGTGAGCGCCCAGCGCGTTTCCCAGTAATCGGGCGTGTTCACCCATGGACGGGCAATGATGTCGACCGAGCTGGAGCCGAGATTGCTGACGCGGACAACCGGTTCCGGATCGGCGAGGACGCGCGTGTCAGCCTTGATCGTCTGTTCGATCACGCCGATGGCGTGTTCCATGCCATCGCCATAATCAATGCCGAAGACGAGATCGATGCGGCGTGTCGGATAGCCGGCATAATTCTTGATGACGCCATCTATTGCCTGGCTGTTGGGGACGATGACCTGGACATTGTCAGGCGTGGCCAGGATGGTTTGGAAAAGGTTGATCTCCTTGACCGTGCCGCCTTCGCCAGCGACCTCGATGAACTGGCCGACTCCGTAAGGGCGAAACAGCATAATCATGATGCCAGAGGCGATGTTACCGAGCGCGCCCTGCAGGGACAGGCCGATGGCGAGCGTCATGGCACCGAGAATCGCGACGAAGCTGGTGGCTTCGACCCCGAATAGCTGCAGCGCAGCAATGATTGTCGCGGCTGTCAGGAACCAGCGGACGAGCGAGGCGAAGAAACTGCCGAGGGTTTCGTCGATGTTCGGGCGCTTTATCGCCTGCTTTCGCACCGTGCTTGCCATCGCGCCGGAAATGCGCAGGCCGACGATCAGTACGATGAAAGCGCCAAGCGCCTTGAGGCCATAGGCGGCCAGCACAGGCCAATGCTCAGTGAACTGGGCTTGCCAGTCGATATTGTTCAGAAAATCCATGAATTTCTCCCGATGGTTCAGGCGGCAGCCACAGCGCCATGCGCGCCACGTGTTATCCGCAGGTAGAGGACGAGGACGGCCACCATGCCTGTCATGATGGCGAGCCAGTTCATGCCTGTGACGGTCCAGTTGTTGAGAAGGATGCCAAGAAGGCCCCAGCCGAGTGCCACAAAGAACCATGGGCTGCGGCTGATGTAGCGCGTGAAGCACCACGCGGCCATGGCGGCGGGAACGAGTGTCGCCCACAGCATGAGCCAGGGGTAATCGGTTGCGCCGAGGGTCGTGAAATGACGGATGGTAATGGGAATCGAAATGGCTGCCGCGACCGTGATCCAGCCTGACAAGAGGCCGGTGACGGCATCTGCTGTCAGTTTCGCTGCGCTGCCGCCCATGCCGCGCATCTGATCGAAACACCAGGCGGAATACCATGCGGCCGCACCGATCGGGAACAGAAGCGCAAAATCAAGCGGCGGCGAGACGATGAGCTGCGCGCTTAACATCCAGATCACATTCAGCATTCCGGCAATAACGAGCGGCAGGGCGATTCGTTCCATCCAGCGCTCGCGGCGAAAGATGGCGAAAAGCGAAAAGGCCAGGTAGGCGAAGAAAATCAGGCTCCAGACCGAGAAAAACAATGGCAGCGGCTGTTCGGGCGCGCCGAGATCACGCGTCGCGTTTCCAATTGGCGTGCCGATACCCAGCAATGGCGCAAGTGCACCTGAAAGGGGCTGGAGGATGGCGAGCAGGAGCAGAATCAGTCGCGGTTGCATTTCCATACGTGACATATGACGCTGAACGCGTGCAGGGCAAATCGCTTGTACTGAAAAAAGTGTGATGGCGCGCGACGGATTTGCGTTATAGGCCGACGCCTCTGCGAGGATTTAAACAAAGGATTTTGCTCATGGCAAAGACACCTGTGGCCAAGAAGGCCCCTGCGAAACCTGCGGCCAAAAAAGCTGCTGCAAAACCGGCAGCCGCTCGCGCTGCTGCGAAACCTGCTGCCACCAAGGCGGTTGCGGCGAAGAAAACGGCTGCAAAGCCAGCGCCCAAGGCAGCACCTGCTGCTGTCAAGCCGGCAACAAAAACGGCGACGACTGTCACCCTGCGTCAGATGTCGGTTGAAATGGCCGAGGCTCACGGCCTCACCAAGAAGCAATCGCAAGAACTGTTTGACGACATGGCAGCGCGGATCACGAAACGCCTGAAGAAGGGCGAACGTATCCGCATGAACGGCCTCGGTACGCTGGAAGTGCGCAAGCGCCCGGCTCGCATGGGTCGTAACCCTGCAACCGGCGAAGCGATCAAGATCAAGGCTTCGAAAAAAGTTGCCTTCCGCGTCGCCAAGGAACTCAAGGAAACCGTCTGATAGCGGACGTCTTCTGAGATACCGGAAAGGGTCGGGCTTGCAGAGAGCCCGGCCCTTTTTTTGTCCGCGCGCGCCTAGTCAGGCAGCAGGGCTTCGAGGGTTTCGATTCTGTCGGCTTCGGCTGTTGGCTTGTCCCAGCGGATGCGGTTGATACGTGGGAAACGCATGGCGAGGCCGGACTTGTGCCGTGGCGAGCGCTGCAGACCCTCGAAGGCCACTTCCAGAACAATGCCGGCCTCCTTGTTAGCGGAGACAGACCGCACCGGCCCGAACCGGTCAATTGTATTAGCGCGCACGAAGGCATCGAGCTGTTTCAACTCGTCATCTGTAAAGCCGAAATAGGCCTTGCCTACAGGGGCGAGCCTGTCTTCGCCGTCCTCGTCGCGCCAGACACCAAACGTGAAATCGGAATAGAAGCTGGACCGCTTGCCGTGGCCGCGCTGGGCGTACATCAGCACAGCGTCGATGAGGAACGGGTCGCGCTTCCACTTGTACCACAAACCTTTCGGGCGCCCGGCCAGGTAGGGACTATCCCAGCGCTTCAGCATCACGCCCTCGATTTCCGGCGCAGGCGGATCAAGGCGGGCTTCATCCAATGCGGCGAAGGTTGTGATGGGGACGAGCGGGGAGAGATCGAACCGGTCGGATCCGATATCGGCCACAAAGCCCTCAAGCCGTTTGCGCCGGTCGCGGAAGGCCTGTCCGCGCAGGTCGCGCGTCCCGTCAACCAGGAGATCATAGGCGCGGATGAAGGCCGGATGGGTCTCCATCTGGCGCTTCGAGACGGTCTTGCGGTTCAGCCGCCGTTGCAGGGCGTTGAAAGGGGCAACGCTGCCGCCGGGATTGCGCACCAGCAGTTCGCCATCGAGCGTGCCGTTAAAATCCATGGCGGTGACGACATCCGGGAAGGCATGGGAAATGTCGTCGCCGGTGCGGGTATAGATTCGCCGCGCGCTGCGCTCGGCGGAAGCCTGGACCCGGATGCCGTCATATTTCCATTCCGCGGCGAAATTGTCTGGCGTGATCAGGTTCGGGTCCACGGCGTCCGGACTGTCCCGGTAGGCCTTGGGCACGAGGGGGTGGGCGAGCATGACCGGGCGGAAGGGGGCGGCCATGTCGGGCGCAGGCTTTTCGGCGCGGTCTTCGAGCCAGGCGAACAGCGTGTCATAAGGCGGTGCAAGACCGTGCCAGATTTCCTCGATCTCCGTGACGGGCTTGTCGCCGAATTGGGAGAGCGCGAGCTTGGCAAGGCGGGCCGAGACGCCGATGCGCAAGCCCCCGGTCAGCAATTTCAGGAAGGCCCATCGCCCGGTCGCATCGAGGCTGTCGAGCCAACCGGCGACAAGCATCATCGCTTCGGCGCGCGCTGCATCGCTGAGCGTTTCGACAATCTCCGACAAAGGCGGCGTGCGATTGGCCCCGCGCGATTCCGGCCAGACGAGGCTGACCGTCTCGGCGAGGTCGCCGACATAGTCATAGGACATGGCGAATAGTTCCGGGTCCATTCGGCCATCCATGAGCGCGCGGATCATGGCGGGCTTGACGCCCGGAATGTCGAGATCGCCTGTGATGGCTGCGAGGGCATAGCCACGATCCGGATCCGGCGCCACGCCGAAATAGTCGACCATCAGGCGCAGCTTGCCATTACGCGAAGGCGTGAGCACAAGTCGGTCTAGCAGGTCGGCAAAGGCTTGCATGGGACCATACATAGGGCCAAACACATGGCATGACAGCGCCCGTTCCACCCGAAGACTACGCGCCGCACTATCGCAAGTCGGGTTTTACCGATCCGTGGGAACCCCTCTATTCACGTGTGACGGACCGGCAGGTGAGCACCGGCCTCTATCAGGGCGCCCCGCACTGCAATTCGCGGGGCCTGGTCCGTGGCGGCGTGATCGCGTCCATTGCCGACTATGCGATGGGGCTGAGTTGCGGCCAGTCCCTGACGGCGGATGGACGTGAGGCAGGCGGGCTGGTGACGGTCTCGCTGGCGACGGCGTCTGTCGGCTCGGCCGCCGTCGGGGCATGGCTTGCCACGGACACCTGTTTCACCAAGGCTGGCGGATCACTGGCCTTTGCAGGCTGCCTCCTGCAGGCCGACGGGGATATCGTGGCGCGCGCCAGTGCCTCATTCAAGATCATCAAACTGGACAAGACCCAAAGGGACACACTGACATGACGCTCAAACTCCACCACCTGAATGCCTCACGTTCGCAGCGGATCGTCTGGTTACTTGCCGAACTCGGCGTTCCGCACGAGATTGTCCACTACAAGCGCAATGAGGTGACAAACCTTGCGCCGCCGGAATTGCTGAAGATCCACCCGATGGGCAAGTCGCCGCTGCTGGAAGATGGCGATGTGGTCATCGCCGAAACGGGCGCCATCGCCGAATACCTGATGGGCAAGTATGATACCGCCTTCCAGTTGCACCCGCGCCCCGGCTCGCCGGAATTCCCGCGATACCTGGAATGGGTCCATGCGGCTGAAGGTGCCGTGTTCCTGCCTGGCCTGCTGCAGGTCTATTTCAGCCGCGTCGACATGACGGGCAACCCGGTGCAGGCCATGATGGCGGCGGAGCGCGAAAAGGCGGCAGCCACAATTGAGGCGCACCTGTCAAAGCATCCCTATTTTGCAGGTGAACGCTTCACGGCGGCAGACTGCCTGATGGGCTTCCAGATATTAATGGCAAACGCACAGGGCGGACTGGAAAACCGGCCTGCGACCAAGGGCTGGTTTGAAAAAATGCAGGCCCGCCCCGCCTGGCAGAAAATGATGGAAGTCGGGATTTAAGGCGAGGACATATGCCCCCGGGAAGGCACGCGCTGCGAGTGAGGCTTACCTGCAGGCGTCCGGGCTGGCGTCGCAGAGGGCCATAACCGACTCCATCCAGCCGGTATAGCCCTGCAGGTTGGTGTAGCGGCCATTATACTCACCGGCGCAGAATTCGCCGGTGACGCGGTTCTGCTCGACCACGGACAGGACGCCGACAACGGTCCGGCTGCCGTCAGCCTCGGTGACATAGAGCGGGCCGCCGCTGTCACCGACGCAGGGCCCGGCGCCGCCCGCGCTGGCGACATTGATCAGCGACGGGCCATCTGCCGTGTTCTGCAGCCTTGTCGTCAGCAGGTCGTTGGACAGCCGGCCGCCAAAATGCGTCAGGCCCCAGCCGGCCATGTCGGCCGTGGGATAATTGGCGGGTGCAAGGGGTTTTTCAGTTGCGCCATAGCGGGCAACCGGTACATCGCTGAGGGGCGCAACCTGGTCATCGTCAAGGCGGATCAGGGCGAGGTCATTGGCATAGCCATTGATCGTTCCGAGATAGCCGCCATGACAGACCGCGAGCGTGCCGCGTGTGACTTTGGCCAGCGGGCTGCGCAGATTAGCGGCGTCACCGATGAGGCGGAGTTCCTGGTAATCATCATCGACACAATGGGCCGCAGTGACGAACCAGTTGCGAGCGATACGCGTGGCGCCGCAATGGCCGCTGGCAGTTGTGCCGTCGGCCTGCGCGCTGCGGGGTTCCAGTTTCACGATGCCGGGAAAGCTGGCGAGGCTGGCGGCCAGGCCGTTCACGGCCTCCGTACCGGCGAGGACCTGATCCTGTGGCGCGGCGCCGGAAACCGATGCGACCGTGGGTGTTGGGGCGCTGCCCGAGGGAAGGGCGCAGGTGGAGGCGTTGAGCGCGGCCAGTGTGGGAAGGGGAGCTTGCAGGGTGAGGGCGAGACTGCCTGCGGATTCGGGTTGCAGGAGAGCCTCATCCGGCAATTCTGTTGTGGCACTGTCCGCTGGTGCGACTTCGGCAGGCGCAGTTGCATCGGCTGCGGGCAGCGCTTCGGCCGTTGCGGCCTCGGGCAGGTCGGATGCCGGAACGATAGCGGTCGTTTCCGGTACGACCTCGACTGAGCTGGCGCTGTCTTCGTCAAACGCGTCGGCAGGCAGCTGGTCGAGGGCAGCAGAGGCTTCGTCGTCGATCCGTGTCTGCGTCTCGGCGTCGGAGGGATTGACGCCGGGCACGCGGATAGCGTCGCAGGCCGACAGCATGAGCAGCGCGGCGCTGGCCGCAAGAAGGGCTTGGCGTTTCATGTCGTCCCCTTTGAATACACCTGATTGCCTACTAAAGGCCTCAAGCCGGGGCCGGGTCAACCAGCCTCGTCAGCATAGGCGACCATGCGCAGGGGCCGTGCGCGGCGGCCTTCGAGCTCGGCCCAGCGCACGAGGGCATCCTCGCGGCCATAGGTGACCCACAGCTCCTGCGGGTTCACTTCGCGCACGGTGGCGGTCAGCTCGTCCCAGTCGGCATGGTCGGAAATCACCAATGGCAGCTCCACGCCGCGCTGTCTGGCGCGCTGCTTGATGCTCATCCAGCCGGACGCGAAGCTGATGATCGGATCGGCGAAGTTCTGGGCCCATTTGCCATCGAAACTGCCGGGCGGCGCCACGATGACCTGGCCGCGAAAGGTTTCGCGCTGGCCCTTGGGCAGGTCGCCGGACGGAACGGTGACCAGCGTGCCAAGGTCGATCCCGACTGACTGATAGTGGGCACAGATCTTTTCGAGGCTGGAATGGATGAAGATCGGGTCGTCATGGCCAGACATGCGCAGATGCCGGATGACGCGCTGGGCCTTGCCGAGCGAATAGGCGCCGACGCAGTGGCTGCGCTCGGGAAACTGCTGCAGACTTTGCAGGAGTCGGTTGATTTCATGGCCCGTGTCGGGGTGACGGAAGACGGGCAGGGCGAAAGTGGCCTCGGAAATGAAGACGTGCGTGCCGTCGACAGGCTCGAAGCCGGCGCAGGTCGGGTCGAAGCGGCGTTTGTAGTCGCCGCTGAAAGTCATGCGCAGGCCCCTGTACTCGACCACGATCTGGGCCGAGCCGAGGATGTGACCGGCCGGGGCTAGCCAGACTGTGACGCCATTGATGCTGACGACCTCGCCATATTCCAGCGCCTGCGTGGATTTCGCGAAACCGGCGCCATAGCGGCAGGCCATGATGGCGAGCGTGTCCGGATGGGCGAGCACTTTGCCATGCCCGCCGCGCGCATGGTCGGAATGACCATGGCTGATCACGGCCCGCTCCACGGCGCCGCGCACCGGATCGAGATAGAAATCCCCCGGCGGGCAATAGAGCCCCTTGGGCGTGGGTTGCAGGAGGAGGTCGGGACGGAGCATGGGTGTAGTGTAGGGGCTTGTGATGTGGGGGGAAGGGGGGAGGACGTGCGGCTTTCGCTCTGCGGCCAAGTAGGGTAGGCGACGGGACCGCATTCCCCGCATCAAGGGCTTCTCCCATGCAAGTTGGCATCGATTTCGGCACGTCGAACACATCCGTCGCGGTTTGTGGGCCGGGGGGCACATCCTTGCTGGAGCTGGAGCCTGGCTCGACGTCGATACCGACGGCTGTGTTCTATGGACTGGATTCCGGCGAATATGCTGTCGGTTCAATGGCTCTCAGCGAGTATGAGTCCGGTGAAGAGGGACGGCTGATGCGGTCGATCAAGTCGGTGCTGGGCTCTGCCCTCATCGAGGAGGCGACAGAAGTGGGCAGCCGGCGCCTGCCGTTCCGTGATGTGATCGCACATTTCCTGCGCCGGGTCATCGCGGATGCTGAACGGCTGATGGGCCAACGCGTCCAGTCAGTCATCCAGGGGCGTCCGGTTTCGTTCAATGACAAGCATGCCGACCTCGACCAGCGCGGCCAGACGATCCTGGAATCCTGCCTGCATGAGGCGGGCGTGGCCGACGTGGAATTCTTGTTCGAGCCTGTGGCGGCAGCGCGGTCTGTTGTTTTTCCGTGCGGCCGGGAAAAGCTGATCTTCGTGATCGATATTGGTGGGGGCACGTCTGACTTCTCGGTGGTGCGCATATCGGATGACAATTCAGAATTCGACGTGCTGGGCAGTGCGGGCCTGTATATTGGCGGCAATGATTTCGATCACAAACTGAGCTTCTTCGAGCTGTCACGCCTGTTTGGCAATTGGGAGACGCTGGAGCTGAACGGCCTGCCAGCACCGTCCGGGCCTTATTCGACGCTGTCGGACTGGAAGAGCCTGAACAAGCTCTACACGCGCGAGACCCAGAAGCAGATTAGCTGGATGATACTCAATAGCCCGAACAGCAAGGCCATCAGGGCATTCGACCATCTGGTGCGCAATCATGAGGCTCACGCCTATGCCAAGCGGACCGAGCAGATCAAGATCGGCCTGAGTGACACTGACCAGCAGGTGTTCACCTATGATACGCCGGATGCATATCTGGAGCTGTTGGTTGCCCGCAAGACGTTCGAGGCGCTGATCGATGACGCCGTGTCAAGGATGGATGCAGTGGCCATGGAATGTCTTGTTCGGGCCGGAGTGTCACCGGACCAGGTCACCGATATCGTCATGGTGGGCGGGTCGACCTTCATTCCGCTGGTGCAGGCGCGACTGGCCGGACGGTTCGGGAATGCGACCCTGTCGGCCAATGATCGCTTTGGGGCGGTGGCCAAGGGTCTTGCACGGCATGGGGCGGCGACGGGGAAGGTTTAGGCGGTGTTTGAGGCGCATGTCGCAGCAGCGGACTGCTAATGAAACCCTAACTGCCGCGCCATACTTGCGACATGAAGCCATGTGCATACACTCGGACCCGTAACAGGAGAGATTTGCCCATGCGTCCCGTCACAGCCGTGATCGTATCCCTTGCTGCGCTTGCAGTATCCGCCCTTCCGGCCATCGCCCAGGAGGGTGGCACGACAGACGTGATGGACGACGCGCTCGCAGCCGGCTGGAAAGCCGCTTTCACATGCTCGGGCCTGTTCAATGCCCGGCAGACACAGGCCGAGATTGACCAGAACGAGCTCAGCGGCATCTATCCCGATTACCAGCGGTCATTCGACAGGCTGGCGCCGGCACAGGTAGACACGGCGATGAAAACCGCATCGGTCACTTATTCTGCGACCATGCCGCCGCGCATCGCGGCCTGGCGCCCCGGCTTTGGCTGTACGCAGCTGCCCATAGGCGCGGATGCCAGCCTGATTTCCTTCCTGCCGCATTTTGCCAGCTGGCCTGCCGCCTCCGCTCAGGACCGGGGCAGCGCGATTGGCTCGAACGTGAAGATACAGCTGCGCACCGAAGAGGCCGAGCGGCTTGAGGCGCCGGTCTCGTTTGCCTTTGACGAGCGGACCTATGGCAATGGCACGCGTACGAGCGCTGTTGTGGTCGTGCGCGACGGGCAGGTGGTGGCCGAGCGCTATGCCCGCGGCATCGATCATGAAACGCCGCAGCGGACCTGGTCAGCCGGTAAGTCTATTGCTGCAACCATACTGGGCGCGGCGCGGCGCAATGGCCTGATCGATATCGATTACCCGGCGGTGATTGCCAGCTGGAACAATGGCGCCGATCCGCGCCGGACCATCACCATCCGCAACCTGTTGCAGATGGCGAGCGGCCTGGATAGCGGCGAGAGCGGTTCACGCACCGACCGGATCTATTTCGGTGGCGGGCGAGTGGTTGATCAGGCGGCCAGCAAGGTGCTGGAAGCGGCGCCCGGTACCCGGTTCAAGTATTCCAATAATGATACGCTGATCGCGATGCGCAGCCTGCGCGAAGCCATGAATGACGACAATGCGTTCCATCGCTTCCCGTATGAAAAGCTGCTGCACAAGATTGGCGCGACCCATACAACGCTGGAAATCGACTGGAATGGCGATTTCATAGCCTCGAGCCAGGTCTGGGCGACGGCGCGTGACCTTGCCCGTGTTGGCCAGCTCTACCTGCAGGACGGCATGTGGGGCAATGAGCGCCTTTTGCCTGAAGGCTGGGCGGAATTCGTTCGCACGCCTGCCCCCGCGCAGCCGTCCGACGGCCCGGGCTATGGCGCCCAGTTCTGGCTGATGACGGATGCGGCCGGTGTTCCGACTGGCACGTATTACATGGCGGGCAATCGCGGCCAGTATGTCGTGATCGTGCCGAGCATGAATGCCGTGATCGTCCGGCGCGGATATGATGTGAATGGCGGGGCGCGGTTCGAGATCAATGATTTTACCCGCGATGTTCTGCTGGCGCTGCAGGCAGCGGACGATGAGCGCGATGCCCTGCGCGCCGCCGCCGAGCTGGAGGCGCAGATGGAGAACATGTCGCCTAGGGAACGCGCGAGGTTCCTTGCCGAGCAGCAGGCCATCCAGGCCCAGCCGAACTAGGGCCGACGGGACCTATTTTGTGCCCGTGCCGGAGTCCGGCAGGGGCTGGAGGTTCGAGATCGTCTGGTGTTCAGACTCGCTGAATTCGTTCATCATGGCGGAGCCGTTGATCGCGACATCGACGCGGGCAATGTGCGTGCGCCCGTCGGGTGCGCGGGCGCAGTCGAAGTTCAGCTTGAATGACTTGATCTTTGCGACGGGCAATGGACGGAACGGCTTGTCTGACACCATCTCGACCGAGAGGATGGCGGGATCGTCCTTGGCGACGACGACCTTTCCGGTCAGGTATTTGTACACGTCGTCGAGATCGTCGGGCTTGGCGCCTTTCCGGGGCTTGAACGTGTAGGTCGCTGTGGTTGGCGATTCGCTGACGAGCGCCGCGTCGGCGGGGATGTTCTCGCCGAAACTCCGGCACCAGATGTCGCCGTCCGTGTCAGCGTCCATCTTCTTCACCAGTTTGCGGAAATCGTCGGTCCAGTCCTTCTCTGCGGGCGAGATGACATTCAGGCGCTCGCCTTCCGGCCGGGACGGGTCGACGCGGATCATGGCCTCCGTATCGCTGTTGCGGACCACAACGTCGAACATGTAGAGCGGACCATCTGCCGGTGCGGCAAGGGCGTCCTCAAGCGGGGTGCCCGCGTGGGCCTGGAGCTGCAGAAGCGCCAGCAGAGCGAGCGGGAGGTAAGCATGGCGCATGATCTGTCCTTCGGTTCGGCGTGAGATTATCTGAGAACAGGGTTCACCTGAACGCGGGCTGAAAATAAAGAGGCAATGGACCCGTCTTGCGTTAGTTTAATTCTGACATGCCCGACAGCGCTGCCATGACATTCACCCTGCCTGAGCCCTTTGCGGGCTGGTTCGCAGCGCGTGGCTGGCAGGCGCGACCGCATCAGCTGGCGCTTGCAGAGGCGTCCCTGGCAGGCGAGAGCGCCCTGCTGATCGCACCGACAGGCGGGGGCAAGACGCTGGCGGGGTTTCTGGGGAGCTTGATCGAGTTGAGGGACAAGGCGCTCCGGTCGAACACTGGAATCCCCGCCCTGCACACGCTCTACATTTCGCCGCTGAAGGCGCTGGCAGTGGATGTGCAGCGCAATCTGATGGCGCCGGTGGGCGACATGGACCTCGCGATCCGTATCGAGGCGCGAACGGGCGACACGCCGGCCCATGTGCGCCAGCGCCAGAGGCGCAACCCGCCGGACATCCTGCTGACGACGCCGGAGCAGCTCGCGCTGTTCATCGCGTCGGATCATGCAAGGGAATTCTTCGCTGACCTCAAATGCGTGATCATTGATGAAGTGCACGCGATGGCCGCGTCCAAGCGGGGCGACCTGCTGTCGCTTGGGCTTTCAACACTGGCCAGTTGGGCGCCCGCCTGCCGGTTCATCGGCCTGTCGGCGACGGTGAAGGAACCGGACGAACTGGCGCGGTGGCTGGCGCCGGATGTGCGCATCATTCGGGCAGCGGGGGGCGTGTCGGCCGAGGTGGACATCCTTGTCTCGCGTGAACGCATTCCCTGGTCGGGTCATTCGGGGCGGTTTGCCGTGCCGGAAGTGTATGAGGCGATCAGGAAGGCGGAAATGGCGCTGGTCTTCGTGAATACACGGGCGCAGGCCGAAGTGATGTTCCAGGAGCTGTGGCGGGCCAACGAGGACAATCTGCCGATCGCGCTGCACCATGGCTCGCTGGCACGGGAACAGCGCGTGCGGGTGGAAGCGGCGATGGCGGCGGGACAGTTGAAGGCGGTTGTCTGTACCTCGACACTCGATCTCGGCATTGACTGGGGCGAGGTGGACCTTGTGATCCAGATGGGTGCACCGAAGGGCGCTGCACGGCTGGTGCAGCGGATCGGGCGGGCGAACCACCGCATGGACGAGGCGAGCCGGGCCGTTCTGGTGCCGACCAACCGGTTCGAGGTGCTGGAGTGCCGGGCGGCGGAAGCGGCAGTCGAGGCGGGCGAAATAGATGGCGAGGGGCTGAGGCAGGGGTCGCTGGATGTGCTGGCGCAATATGTCATGGGCCGGGCCTGCGGCGACGGGTTCGAACTTGCGGGGCTGTATGATGATATCGTGCGGGCTGCACCCTACGCGGAGATTGACTGGGAGACATTCGAGCGGATTGTCGATTTCGTGGCAAGCGGTGGCTATGCGCTGAAGACCTATGACCGGTTTCACCGCATCGTGCGTCGGCCGGACGGGCGCTGGGTGGCGCGCACGGCGCAGGACGCCCAGCAGCACCGGATGAATGTCGGGGCGATTGTCGAAGCGGTGCAGCTGTCGGTCCGGCTCGCGAATTTCGTGGGGAAGGTGGCTGGCGCGCCGGGTGAGAAACGCACGGTGCGGGCAGGGCGCAAACTGGGTGAGATCGAGGAGTATTTCATCTCCACGCTGGTACCGGGTGATACATTCCTGTTCGGTGGTGAGGTGTTGCGGCTGATCGGCGTCGAGGGACTGGACGTACTGGCCGTGCGGGCTGTGGGGGAGAAGCCGGCCGTTCCGAGTTACAATGGCGGCAAGTTTCCGCTGACCACGTTTCTCGCCGAGCGGGTGCGCCAGATGATCCATGACCCGGCGCAATGGGCGGGCCTGCCGGCGCCGGTGCGCGAATGGTTCGAGGTGCAGGTGCGCCGGTCGAGCATTCCGCCGCCGGATCATCTTCTGGTGGAGACCTTCCCGCGCGGCGATCGGCATTACATGGTCTGCTATCCGTTCGAGGGGCGTCTCGCCCACCAGACTTTGGGCATGCTGCTGACACGGCGGCTGGAGCGGATCGGCGCAAAGCCGCTTGGCTTCGTGGCGAGCGAATATGCGATGTCCGTCTGGGCAATGGAGGACATGAGCGGGCTGGACATGGGAGACCTGTTCCATCCGGACATGATGGGCGACGACCTGGAGGAATGGCTCGACGAGAGCGCACTGATGAAGCGGACTTTTTCCCATTGCGCGCAGATCTCCGGCCTGATCGCGCGCAACCTTCCGGGCAAGGAGAAGAACTCCAGGCAGGTGAGCTTTTCCAGCGACCTGATCTATGACGTGCTGCGTAGCCATGAACCGGACCATATCCTGCTGCAGGCGGCCCGTCAGGACGCGGCGACAGGCCTGCTCGACGTGCGGCGCCTGGCGGACATGCTTGTGCGCATCAGGGGCAGAATCGACCATAATGTGCTGGACCATATCAGCCCGTTCGCCGTGCCGGTGATGCTGGAAATGGGACGCGAGCCGGTGTTCGGCGCGTCAGTTCAGGATGCGGTGCTGGGCGAGGCCGAGGACGTGCTGGTGCGCGACGCGATGCGGGACTAGGCCCGCCATATTCAGGTTCAACGCTGGGGGAGCGAGGCTGGTTTGGGGGACAGTTTCTCAAACGTGCCATGGACCAGCCGTTTCCAGGCCCCGAGGCGGCGTTCGGACACTTCGGCAAGGGCGAAGCAGGCGGCCAGTGCGACGGCTGCCATCAATGCGGCGTGGAGCGGGCTGGCACTGTCATAGACGGGCAGGCCGTGCAGGAAGGTCAGGATCGGATAATGGAACAGGTAGAGTGAGAAGGTCGCGCCTGCGCTCCAGCGAATGGCTGTTTCCATGCGGGCGCCCAGCCAGTCAGCATTGCGGGCGAGGCTGTAGACCCCCAGGAAGTGCAGCGCGATCAGAAGGGCAATCAGGAAATTCCAGATGAACTCGTCGGAAAAGCCGAACAGGGCGTTCGGGGTGACCATCTGACCGAGCAATTGGTAGGTCATCTGGGTCAGGTGCGTGGGAACATTCAGGGCCAGCGCTCCGGCATAGAGCGCCCACGGCGCAAGGGCGAGAAGCCAGGCTGTCGCCCCTGACAGACTGGCGGCATGGCCGCGGGTGACCAATTGCTGCAGTGCGACGCCAAGCAACCAGCAGGGCGCCAGCAGCAACACGCGCGGGCCGACGAGCAGCGCCATGAGCGACAGAACCAGGATGCGGGTGCGGCCACGGCAGAACACGGCCACGCCGAAGCCGGCATAGTACCAGGCTTCATAGGCCACTGACCAGAAAGGCCCGTTGGACCCGACACGGGTCGTGTCTGTCCAGACCTGGGTGGTGAATGTCAGGGCGCGCAGGAACTGGCCAGGCTGGTCCACTCCATTGTACCACCAGCCCTCATAGGCGTGGGGCATCAGCCAGTTGCCGAGGCCATCCAGCGCGAAGGTGAACACGAGAGCCGGAATGACGACCGAGTAGAGCCGGGCGAAGCGAGCCTCTGCATAGGCGGCCGGGCCACGGTCTTTCGTGAGGGTCGTATAGGCGATGACAAAGCCGGACAGCACGAAGAAGACCACCACGGCATCGCTGCCGAGATTGAGATCGCGGATCCATTGCATGTTGCCGTTCGTGAAGCGCTCATAGCCGATGTGCGAGGCGAACACGACGAGGGCCGCAAGGAAGCGCAGCACATCAAGATAGAGGGAGAAGCCGCGGGTCATTCTGCCACCGCCTTGTTTGCCGGGCTATGGGCGCGCATGACCCTGGCGGCCTCGACGAACGGCGTGGCATAGGCGGTCACCAGCGATGTGTGGACCTGCGGTTCGGGTCGGCCGGCGGCGTCAGCAACCCCGAATTCCAGCGTCTCGCGCCCGTTCGGAATGTACAGTGTACCGAAGGCCCAATCCCAGATGGCGAAGACGAGACCGTAATTCCGGTCATGATGACGCGGCGCCATGGAATGGTGGATCTGGTGCTGGGCCGGACTGATGAATATGCGATCCAGGACGGGGCCGAAATCCAGCCAGATATGCGAGTGGCGCAGCGCGCCACCAGCGAAGTTGAAGGCGGCGAAGACGAGGCTGATGCCAAAGAGCGTGGCGACGTCATACATGCCGAAGAGACCATAGATGACACCCACGATGGGGGCGAGGCACAGCGCACTGATCATGTCGAGCAGGAGATCGAAAACCGGGTGATTGCGCTTGGCTGTGAGGGGCGTGAGGTGTTCCGCGCTGTGGTGAAGCTTATGAAACGGCCATAGCAGCGCGCTTTCATGATGGAGGCGGTGGGCAAGATAATATGCAAAGTCTGCCGCCAGCGCCGAGAGAAGGGCGGCCAGCAGGAGCATTGGCCAGGACAGCGTCCCGTCACCCGTCTCGTGCAGCCCGGTTCCGACTTCATTGGCAACGAAAGCCACGATGGCAAACTGGACGCCGCGCGAGAGGACCGCACGCAGGGGCTGGAACAGCTTGTTGGCGAAGTAGACTTTTACGTCGAGCAGGGATGACCTCGAGAGGTAGAGCTGTGACGGGACGAGGAATGAGACGAGCCCGCTGAAGCCTTCGGCGCGGAGAGTCTTGCGGTTGAACAGGTAGATCAGCGTTCCGAACAGGAAAAAGGCAGCGAGGCCGGTCCAGTGTGTGCGGTCACTTGTCGTGAAGGGCAGGAGGCCGAACAGCCAGTCTCCTGCGCGCTGTACAATGCCCAGCGCATCTCCCGGGGAGACTGCAGATTCGTCCATGTCCCAAGCGTCCCATCACGGTTTGTACTTTTTTCGCCTGAGGCTTTCATAGGCGATCATGCTTAAAACCGTGTAAAGACAGGTGATTATACCCGATATCTGAATCCGGGTTCGCAACGCGTGGCAGGGCGCGTTGACGGCTGTGCGAATGCGGGTCACCTATCGGACATGACAGCCCTTGCCGCCCGACCATCCGAAACCCTGCTGCACCTTGGCGGCGAGTTGCTGACGCCGCTGCCCGAAGGCGCGTTGTGGTGGCCGGCGGAGCGGGTGCTGGTCGTGTCGGACCTGCACCTTGAGAAGGGCAGTGCCCACGCGGCGCGGGGGCAGATGTTGCCACCCTATGATACCGGCGCGACGCTGGATCTGGTGGAGCGCCTGTGTGCGGCGCTGAAGCCAGGGACCGTGATTTCCCTCGGTGACAGTTTCCATGACCGGGCCGCCGAATTGCGCTTGCCGGATGTCTATGCCGAACGGATCAGGGCGCTGACCGGGGCGCATGACTGGGTCTGGGTGGAGGGCAACCATGACCCGGACCCGCCGGCGAGCCTTGGTGGGCGTGCCGCAAAAGTGGCGCGCTTCGGCAGTCTTGTGTTCCGGCATGAGCCGACCGGGGAGGTGGGCGAGATTTCCGGCCACCTGCATCCGGCGGCCAAGGTGAAAGGGCGTGGACGCATGGTTCGGCGGCGCTGTTTTGCGAGTGACGGGGCGCGGCTGGTGATGCCGGCCATGGGCGCGTTCACGGGCGGGCTGAATGTGCTGGATGCGGCGTTCGCGCCGCTGTTCCCGGAAGGCCTGATGGCGTTTGCCCTTGGCGCCGAGCGGGTGTTCGCCGTGTCAGCGAAAAGCCTGCTGCCGGACGTGGCCGCCGCGCGCTGGCGGATGTGATGAACCTGCAGCAATCCTGCGCGGACGGGCGTCTGGACGATAGGATCATATACCCATTATGCAGAGGGCAGGACGAAACAGGGGCCGAGGTGAACGCCGGTGACGGTGTCGTCGCCAGGACCGTAGGCGGGGAAATCATGGCCAAGGTGCTGGCGCGGCGCAATGCGCGCACAGTTGAGCTCGCCTCGCTCAATCCCGATTATCGAGTGCGCAGTTTCAGGCCCGGTGAGATTGCGTGGATCGCGCGGATCCTGTGAGCGAGCCAGTAGGGGGCAAAGATGTCGCGATTCAAATTGATACCGGAGGTGCATCTTGTTCTGCTGCGGGACGGGAAAGTGCTGATGCTGCGACGGTTCGATACCGGGTATGAGGATGGCAAATACAGCCTGATCGCTGGGCATGTGGACGGTGGTGAGACGTTCCGATCCGCCATGGCGCGCGAGGCGCAGGAAGAAGCCGGGCTGGAGATCGCACCTGATGCGCTGAGGCTTTTGCTTACGATGCATCGAAACTCGGATGAGGAGCGGGTGTCGCTGTTCTTTGGTGTCGATGCGTGGTCGGGTGAGCCGGTGAACACGGAACCGCACAGGTGCGATGACATGCGATGGTTCGCGCTTACGGAGCTGCCGCAGAATACCGTGCCCTATGTCCGCTCGGCTCTCGCCAGCATCAACGATGATGTGGCATATCTGGAATTCGGTTGGGCGGGCGATTAGGGCATGACATATCTTATCCTCAAGGCGCTTGTTTCCGGCATCCTGATTGCGCTGGTCTCCGAGATTGCCAAACGCAGTCCGGGGTTCGGGGCACTGGTGGCCTCACTGCCGCTCGTGTCGGTACTCGGCATGATCTGGCTGTGGAGGGACAGGCCGGATGCAGCCAATATGGCCGATCACGCGACCGCCACGTTCTGGTATGTGCTGCCGTCGCTGCCGATGTTCCTGCTGATCCCGGTCCTGTTGCGGCAGGAGTGGGGATTCTGGCCGTCACTGATCGCCGGATGCCTGCTTACGATTGTGCTTTACCTGCTGATGACGTGGATTGGTCCGAAGGTCGGGATCAAGCTTTGACCGCCGGGTTCCCAAGGGAGAACGGACGCGTATTGCACATGACGCTTGGTAAGTGCTTTGCATGTCGGACGAAAGCAGGTGAATAGGCTGCCATGACCGACAAACCCTATGACGAACCGACACCGCAGGAATCGCTCGACCCTGAAGACTGGGATGAATTCCGGGCGCAGGCGCACCGCATGCTGGAAAGCGCCCTCGACCGCATGCAGTCCAGCCGGCAGGGCCGCGTATGGACCGAGCTGCCGGCTGATATCAAGGATGCATTGAAATCGCCGCTGCCCCGGCAGGGATTGGGGACGGATGATGTCATAAGCCGGATGGAGACCCTGCTGCCTTACGGGGCCGGCAATACCAATCCGCGCTTCTTCGGCTGGGTGCACGGCTCTGGCACACCCTCGAACATTCTCGCCGAGATGGCGGCATCTTCGATGAATGCCAATGTCGGCGGGCGCGACCATGGTGCGATCTATGTCGAGAAGCAGGTGATCAGCTGGTGCCGGGAACTGTTCGGGTTTCCCGAAGCAGCCAGCGGCATCGTGGTTTCCGGCACGTCGATGGCCACGATCATCGCGATAAAGGTGGCGCGCGATGCCCGCCTCGATTTTGCCAGCCGCAGGGACGGCGTCTGCGGGCACGGGCTGGTCGGTTACACATCGACCGAGACCCATTCCTGCGTGGCGCGGGCCTTTGACATGGTCGGCCTCGGGACCGATGCCCTGCGGCGCATTCCGGCAAACGACCGGTTCGAGATCGACATGGACGCCCTTAGGGCTGCGATCGCGACGGACCGGGCAGCCGGGCTCACACCGTTTGTGGTGATTGGCACGGCGGGCACGGTGAATGTCGGCGCGATCGATCCGCTGGATGAACTCGCAGACCTGGCGAAAGCGGAAAACCTCTGGTTCCACATTGACGGCGCGTTCGGGGCGCTGGGCGTGCTGTCAGAGCGGGCAAGGGACAGGCTGAGCGGAATAAAGCGCGCGGATTCGCTGGCATTCGATTTCCATAAATGGCTGCACGTCAATTACGATGCGGGCTTTGCCCTGGTGCGGGATGAAACGCTCCACCGCGCGACCTTTACCGACCGGCCTGATTACCTGAAGGCCAAGGAGCGGGGCCTGGCCGGCGGCAACCCGTGGCCGGTGGAATACGGGCCGGAACTGTCGCGCGGTTTCCGGGCCCTGAAAGTCTGGGCGCAGCTGGCGGAGTTTGGCACTGACCGCCTCGGGCGGATGATCACCCGCAACTGTTACCAGGCGTCATACCTGGGCGAGCAGGTTGCCATGACGCCTGGCCTGGAATTGCTGGCGCCGGTGGCGCTGAATATCTGTTGCTTCCGCCACGTGGTCCATGGCCTGCCGGATGCTGTGCTGGATGCGATGAATGACGAGATCGTGATTCAGCTGCAGGAGCAGGGCATAGCGGCGCCGTCGACGACCCAGTTGCACGCACGCACGGCGATCCGGGTGAACATCACCAATCACCGCACCGCGCGCAAGGACCTCGATATCCTGCTGAGCGAGATTGTGCGGATTGCCGCATCGCAGGAAGTGGCCGCCGTACGAGAGGCAGCCTTGAGCGCGCTGAAGGACTGACAGCGGTGCGGCTTTGATCCCGTGTCACAAAATCGGATGCTGCTTCGTCATAGGGGCAGCAAAAAGGAAATGACCGATGTGGCGCGGAATATTGATTGGTGTGGCGATAATGAATCTGGGGCTGGCTGGCTATTTGTGGTTCGCCCCGCATGCTTGGTATGAAGGTACGCCCGGCGTGGCGATGATGGGGCCATTCAACCTGCATTTCATCCGCGATGTGGCACTGGCCTATCTTGCCAGCGCGGGGGCGCTCGGTTGGGGTGCCTGGAAGCGCAACGTCACGGCCGCCGTGTTCGGCGCGGCCTGGCCCTGTTTCCATGCCCTGTTCCATATCTGGATCTGGCTGGGCCGCGGTGTGCCTTTCGATGAGATCGCGCTGGTCAATCTTGTCGGCATCCAGTTGCCAGCCTGGCTGGCACTGATGGCGGCGCTGCAGTTCCGGCCGGGGAGGGCAGCGCGATGATCCGCTGGTTCCTGGCGAGGCAGGCGCGTGCCTTCGGCAAGCGCTACGACTATGACACTGCCTATATGCATGACGTGATCAGCACCTCATCCAGGGCCGGGATGCGCATGGCGGCGTTTCCCTATGCGACCGGATTTCGCGGGCCGCCGGCAGCGGGCGAAGTCATGGCGGGCGCCATGTTGGCGTCGACCCTGGACGGTGATTGCGGGCCGTGTGCACAGCTTGTCGTCAACATGGTGATACAAGCGGGCGGCAACCCGGCCCAGCTGCAGCTTTGCGCCGAAGGCCGGGATGCAGAAGCCGGCTATGTGGGGCTGGGTTTCCGGTTTGCGAAGGCCGCGATTTCGGGGGATCCGGTGGCGGACGAACTGCGCGACGAGATCGAGGACGGGTTTGGCAGGGAGGCAGTCGTGGCGGCTTCATTCGCGGCGGCGACCGGCAGGTGGTATCCTGTATTCAAACGCGGCCTGGGTCACGGCATGACCTGCACGCGGCTGCAATTTGGCGATGTGCCTGTGGAAGTCAGCAAGGTGTCATGAATCCGGCTACAGCCATCTTCGAGGCGGAACGGCCCAGGCTTGTCGCGCTATGTTACCGGATGTTGGGCGAGCGTGCCGGGGCTGAGGACGCCGTGCAGGACACGTGGCTGCGCTGGTCGCGGATCGATCCGGCTGCCATCGACAATCCGGCTGCATGGCTGCGGCGGACAGCGACTCATATCGCGATCGATGCGCTGCGTGCGGCGCGGGCCAAGCGGGAGGCCTATCCGGGGCCATGGCTTCCCGAACCTCTGTTTGCCACTGAGGCGCAGGCGGCAGGTGCTCGCTTCGAAATTGCACAGGAATGCGAGCTGGCGCTGCTCTGGGCGATGGAGCGCCTGAGCGCAACAGAGCGGGCGGCCTTCATCCTGCGTGAGGCATTCGATACCGGGTATGACGAGATCGCGGCGTTGCTGGGCAAGTCTGAAGGCGCGTGCCGCCAGCTGGTCAGCCGGGCGCACAGGCGGCTACATGAAAGCGGGCCGCGGTTCGACACGCCGGATGCGCAGGTGCGTGAGCTGATCGCGCGCTTCCTGTCAGCGGTAGCGGCCGATGATTTCGAGGCAGCGCAGCAATTGCTGGCGCCGGACGCGGTGGCGCTTAGCGATGGAGGCCGCAAGGCGAGCGCGGCGCTGCGGCCATTGGTGGGCGCGCAGGATATCCTGACAGTGTTCACATCCGTTATGCGCAGGTCGGCCGTGGTAACGGGCTGGCGGCTGGAACTTGTCGAAGTCAATCGCAGGCCGGCGCTGGTGCGCTGGCTCGGCGAGCGGATCGACTTTGTGCTGACACTGGCGCCGGACGTGTCCGGGCGGATCGCATGGCTCTACGTCATGCGCAATCCAGACAAGCTGCCTGGTGCGACCGGCTACCAATAGGTTTGCATGATCTCTTTCGCCCAGCCGGGCTCACGCAGCTCTCCGCGCGGCTGGAAACCCGACATGACGGGCTTGATGTCGAGTACCGGTGTGCCGTCAATCGCGTCGAGTCCCTTCAGATGCAGTACCGTCCCCTCGACTGCGTGTATTTCGCAGATCGTCGCGCCGAGGCGATTGGGGCGGTTCTTGCCGCGCTGGGCGAAGATGCCGATTTTCGGCCAATCGGTTTGCCCGCGAGGGTGGCGCGCGCCTGTGACGATCTTCGCATCTGCCACCCGGTCGAAGAGGAAAATGACCTCAGCATGGGAGAAGCTGTCCAGGCCCATCAAGGCTTCATCGTCGAACACTGTCGTGTCGAGTTCGATTCGGGTCGACTCGGCGTCCCAGTCATCGTCTGTCGCCTCGGAACGGGTGCAGCGAACGGTGCCAACAGGCTTCATCAGGAACGGGTCGCGCATGCAGTCTCCCTTCGCACATAAGACACCCACCCTAACGGGACTGTGCGATTTCTGCGAGTCGCTCGAATCTCCACTTGCCGCAGCGTTAAAGTGGCGTCACAAACCCTCCCCATGGACTGGGGTAAGCTTAGATCTTTTCACGCGGCCGCTGAAGCAGGCAGCCTGACATCTGCCGGCGAGCGTCTCGGGATTTCCCAGTCGGCTGTGTCGCGCCAGATTGCCGCGCTGGAGGAGCAGCTAGGCGTTTCGCTGTTCCAGCGCCATGCGCGCGGACTGGTCATGACCGATAGCGGACACACGCTGTATCGATCAACAATGGAGATGGCTGCGGCGGCGACATCTGCGGGAGCGGCGCTGAAGGACCAGCAGGACACGCCGCAGGGCGAACTGATCGTCTCGGCCCCGATTGCCTTTGGTTCCACCTGGCTGGTGCCACGGCTGGGCGGGTTCTCCCGCCGGCATCCGGACCTGCATCTCGACCTGCGTCTTGAGGACCGGAATTATGATCTTCTCAAGCTGGAAGCCGAGTGCGCGATCCGGCTGGAGGCGGCGGACAAGGCGGACCTGATCCAGCGCAAGCTCGGTACGGTCGCGACCAGCCTGTATGCGGCGCCGGAATACCTCAAGCAAAAGGGGGTGCCGCGCACACCGCAGGACCTCGATAATCACCGCATCATCGCCTATGGCGACGAAAGTTCGCTGCTGAAAGTGATGAGTTTTGCCTGCCGCGTCGGCCGCGATGACAGCCCGCCGCGCCCTGCTTCACTGAAGCTGAACAATGTGTTTGCCATGTTGCGCGCCGTGGATGCAGGGCTAGGCATTGCCGATGTGCCGGATTACATGGCCAGCGCGATGCCACGGCTGGTCAAGGTGCTACCGGACCATGTCGGGCCGATCTTCGATCTGTATTTTGTGTACCCAAGCGACCTGCGCCGGTCCAAGCGCGTGGCGGCTTTCCGCGACTTTGTCACAGCGGAAACGGAGGCGCTGCGGCGGCCTTCCATGCATCAAAGCTAATATGAACATTTGATGAAATGCATTTTTGCATGGTTGGGCTGCGGACCTGCGGCTTGCATCGGCGCCTGCAAGGCCTATTTAACCTGTATGCCTTGGGCCCCGGGCATTTCCCAATCTCCCTCCGATTGGGCGTTTCCTCCCCCCTTCGGGGCCCAATACTTGAAACCCGGCGCGTTCATTCGCAGCCGGGTTTTTTTTTGCCTGCCGATCAGCCGCCGGTCATGTGACTGTAGAAGATCGACAGCCCGATGAGGATCAGCACCAGGCCGCCGCCAATCTCGGCGCGCTGGCCAAAGCGCACGCCGAGCGCCGGACCGATCAGATAGCCGAGCGCGCTCATCACGAAACTGGTGAAGCCGATGCCCAGTGCGAGCCAGACACTTGTTCCCGACAGCGCCATGGCCACGCCGACGGCTGCGGCATCGATGCTGGTGCCGATGGCGGTCAGCACGGTGCCGAGTGCGGTGCGGCGGGCGAGGGATGGTGTGTCGGAGGCGGTTTCATCCGGCTCGCTGCGCAGGCCTTCACGCACCATGAGCGTGCCGATGGCTGCGAGGAGCACAAGCGCGATCCAGTGATCCATGGCTTCGGCATAAGCGGCGACGCTTTGGGCCAGCCCCCAGCCGAGCAGGAACATGAGCCCCTCGCTGAGCCCGAAAACGGACCCGACGCGGACAGCCTGCAAGGCGTCATGCGTGCGCTGCTGTGCGCCGCGCGCAAGGGCGGCAGCGAAGGCATCTGTCGACAGGGCAAGACAGACGAGCGCGAGCGTGAGGACTTGATGCATTGCGGGGCGGCTGCCTTGTTCGGATCCACCCCGCGATGTCACAGATTACGGCATTTCGCTAGAGGTTGGCGCGCAGCATCCAGGCGGTTTTTTCCGAAATGTCGGCGCGGCGCGTCATCAGGTCGACGGTGACGATGTCATTGTTTTCCTCGGCAACCTTGAGACCGATCTTGGCGGCACGGCTGATGGCTTCATGGCCTTTGACGAGATTGGACAGCATCGCTTCGGCCTCCGGCACGCCATTATCCGGCTTGATCGTCGCTTCTTCCAGCATTTCGGACGACGAGCCGGGCGCGAAATGGCCAAGGGCGCGGATACGTTCGGCAATCTCGTCAAGTGCAGTCCAGAGCTCGGTATACTGGGTCATGAACATGGCGTGCAGCGAGTTGAAGCGCGGACCCGTCACGTTCCAGTGGTAGCCGTGTGTCTTGACGTAGAGTGCATAGGTTTCGCCGAGCAGCACGCGAAGGGCCTGGGCTGAGGTTTCGCGGGCCTTGTCGTTCATTCCGATATCAATAGGCATGATTTTCTCCTGTTAGCATGACGCTTATACGCAGGATGTGGGTATTCGATCCGGCCTGCGCCAATCGATACGCCAAGGTCAATCCATAGGAAAAATCTATATTAGTGCGGCGCAGAAGCGCTGAATGCGCGTCAGGGCTTCGGTCAGGGCTTCGGTTGATGTCGCGTAGGAGATGCGAAACGCCGGGGACATGCCAAAAGCCGCCCCGAACACGACGGCGACTTTCTCCGTTTCGAGCAGTTCCGTCGCGAAATCCTCGTCCGTATTGATCACATTGCCGGAAGGGGCAGTCTTTCCGATGACGCCGGCGCAGGAAGGATAGACGTAGAAAGCGCCTTCAGGCGTCGGGCAGTGCAGGCCCTCACATCTGTTGAGGCCCGCAACAACCATGTCGCGGCGCTGCTGGTAGACGGCGCGGCGTTCGGCCATGAAGTCCTGCGGGCCATTCAGCGCTTCAATCGCCGCATACTGGCTGATCGAGCAGGGATTGGATGTCGTCTGGCTGATCACTTTACCCATTGCCTTGATCAGTTTTTCCGGGCCGGCCGCATAGCCGATGCGCCAGCCGGTCATGGCATAGGCCTTGGACACGCCGTTCATGGTCAGCGTGCGGTCATAGAGGCCGGGCTCGACCTGGGCGATGGTCCAGTAGTCGAAGCCGTCATAGACCAAGTGTTCGTACATATCGTCCGTGAGGATCCAGACATGCGGATGGCGCAGCAGCACGTCGGCCAGGCCGCGCAGCTCGGCCTGTGTATAGGCCGCGCCGGTGGGGTTGGACGGCGAGTTGAGAATGATCCACCTGGTACGCGGCGTGATCGCGGCTTCGAGCGCTTCCGGTGTCAGCTTGTAGTGCGTATTCGGGCCGCAAGGCGCGATGACGGGCTCACCGCCAGCCATCAGGACCATTTCCGGATACGACACCCAGTAGGGTGCCGGTACGATAACCTCGTCGCCGGGATTTAGCGTGGCGACGAGCGCGTTATAGATGACCGGCTTGCCGCCCGGCGCGACATGCACCTGCGAGGGCTTGTAGGCGAGGCCATTCTCGCGGGCGAACTTGGCGCAGATGGCCTCTTTCAGCTCCGGCAGCCCGTCGGCCGGCGTGTACTTGGTCTTGCCCTCGTGGATGGCCTTGATGGCGGCATCCTTGATATTGTCCGGCGTGTCGAAATCCGGCTCACCGGCGCCAAGGCCAATCACGTCATGTCCGGCACGCTTGAGTTCTGCGGACTTGGTCGTAACGGCGATTGTGGCGGATGGCTTGACGCGGTCCAGCGCGTCGCTGAGGCGGATATCTGCGGACATTATCTATGGTTCCCGTTGTGGCGATTGAGATTTCCTGGGTCGCTTGGCCATAGTCTGCGCGGGACGTCGGGGCAAGCTTTTCCCCTATTGGGCGTGATGCGGCGGCGAGACGCAGGGCCTTGCCCCGCGAGCCGTCATTGCTGTGCAATTTTTGCCGATTGGATCAATTTTACCGGATTTGTTTATCAGGTTTTCAACCATGAGTGCGATTATGCAATGTCGCGCTCGGGTCTGTCGCATCCGTTCGTGTATTGGAGGAAAGCTCTGAGGCCATGGTCTCTTCGTCCGACATCATTCCGATCGACAGGATCTGGAACCTCATCGTCAGGGAAGCGCATAATGGTGCGCACGAATTCTCGATATGGACTTCACGTCTGAGCGATGCCGAGCGGATCGCCGGGCTCTGTGTGTTCATCATGATCCTGTTGTGCCTGATGGTGCGCCCAAGGAAGAGGCCCAGACGCGCAGCCAGGAGCGGCCCGCAATTCACCTATGCCGTGATCATCGTCATGATCTTCGCATTCGGCTTCGGGATGACATTCGATTCCAGCCTGAATGTCGACCTTCTGTTGCGCAAACTGTTCTAGGTCTCGCAAGGCGGGCATGCAGGCGCTATCTGTGAAGCCATGGAATCACAGGACAATGGTGCACCCACGCTTCGCGGCGTTGACGTCATCAAGGACAATCTGAAACGGCTGCCAGGTCGGCCGGGTGTCTATCGCATGTTCGGCGATGGCGGCGAGGTGCTGTATGTCGGCAAGGCGCGTGACCTGAAGGCACGTGTGTCGAACTATACCCGCCTGGGCGGGCATACGCAGCGGATCGCGCGGATGATCTCGCTGACGCGGCGGATGGAATTTGTCGTCACCGAAAGCGAGACCGAGGCACTTCTGCTGGAAGCAAGCCTGATCAAGAGCCTGAAACCGCGCTTCAACGTCCTGCTGCGTGATGACAAGTCGTTTCCCTATATCCTGATCCGGCGCAATCATGAGGCCCCGCAGATCAAGAAATATCGCGGCGCAAAGCATAATGAGGGCGATTATTTCGGCCCCTTCGCCAGCGCCGGGGCGGTGATGCAAACCCTCGATACGTTGCAGAAGGCGTTTCTGTTGCGCACCTGCGAGGACAGCGTGTTCAATGCCCGCACACGGCCCTGCATGCTGCACCAGATCAAGCGCTGCGCCGCGCCCTGCGTGGGGCTGATCTCGAAGGAGGATTATGCCGAACTGGCCGATGAGGCGGCTGACTTCCTGCGCGGGAAGGGGGCCGACCTGCAGAAACGGCTGGCCGGGGAGATGGACGCGGCGGCCGAGGCGATGGAATTCGAGAAGGCGGCGCGCCTGCGCGACCGGATCCGCGCGCTGGCACATGTGCGTGCGACGCAGGACGTGAACCCGGACGGGCTGGAGGAGGCGGACATTTTCGCCATCGCCATGGAAGGGGGCGTTTCGTGCGTACAGGTGTTCTTCATCCGGGCCGGGCAGAACTGGGGCGCGACGGCGCATTATCCGCGCCATGACAGTGACCAGACGGTGGCAGAGGTGCTCGCGGCTTTCCTGGCGCAATTCTACGACAAGCGCCCGCCGCCGAAACTGATCCTTGTCAACGAGATGCCCGATCAGGCCAGCCTGATCGGCGAGGCGCTGGAACTGAAAGTGGACCGCCGGATCGAGATACGTCGGCCAGAGCGCGGCTCAAAGCGGGACCTTGTCACCCAGGCCGAACGCAATGCGACCGAGGCGGTGACGCGCAAGCTGGCCGAGACGGCAAGCCAGACGCGGTTGCTGGACGAAGTGGCCAAAGTGTTCGACCTGGAGACGGTGCCGCAGCGGATCGAGATTTACGACAACTCCCACATCCAGGGCACCAATGCCGTTGGCGGCATGGTGGTGGCCGGACCGGACGGATTCATGAAGACGGCATATCGAAAGTTCAATATCAGGGATGTGACGATCGAGCCGGGCGATGATTATGGCATGATGCGCGAAGTGATGCGCCGCCGGTTCTCACGAGGTCTGAAAGAGAAGGCGGTGGGCAATGACCGCAACTGGCCGGACCTTGTGCTGATTGATGGCGGGCAGGGGCAGTTGAATGCCGTTCTGGAGGCGCTTGGCGACCTGGGTCTCGGGCCAGACGACGTGAACCTCGTCTCGATTGCCAAGGGAGTGGACCGCAATGCGGGACGTGAGCAGTTTTTCCGGCCGGGCAGGGCGCCCTTCAAGCTGCCAGAGACCGCGCCGGTGCTCTATTACCTCCAGCGGCTGCGCGACGAAGCGCACCGCTGGGCTATCGGTGCGCACCGGGCGAAACGCTCGGCGGACATTGCCCGCTCGCCGCTCGACGAAATTGAGGGGATCGGGCCGGCACGGAAGAAAGCATTGCTGCAATATTTCGGATCGGCCAGGGGCGTATCGCGCGCCAAGGTCGCCGACCTGATGGCGGTCGAGGGCGTCAACGAATCCCTTGCTGAGCGTATATACGGGCATTTCCACAGTGGCTGATGCAGGGCGACTCGCCTTACAAGCGAGTAATACTGCATGCCTGCTATTGCAGCGTGCAGCGAACGCCGTCACAATAATGTCATGGAAGTTACAATTAACAGTATCAAGCGGGAGCTCTCCGACTTCGTGACAGGGGCGTGGTTACGCCCGCCATCTGCGCATCAGGTGGCTGCGCTGTGCTGGCGCCGTGCCGGAGAGGGGCATGAAGTCCTGTTGGTGACGACCCGGAGAAGCGGGCAATGGACGGTGCCGAAGGGCTGGCCAGAGCCCGGCCGACCCGACCCGGAAATGGCTGCAGTCGAGGCCTATGAGGAGGCCGGCGCAAGCGGAACCCTGAAGGCAGAGCCTGTTGGCCGCTTCCATTATGACAAGGCAATTGGCTGTGGCGCGCGGATGGAATGCAATGCCACCCTTTACGCACTGGAAGTCAGCGAGCTCGCAGAAGATTTTCCCGAATCGGGTGAGCGTGAACTGCGCTGGTTCTCTCCGGACGAGGCAGCGATCAGGGTCAAGGCGCCGGAACTGAGTGCCCTGTTGCGAACCTTCACGCCCTGATGGGCGTTAAGGAATCGCCGTATAAATACAGTCGGTCCTCCCAAAATACGGACACGAATCCTGTCATGCTTTGAAAAGCCATGCTAACGCCCGGCTCATCATGGCAATGAAAGACGGGAATAGCAGGACATGCCTCAATCCAGCGGAATGAAACCGACCCTCGACAAGGATCTTTCGAAGGTCGGTCAGATCGAGCAGGCATCGCAATCTCTCTCCCGCTCGCTTCTGATGCCCGGCCTGGCTCTGGTCTTCATTGCGGTATGCGCCGTTTTCGCGACGATCCTGACAGGCAGTGCACCTGAATCCTTTATCATCGTCGCGGCTGCCGCGATCGGCGCCTATATGGCGCTGAATATCGGCGCCAATGATGTGGCGAACAATGTGGCCCCTGCCGTTGGGTCGAAAGCCCTCTCCATGGCAGGGGCACTGGCCATTGCGGCCGTGTGTGAAAGTGCCGGCGCGCTGATTGCCGGGGGTGACGTTGTCGGCACGGTGTCGAAAGGGATCATTGATCCGTCGGGCCTGGCCGATTCGGGGACGTTCATCCTGGCGATGATGTCGGCGCTGATCGCTGCGGCGCTGTGGATCAATCTCGCGACCCTCGTCGGCGCGCCCGTATCGACGACGCACTCCATTGTCGGCGGCGTTGCAGGGGCGGGGATCGCGGCAGCAGGGTTGAGCGCTGTCAATTGGCCGACCATGAGCCAGATTGCGGCGAGCTGGGTTATCTCCCCTCTTCTTGGCGGCATCATCGCCGCCTGTTTCCTCGCATTTATCAAGACGGCGATCATCTACCAGGACGACAAGATTGCTGCGGCCCGTCGCTGGGTGCCCTTGCTGGTTGCCATCATGACGGGGGCATTCGCGACCTATCTGGCGACCAAGGGCCTGAAGCATATCATGGACATCAACCTGCAGACGGCAGGGCTGATCGGCCTGGCCATGGCAATACTGGCCTGGATGGTTTCGAGCCCCCTGATCAGGCGCCAGTCCAAGGGCATGGAAAACCGCAACAAGTCCCTGCGGGAACTTTTCAAGCTGCCGCTGATCTTTTCTGCGGCGCTTTTGTCATTTGCACATGGTGCAAATGATGTTGCCAATGCCATCGGTCCGCTTGCGGCGATCGTGTCGACCGCGCAATCGGGCGCCGTGGCGGCCAAGGTGGGCATCCCGCTCTGGGTGATGGCGATTGGCGCGCTGGGCATTTCCTTCGGCCTCATCATGTTCGGCCCCAAGCTGATCCGCATGGTGGGTGACCAGATCACGAAGCTCAACCCGATGCGTGCATTCTGCGTGGCACTGTCAGCTGCGATAACGGTGATCGTTGCCTCGGCACTCGGTCTGCCCGTCAGTTCGACGCATATCGCCGTGGGCGCCGTGTTCGGTGTCGGCTTCTTTCGGGAATGGTACACGGCCAACTCCCGGCGCCGCCGCGAATACATGGCGCGCAATCCGCGTAATCCGGATCGAGAACCCAAGCCGACCAAAGACCAGCCTCGCTATCGTCGCCTCGTGCGGCGCCACCACTTCATGACGATTATCGCGGCCTGGCTGGTCACGGTGCCTGCCGCCGGTGGGCTCTCGGCAGTAATATTCCTGGTTTTCCAGGCGTTCAGTCAGGGCTGACGGACGAAACAGCACGTATTTTCTGTGGCATTGAATATGCGCGCAATGCCATGCGCCATTGCCCCCATGGGCCAGCACTGGCAGATGGACGCGATGAGTTTCAAATGGATTCCCAATGCATTGACGATTGCCCGCTGTGTTTTCGCGGGCCTGGTCCTTTGGGGGATATGGAACGCTGAGCTGGCCGGCCAGTCCGTTGCGGCGGCGGGGCCTGACGTGTTGCCTGACGAGGTTCTGCGCCAGAACATCATGCAGCAACTCTGGCACCAGTTCGCGCTGCTGGGTTTCCTGTCGGGCGCGCTGACGGACTTCCTCGATGGTTATCTTGCGCGCCGGTTTCAGGCCCAGAGCCGTTTCGGCGTATGGCTTGATCCGATTGCCGACAAGCTGCTGGTCGGCGCAGCGCTGCTCGGCCTCGCAATGGTCCTGAAGAGCTGGTTCATCTACTTGCCGGCTGCCGCCATCATTGCGCGGGATGTTTTCATGACCTGGTTGCGCACGACGCCCGCAGGCAAGGCGGTGGTAGATCCGTCAGACCTCGCCAAATGGAAGACCGGGTTTGAAATGGCTGCGATCATCGGCCTGATGCTGCCCCTGGCCTTTGCGCCGGCTGATCTTGCGGGGGACGCAACCGGGTCGACGCCGCTTCTGTTCACCGTCGGCGCGGCGCTGCTGGTGGGCATGTTGTGGGTGGCGGCGGCTCTGTCCCTGCTGACGGGCTGGCGCTATATCCGCGCGGCCAGGGGCTCAGACTGATTGCATACGCAAAAGGACGCCGGCCCAAGGGGAAGAAAGCCGACGTCCCGTTTGCGTGATCGGCGCACCGGACAAGGGGAAGGGCCGGATTACCTGCAATGAGTTCATTCTCGCACGGCCGGGAGGGGAAGCAACCAGCCATGCAGTCAAGACTAAACCTATCCCCTTAATGGCGCGTTAACACCCAAGGCAGGATTGGGGCGGAGATTTCGCAGCACGGCCAGCATTCAGCCCGCTATCGGCCTCAATCGGACCGGAAAGCTGGTCAGATGAGAAAGCGTGTGTCCTCCGAGATCAAGTTTCTCGCCTTCATACTGGCGGCGCTTCTTTTTCTTTGTCTTCCTGCCCTGTTCGCCTTCGCGGGGGCCGACGAGTTACCAAGAACGTCGCGGTCCGATGACGCTTATGCCCGCAGTGCGCCATCGCTTGAAGAGGATATGGATGCTGAAGGCCTTACCCTCGGCCAGCCTGTCTATTTGCGGATTACCAAGGCGCCCGCGGAACTGACCGCCTTCATCGCCGCCGGTGACGGGACGTTCCGCGCTTTCCGCACATGGCCCGTGTGCAGCGCTTCCGGCAGTCTCGGACCCAAGATAAAGGAGGGGGACGGGCAGGCCCCGGAGGGGTTCTATACGGTCCGTCCTGCTGCCATGAATCCGGCATCCAGCTATCACCTGTCATTCAATCTGGGTTTTCCGAACGCGTATGACCGTGCAAACGGACGCACGGGCAGCTTTCTCATGGTGCATGGTGCGTGTGTCTCGATCGGGTGCTTTGCCATGACAGATGCGGGCATCGAGGAAATATGGACGCTGATGCAGGCGGCCTTTTCAGGGGGGCAGGCGGCCGTTCCGGTTCACATTTTCCCTTTCCCGATGACGCCGGATAACCTGCAGCTGCATGTGGACAATGAGCATGCCGAATTCTGGCAGGCCCTGGCGCCGGCGTGGAATGCGTTCGAGGCAAGCGGCCGGGTTCCCGATGTGTCGGTGCGGCGGGGCAATTATGTGGTTCGTGCGGCCCAATAGGGGCTGGTGCCGGCATTGCCATAGATTTCTGCCAGTCGTTGCCTTGTTCCTGGCGTAGCGTCCCGCGGCGGGCGCATCGGGTCGACCCAGGCTGTTTCAGCGATTTCACCGAACGAGGTGGCCTCCGTCTCATCCCATGTGCCATGCGCGATCCGGTAAAGGAGGACATGGTCATTGCGGAACACATGATGGTTTGAGTAGAAGCCGACCAGTTCTGGCAGGCCGGTCAGTTTGATGCCGCCTTCCTCCACGAGTTCGCGTCGCAGCGCGTCAATCGCCGGTTCGCCACGCTCGATGCCACCGCCCGGCATGTACCAGCCCTTCACGTAGGTATGGCGCACGAGGAAGACGTGTCCGTCAGCATTTTCGACGGCGGCGCGGACGCCAAGTGTCATTGGGCGGCGCAGCCGGGCATATGACTGAAACAGACGTGTACGAAGGCTGGGCATGGCGCACCGTAACGTGTCGAATGAGGCTCGCCAATCGCCGCAACGCGCGCTATGGACGGGGCCAGAACAGAAACAGATTCTAAAGAACAAAAAAGCGAGACGGTGCAATGATCCATCCCTCCCTGATAGCCATCGGCATAATTGTGCTTGTTTTCGGCATCCTGAACCTCATTGAATTCAAGCGCCTCGACTAGGGACGCAAATGCCAGACCTTACCCTGATTGCCGCCCTGGTCGGGGGGCTCGTTATCATGGCTTTCGCCGGCGATTTCCTGGTGAATGGTGCGGTTGCGGTTGGGCGTCGTCTGGGTGTTTCGCCGCTGATCGCGGGCATATTCATTGTCGGGTTCGGTACATCCGCGCCTGAAATGATCGTGTCACTCGATGCCGCCCTGGAGGGCCGGGCAGGCCTGGCGCTCGGCAATATTGTCGGCTCCAATATCGCCAACGTCTTCCTGGTTCTGGGCATTCCGGCATTGATCTATCCGTTCGTTGCGGGCGGCAGCGGGCAGGGACGCGCGCTTGGTGCCATGCTGCTTGCAACAGTGCTGTGGATCGGCCTGACCGCGATCATGCCGCTGCACGCGGGTGTTGGCTTGTTCTTCGTGCTCATCCTGTTCGGATATTGCGGCTATACGTTCATTGCCGCCCGCCGCGCCCTTGCGCATGGCATTGACCCGGGCGTGTCGCTGGAAGATGCGCCAGATATCAGCATCAGCCGCGCGCTAGTCTATGTGCCGCTGGGTATCGGCGGACTGATCCTTGGTGCCCAGCTGATCATCGCGGGCGGTGTCGGCGTGGCGGAATTCTACAATGTCCCGCAGGAATGGATCGGCCTGACATTACTGGCCGTTGGTACATCAATGCCGGAAATCGGTGCCAGTGTTGCGGCGGCCTTGCGCAAGCGTGCCGATGTGGCGATCGGCAATGTGCTCGGTTCCAACGTGTTCAATATCCTCGGGGCTGGCGGGATCGTATCATTTTTCGGCCCGATCGAGGTCGCGCCGCAATTCGTCAAGTATGATCACTGGGCCATGGGCCTTGCGGCTGCGATCATCGCCGTGCTGATTCTGACCAAGGCCCGGATCGGGCGTCTGGTCGGCATCCTGCTCCTGCTCATCTATGCCATCTACATCTATGGCCTGATCAACGGTTTCAATATTTCAGGCCTGTTCCAGCCGGCAGGCACATGACGCCCGGCACCGCCCTTGTTACAGGCGCGGGTGCGCGCCTCGGCAAGGCGATGGCGGAGGCGCTGGGACAGGACGGCTGGGCGGTTATCGTCCATTATCGCAAATCCAGGGATGGGGCGGAGGCAACCAGAGCGGCGGTTGAGGCGGCAGGGGGCCGTGCGGCGCTCGTGCGGGCCGACCTTGCCAGCGAGACCGAGACGGCGGGCCTGATGGCCGCTGCCCGCGGCGCGTTCGGCCAGCCGGTCAGCCTGCTGGTCAACTCGGCTTCGGCATTCAATCATGACAGTGCCCAAAGCCATACGCGCGATGGGTGGGACACGCATATGGAAACCAATCTGCGTGCGCCAGTGCATCTGGCGCAGCAATTGGCCAATGGATTGCCGGAGGGTGAGCGCGGCCTGGTGGTCAATCTTCTCGACCAGCGGGTATGGAAGCTGACACCGGAATTTTTCACCTACACCCTGTCGAAGGCGGCGCTGTGGCAGGCGACCCGGACACTGGCTCAGGCCCTGGCACCCAATGTACGGGTGAATGCCATCGGGCCGGGGCCGACCCTGCGCAGCGTACATCAGTCGGCGGAGGCATTCGCGAATGAGCAGCGCGCGACGCTGACGCAGCAGGGCTCAAGCCCGGAAGAGATTGTGAAGGCGCTACGCTACCTGATCAGCGCGTCCAGTGTGACCGGCCAGATGATTGCATCTGACGGTGGACAGCATCTGATGTGGCAGACGCCGGATACGCAAATCTGAATGACGCGAACCGTTCCCCTGGATTCCGGAATGAACCCTCAGAGGCCACATGAACTTTTCATCTGACACGTCCGCACCTGCCCATCCCAATGTTCTTGCCGCGATGGCCCGTGTGAATACCGGAACCGAGCCAAGCTATGGCGCCGACAGCGTGACGCGGCGCGTGCGCCTGCAGCTGCAGAGCGTGTTTGAAACCGAGGATTTCGATTTCTGGATGACGGCGTCAGGCACGGCGTCGAACGCTTTGGCCCTGTCATGCTTCTGCCCGCCGACCGGTGCCGTTCTCTGCCATGAGGAAGCGCATATCGAGCGCGATGAGCGGGGGGCTCCGGAATTCTTTTCCGGTGGTGGCAAACTTTCCCTGCTGACGGGGAAGGGCGCAAAGATTGACGAGGATGTCTTGCGCGCGGCGCTCGCAGCGATCCAGCCAGGCTTTGTTCACGAGACTCCGGCGGCTGTCCTCTCGCTGACCAATCTGACGGAATGTGGTCTTGCCTACAGTGCAGACCAGATCCATCGCTACGCCGCGCTGGCCCATGGTCATGGCCTGACCTTGCATCTTGACGGGGCCCGGCTGGCCAATGCGCTGGTCAGTACAGGTGCGACGCCCGCTGAAATGACCTGGAAAGCGGGCGTGAACGTGCTGACGCTGGGCCTGACCAAGACCGGGGCCATGGGGTGCGAGATTATCATCCTGTTTGGCAAGGCGCGTGACAAGTGGGGAGAGCTTCAGGCCCGCGCCAAACGATCGGGGCACATGCCGCCAAAAATGCGTTTCATCGCAGCTCAGGCTGAAGCCATGTTCGATGGTGGCCTGTGGCTGGACCTGGCCGGCCGGGCGAATGCCAAGGCGACCCGGCTGGCAGCGGGGCTGATCGCCCAGCCCGGTGTTCAGCTTGCCTACAAGCCCGACGGGAATGAGGTGTTCGTGCGCCTGCCTGACGGCTTGGCCGAACGGCTGTCCGCAGCCGGAGCGGCTTTCTATCCGTGGCCGGGTGGCCACCACCGCTTTGTCTGTTCATGGGCGACAAGCGACGAAGAGATTGCTGCCATCGAAACCGCGATGGGCTGAACGGTCAGCCGGACGTGAGCGCGCGGCCCAGCCAGGACTGCAGGTGCTGGATGGTCGCCTGATTATCGATCGGAAAGTCGGCTTCTCCGCCGAGGAGTTTCTGGTGTATCGACATGAAGAGCAGTGGCGCCATGATGGCGAAGGCCGCCGTGCGCAAGGCATCGCGCGACGCCGGTCCGTCGGGCGTAGCCTCCAGCTTGTCCATGATTGATTTGAGGCCGGGTTCCAGAAGGAATTTCAGGTAGGCGCGGCCTGCGTTGTCGTCTGCGATGCCTTCAATCAGTCCGAAGGCATGCGCGCGCGTGAAGTGGCCGTAGCGCATGCCGGCATCGGCGACGCGGTAATACTCTTCAATCGCCTCAGTCGGATTGCCCGCCGGATGGGCGATCACATCCCATATCCATGTGGCGCGCTTGCCCATATTCTCCAGAATGGCTTCAACGACGCCCTGGCGATCATCGAAATAGTGACGAAGGGTCGGCTCGGAGGCCTTGGCGGCGATCGCGAACTGGCGCAGCGACGGTCGCCGAAGGTCAGCTTCCAGTGCATATCCCGTCATTGAATCGACAAGTGCTGCGCGTTTTAGTTCAAAGTCATGGTTTCGAGCCCCAATCGGTCGCGGCATCGTCAACTCCAAAGTGAATTGTCTGGCTCTCAATCAAGAACCATTCTCAATCCATTCATACGACCATTCAGTGATGAGGCAACCTATAATATTTACTGCAGTTTATGAGTTTTTGGCCTCATCGTTCGAATGCGCCGCACTTGGCGAGTGGATCGTCCCGGCTCAACTCCTTTGGGATAAAGACGTGGCGTGAACGCCTTGAAACGGGCGCCGGGCGTATTGGCAGAAACCGCCAAGGATCGCATTGCGATGCCTATTCGGAAATGGCTTCGCCAAGCCAGGTCTGCAACAGGTCGATGGTTGACCTGCTGTCGAGTGGCGCTTCCTCGGCGCCGCCCAGCAGCATCTGGTGAATTCCGATCAGGATGAGAGGAGAGAGGACGGCAAAGGCCGCTGCACGCTGTTTCAGCGCCGAAACAGGCGCGTCGGGCGTACTGGCCAGTTTATCGGTGATGACAGTCAGGGCCGGCTCCAGCATGTATTTGAGATAGGCCTTGCCGGTGGCTTCATCAGCGATTCCCTCGATCAGGCCGAACGCATGCGCACGCGTGTAGAGATCGAATTGTGCGCCCGGTGCTGCAACTTTGTAATAGCTTTTCACCGCGCCTGCGACGTTTTCAGACGGCGATGCCAAGTCCTTGCGAACGGCCTGGCCGAATTTGCCCATGCGCTCCAGGATGGCCAGCACAACGCCTCGCCGATCCTGGAAATAGTGGCGCAGCGTAGGTTCGGACGCCTCGACGGCGATGGCGAACTGTCGCAGCGACGGTCGGCGCAGCTCAGCTGTGACAGCAAACCGCGTGAGCCCGTCAACGAGCGCGCTGCGCTTCTCTTCAAAATCGTGGTTCCGAGCCCCTGCTGGTCGCGGCATAGTCAACTCCAGAGTGAATCGGAAGGGCCCGCCTCCCAATCAAGGACTGTTCGCTTTTGAGTCTTACGGCTTTTTCTCATTCTTGCAACCTGCGATAAATGTTGCAGATCAGCCGTTTCCCCACAGGCGTTGCCACCAGGATTTTTTCGGATTTGGCGTTTCGATTTCCACTCCTTTGAGAGCGCTGGCCGAAAAACCGCCTTCAGCCATTTTATCACGAATTGCGTTCACGTCCCACCCTGTGAGCTTTGCGAGCGAGATCGCTTCCTCGTCCCATCGCTTGACGAGCGTATTGGCATAGTCACCTGCCGCCTTGCACGACTGATAGTCGCCGCGCCATGGGTGACGCAGGACGTAGCGGCCCTGATAATTCTCACGGTCGCCTGTGACCTGAAAGGTCAGGTCTTCAGGAAATGTCGTGGAGTCGTAACGCAGGTGAAGGCGTGTCACGAACACATCGACCGGTGCGGGGCCAAAACCACCGCGCGGGGCGGGGCTGTCTGAGGCCTCGTCCAGCCACATCACGCCAAGCTCGCGCAATTCGGACTGGCTGAGCGGTTCTGCAGCGCAAGGGTCGCACCAGGCCATGTCCCAGGCGTATTCCATGAACACGGCCTTGCCGTTTTCCTTCTCCACCTGATGCGCGAACATGGCTTTGTAGAAGTCTGAGAATTCGTCCTTCACATAGATCGGTACATCCATGTCGGACGGCAATTTCACGGTGCGGTAATTGCTGGTCTCGACGCGGCCTTCACGCGTCAGGGCGAAGACGAAGAGTTCCTGCTTGCCTTCGGCATTCACCGTGCCGAGCCGGATCGGCAGCATGAAGTCCTCATCTTCATATGCCACCTGGATCGGTCGCAGCATGGCTGAGCCGTCATGGCGTTCGAGACTGACCCTGGCGACGAAGAATTTCATACCGCGTTTGAGATAGGCGCCGACGGTTTCCTCGGCGCCGTCAGGGATCTTGTAGCCGTTCTGGTTCAACCATGTGATCAGGCCATCGGATTCCTCGGCAGAGAGGATGAGGATGTCATATTCGCCGACTTCATATTCGGCCTCGATCGTGACACCGAGGCTTTCTGCTTCCTCCATGGCGCCCGTCATCGGTGGGGCCGCCATATCTGCAGAATCGCGCATCAGTTCGTAACGGCGCTCGATCTCGCAGGGGTCTTCATCGTAATATTCGACAAGGCGCGGGGCTGTGTAGGCATCGAGATGATCGACAAGCGCGGGATTGGCGACATTGATCTGCTCGCGCTCGGGAATGTCGACGACAGGGACGACCATGGCGAATTCCGAGACATCGCCGCGGAAGTCCGATGCCATGGTGATGACGGTGCGTTCGCCATCGCGGGCGAGCACGACCTTGGAAGCGTCGTTGAACAGGTCCGTATCGGCCTTGGCGACATAGAAGCCGCAAAACGCGCTGGCGGGGGCAGCCAAGGCCAGGCCGGCAAGCGGCAGGGCGAGGCCTGCAATCAAGTGCTTAAGTCTCATGGGATCGTGTCTCCTTTGTCCCCCAGGGGGTCATCCGTACAGGTGTGATTGCGGGCCGCCGCTGGCCGGGTCCGGCAGGCGGTGCGTCGCACGGCCATTCGAAGCGGCCCGCTGGCATGAAACGGTCGATCAGGGGTGTCAGGAAGGCGAGCGCGGCGAGCGCCATCAGCGGGGCGCCGCGCTGGTTGGGTCCGATGATGAACCATGCTGCAAGGCTGGCGACGGCCATCGCGAAGAGGATACGGCCGGGGCGGCTGTCGGGTGTTGAGCGCGGGTCCGTGATCATGAAGAAGGCAAAGACCAGCAGCGCACCGGACGACATCTGGTGCAGGGGTATCGCCATCGGGTCGCCCAGCCAGGCGGCGCGGGCGAACAGGATAGCCCCGAACGTCCCGAGAAAGCCGAGGGCGATGTCGAGGCGCTTCGCGGAGGAGAGGGTGAGCGCAGCGAGGGCGAGAGCATAGCCTGCGATGAGGGGCATCTGGCCCCATTGGCCAGGCGAGACCCAGGCCTCACGTCCAAGCAGGAGCATCATGAAGACGATGCCGATACAGCCCGGGTTGAAGACATGCTTGTTGTTCACGCGGATGAGGAATTTCAGGCTGATGCCCGTGAAGGTCGCGGCAAACCATATCCAGGGGTCGGCGGCGCGCAGCAGGACGGTTACGCCGATCGTGGTGATCATGGCGGATTTCCATTCAAAGCCGTCAAGCAGGGCCTTGCCCGCGCGCAGGTTCAGGAGGGCCGTGCCGAGCGTCTGCGCAAGCATGGCACCGGAAAAGGAGAAGGCGAGCGCGCGTGGATCGGCGCCGAAGCTGCTGGTCGTGTACGAAAAGAGGAAGAGGCCGAAGAGGGCGATGATCTGCCAATGGCGCGGGTCCGCGTCGATCCGGCGGAAGAGGGCGGCAGGGAGGCGGGCCAGTGCGTCCATCCGGCCATAGCATACGCCAAATGCGATCACATTACGGCAGGTTCATGAAAGGATCGGATGGTCATGTCTGGACCCGAAGGCCGGAGCGCGGCAAGACTGCACTGAAGCACAAGGGGACTGGCACATGACCACATTTATCCGCGCAGGCCTGGTTGGCGCGCTGCTGGCGACCTCTGCCCTGGCGGGCTGTGCGTCCACCTATTACGGCGCGATGGAACAGATCGGCTTTGAGAAGCGGGACCTTCTGGTGCAACGCGTGACCGATGCGGCTGTCAGCCAGGAGAATGCAAAGACCGAGTTTGCCAGCGCGCTGGAGGCTTTCCGTTCAGTGGTCGATATCGACGGGGGTGATCTGGAGTCGACCTATGACACGCTGTCGGATGCTTATGACCGGTCGGAAGACAAGGCCGACAAGGTGCGTGCCCGCATCCGGGACGTGAAGGGTGTTGCGCGCGATCTGTTCAGGGAATGGGACAGCGAATTGAAGACCTATTCCGATCCGGCCCTTCGCAGGGCATCGTCCGAGCAGAAGGCCGCCACCGAAGCGCGCTACGACACGCTGGTCAACAAGATGGACAAGGCCGCAGCCTCGATGGACCCGGTTCTGGCCGTGTTTCATGATCGCGTCCTGTTCCTGAAGCATAACCTGAATGCCCGCGCGATTGCCTCGCTGGGGGCGGAAACTGCGAACCTGGAATCCGATGTGGCTGACCTGATTGCCGAGATGGAACGGTCGATTGCCGAGGCTGATGCCTTCATCGCCGAAATGCGCGCTGGCAGCTGAGGTGGACGGATGCAGATTGTCCCGGGTGATTTCGAGGATTCGCGCGTGCTGGACCTGCTGCGCGTTCACCTCGATGGCATGCATGCCAGTTCACCGCCAGGCAATGTGTTCGCGCTCGACCTGACGGGCCTCAAGGCCCCGGAGATCAGCTTCTACACCGTCTGGGACGGCGATGCGCTGGCGGGAATGGGCGCGCTCAAGGCGCTGGGCGATGGCAGAGGTGAGATCAAGTCCATGCGCACGCATGAAGCGCACATGCGCAAGGGCGTCGGCGCGTATTTGCTGGAGCATATTATCGGCGAGGCACAGGCGCGGCGCTATCACCGGCTGAGCCTCGAGACCGGCAGCGGCCCCGCCTTTGACGCGGCATTGAGCCTGTACCGCCGTTCCGGTTTCGTTGAGGGCGGTGCCTTCGGCGACTATGAAAAGAGTGAATTCAACCAGTTCTTCCATCTTGCCCTGTAAAGGTCACCGCCATGACTGAGCTCAGAACCCTCTATCCCGAAATCGAGGCCTATGCTTCCGGGCATCTCGATGTCGGCGATGGCCACGTGATCTATTGGGAGCGGTCAGGCACAAAGGGGGCGAAGCCTGCCGTGTTCCTGCATGGCGGGCCGGGTGGGGGATTTGCGCCAAGCCACAGGCGGCTGTTCGATCCGAGGCTCTATGACGTGATGCTGTTCGACCAGCGCGGCTGCGGCAAGTCAAAGCCGCACGCCTCGCTGGAGGCGAACACGACATGGCATCTCGTGGCGGACATCGAGCGGCTGCGCGAGATGATGGGGGTCGACAAATGGCAGGTGTTCGGCGGTTCGTGGGGCTCCACACTGGCGCTGGCCTATGCCGAGACTCATCCGGAGCGCGTGAGCGAGCTGGTGCTGCGCGGTATTTACCTGCTGACCAGGGCGGAGATGGACTGGTATTACCAGTTCGGCGTGTCGGAAATGTTTCCCGACAAGTGGGAGCGGTTCCTGGCGCCGATCCCGGAGGCCGAACGCGGTGACCTGAAAGCGGCCTATCGCAAGCGGCTGACGAGCGATGACCGGGCCGTGCAGATCGAGGCCGCGCTGGCCTGGAGCCAGTGGGAAGGCCAGACGATCACGCTGCTGCCCGAGCCATCCACCAGCGATGTGTTCGGCGAGGATGAATTTGCGCTCGCCTTCGCGCGGATCGAGAACCATTATTTCACGCATGCCGGATGGCTGGACGAGGGCCAGCTGCTGCGCGATGCAGGCAGGCTGAAGGATATTCCGGGTACGATCGTTCATGGCCGCTATGACATGCCATGCCCGGCGCGGTTTGCCTGGGCGCTGCACAAGGCCTGGCCTGAGGCTGACTTTCACCTGATTGAAGGGGCAGGGCACGCCTATTCCGAACCGGGCATTCTCGACCAGCTGATCCGCGCGACGGACACGTATGCGGGGAAGGCGGGGTAGGGAGACAATCTGGAAAGCAAGCACCGTGGCGTCTGCTGCATCCCTCAAACGCCACAGTGCTTCTTACACAAGGCTGAGAGGGACGCCTTGCGTAAGGGTCTTGGAGAAACAGGACGTTACCTTTAGTGGCAGTCTCGCCTCCCGCGTTCGGCTCGTGATGGGCCGACGGTCAGGCGAACGTCATCGGGAGCGCGCCTGCCTTGCCCGGGTTTGGTTTATGGGAAGAGGGACTGTCAGTGTGAAGCAGGATCGCGATGTTTGCTCTGACACCGGTTTGCCGCCGATCTGCCGGACGATCATATTGATGAGGTCGGTGCCCAAACCGGTATGACTGGGGGGGGCGTTTCCACTCCGATACCGTCATCCCGAATGACGACCTGTTTGAGGCTTTCGGACATTCTACCAAGTCGGTCGCGAGGAAATGCAGGCCGGTCTCAATGTCTGAAAACGCCACAGGGGACCAGACCTGACTGACGGCACACGCTTTAGTTGCGCCTTGCCGGCGCAGATATGACCAGACGGCCTGTAAGCCGGGTTCTGTTCCCCGCGCCCT
>TARA_R110000850_G_scaffold125385_4_pt1 | contig 64436 bp, 58 predicted proteins | sample TARA_R110000850 | Tara Oceans TARA_R110000850 (sample SAMEA4397586) | marine metagenome | biome: Polar Biome; feature: [SRF] surface water layer (ENVO:00010504); material: water (ENVO:00002006), including particulate matter (ENVO:01000060) such as... | depth 5 m
AAGAGCGTGCGGGGAGAGGAATGACCGCCAGATAACCAATTTGCTCCCCCTGGTGGGTGACAGGTTGGACCCACTGCTGATCTATCTGATGGAGAGCACTGTCCTGCTCGGGGGTGTAGGCTCCCTCACTGTTAAGTGTCAGAATAGGATTGTATGGCGTCAGATTGATTCTTATACCTCTGGCGGCCAGAACCTTGTCTGCCATAGTATTGGTGCGAACCAATTTGCCATCCATATCAAACAGCAGTACCCCGTCATTTCCTGAAGAGGCAAAATGATCAATGGTTGTGCCGAGCAGAAGATCTCTCTTCGCCAGTTTCAGCTGTGCAAACTGACCTTCAATTCTGCGAGCACCGGAAATGGCCAGTGCCAGGCAGTAATCATGCAGTGTGTTTTTCAAACCTGAAATATTCAGTGCACCAAGCAGGCGTTTCTCGAACGGGTCACGAATAACTGCCGCAGAACAAGTCCAGCGGCTGATGTTTTCACAGAAATGCTCAAATGCGTGAACCTGTACAGGTGCGCCAATGTTCAAGGCAGTGCCAATGGCGTTCGTTCCCGCTGCCTGCTCGTTCCAGTTGGCACCCGGGATTAAGCTGTAATTGTTGGCCAGTTCCAGTGTGTCGGGATCTCCTTCGTAATCCAGTATCATCCCAGAGGGCGTCACAAGGTGCATGATGGTGCCGGATTCTGCCAGTAGTTCTTTGGCTTCGCGCATGATGATTTCGGAGGCAGAGAGCAGTTCCCGGTGCTGCCGTCTGATTCCAGTCAGCTCTTCACCGCTGAGTTCCAGTGCCCGTTTTGCAATTAGCGGATCAACCTGACTTGTCACGCAACGCTTCCAGGAAGCTTCAATGACTGATCGCACGGTATTGTCCGGCAGGTTGCCGTCTGTCAGAAGTTTCTCGCGTGCAGAAGCAACGCGCGTCGGGTGCGAAACGGCAGTGGACCCCTTAAGGGAAGGTTCATAACTCATGACACTCTTATCTCACCGGGTTGTTATTATGAAAAAAGTCGTTGTACGATTATAGGACGTTTCTGGATTTTAGGCCTCATTAAATATAGTCACTTGCAAGTCATTCAATTACAAGTGGTTTGTAATAATGGTCCAGGAGACACTAAAGCACTGGTTTCTGTTGGCCAGAGAGTCTAGATAGTCAGCAATATCGTAGACATGAACCATTAAGCCGTGTTTTAATCCAGTTCGATTAATGTCCGGCCGGCGACTGATATTCGAACGATTATAGTCGGTTTCCGCCAAACATTAATTTGATATTTCTTATAACATAATAAAATTTAACAATAAATTTTTATTGGCACGGCTATTGCTATAGTCGTATGCGAGGGCTCCCCAGTCCGCGAATGATTTGTAGTATTAACTATAAGAAGCAAATCAAATTAAGGTGGACAGGGGTAGAAGTAATCAACATAAGAGGATATACACTTGAATGATTTAACCAATCCCGTTGAAGTTCTGGGTATCGATGCCGGCGGCACGATGACCGATACTTTTTTTGTGCGTGCAGATGGCACCTTCGTCGTCGGTAAAGCACAAAGTGACGTCGATGAAGCCAACGCGGTGCTGACGTCCAGTGTTGATGCACTGGCTCACTGGGACGTAACTCCTGAAGAAGTTTTCCCGCAAATGGTCACCTGCGTATTCTCTGGTACCGCGATGCTTAACCGCGTTGTTGGTCGCAAGGGTCTTCGCACTGGTCTGATCGTAAGTAAAGGCTTTGAAGACTTCCATCGCATGGGGCGTGCTATCCAGTGTTATCTGGGTTATGCATTTGAAGACCGTCTCCACCTCAACACCCACCGTTATGATGAGCCTCTGGCGCACATCCATGACACTCGGGGTGTTACCGAGCGTGTTGACTCCAAAGGCGGTGTAGTAATTCCCGTTCGTCTGCATGAGGCCCGTGAAGCAGCCCGTGAACTGATTGAGCAAGGCTGTAAAGCCATTGTGATCAGCTTCCTGAGCTCTTACCTTAATGGTACACATGAGCGCGCTGTTCGCGATGTGTGTCTTGAGGTTGCCAAAGAGATGGGCTCTAACATTCCAGTATTTGCTTCTGTCGACTACTACCCGGTTCGTAAAGAAACTCACCGTACCAACACAACCTTGTTGGAAGCCTACGCTGCCGAGCCTTCACGCAAAATTTTGGCTAACCTTAGCCAGCGCATGAAAGACGTCGGTGCTAAATATGACGTTCGTGTCATGGCCAGCCACGGTGGTACCATCAGCTGGAAGGCAAAAGAACTGGCTCGTACGCTGGTGTCTGGTCCTATCGGCGGTGTGATGGGTTCTCGTTACCTCGCTGAGCAGCTCGGATACGAAAACGTTGCCTGTTCTGACATCGGTGGTACCAGTTTCGACATGGCGCTGATTGTTAAGGGCAAAGTGTCCATGCATCAGGACGGCGATTGCGCCCGACTGGTACTGTCTCTGCCGCTGGTATCCATGGATACTATTGGTGCGGGTGCCGGTAGCTTTGTGCGTATCGACCCCTACAGTAACTCCCTGAAACTCGGCCCTGATAGTGCCGGTTACCGTGTAGGTACTTGCTGGCCTGCTGGTGGTGTTGACACAGTGTCTGTAACTGACTGCCACATCATCTTGGGCTACCTGAACCCCGATAACTTCCTCGGCGGTATTCTTGAGCTGGACGTTCCACGTGCTAAGCAGTGCGTCAAAGAACAGATCGCTGATCCCCTCGGTCTGTCTCTGGAAGATGCAGCGGCGGGTGTGATTGAGCTGCTTGACCTTTCCTTGCGTCAGCATTTGCGCGCCATGATCAGTGCCAAAGGCTACAGCCCCAGTGAGTTCGTGTGTTTCTCCTACGGTGGTGGTGGTCCGGTTCACGCCTATGGCTATACCATGGGTCTCGGCTTTAAAGAAACTATCGTTCCTGCTTGGGCTGCTGGTTTCTCTGCATTTGGTTGTGCGACCGCAGACTTTGAATACCGCTATGATAAGAGTACAGATATCGGTATCACCAAAGACTCAACGACTGCCGAGAAGCAGGAAGCTGTGAATACCTTGGGCGGTGCCTGGAAAGAGCTGGCCGACAAAGTGATGGAAGAGTTCAGAATCAACGGATTTACCGAAGATGACGTCACACTCACCCCCGGTTACCGCATGCAGTATCTGGGTCAGTTGAATGACCTGGAAATGAGCTCACCACTTTCCGATATCGGTTCTCCGGAAGACTGGGATAAGCTGGTTGCCACTTTTGATGAAACCTATGGCCGGGTATACGCCGACGCTGCTCGTTCTCCTGAGCTCGGTTTTGGTGTGACTGCTGCTATCATGCGTGGATCTGTTGAAACCAAGAAGCCAAGCATTCCTTCTGAACCAGATGCCGGTCCAAATCCTCCAGCTGAAGCAGCAATTGGCGAGCGTCCGTTCTACTATGGTCGTAAATGGGTTACTGCAAAACTCTACAAAATGGAAAGCCTGTTGCCTGGCAACAGAATAACCGGACCAGCAGTTATTGAGTCTGATGCAACCACATATGTAATCCCGACTGGCTTTGAAACCTGGTTGGATGGACACCGTCTGTTCCACCTGATCGAAGTTTAATAAATAGCGAACATCTACTAAGATAATTGCTAACGTCGATTACATAGACGAAAAAGATACAGAGGAATAATTATGACTATTATGAAAAATGCGTTGGGTAACACCCCCGGTGTACTACTCGCAAGCGGCTTGACTCTAAATGACCACCGTAATGCCATCATGGAGCGTACAGCCAAAACTGGTTTCTATAACGGTCACGAAACCCTCGAATTCAAGGACAAAGATCCGATCGGTTACGAGCGTATCTTCTCCAAAGTTCGTGCGGGTTTGGTTAACTCCCGTGAAGTGGCCAAGAAAATTGCTGCATCGCCCATTGTTGAACAGGAAGGTGAGCTTTGCTTTACCCTGTACAACGCTGCTGGTGATTGTGTTGCTACCTCTACGGGTATCATCATTCACGTGGGTACCATGGGTGCAGCGATCAAATACATGATCCAGAATGACTGGGAAAGCAATCCCGGTATCGCCGATGGCGACATGTTCACCAACAACGATTGTCAAGTTGGTAACGTTCACCCCTGTGATATCGCGACTATCGTACCCATTTTCTATGATGGGTTGCTGAGAGGTTGGGTCGGTGGTATGACTCACGTAATTGATACCGGCGCGGTAGGTCCTGGTTCCATGTCCAATGGCCAAATCCAGCGTTTTGGTGATGGCATCCAGATCAGCTGTCGCAAAACAGGTATCAACGATACCCCTCTGCGCGACTATTTGCATGAAAGTCAACGCAACATTCGTACGACCAAATACTGGATTCTCGATGAGAAAACCCGTATTGCCGGTTGCCACATGATCCGCAAGATGCTTACTGAGGTAATCGAAGAAGAAGGCGTTGAAGCGGTTGAAAAATTCATGTATGAGGTGATTGAAGACGGTCGCCGTGGTCTGGTTAAACGTATCAAGGCAATGTGTGTGCCTGGTACAGTGAAGACTGTTGCTTTTGTCGACGTACCCTACAGCCACCCGGATGTCCATGTTCCGTCCACTTTTGCAAAAATGGACTCCATCATGCACGCCCCTTGTGAAATTACCGTGAAACCCAATGGTACCTGGCGCCTTGATTTCGAAGGCTGCAGCCGTTGGGGCTGGCACACCTATAACACAAACCCCACTGCGTTCACCTCCGGTATCTGGGTAATGATGACCCAGTCTCTGGTTCCTACTGAACGTATCAATGATGGTCCTCGTTACGCGACTGAGTTCCGTTGCCCTGCGGGTACCTGGACCAACCCGAAGGATCGCCGTACAGCACACGCTGACGCGTGGCACTTCCTGGTGTCATCCTGGAGTTCCTTGTGGCGCGGCATCAGCCGTACGTACTTCGCTCGCGGTTATCTGGAAGAAGTTAACGCCGGTAACTCCAACCCCTGTAACTGGTTGCAAGGTGGTGGTGTAAACCAGGACGGCGAAGTTCACGCGGTTAACAGCTTCGAAACTGCGGCTTGTGGTACTGGTGCCTGTGCTATGAAAGACGGCCTGAACCACGCTGCTGCGATTTGGAACCCTGAAGGTGACATGGGTGATATCGAGATCTGGGAACTGGCTGAACCGCTGTTGTACATGGGTCGTCGTATCAAAACCAATACTGGCGGTTACGGTAAGTACCGCGGTGGTCTGGGTTATGAAACCCTGCGTATGGTTTGGAACTCAGCTGACTGGACTATGTTCTTCATGGGCAATGGCTACATGAACAGTGACTGGGGCATGATGGGTGGTTATCCGTCAGCTACCGGCTACCGTTTTGAAGCTCATAACACCGGCCTGAAAGAGCGTATCGCCGAAGGTAAATCTCTGCCACTGGGTCAGGATCGTGATCCTTCACTCTGCGAATACGAAAAACACCTCGGTCCGGATGCTATTGTTAAGCGTGACAAGCAGTGTATTACCACTGAAGACATGTTCGACAATGGTGACCTGTACCTGAACTATCTGCGCGGTGGTCCTGGTTTTGGTGATCCGCTGGATCGCGAAATTGCAGACATCCAAGAAGACCTTAACCAGAACTTCCTGATGGAAGAGTTCGCTGTAAAAATCTACGGTGCAGTATTCACCAAAGATGAAGAAGGTGTTTACACCATGGACGCAGCGAAGACCAGAGCTCGCCAGGCTGAAATCCGCAAAGAGCGTATTGGTCGCGGTGTTCCAGTGCGTGAGTGGATGGAAACAGAGCGCGCTAAAATCATCGATAAAGACGCATCTTTGGCAGTCCAGCAGATGTTCGCGTCAAGCTTCTATCTGTCAGCCAAATTCCTTGCCGAATTCAAGGAATTCTGGGATCTTCCTGCAGATTGGGAATTGCCTGAAGAAGAGCTGGGAACCCCGATGTACGGTGCAAGACACAATATTGATATTGGTGACCTGCCCGACGTCCATCCAGTGATCATGGTAGAAGAATAAGGTATTAATCTGCCTATGAGCAGGGTGGCCACTTCGGTGGTTCACCCTATCACTTGACGAATTGACAGAATATAAGAGAGTTTAGTTATGTCTACTTACACTAAGAAGCAGGTTAGTGACCTGGTCAAAGGCACCTTGGATTGGGATACAGTTCACCTGATGCTGTCCATGCCGAAAGACGAGGCTCGTTACAAGCTGTATATGGAAGTGCTGCAGGAAAATGTCTCCTATGATGACAAAATCCTTCTGGCTGTTGGTCCTCACCTGAACATTGTTGAGTCCTCCAAAGATCAGGAAATTCTCATCAAGTGCGATTGTGGCCATGAATTTGGTCATTACAGCAAAAACTGGAAACTTAACGCATTGATTTATGTTCGTGACAATGTGGAGAAGATGAAAGAGGTTTATCCAGAGCTGATGGCTCCGGATACCAACTGGCAGGTATACCGTGAGTACTACTGCCCGTCGTGCGGTATTATGCATGATGTGGAAGCACCAACTCCCTGGTACCCTGTTATGCATGATATTCAGCCTGACCTGAAGACTTTCTTCGAATGGTTGGATATGCCTGCACCGGCTAAGATCTAATGGTGCTGGGTCCCGGCCTTTGGCCGGGACCTTTTTTTATGTCTGGTATAAAATTTTAGTTACAAGTTTCCACGATAAAAGTGATGCGCTGACTGTTAGTGGTTGGCTGGCAAATGTATTACACACCCCTTTCATGCCGCCTGAAACTCGATCTGAATTGTATCGGGCCGGCAGACTATTCAAAAAAGGTATCGATGACACAATAAGCAGGCTGCGCATGTTTGTTTTGTGATCTGGTATCCTGTGCGACATACAGAGGAAAAATTATGTCTCAGAATGAAAAAGCGCAAACGACGCCACATTTTTCAATGCAGAAGATTTATCTGAAGAAAAATGACTATGAAGCACCCAATCCTGCTTCTGTATTTAAGACGGACTGGAACCCAGAAGTGACCTTGGATCTCGATATCAAGGACCAGAAACTTGAAGAAGACAGGTATGAAGTGATTCTGTCGATTTCAATTACTGCAAATAATGCAGAGCAAGTTGCTTTTCGCTTAGAAGTTGATCAGGCCGCTTCGTTTTTGATTGGCAACTTCCCAGATGATCGTCTTGAAGAGGCATTAGGTTCGGCATGTCCGGCTATTATGTTTCCTTACTTGCGTGAGACTGTAGACCATATGTTGCTGAAAGGCGGTTTCCCTCCTCTTATGTTGGCACCGGTCAACTTTGATGCACTGTATAAAGATAAAAAGGCACAACTTACTCAATAACTGTAGAGAGGCCAGGGCCTCAAGTTATATTGTTGTGTTGTAGGTTCATTGGATACGTTGTCGTGGACGCTGATCAAAATTTTGATCAGCGTTTTTTGTGGATAATGAGAGGAAACGATGTAAACAGGTTGGGATTTATAAACTGTAAAAAGTGTCTGTGTCAGATGAAATCTCCCCAAAGAGATTGCAACAGGGTGATTGCGACGATGGGCGCTGTTTCTGTCCGTAAGATCCGGGGACCTATAGTCAGTGCTTGAAAGCCACTTTGCAGTGAAGATGTAATTTCAGAATCTGTTAACCCTCCCTCAGGGCCGACCAATAACCCGACGCAGTTAATCGACTGAGTACGCAGTTCGCCAACTGTTTGATTGCTACGATGGTGGAGTACAAAGTTTTGGTCTGTAGATAAAGATTGAGACCAAAGGTCAGGAGAAATTGGGGCATTAATAATGGGGGGTATGTTTCTATAGCATTGCTCACAAGCATTAATGGCTATCTTTCGCCAGTGTTGAATTTTTTTGTCAGCCCGGTCCCCCTTGAGACGTACCTCACTGCGTGCGGTAAATAGGGGAGTAATTTCAGCAATACCGACTTCCGTGGCTTTTTGGATAACCCAGTCCATCCGGTCCCCACGTGACAGGCCAATACCGAGGGAAATATACAGAGGCGATTCTCTGTTTGTCTCCGTAAACCCGGTAATTAAAACCCGCGCTTGTTTGCCTGTGGCCTGACCCAAAATGGCGTGATATTCCCCTCCAGTTCCATTAAAAAGGACAATTGCGGCACCAGTTTTGAGACGTAATACGGTCGTTAAATGGTGAGTACTGTTTTCCTCGAGGAGTACTTCAGCATCTACTGCCAGAGGTTGATTGGTGAATACTCTGATATCACGCATCGGCTATTGGAAACCCCAGATTACGGCATAGGGCTGTGCAGGTGTCAGCCTGGTTCATGGTATAAAAATGCAAACCGGGTGCTCCTCCCGACAAGAGTTTTTCGCAAAGACGGGAGACAACGTCCAGGCCAAAAGCCCGAATGCTGGCGGTATCCGTACCATAGGATTTCAATTGTTGTCTGATCCAACGGGGCACATCGGCACCACAATTATCCGAGAAACGGATAAGGTTCTGATAATTGGTGATTGGCATAATACCGGGGATTATCGGGTTCTGAATCCCCGCTGCAAGACACTGATCGCGGAAATAAAAATAAGCATCGATGTTATAAAAATATTGGGTGATACCACGACTTGCCCCTGCCGAAAATTTTTGGTCGAGCCAATAAATGTCTTTGTGATAGCTTTCGGCTTCGGGATGAATCTCCGGGTAGGCCGCCACAAGCAGTTCAAACGTATCACCGAAATGTTCACGAATAAACTGAACCAATTCATTGGCATAGACGAGTTGTGTTGAGCCGCCCATACCAGAGGGCAGATCACCACGTAAGGCTACGATACGGCGTATGCCAGCTTCACGGTAGGTTTCCAGCAGGGATAAAACCGATTGCTTGCTGTCCCCGCCAAAGGACAGGTGTGGTGTGGCATTTGAGCCGGCCCGGTTTATTTCAAGGACGATGTCCCGGGTGTGGTCACGCGTGGAGCCTCCCGCACCATAGGTCACAGAGAAAAACTCGGGATTGAACCGAGCCAGTTGACTGTGTACAAGGCGCAACTTCTCGCGTCCTTCGGGTGTTTTCGGTGGAAAAAATTCAAAACTTAAATGTCGATCATTCATGACTGATCAATAATCCCTGCGGAGATGGTAAATTTTCTAAACCAGTAATCAATAACGGTAGCTGTCTTCCTTGAATGGACCATCCAGTGGCACATTGATATAGGCAGCTTGTGTGGGTTTCAGCTTTGTCAGTACACCGCCAAAGCCGGAAACCATGTGAGCAGCCACTTCTTCGTCTAACTTTTTGGGTAATACCTCGACGCGTAACAAGGCCTGTCTTGTAGGCTGATCGCAGTCAGCAAATTTTTGCTGGTATAAGTGAATTTGGGCCAGAACCTGATTGGCAAAAGAGCCATCCATGATACGGCTCGGGTGACCGGTGGCATTGCCCAGGTTGACCAGTCGGCCTTCAGAGAGCAGCAACAGGTGGTCATTGGTGTCACGATTCCGGTATACCTTGTGTACCTGGGGTTTGATTTCTTCCCATAGCCAGTTTTTGCGCATGTAACTGGTGTCGATTTCATTATCAAAGTGGCCAATGTTGCAAACCACACAACCAGATTTCAGTGCGTGAAGAATCTCGACATCGCAAACATTGTAGTTCCCGGTGCAGGTGACCAGCAGGTCTGTCGTTGCTAACAACGCTGAATTAACCCCCTTCTCGGGATTCCCTTCAAGATAGGGTGAGGCGATTTCAAAACCGTCCATGCAGGCCTGCATGGCGCAGATCGGGTCTATTTCGGTCACCTTGACGATCATGCCTTCCTGACGGAGCGACTGGGCAGAGCCCTTGCCCACATCACCGTATCCAATCACCAGTGCTTTCTTGCCAGACAGTAAATGGTCAGTGGCACGTTTCAGTGCATCATTGAGGCTGTGACGACACCCGTATTTATTGTCATTTTTCGACTTGGTCACGGAGTCATTGACATTGATGGCCGGTATTTTCAGTTCACCCTTTTTCAGCATCTCGTAGAGACGGTGCACGCCAGTCGTAGTTTCTTCAGTAACGCCATGCACTCCCTTGAGCACCTGAGGAAACTTTTCATGAAGCATGGCGGTGAGATCGCCGCCATCATCCAGAATCATATTCGCTTCCCAGGGAGAGCCCTCCTTGAGAATTTGCTGTTCCAGGCACCATTCGTACTCTTCTTCTGTTTCACCTTTCCAGGCAAAAACCGGTGTACCATTTGCTGCAACAGCTGCGGCAGCGTGATCCTGAGTGGAAAAGATATTGCAGGATGTCCAGCGCACCTGGGCTCCCAGTGCCTCCAGTGTCTGGATTAGTACGGCTGTCTGAATCGTCATATGGATGCAACCGAGAATTTTTGCGCCAGCGAGGGGCTGTTCTGCACGATACTTTTCTCGCAGTGCCATCAGTGCCGGCATCTCGGTTTCAGCAATAGAAATTTCGCGGTTACCCCACTCGGCGAGGGAAATGTCCGCAACCCTGTAATCGTTCTTGATGGCCATGTTTGTCATAGTGAATTCCTGTTTGTTAAATGAGAATTACAGAGCGCGTTTCAGGCTTTCAGCCCGATCGGTTCTTTCCCAGGTAAAATTATCAAGCTCTCGACCGAAGTGGCCGTAGGCGGCTGTTGGCCGATAAATTGGACGTTTGAGGTCGAGCATTTCTATCAGGCCCTGGGGGCGCAAGTCGAAGTTTTCGCGGATCAGCAGTGCGATTTCATCATCCGTCAATTTGCCCGTGCCAAAACTATTGACGCTGATCGACGTGGGTTCAGTGACCCCAATGGCGTAGGAGATCTGAATTTCACAACGCTCGGCCAGCCCGGCAGCGACAATATTTTTTGCCACGTAACGCCCGGCATAAGCGGCCGAGCGATCAACTTTGGAGGGATCCTTGCCGGAGAAGGCCCCGCCACCGTGATGCGCCATACCGCCATAGGTATCCACGATAATTTTCCGACCGGTGAGTCCGCAGTCACCCATGGGGCCGCCGATGATGAATTGACCGGTAGGGTTGATATGGTAGCGGGTACCTTTGTGGAGCCACTCTTCAGGGAGCACGTGCTGGATGATCTCCTCTCGGACGGCCTCCTGCAAATTGGCTTGGGAAATACTGGGTGCGTGCTGTGTCGACAACACAACTGCGTCCACGGCCACTGGTTTGCCATCAGCGTAACGCAGGGTCACCTGACTCTTGGCATCGGGTCTCAGCCAGGGCAATACGCCATCTTTGCGCAACTGCGCCTGGCGCTCTACCAGCCTATGGGCGAAATAGATCGGGGCGGGCATCAGGACATCGGTCTCGTCGCTGGCATAACCAAACATCAGTCCCTGATCACCTGCACCCAGTTCTTTCTCGTTGGCCTCGTCAACGCCAATGGCGATATCGCGGGATTGCTTGCCGATGGCATTCAATACAGCACAGGATGCGCCATCAAAGCCCACATCCGAACTGTTATAACCAATATCCAGAATGACGCTACGAACAATTTCCTCCAGGTCGACATACGTGTTGGTACGCACTTCCCCGGCAATAATGGCCATTCCGGTTTTTACCAGGGTTTCCACAGCCACTCTGGAGTTCGGATCATCGGCCAGAATGGCATCAAGAATGGCGTCGGAGATCTGGTCGGCCATTTTATCGGGGTGGCCTTCGGAAACGGATTCAGAGGTGAACAAGTTGTAATTTGACATAGGTAGCGGTTCCTGTGCTGATTAGCATCAGCTACTTCCGATTGGGATTGGGTTTAAAAAATTGTCTCAGTTGAACCTGAAAGCCATTGCGTTGGGCCAGAAACAGGCTTTCTCCTTCAGTCAGGGCCGCAGCTGATGCCCAACTGCTGAGATCCTCCGGTTCAAAGCCAAGCCATAGATCGCCACAGTTTTCGCGGGCCCAGCTTTGATCGTGATGACAGAGCTCAGTCACGATCAGTGCTCCACCGGGTACCAGGAGCTCGGCGAGATGTTTAAAAATCAGCGCTGGATCCGAGGTGTGGTGCAGTACCATGTTAAGGGTAATGTAATCAGGGTTGAGAGAATGCTCGACAGCAAGTCCGGTATCGCCGTGGATAAACTGTATATTTGCCAGATTGCGTGATTCGGCAAATTCACGCGAGCGGTTGAGCATCTCCGCCGATGTATCCAATGCAATAACCTGATCAAAGCGCAGGGAGAGCGCAGGTAAAAAGCCTCCTTCCCCGGGGCCAACCTCAAGTACCGTGCCTCGGAATCCCGGTGTTGCATCCAGAAAGTCCGTGACGGGCTCACCATATTGATCGAAGCTGGCAATCAAATCCTGATTGCTGTGAAACCGGTCTGCATTCTGTTCAAAAAAAACAGTCGATGCCCGGGTCCGCTCATCATTGATATGCTGTATGCGTCGTTGCAATTTTAGGCTGGGTTCAGTCTGGTCAATGGCGGCGAACAGGGCGCGGTGTAACGACTGAAGTCGTGGTTCCTCCGGTATCGGCGACCGCCGGTAAAAAATGCTATTGCCTTCCCTGCGGGTGGCCGTCAGACCCGCTTTGGTAAGTATTTTCAAATGATGGCTCATCCCGGACTGGCCAATATCCAGAATTTCACTTAATTCCAGTACGCCGTAGGCGTTGTGTCGCAATACCCTGAGGATATCCACCCGCAGGGGATCACCGGCCGCCTTGCAAAGCGTGGCAAGGGAATCGGTGTCTGACCCGGTAGATTCCCAGGTTGCGGGTTGAGGGCTGGTGATCATGGGGCGACTCTAACACAGCTGAAAATCTATATCAAAATAGTTTGATATAGGTGTAGCGTGCTATTGGTTGTTTACTGTGCTGCGCGAGTACGAGAAAATAGCGCCCCTTTCGATTTCCCCGATTTGCCCTCCAGGAGCCTGTTCCAAATGCCTTCCAGACGTGATCTAGCCAATGCCATCCGCGCCCTGAGTATGGACGCTGTTCAACAAGCCAATAGCGGTCACCCCGGTGCTCCCATGGGGATGGCGGATATCGCTGAGGTGTTATGGAACGATTACCTGGTACACAACCCGGCCGACCCCGCCTGGGCTAATCGTGACCGGTTTGTCTTGTCCAATGGCCACGGCTCCATGCTGTTGTACTCCCTGTTGCATCTGAGTGGCTACGACTTGCCACTGGATGAATTGAAAAATTTTCGGCAATTGCATTCAAAAACACCTGGCCACCCGGAATATGGCTATGCCCCGGGGGTTGAGACGACCACGGGTCCATTGGGGCAGGGGCTTAGCAATGCCGTGGGTATGGCATTGGCAGAGAAAATTCTGGCAGCGCAGTTCAATCGCCCGGGACATGAAATCGTCAGCCACTATACCTACTGTTTTCTGGGCGATGGCTGCCTGATGGAGGGAATATCCCATGAGGTCAGTTCTCTGGCGGGAACCCACAAGCTGGGTAAGCTGATTGCCTTCTATGATGACAACGGCATTTCCATCGACGGTGAAGTAGCTGGCTGGTTTACCGATGACACCCCGGCCCGTTTTGAGGCCTATGGCTGGCAGGTAATCCCTGATGTGGATGGCCATGATGCCACTGCCATCAAAGCGGCCATCGAAATTGCCAGAATGGATGAGGAAAAGCCCACCCTGATTTGCTGTAAAACGATCATCGGTTTTGGCTCGCCAAACAAGCAGGGTAAGGAAGATTGTCACGGAGCTCCTCTGGGTGCTGAAGAAATTTCATTGGCCCGCCAACAACTGCAATGGAACCATGGCCCCTTTGATGTGCCAGACGAGATTTATCGTGGCTGGAATGCCTGTGAAAAGGGTAGTAAGTCCCAGTCTGACTGGCAGGAGAAGCTCGAGCGCTACCGGGCTGCACACCCCGATTTGGCGGTTGAATTTATCAGGCGTATCAAAGGGGACCTGCCGGCGACATTTATTGATCAGGCCGATGCCTATATTCACCAGTGTCAGCAAGCCATGGAAAAAGTGGCCTCCCGCAAAGCCTCGCAAAACTGTCTCAATGCGTTTGGGCCACTGCTGCCTGAACTGCTGGGTGGTTCTGCAGACCTGGCTGGATCCAATCTCACACTGTGGTCCGGTTGCCAGGGCATCACTGCTGACGATGCGTCGGGGAACTACCTGTATTATGGCGTTCGCGAATTTGGTATGAGCGCTATCATGAATGGCCTTGTGCTGCACGGTGGTTTTGTCGTGTATGGCGCCACGTTCCTGATGTTCATGGAATACGCCAGGAACGCGGTGCGTATGGCCGCCTTGATGAAACAACGAAGCATTTTTGTTTATACCCACGACTCCATCGGGTTGGGCGAAGATGGCCCCACCCATCAGCCGGTGGAGCAGCTCACAGCACTTCGGGCAACCCCCAATCTGCACACCTGGCGCCCCTGCGATACAGTGGAAGCGGCGGTGAGCTGGAAGCAGGCAATTGTTCGCAAGAACGGTCCAAGTGCTCTGGTCTTTTCCCGGCAGGGCCTGGCCCCGATGTCGCGATCCGAAGCTCAACTGAACAATATCCAGCGCGGTGGTTACGTGCTGAAAGACTGCGATGGCAAGCCCAAAGCGATACTGATTGCGACGGGTTCAGAAGTGTCACTGGCTATGGATGCTGCCGGAGAGTTGAGAAGCAAGGGGGTGGCGGTAAGGGTCGTTTCCATGCCCTGTGCTGAATTATTTGACGCTCAGGACTCAGCCTATCGGGACAGTGTGTTGCCGCCCGAGGTTAGAGTGCGGGTAGCCGTGGAGGCAGGGCACCGGGATTACTGGTACAAGTACGTAGGCCTCGATGGCAGGGTAGTTGGCATGTCCACCTTTGGGGAGTCTGCTCCCGGTGATCAGCTGATGAAGCAGTTTGGTTTCACCGTGGAGAATGTGGTTGAAGCTGTCAAAGCCGTATTGTAGGCGGGACGTCGCGTCGCCGATAAAGGAGAATTCAGCTCAATGATTCGTGTGGCAATTAATGGTTATGGTCGAATAGGCCGTTCGGTCTTGCGGGCTCTCTATGAGTCCGGGTTCCGCGAACGCATCCAGGTCATTGCCATAAACGAACCAGCTGACTGCAAGACCATCGCCCACCTGACCAAATACGATTCCACCCATGGCCGTTTTCCCGGGACAGTAGAGGTTCTGGGCGATACCCTGACAGTCAATGGCGATGCCATTTCGGTCTATCACCGTGAGGATATTGCCAGCCTTCCCTGGGGTGAACTGGGAGTGGATGTGGTGCTGGAATGCAGCGGCACGTTCACTGATCGTCAGACTGCCGAGGGGCATCTGCGTTCGGGAGCAAAGAAAGTGTTGTTTTCCCAGCCGGCTGAAGCAACCGTTGATGCCACCATCGTGTTGGGTGTCAATGAGGGGATCCTGACCGGTGAAGAGACGGTAATATCCAATGCCTCCTGTTCCACCAATTGTGTGATCCCGGTGATTAAAACCCTCCAACGGGTGTTTGGAGTAGAGGGTGGGGTGATCACCACAATTCACTCGGCTATGAATGACCAGCCCGTTATCGATGCCTACCATCACACAGACTTGCGTAAAACCCGTGCTGCGATGCAATCCATTATTCCGGTGGACACCCAGTTGGCGCGAGGCATCGACCGCCTGCTGCCGGAACTCAAGGGCCGTTTTGAAGCTCAGGCCATGCGTGTTCCCACGTTGAATGTGTCTGCGATTGATCTTTCCATATTGCTCAATACAGACGTCGATGTCGCTACCATAAACCGGGTGCTGGCGGCTGCCGCTGACACTGAGCTGACCGGCATACTCGGTTATACCGAGGAGCCACTGGCCTCCTGTGATTTCAACCATGATCCACGCAGCGGTATCGTGGACGCGGGGCAGACCAGGGTCAGCCAACGGCATCTGGTGAAAGTGCTGCTCTGGTTTGATAACGAGTGGGGCTACGCCAACCGGATGGTGGAGCTGGTAAATCACTGGCTGTCCATTTCCGGGTCCAAATAACCTGAAATACAATAAGCAGAGACAGAGTAATCACCATGCCATTGAATGTACTCAAGATGACGGATCTGAACCTGACGGGCAAGCGGGTGCTGATTCGTGAAGACCTCAATGTCCCTGTCCGCAATGGTGTTGTTACATCCGATGCCAGATTGCGGGCAACGCTACCCACTATTGAATTGGCGCTCCAGGCCGGTGCCACGGTCATCCTGATGTCCCATCTTGGACGTCCGGTCGAAGGGCAGTTTGATGCCGAGTTTTCCTTGCAACCGGTGGCCGACCGGTTGGGTGTCTTGCTGGGGCGAGAGATACCGCTTGTTCGCGATTGGCAAAAGGGTATCGAGCAGGATGGGCAATTGATATTGCTGGAGAATGTGCGCTTTAACGCCGGCGAGAAAAAGGATGATGAGGTGCTGGCGAAAGCCTATGCATCGCTTTGTGATATTTTTGTCATGGATGCCTTCGGCACGGCTCATCGCGCCCAGGCTTCCACCCACGGTGTCGCAAAGTTTGCGCCACTGGCTTGCGCCGGCCCACTGCTGGCGGGCGAGCTGGAGGCACTGGAAAAAGCACTGGCCAATCCCGCTCGTCCGCTGGTGGCTATCGTCGGAGGTGCCAAGGTTTCCACGAAGCTGACCGTGCTTGAAACACTGTCAGAAAAAGTGGATCAGCTGATCGTCGGGGGTGGTATTGCCAATACCTTTCTCGCCGCGTCGGGACTACCTGTCGGCAAATCCCTTTGTGAGCACGATCTCCTGCCCGAGGCCAAACAGTTGATGTCCAAAACAAGCATTCCACTGCCCAGCGATGTGGTCGTCGCGGGCGAGTTTTCCGCCACGGCCGAAGCGACGCTGAAGGCGGTGGCGGATGTGGCGGAAGACGATATGATTCTTGATATTGGTCCGAATACCATCAAGGTGTTGACCGAAATACTCGAAGGTGCAGGTACAATTATCTGGAATGGCCCGGTGGGTGTTTTTGAGTTTGACCAGTTTGGTGCCGGAACCGAAGCCATCGCCAATGCCATTGCCGCCAATGACGGGTTTTCGATAGCGGGCGGTGGCGATACGCTGGCAGCAGTCGACAAATACGGCATTGCCGACAGGGTTTCCTACATTTCAACTGGTGGGGGAGCTTTTCTGGAATATGTGGAAGGTAAAACCCTGCCCGCAGTGGCGATGCTTGAGTCGCGTGCGACCTCTTGACGGCAGACCAGTTTTTCACGGCACCCGGTGAGTGCTGAAAAGCCATTCCCCGGCGGCAAGTAACCAAACAGGATGGAAGGATAATTACATGGCACTTATTTCACTGCGACAGTTGCTGGACCATGCTGCTGAGCACAGCTATGGCGTGCCGGCATTCAATGTCAACAACCTGGAACAGATGCGCGCCATTATGGAAGCCGCAGATCAGACGGATTCCCCGGTGATCGTGCAGGCTTCAGCCGGTGCGCGCAAATACGCCGGCGCGCCTTTTTTGCGTCACCTGATTCTGGCGGCGATTGAGGAGTTCCCCCATATACCGGTCTGCATGCATCAGGATCATGGCACCAGCCCGGCAATCTGCCAGCGGTCTATCCAACTGGGCTTCAGCTCCGTGATGATGGATGGTTCCCTTCAGGAGGACGGCAAGACACCGGCCTCCTATGATTACAATGTTGAAGTCACTCGGCGCGTGGTTGATATGGCACATGCTGGCGGAGTTTCCGTCGAGGGTGAATTGGGGTGTCTGGGTTCGCTGGAAACCGGTCAGGCCGGTGAGGAAGATGGTGTCGGTGCTGAGGGGATGTTGTCCCACGAGCAGATGCTGACGGACCCGGAGGAAGCTGCGGATTTCGTGTCGCGGACTGCGGTTGATGCGTTGGCGATAGCCATTGGTACGTCCCATGGGGCATACAAGTTTTCCCGTCCGCCCACGGGCGATATCCTTGCTATAGAGCGAATCAAGGCGATTCACGCCCGGATCCCCAATACCCATCTGGTGATGCACGGGTCCTCCTCTGTGCCACAGGACTGGTTGGAAATCATTAATGAGTTTGGCGGCGATATTGCGGAAACCTACGGTGTGCCAGTGGAGGAAATTGTTGAGGGTATCAAGCACGGGGTGCGCAAAATCAATATAGATACTGACTTGCGTCTGGCCTCTACGGGTGCCGTGCGCCGGTTTCTCGCGAGTCATAAATCCGAGTTTGATCCGCGCAAATACCTGAAGGCGAGCACGGATGCCATGAAAGAGATTTGTGTGGCCCGCTATGAGTCCTTCGGTACCGCGGGCAATGCCGGCAAAATCAGGCCCTACAACCTGGATAAAATGTCCGAGCGTTACCAGTCCGGCGAACTGGATCCCCAGGTCAATTAGGCAGACGGGGCAGAACAATGATCCTTAGTAAGTATCAGCATCTGGTGTTTGCCTTTTTTATGGCAGGGCTGATGTCCTGTCTGATGTCCCTGGTGATCAGTATTTTTAATGTCGGTCTGGTGGACAATATTCTGCAGATTTGGCTTCATGCATGGGGCTTTGCCTTTGTGGTTGCGTTCCCGGCGGTGTTGGTGGTGGCGCCCCTGGTGAGCAGGCTGGTCAGTCTGGTAATTAAAAAAGATGGGTGACAATCCGCTGCCCTGCGTGACTGACACTCGAGAGTCCTTGCATGATGCTCTGCTGGAACGCGTGAGCAGTGGTTTGTTGCCGCTGACATTCGATTCTGAGCAGGATCGGCGGGACAAGACGCCAGACGAAATGGCTTACCTGCGTCACTACGGGCTGATACCGCCAGACTCGTTGACGGCGGTCAGTCATTGCATGGGTACCTTCGCCTCCGGCGATTTCCAGCTGGCCACCCATTACTGGTTGCCGGAGAGTCCGCGTGGCACCTACCTGTTGGTACACGGCTACTTTGATCATGTCGGGCTTTATGGCCATTTGATTCACTACCTGCTGCAGCGGGGTTATGCCGTGGTGGCATTTGATCTGCCGGGGCATGGCCTGTCCAGTGGCGAGCGGGTCAGTATCGACAGCTTTGATCGCTACGTGGATGTGTTTTCCGACCTGCTGCAAAAATGTGTGAGCAGTTTTCCCAGACCCTGGAAAGGGATTGGTCAAAGCACGGGAGGCGCTATTCTGATGAAGTATGTCATGGCGGCCAAACCCTACCACTACCCGAATGATCTCACTGCGGTCACTGTGCTGGCGCCACTCATCCGGCCCAGGGAGTGGATGAAAAGTCTGCGCACCTACAAGCTGTTTCACCGGGTGCTGAAAAAAGTATCACGGACATTCCGCCCCAATACCACCAACGAGGCATTTAACGAATTTCTGATCAACTGTGATCCGTTGCAGTACAACTACATTCCCATTGAATGGGTGGCATCGATGAAACGCTGGACAGAGGAGTTTGCCGCGCTGCCGCCCAGTGACTATCCGTTAAAGGTGGTTCAGGGCGATTGTGACGGCACGGTGGACTGGCGCTATAATGTGGCGTCGATCCGCAAAAAATTCCCCAACTTTGAACTGGTATTGATCCCCGGTGCCGGGCACCATCTGGTCAATGAGATCGATGACATGCGAGACCGGGTCTTCAAGTCGCTCGGTGAGGGCTAGGTGGCGTAGTGGAAAGAACCGGCAGTCGGGTGTCCACCGGTCTCTGGTGAGATTCTAGAACAGCACCCGGCAGCGAATGGTGCCATCAATGGCCTTGAGTGCCTTCAGTGCCACATCACTGTATTCCCTGTCCACATCCAGCACTACATAGCCTACAGACTCATTGGTCTGCAGGTATTGGCTGCTGACATTGATGTTGTTGTCGGAAAACACATGGTTGATGGCCGTCATCACGCCCGGCACATTGTGGTGCACGTGCAACAGGCGGTGGGCTCCACTGTGGGAGGGCAGCGATACCTGGGGAAAGTTGACAGCACTGATGGTGGCACCGGTATCGCTGTACCTGACCAGTTTTTCAGCGACTTCCAGGCCAATATTTTCCTGTGCTTCCTGGGTGGAGCCGCCGATATGCGGCGTCAGTATGACGTTGTCATACTTGCGCAGAGGTGATACGAATTCTTCCTGGTTGGACTTCGGCTCAACCGGGAAAACATCAATAGCTGCACCACCGAGTTGTTTGTTCTCCAGTCGGTCGCACAGTGCATCAATATCCACTACTTTGCCGCGAGCGGCATTGATCAGGATGGCGCCGGTTTTCATGGCAGCAAGCTGTTCTGCACGAATCATGTTGCGCGTGGCGGGGTTGTCGGGCACATGGAGTGAAACCACATCGGCCAGCTCCAATAGCTCTTTGAGAGAACCGACCTGTTCTGCATTGCCCAGGGGGAGTTTGGTGACCACATCGTAAAACTTCACCCGCATGCCCATGGATTCGGCCATGACGCTGAGCTGACTGCCGATATTGCCGTAGCCAACAATGCCGAGGGTTTTGCCTCGAACTTCGTGAGAGGCCGTGGCCGTTTTGAGCCAGTCACCGCGGTGGGCAGCAGCATTCTTTTCGGGAATGCCCCGCATCAGCATGATGGTTTCAGCAATAATCAATTCTGCGACACTGCGGGTGTTGGAATAGGGCGCGTTAAATACCACTATGCCGTGTTCTGTGGCTGCCTGCAGATCCACCTGGTTGGTGCCGATGCAGAAACAGCCCACGCCGATCAACCGTCTGGCAGCTTCAAATACCTGGCGATTGAGTTGGGTGCGGGAGCGAATCCCGACGAAGTGGAAGTCCCGGATCTTTTCGATCAGCTGTTCTTCTGACAGTGCCGCTTTAAGATACTCGACGTTGCTGTAGCCAGAAGCTTTGAGTGTCTCTACCGCAGAGGGATGCACGCCTTCAAGCAGGAGAAATTTGATCTTGGACTTATCGAGAGAAAAATTGACCATACACTCCTCGGTTGGGTGGCCCGTACTGCTACCTGAAAAAAAGGCGGCTATGATACCATGCACGCCCTTCGATAACTGCCCCTTTTTGTGGAGGTCCGCCAGATGACTGTTGCCCCCCCGGTCATTGAAAAATTACGTGAGATCGTCGGTCAGCAGCGTGTGCTGACGGATGAAACTTCATTTCAGCAGTACGGCGTCGATCGCACGACCCTTTGGTCGCCGTCACCCGGTGTCGTAGTATTGCCGGGGAGCACCGAGGAAGTGCAGGCCATCATTCAGCTGGCCATTGCCGAGCGCATCGCCGTGGTTCCCTCCGGGGGGCGCACAGGCCTCAGTGGCGGGGCTGTGGCCCTGAACGGTGAGATCGTCCTAGTGCTGGACCGGATGAACGAGGTCGTGGCATTCAATGCCATTGACCGCAGTGTGACGGTGCAGGCGGGCATGATCACTCAGCAGTTGCAGGCCTTTGCCGAGCAACAGGGATTATTCTATCCGGTTGATTTCGCATCGACTGGTTCAAGCCAGATTGGCGGCAATATTGCGACCAATGCCGGCGGTATCAAAGTCATTCGCTATGGCATGACCCGCAACTGGGTGCTTGGTCTGAAGGTGGTCACCGGCAATGGCGATATCCTCGAGCTGAATCATGGTCTGGTGAAGAACAACACGGGCCTGGATTTTCGGCACCTGTTTATTGGTTCAGAGGGCACTTTGGGCATTATTACCGAGGCCACTATTGGACTCACCCGGCCGCCAAAGGAGTTGAGTGTACTGGTGTTGGGGGTGGTGGATTTTCCCAGCATTATCGATGTCCTGAAAACCTACAACGATGGTATGGAGCTAACAGCCTTCGAATTCTTTACCCACAACGGCATGGAAAAAGTATTGGTCCACAGCGATGTGCCCGCACCCTTTGAATCTGAAGCACCGTTTTATGCGCTGGTAGAATTCGAGTCACTGTCCGAGACGCAGTTGGATCAGGCGATGGCGCTGTTTGAAACCTGCGTCATGGAGGGCTGGGTACTTGATGGCGTCATCAGTCAGAGCCTCTCACAGGCGGAGAATCTCTGGAAATTGCGCGAGGATATGTCGGAGACCCTGTCCCGCTGGAAGCCCTATAAAAATGATATCAGCGTGAATGTTTCACGCATGCCGGAATTTCTCGCCGAGGTGGAATCACTGGCTGCCGCAGAATACCCGGACTTTGAGTTGGTCTGGTACGGCCATATCGGCGATGGCAATCTGCACCTGAACATTCTGAAACCGGATGACCTGCCTGTGGAGCAGTTCGCCGAGCAATGCAGTGTGGCCAGCCAGCAGATTGCAGCGCTGGTAGGGCAATTCAACGGTAGTATCTCTGCCGAGCACGGTGTCGGTTTGCTGAAAAAGGATTACCTTGAACACTCGCGCTCCGCCACAGAGGTGCAGTTGATGCGTCAGGTCAAGCAGGTGTTCGATCCCAATGGCATCATGAATCCGGGCAAGATATTTGATGCAGTCTGACGAGAGCTTCCACTGATGTCGGATGAGAAGGTGCCATCACGATTCGGGCATGCGGCGCAGCTTACCGGCACGGACGGAACAGTGAAGAAGGCCGTGCCTCAAGTGAGCGGGCAGTTGAGGGATCTCACGCAAATGGTCTACATCCTGCAAATCATCAGCCTGGTGATCGGATTGACAGCGGTGGCGGGCATCATCGTAAATTATCTCAAGCGGGATGAAGTGCGGGGGACCTACCTTGAATCGCATTTCAACTGGCAGATCAGAACCTTTTGGTGGTTACTGGCAGGTCTGGTTGTCGGTTGGCTACTGACCCTGGTGCTGGTCGGCTTCCTCATTCTCGGTCTACTCTACATCTGGTATATCTATCGGATTGTCAGGGGTTGGCTGGCACTCAGCGACAGAAAGGGGCTCGACGATGCATTACTTTGATCATTGTATCCATTTTGCCGATGGCCTTTCCGGGCAGATTCCCGCGGGCAAGGTGGTATGCGTGGGACTTAACTACCGTGATCATATCAGCGAGATGAACATCCAGCCCGGCGCCGAGCCGGTACTGTTCATGAAGCCATCGACGGCGTTGGCATTTCTGGAACAACCGATTGCGATACCAACCACCCTGGGTGCCTGCCACCATGAGATAGAAATGGCGGTGCTGATCGGCGAACAACTGTGTCAGTGCAACGAACAGGAGGCCGACGCTGCGATTGCCGGGGTGGGGGTGGCGCTGGATCTCACCCTGCGCGAGCTGCAATTGCAACTCAAACAGAAAGGGCTTCCCTGGGATAAGGCCAAGGCCTTTGATGGGGCCTGCCCAACTTCTGCATTTGTGGATCGCGCCCGGGTCGCCGATCTGCAGGACTTGCCAATACGATTGACGGTCAATGGTGACTTGCGCCAGCAGAGCAGTACCGCCATGATGTTGACACCGGTTACGCAACTGATCGCCTATATCTCCGGTTTTTTTACACTGATGCCTGGCGACATTGTCCTCACCGGCACGCCCGCCGGTGTTGGCCCTCTGGCCCCCGGTGACCGGCTGTTGGTAGAGTTGGGTGACCTGCTTGCCGTGTCTACCGAAGTGGTGGCACGCTGATACGTGGCGACCGGCGCTTCATGCCGAATCCTTTCTCTTTTCGGTATTGTGTGCCGGATCAAATTTTTTGATATGGATAAAAGGTGTAGTTATGACTATTTCTGTTGGCGACACTATTCCCGCTTTGACTCTCAAAACCCCGGGTGAAAAGGGGCCGGAAGATATCACCACTGATCGTGTATTCAAGGGTAAAAAGGTTGTGCTTTTTGCCGTGCCGGGGGCATTCACCCCCGGCTGCTCTCTCAGCCACCTGCCAGGTTATGTGACCAACGCGGATCGTATCAAGGCGAAAGGGGTCGATACCATTGTCTGTATGGCGGTCAATGATGCCTTTGTGTTGGATGCCTGGAGCAAGGACCAGAATGCCGACGCGCTACTGATGCTGGCCGATGGCAACGGTGAACTCACCAAAAAACTGGGTCTCGAGATGGATGCCACTGGTCATGGTATGGGCCTGCGCTGCCAGCGGTTTGCGCTGGTTGCAGAGGATGGTGTGGTGACCCATCTGGCAATAGAACCTGAGGGTAAGGTCGATGTCAGTGCCGCAGAAAAGATCCTCGGGGTTCTTTAGTTCAAGTTCCTTTAGTTCAAGGTCCTTTAGTTTACGATCCTCTAGGTTAAAGCCTTCGGGTTCGGGGTTCTTTTGAGTGACGGGACATTGATTCCGCTGGGACGTTACCGACATTTCAAGGGTAGCTTGTATGAGGTGACCGATTTGGCCCGTCACAGTGAAACCGGTGACTGGCATGTAGTCTATCGGCCACTTTATGGCGAGAGCCAGCTGTGGATTCGCCCGCTGGCCATGTTCGACGAGATGGTCGAACGGAATGGGGTAAGGGTGAAGCGGTTTGCATTCGTGGGTTTGAGCAGCGAATAGTGTTGCTGGTAGGTGCACACGAAGGTAGCCGTTTACGGGATTTGAACTCCTGCCAGTCAGTGCCTCGGCAGCCGTGGGCGCCCGTCGAAATAATCGGTGCGGCGAATCAGCTCATTGGTAATGGCATCAATAAAAGCCGCTTCCAGATCACAGCCGGGTATTTCCGAGATACGCAAAATTTCCCAAAGCTTGGTGCTGGACAACATATCTACCCGAGTATCAATCCAGTGGTAAATACGTTCGCCGGAGCCTGTTACCTCAACAAAGAAGTTGGCGGCTTGATCGCGCATCAAGTTGTTGATAGAGGGTTCGTTCTGTTTTGTTTGTTGTACCTTGTTCATGGCTTTTTCCTTTTCATTTCTTTTCATATTCGCTGACGAGGCTAGCAAGCCTCTATGTCAGAAAAATGAAGTTGCTGTGACAAATTGATGTCACCACAGCCAGGTCGGCCAGTCGTTTCATTACAATAAATCCATCTGGACATTTATTTCTGCAGGCAGCAAAGTACCCCCCTTTCAAAGCGAGGGGCGGATAACGGAAATGTCTTCAATTCTGTTTGAAAAGAAACGTGCGGATGTGAACCGTTTTGGTGTGCGCCTGACGGCGATACTGGTGGGGTTGTGTCTGTCATTTTACTGGCAGGCGTTGCCCTATTTTCAGCAGGACCTGGCGGCGGCTGTGTCATTGCACCACTGGCTGTTACCGGGACTCTTTTCGGCAGGGGCACTGCTGGCCTCGGGACTGGCATTATTTTTTATCCGTTTGGGTGATTGGCGGCGTTTGGTCTTGATTGGAGGGCTCGGCTCTGCCCTCGCCTTATCGGGAGCAGCTCTGGCCTCCGGCGCACTGTGGCTGATGGTCTGCCATGGTCTGGCGGGTCTGTTTGCCGGTTTCGGGCTGAGTGTGGTGGTCAGTTGTCTGGGCGATACGGCGAAACCGGTCAGCAGTTTTGCCTGGGCACTTCTCGTCCAGGCCCTGACGGCTGCTGGGCTCACTTTTCTGGTGCCGTCGTTTGCACCGGGTATCGACCCCAAGCAGGTGCTATTGGCGCTGGCCGGGTTGGCATTCCTGACGGTATTGCTGAGCCGCCTGCTGCCCACCAGCGGCGCCAAACGTCTGAGTCTGCTCAGCAGTCGCAACAGTCAGGCCGACAAACAGTTGCTTCAGGTGGCAGTGGCCGGGTTGTTGATCTTTTTGGGGTATGGCCTGTTCTGGTCGTCGCATCAACTGCAGTTTGAAACAGTGCAGCCGGTATTGGGGTTGGGTGCTTCGGCGATCATGCTTCTTTTGCTGGCCAGAGTCTGCGGTGCTTTGCTGAGCGCAGTTTTGGCGGCCCGCCTGGGTTTTTTGCTGCCCGTTGCTGTGGCGGGGGTGCTGGTGTTGGTGGCCGTTGCGTTATTGCAGGTTAAACCGGACAAAACCGGTTATCTCACGGCGTATGGTCTGGTGGGTGCTGCCGGATTTTTTGTCGCAGCCTATTTGATGGGCTTGCTGGCAAAACTGGATAGCAGTGGACGGTTCTCACCACTGATTCTGACAATACCCCTGTTTGCTATTGTGGGTGCGATGATGGCGTCGGAGATACTGGTCGGTGAGCAGTTCCTGCATTGGTTGCTGTGGTCAGGCATGATGTTCTGGGCGTTTGGGCTGTTCTTTTATGCAAAGGTTGTTCGAGACAACAGGCAGCTACTCGCCGACCACAATGTCCAATCCTCATGAACAGCGATGAGCAGCGGGAGGTCAGTCACGCTGTCAATCCTGAGGAGCAGCCGTTTTATCGGCTCGGGCCCGAGATCGTCATGGATGCGGTGGAGAGCATTGGCTATCACTGCGATGGGCGGCAATTCCCCCTCAATAGCTATGAAAATCGGGTTTACCAGATTGGCATAGAGGATCGTCAGCCGTTAATTGGCAAGTTTTATCGCCCCGGTCGCTGGAGCGACGATCAGATCCTCGAAGAGCACCAGTTCTGTTTTGAACTGGAAGCCCATGAGTTGCCCGTGGTGGCCCCCATTCGCGATGACCGGGGGCGCAGCCTGTTCGAATACAAAGACTACCGTTTTGCGCTGTACCCGAGGAAAGGGGGGTATGGTCCGGAGCTGGATAATCTCGATAATCTCTATTTGCTGGGCAAATTGCTGGGACGTATCCACGCCGTGGGGGCCGTGCGCCCCTTTGTGTACCGGCCAACCCTGACCAGCAGGATTTTTGGCCACGAGGCCGCAGCACTGGTCAGCGAACAGTTTATTCCCTCCGAGCTGAAGGAAGCCTACGACTCACTGGTGAGGGATCTGCTCCAGGCAGTGGATCAAACGATTGCCAATGCCGGTTCCATCGACTATATCCGGGTCCATGGGGATTGCCATGCCGGTAATATCCTGTGGCGTGATGACAATGCACATTTTGTCGATCTGGACGATGCGCGAATGGCACCGGCCATTCAGGATATCTGGATGCTGCTGTCCGGGAGCCGGGATCGCCAGACAGCGCAATTATCGGAAATTATTGACGGCTACAACCAGTTCTTTGATTTTCACCCACGCGAATTGCAGCTGGTGGAAGCTTTTCGCTCACTGCGGATTATTCATCACGCGGCTTGGTTGGCGCGTCGCTGGAGCGACCCTGCCTTCCCCATGGGGTTTCCCTGGTTCAATACGGTGCGTTACTGGAGTGAACACATTCTTGAATTGCGCGAGCAGTTCGCCGCGATGGCAGAACCGCCCCTACAGGTGATGTAGCGCCGCTGACAGCAGTCAGCCCGGGTAGATGGTCTTGACGCCGGCCGATGTGCCGAGCATCAGAGCATCTGCCGGGCGCAGGGCAAACAGGCCATTGCAGACCACCCCGGTGATATTGTTGATCTGCTCTTCCAGTTTGCGTACCGGACTGATGGGGAAGAGGTGGTGTACGTCGAGAATGACGTTGCCATTATCTGTCACTACACCCTGTCGGTAGACCGGATCACCACCCAGCTTGACCAGTTCACGGGCCACATGACTGCGTGCCATGGGGATCACTTCCACCGGTAGTGGAAAGGTGCCCAGATGTTCGACCCACTTGGATTGGTCGGCAATACAGAGAAATTCGCGAGCCACCGCCGCAACGATTTTTTCGCGGGTGAGGGCGCCGCCGCCACCCTTGATCAGCTCCAGGTGGGGGTTTACCTCGTCGGCGCCGTCCACATAGAGGGTAATCTCATCGACACTGTTCAAGTCGTAGACGGGAATACCATGGCTCCGCAACCGCTCGGCTGAGGCCTCGGAGCTGGCCACCGTACCCGTTATTTTGGCCTTGTGTTCTGCCAGCAAGTCGATATAGGCATTGGCCGTTGAGCCGGTACCAATGCCAATGGTGCTTTTGTCGTCGATGCGTTGCAGAGTGAATTCCACAGCGGCGGCGGCGACGGCCTGTTTCATGGCATCCTGGCTGTTCGATGGTGCGCTCATGGTTCTGTTTGCCCGATTTCAGAAGAGGCTGATTATACGGATCAACGGACGAAAAGACAGATAATCCCCCGCAGCGCTGGTGTTGTCAGAGGGGAAAATTTACTATTGCCCGTTGATAACCTAATTGGACAGTATCCAGAAAAATGCCACAAAACTACGTAAAACGTATCCTAAATGCCCGTATCTATGATCTGGTGGTGGAAACCCCGGTAGATGAGGCCGCACAATTGTCCCAGCGTCTCGGTAACCGGGTGCTACTGAAACGGGAAGATTTGCAACCGGTGTTTTCCTTTAAATTGCGCGGGGCTTACAACAAGATGCTCTGCCTCACTGAGGAGCAACTCGCCAAAGGCGTGGTCGCTGCATCGGCGGGAAATCACGCCCAGGGCCTCGCCATGGCCGCCAAAAAACTGGGTGTCAAGGCAATCATTGTCATGCCGACCACCACACCACAGATCAAGGTCAATGCGGTACGGGCCCGTGGGGCAAAGGTCGTCCTGCAGGGTGACACCTATGATGAAGCCTCGGACTATGCGCTCAAGCTGGTGACGGAAAAGGGCATGACGTATATCCATCCATTTGATGATCCCGATGTGATTGCCGGTCAGGGCACCATTGCGATGGAAATTTTACGGCAGGTATCCGGTCCGCTTGATGCGGTGTTCATTGCGGTTGGGGGTGGCGGTTTGGCGGCGGGGATGGCGGCATACATTAAGTATGTGCGACCTGAAGTCAAGGTGATCGCCGTGGAGCCGGAGGATGCGGCCTGTCTTGATGCCGCGATGAAAGCGGGTCGTCGGGTGCGCTTGAAACATGTGGGTCTCTTCGCCGATGGTGCGGCCGTGGCCCAGATTGGCAAGGAACCCTTTCGAGTACTCCGCAATAGCATTGATGAAGTGATTACCGTGTCGGTGGACGAGATCTGTTCGGCGATCAAGGATACCTTTGAGGATACCCGATCCATTTGTGAACCCGCCGGAGCGCTGGGTCTGGCCGGACTGAAAAAATATGTCGAGCGCACTGGTGTAAAAGGGCAGACGCTACTGGCGGTGGATTGTGGCGCCAATATCAATTTTGACAGGCTTCGCTATATCTCCGAGCGCACGGAAATTGGTGAAAAACGCGAGGCGATTCTGGCGGTGACGATTCCCGAACAACCGGGCAGCTTCAAGGCCTTTTGCACCTCTCTCAGCAAGCGCAACATTACCGAGTTCAACTACCGCATGGGCGATCCCGCCGAGGCCCATATCTTTGTCGGTGTGCAGGTCTCCGGTGATGAGGATCGTCAGCAACTGGTGGCGGATCTGACCGACAAGGGGTATCCGCTGGTGGATATGACTGACAACGAAATGGCCAAGCTGCACATTCGTCATATGGTCGGCGGCCGTGCGCCGGAGGCGACCGAAGAGGTGGTGTACCGCTTTGAGTTTCCCGAGCGGCCTGCAGCACTGATGAATTTCCTCAACCAGCTGGGTGGGCAGTGGAATATTTCCATGTTCCACTATCGCAATCACGGCGCTGCCTATGGACGGGTTCTGGTGGGCCTGCAGGTGCCATTGGGCGAACAGAAGCTGGTGAGTCAGTTCCTTGACCAGCTGGGTTACACCTGGAAGGAAGAGACCCAAAATCCCGCTTACCAGTTTTTTCTGAGCTAGCGTCTGGGGAAAATGGGGAGGTCATCTCGTGCTGATAGCCCGGCGATTCCAGGCCATATTTGCGATTGCCAGAGGCCCTTTCCTGCTGTTGACGCCGGCGGTACTGTTTCCAGCTGCCGCGGTCAGTTTTCAGCTAACCGGCAGATTGCCACTAGATCTGCTGTTGTTGATTGTTGTGGGCGCACTGGCGGCTCATGTGGCGGTCAACGCGCTCAACGAATACCAGGACTTTAAAAGCGGCCTCGATAATATCACCCATCGAACGCCGTTCAGCGGTGGTAGCGGGACGCTGCCCGACCGGCCTTTTCTGCTGGGCACTGCACTGTGGCTTTTTATCGGTGCTTTTCTGCTCATGGTGCTGATCGGCGTCTACTTTTCATGGCGGGTGGGACCGGGAATTCTCTCGCTGGGCCTGTTGGGTGGATTGATTATCGTTGCCTACACCCGCCTGATAAACCGAATGCCGATGGCGTGCCTGGTATCCCCCGGTGTGGGTTTCGGGCTGCTGATGGTTAACGGGACCGTCTATGTTTTGACAGGGGATTTTTTCGCCGCTGGACAATCCGTTGGCTGGGCGGTGTTCTTTCTGGTCAATGCCCTGTTATTGCTCAATCAGCTCCCGGATATCGATGCAGATCGGGCGGTGGGTCGACGTCATTTTCCGGTATTGCTGGGGGTGGTGGCCAGTGTTCGTATTTACCGGTTGTTGCTGCTGGGCGCATACGGTTCTGTGGTGATCGGCGTGGTGCTTGGTCTTTTGCCGTGGCCGGCATTGCTGGCATTGACCACCCTGCCACTGGGACTGCTGATTACTCGTGATCTGCTGGGTAGTGGTGGCGATATTCCGGCCATGGTGCCCGCCCTGGGCAAGAATGTATTGTTGGTGTTGTTGACTCCGGTGCTGCTGGGTATCGGCATCCTGCTGGGTTAGCAGTATTATCGGCGCGGCCGCTCAGGGCAGCTGCAAATGCGCTCGCATTAACCGGAAAATATCCCGCTGACTCATCGACGCTGGAACTTCCCGCCCGTCAATTCCCTCCAGAAACACGGGAACATCGACCCCTGTGTGCTGTTCCCATCCCCCGTGGGGTGGAGCATTGGTGGCATAGCCAACAGCCATCAGGCCACCGTGCCGGGTTTTCAGTACGGCGTAATACCCCGGGGGGTATTGAGGGCTTTTCAACGATTCGGTCATGGCCCTGTAGTCGTCGGGCAGGGGGACAACCTGGCCGGCTTGACCATGATCGGCCGTGACGATGACCAGGGTGCCGGGATGCTGTTTGGCAAATTCGCGCCCGACCGTCACTGCGCTGTCCAGCGCATTCAATTCACCAATCTGACCACAGGGGTTGCGCCGATGGGCCTGCTTGTCGATGGATGCTCCCTCGACCATCAGAAAGAAGCCTCGCGAAGGGTCTCTGGATAACCGGGCAAGTGCCTTTTTGGTCATTTGGGCCAGCGTCGGTGTGCCGTTGTGTTGGGGGTTTTTCAGGCAGTCAAAAGGCGCGGCGAACACGGGTTTTCCGGACGCCAGTTCGACAGCCTCGGCCCTGCGGTTGCCGCTGCCGATCCATTCCACCGGCAGGTGTCCCGGTGAAAACAGACCGAGCAGTCGTGGCTGATCTGACGCATCCCGTTGGCCGATATGGTCGATCAGTTGATAGCCCTGAGACCTGGCCTGGTCCAGCAGTTGTACGCCCACATGATTTTTCTGGGCAAAGTATTTTTTGCCGCCACCGAGCAAGACATCAACGCGGGCATCAATGAGTTGTTCTGCGATGGAGCCGGGGCCGCCCTGTTGTTTCGAGTCGATGGTGCACTGCTGAGAGGGCGGCGCGTAGCTGATGGGGCGATTCATATCCTCCGGTCCCTGACAATTGCGGTGTGCTGTATGGGCAACAAACGCGGCGGGGGTGGCATCGGTCAGGCTGGCGGTGGTAACCAGTCCTGTGAGGAATCCGGATTTGCGAGCGGCCTGCAGGAGGGTGGGTTGGTCGAAGTCCGTTCCGGCGCTGGTAGCAATGCGGCCGGTGCTGGTGAGTTGGCCGGTGGCCAGCGTCGATGCGGAGTTGGCGCTATCGGCGATAAAAGTGAACCGGTCTGGTCGGTTTTCCAGCAGGGTCTGAACCCGGGCAGAACTGCGCACTGGCAATTGCTCCATCGCCAGGAGACCCTCATCCGGCCCGAGTAGGTAATTGCGTGCCATGGTGATTTGGTGTTCATCCATGCCATCGCCGATAAACAGAATCACATTGGCTGGCTTGACGGTATCGCCGAATACTACGCCAGTACCGAGGAGTCCGCTGATGAGAAGTGTTGCCAGTATTCGGCAGACCTTAAGCATCGTCTTGTCTGGTGCTACTCGATAGGCACTTTCAACAAATCGCCCAGTTTTCGGATCTGAATGGCATCAATGCCGGATCCGGCGAGGGCGTCGGAAATAACCACGAGTCGGTCCTCCGGGGTAAACTCGGCCCGCTCAATGAGGATGTTGGCCGCTGTGGCGAGGGTTTTTTCCGGGTCTTCACTGAAGTTGATACGGAAGCTCAGGACGTTGCGGTTCAGTACCAGTTGACGGCGAGTGCGGCTGTCGTTGGTAAAGGCGCAGATAATCGGTGCCTGGGGGTGGCAATTGGTGACATAACCTGCCATGCGTCCCCGGCGGGTGGGCACAATAATGGCTTTGGCTTTGATTGATTCAGCCAGCTTCACGGCGGCGGCGGCAATCTCTTCCTTGTCATTTTTGAGAATCAGGTTATCGGTAAAACGAAGGCCCCGACTGAGTTCGATGGAACGGGCGATACGATCGAGGATCTCCACACATTTAACCGGGTATTTGCCGATGGTAGTCTCGCCGGACAACATGATGGCGTCGGCTTCTTCATAGACGGCATTGGCTACGTCCGTGACCTCGGCGCGGGTGGGCATGGGGTTTTCAATCATGGATTCCAGCATGTGGGTGGCAACGATGACCCGTTTACCTTCCTGGGCGCAGAGACGAATAATGCGCCGTTGCACCCGGGGCAGTTTCTCAATAGCAATCTCCACGCCGAGATCGCCCCGCGCCACCATCAAACCGTCCGACACCTTGATGATTTCCCGGACGTTCTTGACGCCCTCCTGATCCTCGATCTTGGAGATCACCTTGATTTTGTCGGCTTTATCCCCGAGCAGTTGGTGCAGTTGGTGAATATCTTCGGCGTCACGCACGAAAGAGAGCGCAATAAAATCCACCTCCTGTTCGATGGCGAATTCAATATCGCGCTTGTCTTTTTCGGTAATGGCAGGAAGATTTACCCTGATGCCGGGTAAATTCACATGGCGCTTGCTTTTTAGTACGCCACCATCGACGACGCGGCAGCGCATTACGCGATCTTGCTTGCTGAGAACCTCGAGATTGATTAGGCCGTTATCCACAGTAATTTTATCGCCGATCTCCACATCGTCGATCAGGTTTTCATAATTGATGCGAATGGAGCTTGCCTCCACGTCGTCCTCGCCCCGCGCAACCACCGAGATTTCATCGCCCTGCTTCAGGTCGAGTTCATTGTGGATGTCACCGGTGCGAATTTCAGGGCCCTGCGTGTCTATCAGGACGGCAATCGGATGGTGGCGTTTTTTGTTGAGGGTTCGGACTGCCTTGATAACCCTGGCGTGGGATTCATGGTCGCCGTGTGACATATTGAGTCGCACCACGTTCATGCCGGCGTTGGCCAATTGTTCCAGCATGTCGTAGGACTCGGTAACAGGTCCAATAGTACAAATAATTTTGGTTTTGCGCATATCGAAAAGGCTTCTTGACCTGACTGGACTAACGAATCTGAATAATATCCCGTTCGGTAACGATGGCTTGTAATGGGATATCCCAGGGTTGCGGAGCAATACTATCAGTTTCCTGACTGCTGTGGGCTAAACCAATGAATTTGGTCAGCCTGAAACTCTGACTCAGCGTGCGGTCGTAAAAACCACCGCCCATGCCCAGCCGGTTGCCCTGTCGGTCAAAGGCGACCATAGGTAAAAGAACCACATCTATGGCAAGTAGCGGAACGATCCGGTTACGGCGCAGGGGGGGCTCGGCTATACCGAAGCGGTTGGCGGTCAGCGGTTGTCCTGTGCGGTAACGGACAAAGTGCAAACGATTCTGTTTCAGTGGGTGCAATACGGGTAGGTGGCAGGCTTTGCCGGCCGCTTCGGCGATGCCCATCGCTATACCCGGGTCTATTTCGCCGTCATTGGCCAGATAGAAAGCGATGTTCTTGCCGAACAGAAAGACCGGTAACCGACATAATTGCCGGGCAAGTCCGTGACTGGCATCGGCTTGCTGTGGTGCGGACAGCGACTGGCGTTTTTGACGCATCTCTTTACGAATGGCTTTGTTGTCCATCGCTGCTCGGTCTTATTCGGTGTTGATTGGAGGATCCCCGGAAGTGCCGCTGTCAATGTGGCCTTGAACCGTAAAGTTCAAGGTGGTGGGTAACGCAATACTTTAGGCTTTCCGTCACGCGGACTTGCTCACCGTACAGACTGTTACCCTCCAGGTTACAGATTATCGGCTCAAGGACTTGTCGACTGGCAAGCACCCCAGGGCGTTCTGACAGTATAGCTCAGAGAGTCGTTAAAAGGAGGAGGTGGAAGGCTCAAAACTTTCCAGGGCGGAGGAGAGTTTGCGGTCCAGGCGCTGAAAGGCCTCAGCGGAAAGGCTATGGCTAGCGGTTTGGGCTTCCAGTTTGGACAGGTCATAGGTGAGGTTCAATGCCGCCATCACGGCAATACGCTCCAGTCCGATAACGCCACCACTGTTGCGGATTGAGCGCATACGCTCATCCAGTGCTCGGGCAGAGAGCAGCAGGGCATCGCGTTCCTCTGGTGGACAACTGACCTGATATTCCTTGTCGAGGATGCGGATGTTGACAGTCTGCGGGTTCATCCGGTTCAGCCTTCGTTATTGAGGTTTTTGAGTCTGACAATCATGTGCTCAACCCGGCTGCGAGCCAGTTCATTTTTTTCCAGGAGCTTGCTGCGCTCCCTTAAAAGGGTTGATTCACGCTCGCGCAGGGAGAGGTTTTCTTTCTGCAGGCGCGCACAGATATTGATCAGTCGATCAATTTTCTGTTCAAGGGTTTGTAAATCTTCTGACATGGACCCAACCGTGAATATAATTGCAGACCACTATATTGTGCCCTAACACGCCGGTCAATAATCCTTAATAGTGCTTCGAGAAATATTGTCTAGCCTGTTATGGGAACTGGGGTTTTTATTTCTGCGATACGGCGGGATGCTTGGCCTTTCGAAGGGTGGTAGGATTCCCCCTTCATTTGCTTGCCGGAAGTACAGGTGGATATGGACTTTAATGACATTGCCGATGCGTTTTTACGCGCCAATTTGCCGGGTAGCCCTGCCGAGTTGCATGGTCTGTTGTGTGGTCGTATCAGTGGTGGCCAGCATGCCGGGGGAGAAGAATTAATCACCATGGTCTGCCAGTTGCTTGATGTGGTCACGGAGCGAGTGGAGGATCTCGGCGACGTATTGCCGGATCTGCACCTTTTGTCGCTTGAATCGATCAGCAGTGGCACCTATGAGTTTCAACCCTTGCTGCCAGGTGACGAGGTCGAGCTGAATCAGCGCCTGCTGTCATTGGGAGAATGGTGTCAGGGTTTCCTGTTCGGTCTCGGTAGCGCCGGACTTTCCGAAGATGCGACGCTGACCGAGGATATCGCCGATGCGCTGGGTGATCTGGCCGCCATTTCCCAGATCGGAACCCTGGATGAAGAAAGTGAAGAAGACGAGGTCAGTTATACTGAACTGGTCGAATACGTCAGGGTGGCCATACTATTGGTCTATGCGGAGTTGAACAAGAAAGTCGACGACCCCCTATCCCCAACACTTCACTAGATTTTTACCGCCAGGATTCTTTCCGGAGACATCGTAATTATATGATCAGCAAGCAGGAATTTGCCCGCCGCCGCCGGACGCTTATGGAGCTGATGACAGATAACAGCATTGCCGTCATCACCGGCGCTGCCGAGCGCATTCGCAATCGGGATACGCATTACCCCTATCGGCAGGATAGCGATTTTTATTATCTGACCGGTTTTTCGGAGCCCGAGGCTGTGCTAGTACTCATCCCCGGTCGCGAACAGGGCCAGTTCCTCCTGTTTTGCCGGGAGCGCAATCCCGAGCGCGAAATATGGGATGGCTACCGGGCTGGTCCGGAGGGAGCATGCAGCGAATACGGTGCAGACGACGCGTTCCCCATCGACGATATTGACGACATTCTGCCGGGTCTGCTCGAGGGTCGAGAAAAGGTCTATTACGCAATGGGTCGGGATCCCTCTTTCGATCGCCACCTTATGGAGTGGATCAACAGTATCCGTTCCCGCTCGAGGGCCGGGGCCAGTCCGCCGGGGGAGCTTGTCGATCTCGATCATTTTTTACATGAGTTGCGGTTGTTCAAGAGTGCCGGTGAGCAGAAGATCATGCGGGCGGCGGCGAGTATTTCTGCCAGAGCCCATTGCCGCGCCATGCAGGTCTGTCGTCCGGGCATGTACGAGTATCAGTTGCAGGCCGAGATCGAACACGAATTCGCCATGGCCGGTGCCCGCTTCCCGGCCTACAACTCTATCGTCGGTGGAGGTGCCAACGGCTGCATCCTGCACTACGTGGAAAACAGCGCCAAGCTGACCAGTGGTGACCTCGTACTGATCGATGCCGGTTGTGAGCTGGAGCACTACGCCTCTGATATTACCCGCACGTTTCCGGTGAACGGCCGTTTCTCGGCTGAACAGAAAGCGATTTATGACGTGGTATTGCAGGCACAGCTTGAAGCCATCGAAGCATGCAAGCCGGGCAATCACTGGAATGAACCCCACCAGACCACGGTGAGAGTCATCACTGACGGTCTGGTTGAGCTGGGTATTCTCGATGGCGAGCGGAATGAGTTGGTTGAAACCGGCGCTTATCGCGACTTCTATATGCACCGCGCCGGCCATTGGCTGGGTATGGATGTCCACGATGTGGGCGATTACAAGGTGCACGATGAATGGCGCTTGCTGGAGTCCGGGATGGCTCTGACCGTCGAGCCCGGTATTTATATTGCCAGGGATAATACCCGGGTCGATGAACGCTGGCGGGGCATTGGCATACGCATTGAAGATGACATCCTGTTGAGTGGTTCGGGCGCGGTAGTGCTGAGCGCCGATGCGCCCAAGACAACCAGTGATATTGAAACCCTGATGGCCGGCAAATGACCGGCCGCGCTGCCTCCGAATCTGCGGTGGATATCGCTATTGTCGGCGGTGGCATGGTGGGGGTCAGTCTGGCATTGCTACTGTCCCATCTGAGGTTAGGCTGGCGCATCCGGATCATTGAATCCTTTCCCCTGCAAAGCAATGCAGCCCTGCCGCCGAGTTTCGACGGGCGCTCTACAGCGCTTTCTCACAGCAGCCGGGAGATTTTTGAGTTGCTGGGGCTCTGGCAATCGTTGGATGAAGGTCTCACCGAGATCCGTCAAGTACACGTTTCCGATCGGGGCCATTTTGGCAGGACGCGGCTCACGGCTGCCGAACAGAACCTGCCCGCGCTGGGTTATGTGGTCGAGAACCGCCAGCTGGGCGACGTATTGATGGCTGCGCTGCAGCGGGCGCCGGATGTCGAGTTGACGGCACCGGCTCAGGTCGCGGCTGTCAGCCCGTCGAGTGGCGGTATGCAGTTGCAGGTTTCCTCCGATGGCACGGATGCCGTAGAGATGATCAGTGCCGATCTGCTGGTAGTGGCCGATGGTGCGCAATCCCAAACCCGTCAACGGTTGGCGATTGATTCCCGGTGCAAGGATTATGGGCAGGCTGCCGTGGTCGCCAATATCGGGTTGCAGCTGGATCATGGCGGCATCGCCTATGAGCGCTTTACCGATCTTGGCCCGATGGCCATGTTGCCACTGCAGCCAATGGCCGGAGAGCACCGCTGTGCAATGGTCTGGACCATGCCGCCAGAGCAGGCGGCTGAATTGCTGGCGGCCGATGAGGCGGAATTTCTCGCCCGGTTACAGCAGCGGTTTGGCTATCGGCTGGGCCCCTTTGTCCGGGTGGGAAGTCGGCAGGTGTATCCCCTGAGTCTGATCACCAGTGAAGAACAGGTGCGCAGGCATCTGGTTGTGGTCGGCAATGCTGCGCATTCTTTGCATCCGGTGGCGGGGCAGGGATTCAACCTTGCCCTGCGCGATGTGGCTGTGCTGGCGGAGACACTGGGTGAGGCAGCGGAAAACCACCAGACCCCGGGAGAGTTGAGCGTGCTGCAACAGTACCTTCAGCGGCAGCAACTGGACCAGCAACAGACCATTTTACTGAGCGATTTACTCCCCCGGGTGTTCGGCATGCATTCCATCCCGATGGCGTTGTTGCGCAACACCGGTTTGCTGGCACTGGATACGGTGCCGCTGCTGCGCCATCAATTTACCCGGCTCGGTATGGGGCTGGAGACCCGGGGAACGCCCATGTTGGGGACTGTGTTAGGAAATACCAACGGTGGCTGAAAAAGAGCGGGTGACCGAAAAGTCGTTTGATATTGTCGTCGTGGGTGCCGGCATGGTCGGTGCCAGTCTGGCCGTGCTTATCGCCGGGTCCAGTTGGGGACAATCACTGCGCATCGGGGTTCTGGAAGCGCGTCCCTTTGCGATGCCCGACCTTTCGAGCAGCTTTGATCCACGGGTCGTGGCGCTGACGGAATCCTCCCGACAATTGTTCGATCAAATGGGTGTTTGGTCGTCGATCGCGGCGCAGCGTGTCTGCGCCTACCATCGTATGGAAATCTGGGAAGCCGATGGCACCGGTCATATCGAGTTTGACTGCGCCGATGTGCGTCAGCCCAATCTGGGCCATATTGTGGAAAATGCACTGATCGTCGGGGCGCTGCTGCAACGGTTGGAGGACATGCCCAATGTGGAGCTGTTGTGCCCTGCGGTGGTCGAGGACCTGAACATTGCCGGCAGTGATTCTGACATGGCCGTTCTGACCCTGACGGACGGCCGGTCCATCAGTGCCGGGCTGGTGGCTGCAGCCGATGGTGCGAATTCCGGTATTCGCAGGTTGTGTGGTCTGAAGCTCAGGCAGTGGGATTATGGCCATCATGCGATTGTGACAACGGTAGCCACAGAAAAGAGCCATGGCCATACGGCAAGACAGCGTTTTCTGCCAGCCGGGCCACTGGCGTTTCTGCCACTGTTGGGCGACGGGGGTGACACTCGACATTGCTCCATTGTCTGGTCTCAACAAACCCCGGTGGCGGAGTCGCTGATGGCGCTCGATGACACGGGGTTTTGTCAGGCTCTCGGTCAGGCGGCAGACCATTGTCTGGGCGAAGTGGTTGCTGCCGATCGCCGTTACTGCATCCCGCTTTGGCAGCGCCATGCGGTCGATTACACGGTTCCCGGTGTCGCCCTGCTGGGAGACGCGGCCCACAGTATTCATCCCCTGGCGGGGCAGGGCGTCAATCTGGGTCTACAGGATGCGGCTGTGCTGGCAGAGGAAGTGCAGCGGGCATTGCAGCGAGGGCTGCCCCCCGGCGACCGATTGGCACTGGCACGCTACCAGCGCCGCCGCAAGCCACAGAATCTGGCGATGATGGCCGCGATGGAAGGTTTCAAACGTCTGTTTGAATCTGACAAGCTGCCGTTGCGACTGCTGCGCAATGACGGCATGGCCCTGTTTAACGGTGCTGGACCATTGAAAAAGCAGTTGATCCGGCAGGCTATGGGCCTGACATAGTGAGTTCGGCTGATTCGGTACTTCTGTTTGCGCTCGATCGGGTTTAGAATCGCCGACAGTTTTAGATCGTCAATATCGAGGAGATCACCATGAGCGAGACACCCGGGGACCTGAAATATGCTCCTACCCATGAATGGGCACGTGATGAGGGCGATGGCACTGTAACCGTTGGGATTACCCAGCATGCACAGGACAGCCTGGGTGACGTGGTTTATGTGGAACTGCCCGAGATTGGTGCTGTGCTGGTGGCGGGTGATGACGCCGGGGTTGTCGAGTCAGTAAAAGCGGCCTCGGATATTTATGCCCCGGTTTCCGGTGAGGTGATTGCCATTAATGAGCTTCTCGAGAATGCCCCCGAAACGATCAACGATTCGCCCTATGACGACGGCTGGTTCTTCAAGCTCAAAATGTCTGACCCCGATGAGCTGGAAGATCTGCTCGACGCCGACAGTTATCAGGATCTGGCCAGCGATTAGTAAAGTCGATTAGCAGGATCAAGGCGGTTCAGTTTCCGCCACGCAGAGCTGCCAGGTGGCAGCTCTTTTTGTTTGTAGCTTTACCTTTTTTTTGGAGTTAGCCATGTCAGTTGAATCGCCCGTCGAGCAAACCCCGGTAGCCAGTTTGCGCCTCAAGACCGGTGCAGACCGTCGGTTGCGCGCGGGCCACCTGTGGATATATAGCAATGAGGTGAACACTGATATGACACCGCTGAAAGGCCTTTCGGCTGGTGCGGTTGTCGTTGTCGAAGATGCCAGGGGGCATTTTGTTGGCATGGCCTCGGTGAATCCGTCTACCCTGATCTGCGCCCGGCTGTATTCTCTGGAGCAGGGCTGCCAGCTCGACCGCAACCTGATTGTGCTGCGCCTAAGGCAGGCCATGAAGCTGCGTGAACAGTGTTTCGATAAGCCCTTTTATCGGGCGATCTTTGGTGATTCCGACCTTCTGCCCGGTCTGGTTGTCGATCGGTTTGGCGATTATCTGTCGGTACAGCTGACCACGGCGGCGATGGACAGCCGGCGGAATGAGGTGATTGAGGCGCTGGATGAAGTGTTTTCTCCGGCGGGTATCCTGCTGCGCAACCAGGGCTCTTTTCGCACCATGGAAGGTTTGCCGGAGTACGTGGAGGTCGTGGCCGGAGACATCCCTGAACGGGTGGAGTTGGAGGAAAACGGTGTTCGCTTTATGGCGCCGCTGCTCACCGGTCAAAAAACCGGCTGGTTTTACGATCATCGGGAAAACCGCCAGCGCCTGCAGCATTTTGCAAAAGACAAGTCAGTGCTGGATGTCTACAGCTATGTCGGAGGTTGGGGTGTTCAGGCGGCGGTCGCCGGGGCCAGTTCGGTCACCTGTATCGACGTGTCGGGCGATGCTCTGGCTCTGGCGCAGGAGAACGCGGTACTCAATGATTACCGGGGCGAGTTTACCACCCTGCAGGGCAAGGCCAATGACCTAATGAAATCCGTGCTGGATCAGGGGCGTACCTACGACCTGGTGGTGCTGGATCCCCCGGCTTTTATTAAGCGGCGCAAGGATCAGCGTCAGGGTGAAAAGGCCTATCATCAGATCAACCAGTTGGCGCTCAGACTATTGGCCCCGGGCGGCACACTGGTTTCCGCCTCCTGTTCCATGCATTTGTCGCGTGAAGCGCTGATGGATGTGGTGAAAACAGCGGCGGCTCACCGGCATCGCCAGCTGCAGGTTTTCGCACAGGGCGGGCAGGGTCCCGATCATCCGGTGCATCCGGCCATTGCGGAAACCAGCTATCTGAAAGCAATTTTTGCCCGGGATATTGCCGGTTGAAAGGTGCGCTGGCTAGTCGTTCAGCAGGCGGGCGGCTTCCATCGCAAAATAGCTGAGTACGCCATCGGCACCGGCGCGCTTGAAGCACAACAGTGATTCGAGAATGATCTGCTCGCGATTCAGCCAGCCGTTCTGGAACGCCGCCACATGCATGGCGTATTCGCCACTCACCTGATACACAAAGGTGGGGGCTTTCAATTCATCCTTCACCCGGCGCACCACGTCCAGATAGGGCATGCCCGGTTTCACCATGATCATGTCCGCGCCCTCTTGCAAATCGAGGGCGCATTCGTGCAGCGCCTCGTCGCTGTTGGCCGGGTCCATCTGATAGGTTTTTTTGTCGCCGCCCTTGATATTGCCCGCTGAGCCAACCGCGTCCCGGAATGGACCGTAGTAACTGGACGCATATTTGGCCGAGTAAGCCATGATGCGGGTATTCACATGCCCGGCCTGTTCCAGTGCTGCCCGCACCGAACCAATGCGACCGTCCATCATGTCCGAGGGTGCTACGACATCGGCACCGGCGGCGGCGTGGGACAGGGCCTGTTTCACCAGCGTCTCCACGGTAATGTCGTTCAACACATAGCCGCTCTGGTCATCGATAATGCCGTCCTGGCCGTGCACCGTAAACGGGTCCAGCGCCACATCGGTCATCACCCCCAGTTCCGGCACAGCATCCTTGATGGCTTTCACCGCCCGCTGGGCCAGACCATCCGGGTTGTAGGCTTCCTCCGCCAGCAGACTCTTGGCGGACTGCGGCGTCACCGGGAACAGCGCAATGGCGGGAATGCCGAGGTTCGCAATTTCCCGCGCCTGTTTCACCAGCAGATCGATGGACAGCCGCTCGATGCCGGGCATCGAGCCCACCGCCTCGCGCTGGCCGGCACCCTCCAGCACAAACACCGGGTAAATCAGATCATTGGGGGTCAGCACCGACTCCCGCACCAGACGGCGGGAGAAATCGTCGACGCGGTTGCGACGCAGGCGGGTGGCGGGAAAGGGTCCGCGATTATGGCTGAAACTCATGGAGGCTCCGGATTCAGATAAGCGTGAAGATGATAGGTGGGATGGGACGGTTAATCAATTTGTTGGTGGCTGGGGCCACTAACAGCGGTTGCGACTACAGGACCGCAGTGAAATACTTGTGGCACTAGTGAAGGCCAGTCGGCCAAATTGCTGCATGCGGGAAGCAACCAAAACCAAAGGAAGGGTAATGGCGATATTGCAAAAATATCATTTCGAGTCGGTAGCGGATTCAGCCTGCCAGCTTTTTTTGTCCAGCAAACCAAACGCGGCCTTGATAACAGATTTTGGACATCTGATGGTGTATAGATTGTTATGAAAGTCAACGTGTTACGGAAGACTGTGGGTGCAAGCGTAATATATTACAGTGGCCGCCTTTTAATAATTATTATGAGGCCGAAGGCCTCATTAACAAACTTTTATACGCCCATCTAGCATTGGGTGATTTCTAGGTCAGGGATGTTATGGCAATAAAGAATATACAAAAACTAAAGCGGTTCGGTATCTTTCATAATCACACGAACGCTAATGCCAAGGATTTTGGAAAATACAATCTGTTTTATGGCTGGAACGGTAGCGGTAAATCTACGCTTTCAGGTATATTCAGGTGCATCGAGAACAAAGCTAACTCAGAAAAATTCCCTTCTTCTGAATTGACAGTAGGTATTGACGCCGGCACCGCAATCACACAAGAAAACATCGCTGAATCTGACCTGAACGTATACACCTTCAATCAAAACTTCATTGACGAAAATATTTCATGGGATAGCGTTGTCAAAAGTATTTTGCTTGTAGACAAAGCCAAAATTGAAGAACACGAAAAGCTGGAAGAACTGAAGAAGACGCAAAAGACCGATTCCGAAGCGCATAGCAAAGAAGCAGAAAAAATAAAAAACTTGGAAGGTGCCATTTCAAAATTTGGAACTGATAGTGCTCGTCGCTTGAAAATGAGCCTCCAATCTATTGATACGTCTGATAGTCATTATCTTAATTATAATAAAACAAAGTTCGAAGCATTTATCACCGCAAACCGTCAAGCAATGAAAACAGACGCCCCGCTTCTTGATGAAGAGAAAATTATCCAATTAACCAATGCGGCTAAACCAAATCAAAAGAACCCTGCCAGTTTCATCCAACAGACCATAAGTCAGGAAACTTTTATCAAGGCGAAAGAACGCCTTGATAACCTTCTAAAGACCAGTGTAGTCAGCAAAACTATTCAACGGCTTGTTGGACATGGAGATATAAAATCTTGGGTGGAAACCGGCCTTGAAATTCACAAGCGCCACGATACAAACCAATGTGAATTTTGTGGTAATAATATCACCGAAGAACGGGCCAAACAGCTTGAAGCCCATTTCAATGAAGATTACAAAGCCTTCCAAGATCGGCTTGTAAAGGCTGATAGCTGGCTTGCTGGTCAATACGTACAAGCCCCAATGCTTCCAGCGGTAAGTGACTTTTACGAAGAACTTAAAAAGGAATACAGTGAAGCCTGTGTAGCTTTGGATAAAGCTACTATAAACCTGAACGAAGAAATATCAGCTTGGCACACTGCCCTGAAGGAAAAGACTGCAAACCCGCTTGAAACAGGTCTTGCGGTCGAAGCTATCAAAGAATCTTCAATAAAGGCTTTCAACAATGCCATGGCCGCTATTAGCGCAAGTGTTGGAAAGCACAATCACAAGTCAGCCAACTTCAAAGAAGAAACAGACAAAGCCAAGAAACAGCTTGAACTTCACTATGCCACCACTGAAATCAAGGATTTTGGCTATCATGACAAGAAAAGCGAAGTTGCAAAACGTGCAACCGCAAACAATACGTTAAAAACAACCATAAATAACCGAAATATCGAAATTCGAACCCTTGAAGAGTCACTATCAAATGAAGGTCTTGGCGCTGATCAGTTTAACGAATCACTTCACAAGTTCCTTGGTCGCAGTGAATTAACCCTTCATTTCAACCCGGTAAAAAAAGGTTATGAATTACTTCGAAATGATTCTGATCTGGTAGAAGGGAATTTGAGTGAAGGTGAGAAAACCGCCATTGCGTTTGTTTACTTTATCACTAAGCTAAAAGAAAACGATAACAAGATGGAAGACACTATTGTTGTAGTCGATGATCCAGTATCAAGTTTTGATTCGAATCACCTGTTTCATGCATATTCGTTCCTTAGAAGTAATTGTGATACAGCAAAACAGTTATTTGTATTTACACACAACTTCACCTACTTCAAATTGATTCGAGATTGGTTCGAAGGAATAAACCGTAATAGGAGAAGAAGAAACCCACCTAAAGACCAGAATGCGTTCTTTTATACAATTGAAGCATCAACAGCTATTCCTCGTCATTCAACATTTAAAGACGCTGATTCCAGCTTGGTGAATTACAATTCAGAATACCACTACATTTTTTCAAGGCTTCATGCATATAGAGACAGCCCTGCATTATCACGAGACGAAGCATTCTTGACAGCAAATCTTGCGAGAAAATTGCTTGAATCCTTCTTTAGTTTCAAGTTTCCAAAGTATCGAAGTGATATTGCCCAGTTAATGGATCGTGGTCTAAAAAATTGTGAAGTTACGGATGAAGCAACAAAAGAAAAAATCTACCGATTCATCAATAAATATTCTCATAGTGTTGTGATAGAGATTAACGAGGATTCGGCGGAAAACCTTGTTGGTGAAAGTCAAAATGTAATTGGTGATATTTTTACTTGGCTTCAAGAGGTCGATGAAGTTCATTACAACGAAATGGTAGAAGTTGTTAAATGATTAGTGATAAAGCGAAAATAATTGGGGTTAGATAAGACTTTTTAAACAAAGGTAAATAAAGATGTCGTAACGAATATTTTTTAACCATTTTCACCGCTAGGCTGATCAAGATTTATTCACTCCAACCCCTTTGGTCTCAAGCGTTATACAAAACGTTCGTCTTGACGTACGTACCTAAAGACGTACAATTCGGTTAAAAGTTAAACACACAAGAGGTGCGTCATGACCGGAATCACTGCAACTGAGGCGCGTAGCAACCTTTACCGGTTGATTGATGAAACAGCTGAATCTCATCAACCAATCGTCATCATGGGTAAGCGGAACAAAGCCGTGCTGGTTTCCGAGGAAGACTGGTCGGCCATTCAGGAAACACTCTACCTGCTCTCCGTACCTGGTATGCGGGAGTCTATTCGTGAGGGGATGGAGACCCCCGTGGATGAATGCGATGAGGAGTTGGACTGGTGACATGGAAGTTGGTTTACACCAAGCAAGCCCAGAAAGATGCAAAGAAGTTGGCCTCCAGCGGTCTCAAGCCAAAAGCCCAGGAGCTATTGGACTTAATCGCGGAAGATCCATACCGCAAGCCACCCCCGCTTGAAAAACTCATTGGCGACCTTGTAGGGGCCTATTCACGCCGTATCAATATTCAGCATCGTCTGGTTTACCAAGTGCTCGAGGACGAGCGAGTGGTGAAAGTTCTCAGGCTCTGGAGCCACTACGAATAATGCATAACCAGCCGCTGTTGCCAAAATTAAAGGGGTCGTAACGAATATTTTTTAACCACTTCCACGACTAGGTCGATCAAAATATATTCACTTCGACTATATTTGGTCTTAGCCAAAAAAATCAATGTGGGCAAAGAGTATCTGGAGCAAATTAAAAATTAATATAGCAAGTGCCAGTAATCTCACCCAAGCCGTTGTGGCAGGTATTGGAAGACAGAGCATCGTTGGGATTGCAGAGATCCGGCCGCGGTCAAGCGTTATCATACGTCCGCATGTGCCGCCGCGTGTGAAGGAGTAGCGCTGTAATCGTGTAGAACTTGTCGTTGAGTGAGAAAGAGCACGAGTCGCAATGAATGGGCCAGGCCACTTCTGGCTGTGAGCGGTCAGTGTGGTTCGAATGAAGGCCGTCCAACAATCAAAATGCAGCGGACCGCTGGCATGAGAAAGAAAAATAAAAATGAATAATTTACTTATAATTTTACGTATCTATTTAATATTTGTAGCAGCATCCGGATTTATTTTTGGCCAGATTTTTTTTAATAATTTTGCATGGGGCGCAACCCTTGCGGGAGTGTTTGGCATAGTTGGCGAATTTTTGGGCGGTAAGTTTGCACGCAAAACATTGCTACGATCAAAAATAATTATTGCTTGTTGTATACTAAGTTTGGGCGGTGTGTCATTGGACGCATATAACTACTATGCAAACTTTAATAGTCCCGGTAATTATTATGCATGGTTTATGATAGCTCCCTTCTGTTTAATATTGCTGCTGATGATATGGGATATTTCCAATCACATGCTTTCTGACAATAGGCTTAAGCAGGACGTGGAAAATACATCGCGCCCTTAACTTGGACGTTATATGTAATAGGAGAATCTTGTTGTGATAACGAACATACTTAAATTGTTTTTAGCAACAACAAGCATCGGCATGTTTTTTTATAGTGGCTCGGTTTTTGGATTTTCTGTCGGGCATCTATTTCTTCTGGTGTTAGCCATGCTGATAGTGCTCTCAATTTTCTATATACCACTCACAATTTTAGTTACAAATTTATGTAAGGTAGTAGGCGTTCTTTCAGTGCTCGCGTTTGTGCTGTTAATGCTTGCGGGAACAATTGGTGGGTCTTTCAATCTGTCCTCGTCAAATCAGGTTATTGCTGCTTTGTTGGGAGGTATGTCACTGTTCGGTTTGACAGCTTTTTTTTGGTTAGATAAACCTAATGTCAGTAAATGAATAAGCGGAAGAAGTATAAAAATCTCTCAGTGGTTTGATCGTCAGAACTTATTCTTTTCATAAGTCAGTCCAATTTTCTACTCAGGCGTTAGTGTCAAATGCCATTTTCCCTGTCCGGGCAAAAACGGGCTGGCATTACCTTCTACCCAATCCCGGTGGCCCAGTGTGTAATAGCTGGATAACGGGTGGCCGCTCTGGCCGACGGCCATATGGAAAACCCCTTTCTCCTCGTGGCCCGGTGCCACAACCATGCGTTGCGATGCTCCCATGTTGGGTTTTTGCACCCGTGGCATATAGGTGTCGCCAGCCATGCTTTCACTGGGCGTGTTGAGCAGGCCACCCAGCAAGGGAATAGAGCCGCTCAATGGGTGGCGGATGTCGAGGGTGTTGGTCTCACCCCAGGTCTGTTCGCGCAAGGGTTGACCGTTTTTGGTGAGGTCGCGAATGGTTTGGTTGGCCTGTACCACCAGAAATTCCTGCCAGTTGCGGTAGCCTGCGGGGGTGTGTTCGGCAGGCTGTTTGTTAATCAGCATCCAGGTGGGGTATTCGAGGTAAATACTGACACGGACGGGATCAAAGAAGTCGATCTTTTTATCCAGTTTCTGTATTACGCGGCCGGTACTGGCAGCGATGACGTTTTCCCGGAAACGTTTGACGATCAGGTAGCCGGTGGAGCTTTTCGAGGCCCGGCCCTGCCAGTTTTCCAGCAGGTCAATCAGGGTGTCGGCGTTGTTGATGGTTGCGTCGCTGTCGCTGTGTTCCCGGGCGAGATTCAACAGCAATTGCTGCCAGCGGCTGAGGAACAGGGCGCGATCATCCAGGGCGATGGCCAGCATATCCTGTTCGCTGAAGTGGTCGCTGTCGTGCAGATTTTTGGCAATCTGTTGCTGGCGGGCCCCCAGGGCATAACTGCCGTGGCCGATCTTGTCGAGCATGGCGCCGGAGACCACCCGGGCGTTGGCAGTCCAGATACGGCTGTCCGCCGGGTTGATTACCCGAGGGTAGTCGGCAGCACTTAGGTAGCCATCCCAGCGGTACTCTCCGGTGGACCAGTCCTGGGGGTATTTCGATGACTGCCCTTCACCGCTGAATCCCACCCGCTTGGGCAGTCGCCCGGCAATGCTCCAGCCCTGATTGCCGGCGCTGTCCACTATATTGATGTTTTGTCCCGGAATGCCCGCGCTGGCGGCAATGGTCAGGGCCTCACTGACGGTGTCGGCGATTTCAAGGCGATGCAGATTGAGGTTGGCGCCCTCCGGGTCGTGGGCGACCCAGCGCAGGGCCAACAGGCGGTGTTTGTGATCATCGCCGATCACCGGACCCCAGATGGTGTGTCTGATTTTCAGGGTCTGGTCGGGTTCGCCTTTTACCTTGAGGTTTTCGGTTTCGGTGGTGAAGGGCCGCCAGCCGTCGGGTGTCAGATAGGCGTCCCCGGCGTCATTCACCTTCAGCACGATGCTGTCCTGGTAGTCGCCGTAGGAGTTGGTAAATCCCCAGGCGATATGCTGGTTGGAGCCCACCACCATCACCGGGACGCCGGGCAGGGTGACGCCGGTGACGCGACGATTGTCTTTGGGCAGATACCAGGAAGCGCGATACCAGATGTTAGGCACATTCAACCCCAGGTGCATGTCATTGGCCAGCATACCGGAGGAATAGTCGGTGAGCGTGCCACCCACAGACCAGTTGTTGGAGCCCACTGCGACGAAATCATGATAAGCGTCGGGATAGACGGCAGCGGTGGCGTCGATATCGTCCGGTAATTGCAACTGCGCCAGGGGCTGTTTGGGCAGCCAGTCGTTGAAGGCATAGGTCCCACCCTGTATGGGCGAATCCCATTCGCCGCCCTCGGGAACCAGGAAGGCGAACCAGTCGGCGGGCAGAGTATCCCGCAGTACCGCCAGAGAGCGTTCGTACTCGTTCTGTTCCGGTTGCAGGTCGATGTACATGCTGAACAGGGCCAGAAAGGTATCTTCTGTCTGCCAGGGTTTCGGGGCCGCACGCAGCAGAGCGTATTCAAAGGGTGCCCTGCCCAGTTCGCTCAATCCCTTGTTGGCCCCTTCGGTGTAGGTCTGCAACAGCGCCCGGTCTTCCGGGCTCAGTGCCCTGAATGCTCGCAACGCGCGTTTGCGGAACTGGTGAACGCGCACGGCTCTGTCGTGATTGAGCGCGAGTATGCCGAACAGGTCGGCCAGTTCGCCGGCAGCGTTGCGGCGCAGCAGGTCCATCTGGAAAAAACGCTCCTGGGCGTGGAGAAAGCCCAGAGCAAAGGCTGTGTCGTTGCGGTTTTCACCGGCAATGGTGGGAATACCCTGAGCATCCCGCTCCACCGTGACGGAGCCCAGCAAGTGTTCGCTGGTGACCGTGCCCTCGAGCAGCGGCAGGCTCTCGCGCAGAAACCAGTAACCATAGCTCACGGCGACAAGCGTGAAGAGCGTGAGCAGTAGTAGGGCATGGATAAGCCAGCGGGGAAGAAAACGGTGTGCCATGAAGCCTGCCAGGTATTGTTGGTTGTGGTCACATGATAATGAAATCCGACGGCATTATGGAGGCTTATGCCCGGCCAAAACTGCGAGGCAACGGACTGGACCATGGCTGGCGCAGATGATTCTTCAGCGGCGCGGAAAACTGGCCGCTATTCTGGCCCGGGTGTCATGGGTTTTAACGACGGCTTTAGTCTTTTCGGGTAATGCCAAAAGGGGTTCTGCTGCTTTTATGAAGAGCGTCTTATATTGGGAGAGTGCCTCAGGAGCCGGGATTTGCGACATCCTTCTCCTCAATGATCCACAACTGGCTATACCAGTAATAGGCGCCCGGTTCATTGCCAACCGGCGCCGTGCAGTTCACTTTTTGACGGCCCGGTGTCCAGCGCGGCAGGGTGACCTCAATCTGATTTTTTCCCGATATGTTCACCGCCAGTTTGGTACCACTGGCGTTGTAGCAGCCAATGCTGGCCAGATTAAAGCCGGGAGCTGTGGTCAGGGTCAGTACGGAAGCTGCTAGCTCCGGCGTTGCGATCATAGCGCCGGCATCGACGCGGATAACGGGCAGTGGCTGGCTTTGCAGTGCGGTGTTGAGCCGTTCCCGCCTGGCCCAGTTGCCCGCCAGTGGAAAGCGGGGAATGACATCCTGGGTTGGGCTGGTGACCGCACCGGATTGCTGGGCGATGGAGTAATAGCCTTTTTGTTTGAGCAGGCTCAGTAGTTCAGGGTTGTATTCGCCGAAGGGGTAAGCGAACAGACGCTGTTCGCCCTGGCTGCGCTGGGGTATCTCACGGTTCAGACGCCGCTCATTTTCGACGATTTCATGATCCATGCGCGCCAGCCATTCACTATGGGTTTCATTCTGGAGATAGCGCACCAGATGGGCGTGAGTCAGGCTGTGGTTGCCGATTTCGGCACCATAGTCAGCGAGTTCCCGAAGCTGATCCCAGTTCATTTGCAGGGTTTGCTGTTCGTCTACGGACTGGGCATTTACAAAAACTGTAAAGGGCCAGCCGCGTTTTTTTAGCAAGGGGAAGGCCGTTTGGTAGACCGAGATATAGGCATCATCAAAAGTGATGGCAACTGCCTTATCTGCCGTGCCGCCACTATCGAGTTCTGTCAGGAGTTGGCTGAGGGGTTTGACCCGATAGCCACGCTCGTCGATCAATTGCAGGTGGGCTTTGAAGTCGGTTGGGCTAATGCTGGTGCTTGTTGGGGTGTCGGTGTCGACATGGTGATACAGCAAAATCACGCCATGGTCTGCGGCCAGAGCCAGTTTGCTAAAAACGAGCAGGCAGAGTACTGCTGGCCAATTTTTGAGAGTGGTCATTTATCCATCAACTGGTTGTATTGGCGGAGCATGGTTTTTATTTCGTTGACATAGGCCTGACGCCGTTCCGAGTAAAAAATCAGTGTGTCCGCCAAGGCAAAGCCGGTCACTGCCCGATCGGCTTTGCGCAATGCCTGACGTTTCTGTCTCAGCATTTTGTAGGCGGGGTGGGTGTTCAGGGTATGGAGGTAACTGGTTACCGAGTCGTAGGGGCGATTAAAGGCCCTAACTTCATGTGTGGCACCCACTGGCCGGTTTTTGGGGACAAGGCCACAACCCTTTGTATAGCACCACTCTCCGAAAAGATTATTGCCCTGCCTGGCGAAACGGGATCGTCCCCAGCCGGATTCGGCGGCGGCCTGAACCAGAATCAGGGAAATGGGGATGGTGTCGACGCGCAGTAGTAACTGCTTGACGAGTTCACTGGGTGCTGACTCTTTGTCATCGAGACCGTATCGATCCGCAATGTGGTTTAGCGACCGCTGTTTGATCCAGCCGGGTTGTTTGCCCTTATCCAGTTCAGCTTTTAGTTGAAGCAGCCAGTCGCGATCATCCAGAACAGCCTGATTGGCGGCCTTGGCAAGGGGCTCCAGAAACCCAAAAAAACGGGTTTTCAGCTCGGGGATATCCCTAATGATCTTGAAATCGGGAAGTTTTGCCGATTCTACCCGACTGGTGTTTAGCCACCACATCAGGGCGAGAAGAACTGCTAAACCCAGGGCCAGTATGTATCTTTGTTTATGTGTTCGTACAAGTGAGAGTGGTTTCATGGCGACCTTAATTCAAAACTCCAGATGGCTTGAGACTCTCCTTGTTATGCGGTTGTTCGAACCAGTTTGGTGTTTGTCTGGTAATCATGCAAGGCCAACCCCCGGGTTCACTGCGGCACAAAGCCGGCGGAGATGAATTTCAGACGCAAGTCTCACGTATACTTACGCTATGAGAATACTTATCTCTCTTCTGTCGGTTTTTCTGTTTATGCCTCTGGTCGCAAAGGCGGATCATGAGTGTGTGGTGTTGCTGCATGGCTTGGTGCGGACAGCCGACTCAATGGATGAGCTGGAGGAAGCCCTGTCGGACAGCGGCTATCGCGTGGTGAACGTCGGTTATCCGTCCCGGCAGGAAACCATTGATCGTCTGTCGGCGATGGCGGTGGAGGAGGGCATCGTGGGCTGTGACCAAGCGTCAGTGGAAACGATTCATTTTGTCACCCACTCGCTGGGGGGCATTCTGGTTCGCTACTACCTGGCCGATACAAGTATTGCCAAGCTGGGTCGTGTGGTGATGTTGGCACCGCCGAACCAGGGGAGCGAAGTCGTGGACGAGTGGCATGGCGTGCCGGGTTACGAGTGGCTGAATGGTCCCGCGGGGCAGCAGCTGGGGACCGGCGAGGACAGTGTGCCGCGAGCACTGGGGCCAGTGGATTTCCCCCTCGGGGTTATTGCCGGGACCCGTTCGATTAATCCCATTTTGTCGCAGAGTCTGCCCAACCCAGACGATGGCAAGGTGAGTGTTGAAAACACCCGGGTCGAGGGGATGGCGGATTTTATCGAGATGCCCTACACGCACACATTTATGATGGGTGCGGAACCGGTGATAAGGCAGGTGCAACACTTTCTGCGGAGCGGAAGGTTCTCTCACAACTCCGATTTGCCCTAGAGGCGCTTTCCAAGAGCTACCGTCTCACAGTGTTTTAAAAACCCGCTCCGCCGCATCAAGGGTGAATTCCAGATCCTCATCACTGTGGGCGGAGGACATGAATCCCGCTTCATAGGCTGCCGGGGCCAGATAAATGCCGGCATCCAGCATGCCGTGGAAGAATTTGCCAAAGCGCACGGTGTCGCAGGCCATGACCTGCTGATAGTTGGTGACGGCCTTTTCTTCAGTGAAGAATACCCCGAACATGCTGCCCACATGGTTGGTGGTCATGGGGATGCCGGCTGCATCGGCGCGGGCTTGCAGGCCTTCCACCAACAGCGTGGTTTTGGCAAAGAGTTCATCGTGAAAGCCGGGTCGCGTCATCAAGGCCAGTGTCGCCAGCCCGGCGGCCATGGCCACCGGATTGCCGGACAGGGTGCCGGCCTGATAGACCGGTCCCAGCGGAGCGATCTGCTCCATGACTTTGCGCTTGCCGCCGAAGGCGCCCACCGGCATGCCGCCGCCGATGACTTTACCCAGAGTGATCAGGTCGGCATCTATATTGTAGCGGCCCACTGCACAGCGGGGATCCACCCGGAAACCGGTCATCACTTCATCAATAATCAGTAATGCCCCGTGCTCGGTGCACTGACTGCGCAGGCTTTCGAGAAAGCCCGGCGCGGGAGGAATGCAGCTCATGTTGCCGGTGACGGGCTCCAGAATGACACAGGCCACCTGGTCGCCAATTTCAGCAAACGCCTGTTCTACCCCGGCGACGTCATTGTAGGTCAGCGTGACGGTGTGATCTGCCAATGCCGCGGGCACCCCCGGTGAGCTGGGTACCCCCAGGGTTAATGCCCCGGAACCGGCTTTCACCAGCAGCGAGTCCGAATGGCCGTGGTAACAACCCTCGAATTTGATGATCTTGTCACGACCGGTAAAGCCCCGCGCCAGACGTATCGCACTCATGGTGGCCTCAGTGCCGGAATTGACCATGCGCACCATGTCCAGCCCCGGCACCCGCTCGCAGAGTTCATCTGCCAGTTCAATTTCCAGTGCCGTGGGTGCACCAAAGGTCATGCCTTTTTTCAGTTGTTCACTGACAGCGGCGATGACATCGGGGTGATTGTGCCCGGCGATCATCGGTCCCCAGGAAAGGACATAGTCGATATAGCGTTTGCCATCCACATCGAAAAGGTGTGAGCCCGCAGCGTGATCAAAAAACACCGGGGTGCCGCCAACGGCTTTGAATGCGCGAACGGGTGAATTGACGCCACCGGGGATGTGGCGCTGGGCTGCTGTAAATAGTTGCTCTGATCGTTGCATGGTTTTAAGCTATTTTCGTTGATAAATAAAAGAAAGTTATTATCCTTGATTGGGCATGAAGACGCTATGCCACGACGGAGGTGCGATGAACAGGGCGGAGCCAGCTTGGCAACTGATTCTTGACTATTGGTTTGGTACAGAGCCTGACGATGCAATTTGCGCCCGTCAACAGTCGCCAATCTGGTGGAGTAAAAGCCTTGAGGTGGACGCTGATATTCGCGACCGCTTTGAACCTTTCCTGCAGGTGCTCATTAATGGCGGTAACCGCTACTGGTTGCAATTCGCCGAGAGTCGTCTGTCTGCGATCATTGTTCTCGATCAATTCTCCCGGAATATCTATCGGGACTCGTCAATTGCTTTCAATGCCGACAGGCTGGCGCTGAACTGGAGTCTATCCGGTATTGACGCCGGTATGGATAAACAGTTGCGACCGATTGAGCGGGTTTTCTTTTACCTGCCCCTGCAGCATGCGGAAAGCCCGGATATTCAGCGCCGCAGCGTGGTGCTGTATCGACACTTACTGGCCCAAGTGCCCGCGCCACACCGAGAAACGTTCGCCGGGTTTCTGGATTATGCCGAGCGGCATGCGGCCGTCATTGAACAATTCGGCCGTTTTCCCCATCGCAATGAGGTGCTCGGTAGAGTGTCTACCGCTGAGGAACTGGAATATCTCTCGCAGCCTGATAGCGGCTTTTAGCCGGGCGGATTAAAACGGCCTGACAATAACCATTACCACGATACCAATCAGCATTAATACGGGAATTTCGTTAAACCACCGGTAGAACACATGACCGCGAGTGTTCCTGTCATCCCTGAACTGCTTCAGCAGATACAGGCAACTGTAGTGGTAGGCAATGAGAAGTAGTACCAGTGCCAGCTTTACCTGAAACCAGCCACTGTTCAGAAAGTAGTTCGGGTAAATGGAAAACAGTGCAATGCCCAGCGCAACGGCGACGACCATCGATGGGTTTGCGATACCCCGGTAAAGTTTGCGCTCCATGATTTTGAAGCGTTCGATACTGATCCGATCCTCGGCCATGGCGTGGTAGACAAACAGTCTTGGCAGGTAGAACAGCGCGGCAAACCAGCTGACCACAGCGATGAGATGAAAGGCTGTAATCCAGCTTTGGCCGCCCAGCAGAAATTCTTTTATCAGTGCCATTCGCTGATCCTTATTGGTAATAGTTGTCGATATCCTGGCGGGTGATGATACCAGCAACTTCGCTCATCAGCGGCGCTGCGGTTTGGCTGACATAGACCGCCTGATCATCGTTCTGCTGCATGACCAGCAGGGCTTCTTGCAGGGTGGCGCGGGGGTGTATCGGCACGATAGGCCAGCGTTCCGCAGGAATCTCCTGTAGATCGATAGTGGTATCCGGTTCCAGGGCCAGTTGTTCCTCCATATAGCGAGCGAGATCGGCGGGTCTCATGATGATTTTCGGTTCGCCAACATCCTCAATCACAATCCATTGGGGTTTACTTTTCAGGAGGTCATCAATGCGCTCGAATGGCAGATGGCGGGAGTGTGAGATAAAGTCACGCTTCATCAGGCTGGTGACACCGGCCCGGCTCAGACTCTGGAACCGCGGGGAGCTATAGCCATCGCGACCAATGGAAAAAAGACCGGGCATGCGTGTCAGCATCCGGCAGGTAATCGTCGCGATAACAGTGACCAGCATGCTGGGTAAGAGAATATTGGGGTTATAGGTCAGTTCCAGTACAGCGATAAGCGCAGCAAGGGGTGCGTTCAGTACGGCACCCACCATTGCACCCATACCGATGATGGCATAAAAGCCGGTGGACGATGCCTGATCCGGGTGAAAAAGACTGCCCGCGATGCCCAGTGCCCCGCCGAGGCAGGCACCGATGACAAAATTGGGTCCGATGATACCCCCGGGTAAACCCAGTCCGACCGAGACACTGGAGACCAGTATTTTTGCCGCGACAATCCCGATCAGCAGGCCCACTCCCAGTTCGCCCAACAAGGCTTGTTCGACGGTGTCATAGCCGACCCCCTGAATGTGCGGTATCACAGTCGCGACGGTGCCACACAATACCCCCACACAAAGCATTCTCAGTAGCACCGGACGCTCCCGGAATCTTGTGGAGAGAGAGTAGAGCATGAGCATGGCCGCTGCCGCCAGACCGATGACCAGGCCGCATGCCAGCAGAAAAGGGATTTCCCATAGACTACCCATTTCGATAAGGGGAATGGCAAAGGCGGGTTCTGAGCCGAAGACGATTCGCGAAACCACGCCGCCACTGACGGCTGCCAGAATGACCGGGATAAACCCGGCAATGGTGTATTCCATTAACACCACTTCCATGGCAAAAATAACCCCTGCCAGCGGCGTGTTAAATGATGCAGCGATGGCCGCCGCTACCCCGCAGGCAGCCAGTATGCGCAGACTGTTGTTCGGCAATTGCAGCTTCTGACCCAGCAGGCTGGAGCAGACGGCGCCCAAGTGGGCGGCAGGTCCTTCTCTGCCCACGGAATGGCCGCTCAGTAAGGCAATGGCAGCGCCGCCAAACTGCAGTAGTCCGTTGGCCGCCGGCAGTTGTGCCTGATGGTATTGCATCCGGTCGAGAATGTGGCCGACGCCGACGGTATGGTATTCCGTCTTGCAGCTGTGCATGATCAGACCGATCACCAGTGCCCCGACTACGGGCAGGATAAAACTGGCGGTGCGGCTGAGCATTTCAAAAGATTCGCTGCCCTGCGGTAGCAGTAAGGCAAGGGGCCACTCAAAAGAGAGCCGGAAAGCGATAGCGATGAGCGCCGTCAGTAGTCCGCTAATGCAGCCCAGCACAGCTAGCTGGGGCAGGGCATCGGTGTGCGCAAGGCGCGCACGGAAGGCATCCAGTCGCCGTGAAGGCCAGTGTTTTCCGAGACGGCTTTTCTGTTCCTCTATGGAGGTCATTTGCTGCGCTCCGATTGTTGCGGGACAGAGCCCGTTTATTGGCCTGAGGTTTGCGTTATTATAGGTAGCTCAATCCAGGCATAACAGGAACATTTATATCGTGATCAAAGTAGGTATTGTAGGCGGGACAGGTTACACCGGCGTTGAATTGTTGAGATTGCTTGCGGTTCACCCCGATGTGGTGGTGACGGCGATCACTTCCCGTGGTGAGGCCGGGCGGCCTGTGGCCGAGCTGTTTCCAAATCTTCGCGGGCACTTTGACTTGTGCTTTACCGATCCTGCCGCCGGCGATCTCGATCACTGTGATGTGGTCTTTTTCGCCACTCCGCATGGTGTTGCCCAACTGACAGCGCCCGGCCTGCTCGAGAAAGGTGTGCGGGTGATTGACCTGTCAGCGGATTTCCGGATCCGCGATGTGGCCCTTTGGGAGACTTGGTACAAGCAGCCCCATACTGCTCAGGAGCTCGTGTCCGATGCTGTTTATGGCTTGCCGGAACTGAATCGTGAAGCGATCCGGCACGGTCGTCTGATCGCTTGCCCCGGTTGTTATCCCACCAGTGTTCTGCTTGGTTTTCTGCCCCTGCTGGAGCAGGGCCTGGTGGATCAGGGAGACTTGATTGCAAGTTCGGCCTCCGGTGCCAGTGGTGCCGGGCGTCAGGCGAATATCGGAACGTCACTGGCTGAAACCAGTGATAATTTCAAGGCGTATGCCGTTCCCGGTCACCGGCACTTGCCGGAAATCAGGCAGGGTCTGGAGGACATTGCGGGATCTGGGGTGGGGCTGATTTTTGTGCCGCACCTGCTGCCCATGATCCGGGGTATTCATTCCACGCTCTATGCCAACTTGCTGGATACCGGGGTGGATTTACAGAGACTCTATGAAGATCGCTTTCGGGATGAACCTTTTGTCGATGTGATGCCGGCCGGTAGCCATCCGGAGACGCGCTCGGTTCGCGGCTCCAATGTTTGCAGGATAAGCGTGTTTCGGCCGGAGAATGGAAACAAGGTTGTGGTGTTGGCGGCTGAGGATAACCTGGTAAAAGGTGCATCAGGTCAGGCTATCCAGAACATGAATATCATGTTTGGTCTTTCAGAGAAGGCCGGTTTACTGGCGCCAGCACTGCTTCCCTGATGTCCAGAACAGAGCCGGAGCAGTTAATCGTCAGGCCTCACAGGCCAGGCCATCGACGATTGGAGCTGGTGCTTTGGGTGTTGGCTGTGACTGTCGCCTGTGGTGTTGGATTTTTACTGGGGGGCGGGTTTTTTGATCGGACCGTGCTGGATGGCCGGGCTTTGGCCAGAGAGCTTAAATCGGTCCGTGAGCAGAATTTGCAGCTGCAGCAGCAGCTGGCCAATGCAGAACTTGGCGCCCAGGTTGATGCGACCTCTCTGGAATCCGTCAGGAAGTTGGTGACCTCTTTGCAGCAAAAGTTGGCCGCAAACGAAGAGGAGCTGGGTTTGTATCAAAACCTTCTGCAGGAGAATGACAAGGAGGCAGGCCTGCAAATCGGCAGGCTTGTGCTGAAACCCGGCGGGAAAAACGGGGCGGTAGCCTACCGTTTGATTGTTCAGCAAAAAGCGGCCAATCTGAAGCAAATCAAGGTGAATGTCGTTATTCGTGTAGAGGGTCTCAGTGACGGTCAGCCATTCGCTGTAGGGTTTGACACGCTGGATGCCGAGGTCGATACGTTGCCGTTGCAGGCCACGTTCAAATATTTTCAAGTTCTGGAAGGCAGCATACGGATACCTGCTGGTTTCCAGCCATTGACGGTGTTGGTGAGTGTGTGGAAAGACGGTGCCGAAAATACCCGCGTGGAGCGGAGTTTTGATTGGCAGCTGAATGAGGCTTGATGAGGTGGATCATGAGAAAGAAAACAACCCCGGCACCCTTTGCAGCGGGTGCGACAACACTGGTAGCCGGAGGGACTTCCGTAGTAGGTGATATTCATTTCGCTGGAAATCTTGAGGTGGAAGGCCATATTACCGGCAATATCAAGGCTGATGATGGTGTCGATGCGAGGGTTCGTATCCTGCCGCAAGGTCGTGTGGTGGGCGATATTACTGTTCCGGTGGTTGTCATAAATGGCCGCATTGAAGGCAATATCTACTCCAATCATCAGGTAGAGCTGGCGGCGAAGGCGGTGGTGGATGGTGATTTGCACTATTGCCTGATCGAAATTGAGAAAGGCGCTCAAGTTAACGGCAATTTTGTCCATCAAAGCCAGACTGATCCAGAGTCTGCAGCCCCTTCAGAAGAGAATGCGCCGGAAGTCGCCGCCGAAGTTTCGTTGGAAAAAGCCTAAGCCACTAGGCAGCAGAGCCACGCTTCATGATAGAATACCTGAGTGGAATGCTTGGGTATTGTTGGTTAATGCATTCCTTACGATTCATTCAGGAGCATGCATGTCAGGTATTGCAACATTTACACCGATGCCTTTATACATTTCGGATAACGCGTCCGAAAAGGTAAAAGCACTTGTCGAAGAAGAGGGAAATCCTGATCTCAAGCTGCGGGTATTTGTCACTGGTGGTGGCTGCTCGGGGTTTCAGTACGGGTTCAGTTTTGATGAGGTTACTGCTGAAGACGATACTCTGGTCAGCAAGGATGGTGTGGCTGTGGTGGTGGATCCGCTCAGTTTTCAGTATCTGTCAGGGTCAACTGTCGATTATGAAGAGGGCTTACAGGGTTCGCGCTTTACGATAACCAACCCCAATGCCGCCACCACCTGTGGCTGTGGCTCCTCATTTTCTGTCTAGTTGGCTGGAATTCAGCGTGTTCAAGATATACGCCCGTAAATATTGACGTTATGTTGCCAATTTCCTGTACAGGGCTGAGCGAGATGGTCTGGTAGAAGTGGCAGAGATGCTTGTGTTCTTCTACCCACCCACCACATTTCAAGAAATCAGTTTAACGACCATGCTTTCAGCAGTGCCATGTGGCCAGCTTGCTCAGGCAGGATGAATGGCGCCTAAAACGGTGGCTGCTAAAGCCCCGGTTACGGTAGGTTCATTCCCCGGTTTGCCGGCAAGGGTTTGCTGAGCAAGCCAGGCAAAAGCCATCGCTTCAACCCATCCTGGCAATATCCCCAAAGCCTCTGTGGTGCTTACCTGTATTGGGTCCAGCAGCGCACTAATACGGCTGACAAGGGCGCCGTTATAGGCGCCACCACCACAAAGGTAGGCTTCTGCTATTGGCCTGTGAGATTTTCTGACACTCGCGCTGATGGTCTGTGCAGTAAATTCAAGCAGCGTGGCCTGCAGGTCAGCCGGCTCTGTTGATTCACCGAAGCTGACCAATTGTTGTGACAGCCAATCGGGGTTAAACAGTTCTCTGCCGGTGCTCTTGGGGGGCTTTTTGAGTAGGTAGGGTGTCTTAAAGAACTGTTCCAGCAAGGGCTGAATGACACGGCCCTGGCTAGCCCACTGGCCGTTGTTATCGTAGTCTTTGCCAAGACACCGCAGAATCCAGCTATCCATGAGTCCGTTCCCGGGGCCGGTATCGTAACCCTGTGGGGTGGACACGCCATCGCCGTAAAGCAGTGTGATATTGGCGATCCCGCCGATATTGATAATGGCCCTCGGTATTCCGGCTTTCTCAAATGCTGCGCGGTGGAAAAGCGGGGTCAGCGGTGCGCCCTGCCCGCCAAGTGCAATATCGCGTCGGCGAAAGTCGGCAACCGTGGTGATGCCTGTCAGGTGGGCAATCGTGTTGGGGTCGCCAATTTGTAGGGTGAATGGGTGTATGTTGTCGCCATGTTCCGGAGGGAGATGACGAATAGTTTGGCCGTGGCTGCCTATGGCGATCACTTGACTGCTGTCAATGGACTCACTGTGAAGTAGTGTGTTGACAGCATTGGCAAAACGAATCCCCAGCTCCCGGTCCAGTTGCCCCATACGAGAAATCTCATTAGGACCGGGGGTGGCCAGTTCGTGAATGTCATGTTTGAGGTCGGCTATCTCGCAACTGAATGTAGCCAGAAGACGGTGTTGTTCGTCTGACAGGTCGGCTAAAACGGCATCTATGGAGTCGGCACTGGTACCTGACATCAAGCCTATGTAGAGTTCTCTGTCAGGCATTTATCGTACGATCAATCGGCTTGAGTGGGTTTTTTGTCGGTGAGCAGGGCCACTCTGAAGCTTTGACGGTTTTGTGCCAGCCGGTTCATTAATGTCTTGGTGGCACTGACGAATCTGCTTTTTTCAGTCGGGTCAATTGGTTCTGCTTCTGGCAGTGAAACGGTGCGGGGATTTCGATGAACACCATTGACCAGGAATTCGTAATGCAGGTGTGGTCCGGTTGCATAGCCCGTAGAGCCAAGAGTGCCAATGACCTGGCGCTGTTTGACGTGTTGGCCCCGCTTCACGGTGCGTTTGTCGAGATGCAGGTACTTGGTGGTGTATCCTTGACCATGCTGGATAAACACGTAGTTGCCGTTGGCTTTACTGTATGCGGATGCGATGACCTTGCCCTCACCAGAGGCAAAGATCGGTGTGCCTCGGGGTGCCGCATAGTCAACGCCGCGGTGCGCGCGAATGCTCTTGTGAATGGGGTGCATCCTGCGCAGGTTGAAATTGGAGCTGATTCTTGTGAAATCGAGGGGTGCGCGTAAAAAGGCTTTGCGCATGTTCATGCCGTCGGGGGTGAAGTAGCTCGCGACACCTTTGCTGTCCTCGTAACGCACCGCCTGGAAAGTATTGCCGCGGTTGGTGAACTCCGCCACCAGGATATTGCCGGTACCAATTTTTTCACCATCCAGGTATTTTTCTTCATATAGCACCGAGAACTTGTCGCCTTTGCGGATATCGAGTGCAAAGTCCACATCCCAGCCGAAGATATTGGCAATTTCCATGATGGTGTTATGGGGTAGGTCGGCCCGTTCGCCAGCCAAAAACAATGAATCATCAATGGTTGACTCCCGATAGGCATTTATGACATCGGGCTGGCGGACCACATGCTCGACACTGAAGGCCGGGCCACCGGTTTCCGGTTGTTGAGTAAAGACGTAGGATTCGAGCCTGGATTTATTGTAGATCAACTGGCCCAGCGACCCGGACTCATTGAGCCCAAACAGGAGTTCCTCACCCGGACGCATCTTGGTCAATGGTTTGGTCAATGGGGACGATGACATTAACCGGTGAACGTCTCTGGCGCTCAGCGAAACCTGTTGAAACATGGTCGACAAATTTGAGCCACTGCGCACAGTGGTGGTCGACCAGGTCAGCGTATCTGCAGGGCCAGAGTTGTTCTCAGGACTATCTTCTGCAGGCGTTGTCTTTTCGTTGGCATTAGTGAGCGTAGCCGTAGGCTCCTGAGGCAACCGGTTCGTGGTGTCCTGGAAAGTTAAGTCAATGGCAGTGGCCTGGCGATTGGCTTCGACCTCTTCACTGGGCAAAATAGACAAGCCGATAAAAATGGCCGCAGCCAATGAACCGAGTATCACCAAATGGTGACGTGAGTGTTTTGCCGCTAGCAGTTGACGTCCGATTGATTCGCTTTTTGTGCTTGATGAGAATCTGGCTTGGCTCATGATAATTCAATAATCGTCTTAGGTTATTGGTTTAAGGCATCAATATATAACAGAAAGTCCGCCAGTCCCACCTTCGCCAACAGGTTTTATCTGCCTCAATACTTGTTTTTGTGAACGGATAAGGTAATGTTTGCCCCCCTTCAAAAGCATCCATTTGGGATTGGCAGCATGTCTGAAAATGCCCTGAATATAATCGCAGAATTGCAGTCCAGAGGGCTGGTCGCCCAGATGACGGGTGATGGCGCGCTCGTTGAACACCTGACTGACAGCTCGCGTGCCGTCTATTGTGGCTTTGACCCAACTGCTGACAGCCTTCATATAGGGAGTTTGGTGCCGCTATTGGCCCTGCGCAGGTTTCAGCTTGCCGGGCACAGGCCTATAGCGCTTGTGGGCGGCGCCACCGGTCTGATCGGGGATCCGAGTTTCAAATCCCAGGAGCGCAAGCTCAACACTGCTGATGTGGTCGAGGGATGGGTGGAGTCTATAAAAAATCAGGTCTCGCGTTTCATTGATTTTGATAAAGGTCTTTGCACTGCAGAGGTCGTGAATAATCTGGACTGGGTGGGTTCGATGAATTTGCTGACGTTTTTGCGTGACGTCGGCAAGCATTTTTCAGTCAACAATATGGTGAATAAGGAATCGGTCAAGCAGCGGCTTGGTCGGGAAGGTGAGGGTATCTCCTTTACCGAGTTTACCTATATGTTGCTGCAGTCCTACGATTTTGCCGAATTGAATCGGCGCTATAATTGTACGGTGCAGCTGGGAGGCTCTGACCAGTGGGGGAATATCACCGGCGGCATTGACCTCACCCGGCGGCTGAACGGTGAACATGTTTACGGCATGACGCTGCCACTGGTGACGAAGTCAGACGGCACAAAGTTTGGTAAAACTGAAACAGGTACTGTCTGGTTAGACCCGGCTAAAACATCGCCCTATGCCTTTTATCAGTTCTGGATAAATACAGCCGATGCGGATGTCTACAAATTCATGCGTTACTTTACTTTCTTGCCCTCGAGCGATATTGAGGAAATAGAGAGGGCTGATCAGGAGTCAGGGGGGAGGAGGTCCGCGCAGGGCCTGCTGGCTCGGGAGCTGACAGAGCTGGTTCACGGGCGTGAAGGCCTAGCGGCTGCCGAACGGATAACACAGGCGCTTTTCACGGATGGTCTGGATGAGCTCTCTGAAGGTGATCTCGAGCAATTAAAGCAGGATGGCATGCCAGCCAGTAACTTGAGTGCTGCAGATGTACACGATAAACCGCTGACCAGGTTGTTGGTAGACTGTGGGCTGGCCAAGGCCGGCAGGGAAGTTAAAGATGCGCTGAGTCGATCGGCGGTGTGGGTTAACGGTATTGCCAAAGATGAGGCTGACAATCTTTTGGCCAGTCATTCTTTTGCATCGGATCATGCATTATTTGGCCGTTTCTTTATCGTCAAGCTGGGCAAGAAAAAATACCATCTGCTTGAATTGGTTTAGAAATATTCCCCCTGTCATAAACGTCGATAGCCTTTCTATGTGTTCGGGTTGCCTAGGCGATTTTGGCGCAAGATGAAAAAAGTTAATAAAGGCGTTGACGGGTAGAAATAAATCGCTAGAATGCGCGCCTCGGTTCAGGGTGAAGCCCGGAATTTGAGAGTTCAACGGCTAACAAATTTTTTGAAGAAAGCCGTTGACAACAAGGTTCAAAGCGCTAGAATGCGCGTCCGCTTCGGGTAACACGGAAGCGGGGTTAACTGGCAAGGCAGGCATGAATTTGCCAAGCAATATTAAATGCTTAAACCAGTTGACATTAAGGCAGCGATGATTAGAATACGCAGCCCGCTCAAAGCACAGAGCAACCGTTCTTTAACAATAGATCAGATAATGCGTGTGGGTGCTTGCTGAGACGATTCGAGTGATAACGAATCATCAAGCGCAAGTAACTCATCAATTCATACGATTTGGTAAGCCAAAGTGTTTGAGCCAAGTTTTTGAGTAGTATCGCGGGTTTTCGTGAAACTGCTCCCTCTTATCGAAAGGTAGAGGTTAAAGATTAAACTGAAGAGTTTGATCATGGCTCAGATTGAACGCTGGCGGCAGGCCTAACACATGCAAGTCGAGCGCGAAAGTTTCTTCGGAAGCGAGTAGAGCGGCGGACGGGTGAGTAACGCGTAGGAATCTACCCAGTAGTGGGGGACAACTCGGGGAAACCCGAGCTAATACCGCATACGCCCTAAGGGGGAAAGCAGGGGATCTTCGGACCTTGCGCTATCGGATGAGCCTGCGTCGGATTAGCTTGTTGGTGAGGTAATGGCTCACCAAGGCGACGATCCGTAGCTGGTCTGAGAGGATGATCAGCCACACTGGGACTGAGACACGGCCCAGACTCCTACGGGAGGCAGCAGTGGGGAATATTGGACAATGGGGGAAACCCTGATCCAGCCATGCCGCGTGTGTGAAGAAGGCTCTAGGGTTGTAAAGCACTTTCAGTAGGGAGGAAAAGTTGATAGCTAATAACTGTCAGCCCTGACGTTACCTACAGAAGAAGCACCGGCAAACTCCGTGCCAGCAGCCGCGGTAATACGGAGGGTGCGAGCGTTA